>ERZ808240.3228-NODE-3228-length-16205-cov-4.206130_pt1 | contig 16205 bp, 18 predicted proteins | sample MGYA00521084_ERZ808240 | MGnify/ENA primary metagenome ERZ808240 (study PRJEB31516, sample SAMN03275571) | gut metagenome | biome: mammalia-associated habitat; material: feces | host: Papio cynocephalus | place: Kenya | collected 2012-08-06 ... | reverse complement strand
CGCTGACAATATAATTGTTATGGACGACGGAAAAGCTGTCGGAACAGGTACTCATGAAAATCTTCTTGAAAACTGTGAGGTTTACAAGGAAATTTACAATTCTCAGCTTAACAGCAAGGAGGATAAATAATTATGTGGAAAACCCTTAAACGTGTAATGTCATATGCAAAACCTTATAAACATTACTTTATATTCACTGTAATATTTGCTCTTACGGGCGTATCACTTTCACTTGCTGTTCCTATATTTATAGGAAAAGCTGTTGACTATGCAAAGGGAAAAGGAACTGTTGAATTTGACGGACTTATAAAAACTGCTCTTTTTCTTGGAATAATCGTTCTTACAAGTACGCTTTTCCAGTGGTTTATGTCACTCTGCACAAACAAGCTTGCTTATCTGACAATACGTGATATAAGATGTGATATATTCGCAAAACTTGAAAGAGTTCCCGTAAAATATATAGACAGCAAGACAAAAGGTGAACTTACAAGCCGAGTAATCAATGATATTGAAATCATCTCTGACGGACTTCTTCAGGGATTTGCACAGCTTTTCAGCGGTGTTGTAACAATAATCGGAACTATTATATTTATGATGATTATAAATGTCAAAATCAGTCTTTTTGTAATAATCCTCACACCTCTTTCATTTCTTGTTGCCTCAAAGATAACCAAACTTACTCATGATACATTCGTGAAACAGTCAAAATTAAGAGGCGAAATGGTCAGCCTTACTGAAGAAATGGCAGGAAGTCAGAAAATCGTAAAGGCTTTTGTCTATGAAAAACGTGCTGAAGAACGTTTTGACAAGATAAACCGTGAATTTGGAAAAGTCGGTGCTAAAGCAACTTTCTATTCATCTCTCACTAACCCGACTACAAGATTTGTAAACGGTCTTATATACACAACTGTCGGTGTAACAGGTGCTTTGAGTGCATTGGGAGCTGTCGGATTTATCGGTATTATCTCTGTCGGAGAACTGACAAGCTTTCTTGCATATGCAAACCAGTATACAAAACCGTTCAACGAAATATCAGGAGTTGTTGCAGAACTTCAGAACGCTGTATCATCAGCAGAAAGAGTTTTTGCTGTTCTTGATGAAGAAGAAGTTCCTGATGATTCACAAAAGGAAACTCTAATTGAATGTGACGGAAATCTTAAATTTGAAAACGTTAAATTCTCATATGTTCCTGAAGTTCCGCTTATAGACAATTTCAGCCTTGATGTAAAAAGCGGTCAGAAAATTGCTATTGCCGGCCCTACCGGTTGCGGAAAAACTACTGTTATAAATCTTCTTCTCAGATTTTATGACATTCAAAGCGGAAAAATTTCCATTTCAGGAAAGAATGTAAACGACATCACAAGAGACAGTCTCCGCCGTACTTTCGGAATGGTTTTACAGGAAACATGGATTTTTACCGGTACAGTAAGGGAAAATATAGCTTACGGAAAACCTGATGCATCACTTGATGAAATTATAAAGGCATCAAAAGCTGTTTATGCTCATGGCTTTATAAAAAGACTTCCTGAAGGATATGATACTGTTATAAGCGATAACAGCGGTCTTTCACAGGGACAGAAGCAGTTAATCTGTATTGCGAGAATTATGCTTATGAATCCTCCTATGCTTATTCTTGATGAGGCTACAAGCAGTATAGACCTGCGAACTGAACAGCAGATTCAGAAAGCTTTTGAAAAGCTTATGAAAGGCAAAACAAGTTTTATTATTGCTCACCGACTCTCTACTATAAGAAATGCTGATGTTATTCTTGTTATGAAAAGCGGTCATATTCTTGAACAGGGCAATCACGAACAGCTCATTAAAAACGGCGGTTTTTATGCTGACCTCTATAACAGTCAGTTTGTTGAGGCGTGATTTCTGATATAGTGGAAAAGATACTGCTGTGCAATTCCGCCGAATGATTTCAGATATTCAGGAAAGCCCTCCGGATAGTATGTTTCAAGAACCCTTTTAATCCAGACATCTATCGGAAAGGCTTCTGTGCGGTACATTCCGAAAAGCAGTACACATTCTGAAACTTTTTTTCCAACCCCCTTGATTTTCATAAGCTCATTACGGGCTTCATCAAGGGGCATTTTTTTTATCTCATCAAGATTTATTTCGCCTGATGATACTTTCTTTGATGCATCAATTATATATTTCGCACGAAATCCGCTTTTAAGATAATCTATGCTTTCAGCCGTTTCAGATGCAAGTTCATCAGCTGACGGGAAATGCCCGTAATGACTGCAAAGTCTGTCTATAATAAGCTTTATTCTCGGAATGTTATTATTCTGGGATATTATAAATGAAAGCAGTGTTTCCCATGAATCCTGTTTAAGAAGTCTTATTCCCCCTGCAAATTCACATGCTTTCTTTAAAGTCTCATCACGGCAGAACATTTCTTTAAGTTTTCCGTAATCTGTGTTAAGGTCAAAATATTCTGTCCACTTTTCAAGAAAATCATTTTCACTTGTATTATGGAATATGAAATAATCATCTTTCTTTGATATTGTCAGGCTGTCATTCAGGAAAAATCCGCTGTATGTGCAGTCATATTCTGAGGGAACTTTTTTCCAGCGAAATGCCTGTCCGCAGTCAAGAGTTTCATCAAGGTTAAAATCCTCCTGCCAAAGAATTATATTATTACTGTCTTTTTTATACTTCATATAAAACACCTCTTGATTTTTTAATTAGATTATACTAAAATATATATTATAATGCAAGAGCAAGGAGAGATTTTTTTGAGAAAAATTCTGAGAATTATTACACTTTTATCCGTATTTGTTACAGCAGGGTGTGCGGAAAATATTTCAAATTCCATTCCGGCTGAAACAGTTTTGCAGACTACCGGAATTGTAACCGAAGCTGTTATTACTGAACCTGCTCCTGAAAAGCTTGTAACTGTTTCTGAAAACAAATACATATATGACAATGCAAAAATACTTTCACAGGAAGAATCCGATGAATGTAATAAATATGCCGGCTGGATAAATTCAAAGCTTATGCTGAATACTGCTGTTGTTACTGCAAACAAGCTTAACGGACTTTCTCCCGAACAGTATGCTGAAAAATGCTATAATGATATATTTCAGGGTATGGGAAGTGGTATGGTAATCCTTATAAACAACGATACAAACAAGGATTATATCTATAAGCATGGTACTGTTTCAGCTTATATAACTGAAAAGGCTGAAAAAGATGCTTTTTTCTATGCAACAAAAAGTATTGTTTCAGGTGATTACAAATCAGGAATTACTGAACTTCTTTCACTCGCTGAAAACTGTCCGAAACATATTTTTGATAACGGAAATGCGTTCAGTGATGAACAGATTATGGAATTTGAAAGCACTCTTGAAATGCGTTCAGATACAAATGCTTTCATTATAACTACAAATAATATAACTGAAAAGAGTAATGCTGACCTTTCAGGAGATTTCTATAAAAAATATTCAGGTGATGAAAAAGGTTTTAAAATGCTTTATATTGACAAAAAACTCGGTGAGGCTCTTGTTGCTGATGATTCCGGAATCAAAAATTCAGATGAAATAACAAAGCTCATAAAAGCAAATGATTATTATGGTGCTGTAAATGCCTATTTCAGAACAATTGGTATTACTCCCGAAATCAGTTCATAAATTTTTGTGAAATATCCACAAATATAGCTTTTGAAAATATTCGTAATTATAGAAATTTGTAAAAAACTATTGAATAATTGCGTATAATATGATATAATCTGTTTGATAACATTACGGAGGTTCTTTTTATGACTGCTAAAGAAGAATTTATAAAAATTTATACTGAAAACATTAAAAGACCCGGTTCAGATAAACTCCTTGAATATCTGAAATCAAATTCAAGCGATTTTTTTACTGCTCCTTCAAGCACAAGATACCATGGTTCTTATGAGGGCGGGCTTGTTGAACACAGTCTTAATGTTTATCACTGTCTTGTTGACTATCTTAACCGCAACCGAACTAAAGAACTTTATCAGATGGATTACAGCAATGAATCAATTGCAATCGTTGCACTTCTCCATGACGTCTGCAAGATAAATTTCTATACTGTTGATTACAGAAATGCTAAAAATGAACAGGGTATATGGGAAAAAGTTCCGTATTACAGAATTGATGACAAACTGCCCTATGGTCATGGCGAAAAATCTGTTTATATTATTTCAAGCTATATGAAGCTCAGCCGTGAAGAATCCTTTGCTATACGCTATCATATGGGTTTTTCCGGTATTGAAGATAAAAATACTATCGGCAGAGCTTTTGAAATGTTTCCGCTTGCTTTCGCTGTAAGCGTTGCCGATATGGAGGCATCTTATTTCCTCGAAGGCAGTGAAAACTAATATACAAACTGGAGGTCTATTTATTTATGTACTGGTACGATGACGCTATTATCTATCACATCTATCCGCTTGGTTTCTGCGGTGCTCCCAAATACAATGAGGGCGGAGAAGTTCAGTATCGTCTTGACAAGGTTCTGGACTGGATTGAACACTTCAAGGAAATGAACGTTGATGCTGTTTATTTTGGTCCTGTATTTGAATCCGTTGAACATGGCTATGACACTACTGATTACAAAACTATCGACAGACGACTCGGAGACAATAATTCTTTCAAGCATATCTGTGATGAACTTCACAAAAACGGAATAAAAGTTATTCTCGACGGTGTTTTCAACCATGTCGGAAGAAATTTTCCACAGTTTGTTGACATTCAGAAAAACGGTCAGAATTCAGGCTACTGCGACTGGTTTCAGAACCTCAATTTCGGCGGTCAGAGTCCCTGCGGTGACAACTTCTGGTATGAAGGCTGGAACGGTCACTATAATCTCGTAAAGCTCAATCTTAAAAATGTCGGCGTATGCGACCACCTTATTGACGCTGTAAACTACTGGATTGAAGAATTTAAAATCGACGGCATACGCTTTGACGCTGCGGACTGCATTGAATTTGATTTCTTCAAAAGAATACGTGATTTCTGTAAGGGAAAGAAAAAAGATTTCTGGCTTATGGGTGAAATTATCCATGGCGACTATAAGAGATGGGCTAACCCTGAAATGCTTGATAGTGTTACAAACTATGAATGTTACAAAGGTATATGGTCATCACACAATGATAAAAACTATTTTGAAATAGATTACTCCATAAACAGACAGTCAGGAAACGGCGGTATCTATAAGGGAATAAATCTCTATACTTTCGTTGATAACCACGATGTAAACCGCCTTGCAAGCACTCTCAGAAATCCTGAACATCTTAAAAATGTTTACACTCTGCTCTATTCTATGCCTGGTATTCCTTCAATATACTACGGAAGTGAATTCGGTATAAAGGGCATAAAGGAAAATAATTCCGATGACGGTCTCAGACCTTGCCTTGACCTCAACAACATTCCTGAAAGAAATGATAATCTTTATAAGCATATTGTAAAGCTCGGAAGAATTTATCGTGCATATCCTGCTCTAAGAACAGGCAGTTATCAGACTGTTATTGTAAGAAATCAGCAACTTGTTTTCAGAAAAGACCTCAACGGTCAGACTGTTTATGTTGCTCTCAACCTTGAGGACAGAGATTTTGACCTCAATTTCAACACACATCTCCCTGCACTTGTTGACGTTATAAGCGGTTCACCTGTTCAGGTAAACAACGGAAATGCTTATATCAAAATGCCTGCATATTCATCAATGATTATCGTTTCTGATGATATTGTAAACAATACTGAACCTGAAATTTCTGAACCTGCTGTTGAAGATAAGGATACTGAAATCGTTATAGGCGGAAAATACCGTCACTACAAGGGCGGAGAATATGAAATTATTGCACTTGCCCGCCACAGCGAAACACTCGAAGAACTTGTTATATACAAATCTCTCGCAACAGGTGATATATGGGCAAGACCTAAGTCAATATTCATCGGAAAAGCCGGAGAAGCAAGACGATTCACACTTATATAAATTTTCAGAATAATTTCTGATTTGATGAACATAATATATTCACAGGGTAGCTTTGACTTATCCTGAATGTCTTAAAGCGAAAGGTGATTTTTATTATGAACAATCAGAATAATCAGAATCAGTCTCAGAACAACAACAATCAGAACCAGTTCCAGAACAAAAATAACAATCAGAACTTCAACAACAAAAACAACCAGAACTGCAACAACAAGAATAATCAGAATCAGTTCCAGAACAAGAACAACAATAACAATTGCAGATAAAATAATGCAGAAAAGGGAGTATCCTCTTAAAAAAGGATACTCCCGATTTTTTATTATATCAGTTGCAAAGTGCATCAAGCATTGTTTTTACTATATTTTCAGAGCGTGTTGATGAATTTTCCTTATCCTCAAGAAGTACGCAGAATGCAATCGGGTGACGCTCATCTTCAATAAATCCGACAAGCAGTGAATTTTCCTCTGCACCGTCTTTAATCTGTGCTGTACCGCTTTTTATTCCAAGAGTATATCCGCTTATTGACTCTGAATAATTCTTACCGTTTTCAAGCATAATGTTTTTTACTTCAACTGCTGATTCAGGTGTGAATACTTCTTCACTGAATGAAGTTTCTGCCCAGTCCCCTATTTCACCGTCAACATTCGTTGTATATTTTATAAGATAAGGCATTGTCATTTTTCCTGTCTGATTTGCAATACCGCTTTGCCAGAGCATTAACTGCATCGGACTTACAAGTGTCTTTCCTTGTCCTATACAGCCCCATTGTGTATTGAAATCATAGGAATCCGTAAGAGTTGTTGAGGCACGTTCACACTGTATTCCGTTTATATCGAAATATCTTTCCTCATCATCATTTACAGCATATCCCATTTTTTCATAGCATTTTATAATGCTTTCAAGGGGCATATCATCATCTTCAACAAGCTGTGCAAAAAACGGATTACAGCTGTTCTGAAATGCCTGTTCAATATTCTGTGTGCCATGACCATAGCTGTTATGACAATCTATCTTGTTGCCACCCTTATTCATATACACTCCCTCGCAGGTATATGATTTTGAAAAGAGTTTATCTTTTCCCATAATCTGAAACGCTGAGAGAAGTGTTGAAACTTTCTGTGTAGAACCCGGAACTGTTCCGTACATTACTTTTGATATAAGCGTTCCTGTTTCAAAATCTGCAATTCCTGAATATCCCTTTGTTACATCAAGTGACGGCAGACTTGTACATACAAGAATTTCACCTGTCTTGTAATCATATGCAACAGCACAGCCTTTGCTTGAACCGAAGGAATCATATACAGTACGGTTAGCGTAATGGTCAAGAGAAGTATGAATTGAACTTTTTCCGCCTTTTGAGACAAGTCCCATTGAAAAACTATAATTATTAAGCTTTTCAATATTTTTTGCCACAAGAGTATTTGTCATCTGTCCCTTTGCATCACCGATAAGATTTCCGACATCTATAAAATAATCATCTCCGTATTTATCGGGAGTTGCATCAGCATCAAACAGAACATTATCATTTCTGTCATAAACAAGTCCAAGCTCTGCATGGTCTGAATGTGATATATAAAAGCCTGCTTCACGCTGTATTTTTAAAACAAGCATAATCATTCCTGCTATAAATGCAAGTATAAGAATTGAAACAAGCCTGAGACTTCTTTTTATACTTTTCATCTGGCAGTAACCCTTTTCCTTTTCTTGTTATTTTTGACAACCGGATTTTTGAATACAGGCGATTGCCCTGCTATGAGCATACCCATCATAAATCCGCAAGTTACCATTGAACTTCCTCCCTGAGATATAAACGGAACTGTAACGCCCGTAAAAGGAATCATATTGCATGAACCAAATATATTAAGAGCCATCTGAACTACAAATGCCGAACATACTCCTGTTGCAAGAGTTGCATGAAAATATGAACGCGGAGGATTTACAAGCGGACATGCAAGCATTATCAGTATTACAGAAACTACCATAAGTGCAAAGAAAAGTCCCCATTCCTCACATATTGATGCAAAAACAAGGTCTGTTTCATATGCAAATATATTGTGCAAATCTCCGTTTCCTGCACCCTTTCCGAACCAGCCTCCGTTAGCTATTGCAATAAGAGCCTGACTCTGCTGATATCCGTCACCTGTGCTGTCGCTCCATATATCAACAAAAAGGCGGGCTTTTACATACGGCGGTGCAAGTATGACCGCAACTATTGCAAGCACTCCCAGCAATGCTATACCTGTTATTATAAGTTTTTTTGATAATTTTGCCTTAGGATAACAAAGTCTTGCACAAAGTCCGCAGAGGTATATTGCAACAAATGTCGGGAGACTTCCCAAATCCCTGCACCACCACTGGAGTCCGCATATAAGTATTATGAACCCTGTGCATATAAGATTTTCAGGAACTATATTGAAATTCAGTACACTGATTTTATTCTGCTGTTCTGCAACATATGTTGTGCATACAAGAATAAATGCCGGTTTCAGAAATTCTGAAGGCTGAATTGTAAAAAATCCCAAATCAATCCACATACTTCTGCTTCCTGTAAGCGTAAGTATAACAAACATAATTATTCCTGTCGCAATATAAAAAGCTTTCTTTTTCGTCTGCAACCATTTATGGTCACGGCAGAGAATATATCCCAGACGGCAGGCGACAAGCGAGGCTATGCACGTTATAAGATGCTTGACAGAAAGCTGAATACCTCCGAACGATGATTGAAATATAAGGCTTATATTCAAAATAAATATAAGCATAAAATCTATTGTATAGGTTGTCTGTTTAAAGAACAGCATTGCTATAAAATATGAAATATCAAGACCTATAACCGCCATTGCAAGAACAATCAGTTTGCTCGGAGAATCATAATTTCCGTTGTAAAACATACTGTAAAGCATTGAAATATGTGCCATAAGGACAAAAAACGCTGAAATAACATATTTTGTCTTACCTGTTTTTTCCATTGTTTTTTCTCCTTTTTCTGAGCTGAAGTCTGTAAGTTCCAATCTGAATTACATCATATTCCCTAAGTTTTGTTTTCATAACTCTCTGACCATTTACAAGAACAGGTGCTTTCTGATTAAGGGCATGGATAGTCCATACTCCTCCGCATACGGTCATAATGGCATGATAGCGTGAAACTGATAAATCCGGAAGTCTTATATCAACAGAACCATGACGGCCTATAAGAACTTCATCACATTCAAGCGGATAAGTAATTCCGGGTTCGACAAGCTCCATATCCCCGCCTATCTTCTCCCAGCGTTTTTTGCCGTCATGCTTTTCAATATAAGCACAGGCAATAAGAACAATTGCACTTATATCAAGGATTATAGCAGTGATAATACATAATACAAGATTTTCTGTTCCCATGAAATATCCCTCCTGTTTTCAAATTTATATATTATTATATCACAGAAACAGTTTAATTGCAAACATTTCACAAAACTGAATAAAACAAAAATTTCCGTTAAAAATATAATCGGAGGTGTTTAAGCGTGAAAAACAGTAAATCTGAAAAGAATAAAAATGTCAGAGGATTTTATATTGCCCTCGGCATAAGTGCATTGATGATAGGTTCAGCATGTTACTTTTCCTATAAGGAAGGTGATACAAAAGCTCCTGAACTTTCATCGGAATCATCAGGATATGCGGTTGACAGAAAAGAAACGGATATTCCAAAAGTCAAAACAACAGCAACTACACACAGACAAAATTCGTATGTTATCATTACAACAACAAATCCGCCTGAAGAAACAACAGAAGAAACAGAAAACATTATCGTGACAGAGGAAGCTGATGTAATCTATGAAATACCTGCTGAAGAAACAGTTGCAGAAGTTCCGGCAGTTATGAATCAGCCTTTGAAAAGTCCTCTTACTGTAATCAACGAATTCAGCGGTCAGGAACTTGTTAAAAATGAGACAACAGGCTCATGGCAGACTCATAACGGAACAGATTACAAGGCTGAAATCGGTGATGATGTATATTCTGTAACAGACGGAACTATAACAGATGTAAACAATGATGCTCTCTGGGGTACAATTGTTATCGTACAGGCTGAAAACGGTGATATATACCGCTACTGCAATTTGTCAAAGGAACTCAATGTCCAGAGAGGAACAGACATATCAGCAGGAGCTGTAATAGGATATGTAGGAGATACTGCTGACATTGAAAGTGCTGTTGAACCGCATCTGCATATAGAAGTAATTAGAGGCGGAAAGTATCAGAATCCTGTTGATTTTATAAAAGAACAATAAAAACAAAGTGACCGGAATTTTAAAATTCCGGCCACTCTTATTTTCTGAGAATTAAAAATTATTCGTCAGTCTCGTCGTTTTCAAAATCCTCGATAGTGAGGTCATCATCATCAAATTCAAGTTCTGTATTGCAGTTAGGACAGTTCAGAGAACCTTCTTCAAGAACACTTTCATCAAATTCGATAATCTCACCGCAGTTAGGACATTCGATTTCATATGATTCTTCATCATCACAGCAACAATCGCAGTCGTCATCATCGCAGTCACAGTCGCAGTCATCATCACAGCAACAATCATCATCATCGATATTGTAAACTTCTCTTTCGAGTTCGCCGAGGTCTTCATCAAGGTTATCACAAAGCTCTGTAAGCTCATCAACCTGTGACTGAAGGTCATCAACATAGACAACAACTTCCTTCATCAATTCGGACATCTGCATAAGAATTTTTCCTTCTTTAGTAGAAGTATCAATATCCAGACCCTCGATAAGACCCTGTAAATATGCCATTTTTTCAGTCAGCTTCATAATAAGCCCTGCCTTTCATAATAAAATAAAATTTTAAAATTAAGCTCTTTCCATATATTCGCCGGTTCTGGTGTCAATCTTAATCTTATCGCCCTGTTCGATAAAGAGCGGAACTTTAATTTCTGCACCTGTTTCAACAGTAGCCGGTTTTGTAGCATTTGTAGCAGTATCGCCCTTAAATCCAGGGTCAGTTTCAGTAACTTCGAGTTCTACAAAGAAAGGCGGTTCAACACCGAAAACCTTGCCCTTATATGAAAGAACAGTACATTCCATTTCTTCCTTTACAAATTTGAAGTTATCGCCGAGTATAGAAGCATTAATCGGAACCTGTTCATAAGTTTCGAGGTCCATGAAATAATAGAGTTCGCCGTCATTATAGCTGTACTGCATAGTTTTTCTTTCAACGAAAGCAGTAGGGAATTTAGCTGTCGGGTTGAAAGAACGTTCAACAACAGCACCGGTAATAACATTCTTGAATTTGGTTCTTACGAAAGCGGCACCCTTACCCGGTTTAACGTGCTGGAATTCAACTACCTGCACAACCTGACCGTCCATTTCAAAGGTAACGCCGTTTCTGAAATCGCCTGCTGAAATCATTATAAATACCTCCGTAAATAAAACAATAAATTATACATCTATTCTACAACATTTTCTGACATTTTGCAATACTATTTTGAAATTATTATATTTTTTGCACATTTTGTCAGATTTTCACAGGAATTTTCGTTTAAAATGACAAAATCTTCTATACGCACGCCAAATTTTCCTGCAATATATATACCCGGTTCAACAGTCATAATATTTCCTGCTTTGAGAACTGCTTTTGAATTTGGTGAAGATATGGGAGATTCGTGTATTTCAAGACCAACACTGTGACCGAGTGCGTGACCGAAACAGTCGCCGTATCCTGCCTCAGAAATTATTTCTCTTGCGACAGAATCAAGCTGACTTCCTGTTATACCTGCTCTTGCATATTCAAGAGCAGAAAGCTGTGCTTTAAGAACTATGTCATAAACCTTACGCATTTCATCGGAAGGTTCTCCGACACATATAGTTCGTGTCATATCGCTGTGGTAGCCGTTATATACAGCACCGAAGTCCATAAGTACAAATTCACCGTTCTGGATTTTTTTATCAGAAGGAACACCATGAGGCATAGAAGTATTTTTCCCTGAAAGAACGATAGTATCAAAGGAAATATCTTCTGCACCTTCTTCAAACATAAGCCTGTTAAGTTCAAGTTCAACCTGTCTTTCAGTAACACCGGGTTTGATGAACTTTATAATCTTATCAAAAGCCTTTTCAGCAATTTCCTGTGCTTTTTTTATACATTCAAGTTCATTGCTGTCCTTTATGGCTCTGAGGTGTTCTATTTCATTGCTCAGCATATCAGTAGAAATCACGTCAGTATTTTTAAGGTTGAATTTCCATATGCCAAGTTCATTGACAGTCATTGTCTTTGATTCTATTGCAACATTTGATGCATTATGCTTTTTAAGAAGTTCCGAAACATTTGCAATAAGATTTTTCTGTTCGATTACTTCAAGATGTTTAACAGTACTGCGGGCTTTTTCTATATATCTGAAATCTATTATAAGATAAGCTTTTTCTCTGAAAGCTATAATAGTTCCCGCAGAGGATTTCATACCGGAAAAATAACGTCTGTTTATATCGGAAGTTATAAGAACACTATCAATATCTTCCGGCAGATTTTCAAAAAGCCTTTCAAGTCTTGTCATTTTGTATCTCCTTATATATTACATATCTGAAAGTGCCATTACGGCAAGGTAATAGCTGTTAAGACCAAATCCGCTTATAGAACCTTTGCATACCGGTGCAATTACAGATTTTGAACGGAATTCATCACGGGCGAAAACGTTGCTTATATGAACTTCTACACAGGGAATTTTTATCGCTGATATAGCATCACGGATAGCATAGCTGTAATGAGTATAAGCACCGGCATTGATAATAACGCCGTCAAACTGAAGTCTTGCAGAATGGAGCTTGTCTATAATAGCACCTTCGTGATTTGACTGGAATATTTCACATTCAAGTCCCTGTTCCTTTGCACGTTCGATAATATTGCTGTTAAGGGTTTCAATATTTGTATTTCCGTAAACTCCGGGTTCTCTTTCTCCGAGAAGATTAAGATTAGGGCCATGTATAACGAGTATTTTTTTAATCATATTAAAAATTCCTTTCGGTTTTTCTGTACAGCTTTTTAGGGATAAACGGTATTTCCATTTTTCTTTTAAATCTGAAAAATCTGGTTTTTTCGTATTCTATCGGCGAAACATAAAGGCTTTTTATTCCGAAAAGATTAGCTCCCAGAATATCGGTATAAATCTGGTCACCGACAGCACCTATTTTATTAAAAGGAAGTTTCAGTTTTTCAGTTGCCTGTCTGAATCCTTTTGAAAGAGGTTTTTTACCCTCACATACAAAATCTATGCCGAGCAAATCCGCAAAGGGTTTTACTCTCGGGGGGTGATTATTTGAAACTATGATTAATTTTATATCATTCTGTTTCATATTTTCAATCCATTCAGTCACACCCTCAGCAGGCACAGGATTATCGTGAGTAGTCAGGGTATTGTCAATATCAAGTATAAGACCATTCAATTCATTATTTCTCAGAAATGATATTTCAATATCAGTTATGCGGAAGAATGCGAAATCAGGTTTAAAGAGCATAGAAAACCTCCGTTTTATCCAAATGAAAAAGCGAGCCGAAGCCCGCCCCTCATGTTAATTTTAATACTTACGCTTACGAGCTGCCTCAGACTTCTTCTTGCGTTTTACTGAAGGCTTTTCATAATGTTCTCTCTTGCGAACTTCAGCTATAACACCATCTTTAGCACATGACCTCTTAAATCTTTTAAGAGCTGTTTCCAAAGATTCGTTTTTGCCTACACGAACTTCTGCCACTTTTATTCCCTCCCTTATCATAGAGGTTAAATCTGCGATATATTTTAAAAAAACACAAAGCAGATAAATGTCTATACTAAAATTCCTCAACCGGAATCAAAGACAGCATAAAGCCTCTTTTTATCAGAACAGCAGAAAAATATTCATTCCACAAAGAATATAAATCATTATATCATATTATTTCTGATATGTCAAGGGAATTTTTGAAAGAAATAGTTTTTTGTTAATTTAACACAAAATCAGCAAGACCGTTTCGTATATTATTCTGATTATTTTTTACCTATTTCAGACCATTTGTTTGAAAAGTGCTGTTTCACATCAGAAGCAACAACAAGAAGTACACAACAGCCTATATCTATAATGCCCTCTATGAGATAAATCCAGTTTGAACCGATATTTGTGATATTGTTTTTCAGGTTAAGAAGAACTACAAGAGCAGTGATTCCTGCAACAACATAGTTTATATACTGCAAACCTGTATAAAGTGCAGCAGCCTCTATTGCAGAATATATAATATTTCCGAAAGAACCGCCGAGAATCATATTGAGTATGGATTTTGCTATAAAATAAACTCCGACAAAAAGAGCCATATTTCTTCCGTTCTGATTCTGAGTATTCATAAACAATCACTCCTGAATAAGATATTCGCTTATATCAAGCTGTTCGCCGTCAGCCCAGAGTCTTTCGAGCTGATAGAAATTTCTTGTTTCCTTATAGAAGATGTGAACGATAATATCATAGTAATCAAGGATTATCCAAGTATTACTTGAATCGGATTCACGTCTTTTTGGTTCTATACCGAGCTGTGAGAGCTGATATTCAACTTCATCAGCAAGGGTTTTTGTGTGTGTACTGCTTGTTCCGTTTGCGATTACGAAGTAATCAGCAAGTATAGTAAGGTCTTTGATACCTATTACTTTTATATCTTCTGCCTTTTTCATATCAAGGCTTTTAACTATCCTGATAAGCATTTCTTTCTGATTCATATTAAAAAATTCCTTTCGGGTTTAAATTTAGTTATAATCATCAAGCATTTCTGTTTTCTGGTCGCCGTCCTGAATATCCTGAAGATTATCAGATGCATCATCATTTGAAACATTAAGGTAATCTGTTACAAGCTCAGTTAAAGCACTGTTATATATACCCATATCAAGCTGATACGGTCTGAAATTTTCATTTATAAGGTCAAGTGCAGCCTGCTTGTGAACAGACCATACTGATGACGGCGGATTGTCAGATGACGGAACATAATCCGGCGGATAATAGTCTGCACCTTCACCGGGGAGAAGAAATACATTTACATTCGACATATCTATTGTTGAAGCCAAATCAGCAATCTTGCTTATATCCTCTATACTCATATCAGTAAGAATATACTGATTGTCGTATATTTTTTTCAGATAACTGTAAAACTTTGTTCTTCCCTCATCTGAAATAATATTCATCATTTTTGTCATAGCAGCGGCAAGAAATTTTCTCTGATTTTTAACACGTCCTATATCGCCCTCATCTCTGAATGTACGGCGGTATCTTACGAACCATTCAGCCTGTTCACCTGTGAGAACGCTGTATCCTGCCGGAATAATTTTATCTGCCTCATACATCATCTGCTGGTCAAGAGTTATCGGAATACCGCCTACAAGGTCAACCATATCAACAATATCATAGCAGTTTGTAGTAACATATGCATCAATCGGTATGCCGAAATTATCCTGAACGGCATTTACAACACTCTGGATAGGACTTCCTCCGGAACTGTTATGGCTGTAAACGCTGTTGAATTTTCCTGTTGCAACACTTGCATATGTTCCGTCAGCACCCATAAACGTATCTCTCGGAATCTGGAGAATATTCAGCTTTGCTTTTGCTATATCGAACTGAAAAATCCAGTTTACGTCATGATTCAGACCGTCCTCGTCAAATCCGAGGAAAAGAACAGTATACTGTCCCTCAACAATCTGCGGGAGGTCAAGACCGTCTGAAAAATCAGGAGTAACAATATCAGTGTTTATATCTGAAACAGATGTGCGTGAAAGTTCACCCTCAACATCAACAAGAGGTTTCCACTTTTTAAAGAAACTGATAATTGATATATTGTCAGTTTCCTTTGTCCTTGAATCTGTATATGCAACTATCGGCATATTAAGCACAAGACAGATTATGCAGAGCATACTTAAAGTAACAGACAGGGCTTTTACCGAAGCATTTGTTACTCTTGAATTTTTTCCGGATTTTTTCTTCTTTTTCTTCTTCATCGAAATATCTCCTCACCCTTCAGTGATTTTTTTTGCAGAAACGCAGATAAAAGTTATATCCCTCAACTGTGCATGGAGGAATAAAACCATTCTTTTTAAGCACAGATTCAATAGAAAAACGAAAAGCCTCAAGCATAGCCTTGTCAATATCAGAATAGACAAGTTTACGCATTTTGTCCACGTCCTTATAATCCCTTTCAGCAGAAATCAGGTCACCGAGATAAACAATTTCTTCAAGACGTGACATTCCGGCTCTGCCCACCGTAT
>ERZ808240.3227-NODE-3227-length-16206-cov-11.586651_pt1 | contig 16206 bp, 10 predicted proteins | sample MGYA00521084_ERZ808240 | MGnify/ENA primary metagenome ERZ808240 (study PRJEB31516, sample SAMN03275571) | gut metagenome | biome: mammalia-associated habitat; material: feces | host: Papio cynocephalus | place: Kenya | collected 2012-08-06 ... | reverse complement strand
GGTAACCGTCGATGCAGAAGCAGTGGTCGTAGCCGCGGGCGATCTCGAGCTGCTCGTCGTCGGCATCGATGTCGAGCCCCAACGGCTTGGGCGCACGGAAATCGAACGGCGTTCCCGCCACGGGGCGGATCTCGCCGGACGAGACGTTGTCCGCGCGCTGGGGGAGGTAGCTCTCGGCATCGATCACGACCTCATGGTCGAGGACGGAGCCCGAATCATGACCCGCCAGGTTGAAGTAGCTGTGGTTGGTCATGTTCACGAACGTGTCGGCGTCCGTCTCGCAGGCCTGCTCGACATGAAGCTCGGCCGCCCCCGTTGCACCCACGACCAGGGTGTAGGAGACGGTGAAGTGGCGGTTGCCCGGAAGCCCGAGCTCGCCATCTGCCAGCTCGCAGGTGAAGGTGACGCTGTTGGTGTCGACGTCAACAGCGCTGTCCCACACGCGCTTGTGGAGACCGTGGTCAAGGTCGGTGTGAAGGTTGTTGGCGCGGTCGGGTCCATCGTTTTGCGCCATTTGGTAGACGGTGCCGTCGATGGTGACCTGGCCTTTGTCGGTACGGTTGGCCGAAGGGCCGATCGTGGCGCCGTAGCAGGCCGGATTGTCGAAATAGCCGTCGAGGCGGTCGAATCCGAGCAGGACGTCGGCGACCGTGCCGTCTTTCCCGGGCAGGGTGATGCCGGTGACGGTCGCGCCGAAGTCCATGACCCGGACGCACGCGCCGGCGCATGAGAGCTCGAAAGTCGAGACGGGTGTGCCGTCGGGCGCCGAGCCAAAGGGTATGCGCTTGATCATGGGGTTCCTTTCTGGCCGCAGGCGCGGCGCAGGACATGGGTCCGGACCACGCGGGGCACAGCTATGATTCGATGCAATCAGTATGTTAACGTACTCATAACGGTTTTCCTGCGGTTTCCGTACTTTCCTGCCATCGGTCGAAATCGGCCTGTGAGCGGTTGCCGCGATGGGTCGCGCCCCCATCGTCGTATAGACATCGCTATAGTTGGAGCAACGAAAAGGTTCCGCGTGCCCGTTTCGATGGAGGCACGGGGCCATAGGCGGCCGCGCTTGCGGGCAAGACCGGTTGATATGGAGGCGACACGTGCCAAAGAGAGCAGATAATCCGGGCCAGACCCGGCAGGTTTCCATGGCCGATGTCGCGCGTGCGGCCGGCGTCTCCCAGCAGACCGTGTCGCGCGTGGTCAACGGGATGTCGAACGTCAACGAGAAGACGCGGAAGCGCGTTCAGGCCGCCATGGCCGAGCTCGGGTTTCGACCGAGCTTTGCGGGGCGCTCGCTTCGTGACGGCAGGTATCGGTCTGTTGGCCTCTGCATCAACGACATTACCAAGTTCGGAAACCTGTCCATGATCGATGGCATCGCGAGCGCCGCCCGAGAGCATGGGTACGCACTCACGCTGATCGAGATGTCAAAGACCGAGGAGTTTCTGCTCTCTGAGGCGTCGCGCCGCATGGCCGAGCAGCCTATCGACGGCATGGTTATCGGCATGAGCCGCATGTCGCCCGATTTCGAGGAGTTCCAGCCGCTGCCCGGGATGGGAACCGTCATCGTCACAATGTTCGCGCACCCGCGGGTCACCACGGTCGACTCCGACCACTACGGGTGCTCGCTTCTCCTGATGGATTACCTCATAGACCTGGGACACAAGCAGATTCGCTTTATCGGCGGCCCGGACTACTCGATCGACGAGCAGTTTCGCCAAGCGGGCTGGCGCGACGTCCTGCGGCGCAACCATATCGAGCCGGTCGAGCCCCTTCTGGGCGACTGGTCGGCGAACAGCGGTTACGAGGCGGGCAGGTACCTGGCCGAGCACGATCATGAGATGACGGCGATCTATGCCGCGAACGACCAGATGGCCAACGGTGCGATCGAGGCCTTGCGCGATTCGGGGCTGCGCGTGCCCGAGGACGTGAGCGTGGTGGGCGTCGATGACTCACTCGATGAGTACGTCGCGCATAACGAGCTCACGACCGTGCGCTTCGATTTGCACGAGCGCGGGCGCCGCGCCTTCGAATACGCCGCCCCCGAGGTCGCGGCCCCATCTGCACCCGCGGCGATCAGAATCCCCGGCAAGCTCATCGTGCGCCACTCTGCCACGGTGGCGAGGGGGTAGGCCGCGTCGGCCGCCGCCGAGACGATTTGTCGCGTGTCTGAACATTCTTCTGCTGCGGGGCGTCGCTTTGTTCCATCTCGCGATGAGAGCTTAAGCCAAGGCCGCTCCATCGTATGCGGGAATAACTTTGCCGGAACCGGCGATTGATTCGTTCCCCCACGCGACGGACATTTTCGACAGCAGAAGGCAGCCCCAAGGAGGAACCGTCTCCGGTTTGCCGCGCGTGGAACCATATTTACCCGTGCGCGTCTCAAGTCGCTCTCCACTGCAACGGGGATGTCGTCGGGGCGGCGGTCCCATGTATGCTCTCACCGATATGCGATAAGAAGGGGCGGCCGGCTTGGAGCCGACCGCCCTGGCGTTGCGATATCGGGATGGGGAATCGAGATCCGCTAGGCCTTCAGGTTTCGGTAGATCCAGTCGACCGCGCCTTCGGGGTCCTTGGTGAGGTCGATGTACTCCTTGCCGCGCGGGGACAGCAGGGTGATGCCCAGGCGATCCGTATCCGACTTCATGTCGTTGTAGTACGTGCGGACCTGCGGGGCGAGGACGATCACATCGTACTGATCCATGATAGCGTAGTGGCTGCCATAGGCACCGGCGTTTGCCTTGATGTCGACGCCCTTGGCCGCAGCGCCCTCGGTGAGCGCGTTGGCGAGCAGCGCGGAGGTTCCGGCTCCGGCGCAGAGCACGAGGACCTTGAGCTCCTTATCCGAGACGGTCGCGACGGGCTCATCGGCGTCGGGGCTCTTGGAGGCGGGAACGGCAGGGGCGGTCTCGACGTTTTCCGTGATCGCGGCTTCGGCGATCTCGGCGGCACCGGCGATCTCGGCGGCGGCTGCCTCCTCGGCTTTCTCCTCGGCGAGGTTCTCGGCCTCCTGCTTGAGCAGGATATTGTCATAGGCCTTGCAGAACGGGAAGTAGATCACGAAGTCGACGACGAGCAATACCACGACAAGTAACAGGGAGATGGGCTGGAAGTTGGTATCGATGAACGTGCCGATCGGTCCGGGGAGTGCCCAGGGCATGGCGTAGACGAAACCGTTCATGCCGAGGAAGTCGATGAAGAATTTGCCGATGAGCACGTTTGCCACCGGGGCGAACAGGAACGGGATCAGGAAATAGGGGTTGAGGATGATGGGCGCGGCGAACAGCAGCGGTTCGTTGACGGCGAACATTACGGGGACGATGGACGCCTTGCCGACGGCCTTGAGCTGCTTGGAGCGCATGAGCAGCAGGAAGATGATGGGGACGATAAACGTGGCTCCGGTGCCGCCGAGCTCACCGACGTAGTTGCCGAAGTTCTCGGTCAGAGCGAGGGCGGGGTGTCCGCCGGCCTGCAGGGTGGCGAGGTTCGTGGTGATGTTGCCGAACAACGCGGCGTTGAGCGCAGGCTTGACGACGGAGGGTCCGTGGATGCCCATGAACCAGAACAGCGGGATCATGAACCAGACGAGTGCAAGGCCGGCGTAGGAGTCGGCTGCGGCGAACAGAGGGGAAACGAGCGTGGAGATCACGTTGGCAAATGGGACGGCCAGGCAGGTACGGCAGATCACGTCGATGATGGCGACGAACAGGATCGAGAAGCTGAACGCGAAGATGTCGCGGAAGTTCTGGGCGATGGCGCCAGGGACTTCCTTGGGAAGCTTGATCGTGATGTCTCGTTTGATGCAGAACTCGTAGATGTTTACGGTGGCGAAGGCGGCGACAAAGGAGCTCAGCAGACCCTTGGTGCCCATGTTATCCGTGAAGAAGACCGAGGTGTCGGCGCCGTCGATCTTGGCGGTGGTCTGGGTGACGGCGAGGATCAGCATCGCGCACATCGCGGCGACCATGGTGGAGGTGGCGTTGATGGCCTTGCCGGCGGGCATGCGGCGGTTCTTGGAGCCGGTCAGGGCGCTGGCGGTGGTGCCGGCGACCATGATACCCACGATGCCCATGGTGAAGTTGTAGACCTTGTTGCAGAAGTTCACGACGTCGACGTTCCACCAGTCGGGAAGCGTGAAGCCGCCCACGGTGGCGACGACGCCGGGAAGGGTCGAGATCAACAGGAAAACGGAAGACGACAGGATGATCGGCATGGCGGCAAGGAAGCCGTCCTTAATCGCCTGGAGGTAGATGTTCTTCGAGACCTTGTCGAAGTACGGCTGCCCCTTTTCCAAAAATTTGACAACGGAGTCCATATAACTCTCCTCTGTCCGATGGATTAACGGTCATTTGCTTTCAGGGACGTATCGGGCGCTTTCCGCGCTGCCCGGTAGACGGGAAGCGCCCGAACGAACGACGGATCGGGCTAGTCGCCCATGGTGTCGGCAAGCTCCTTGTACCAAAGCGCCGACTGCTTGAGGTAGCGCTTCTGGGTTTCGAAATCGATATAGATGAGGCCGTAGCGCTTGTTGTAGCCGTTGGCCCATGAGAACTGGTCCTGCAGCGACCAGATGAAGTAGCCCTGGACGTCGACGCCCCCGTCGCGGGCCTGGAGGATCTTCTCGAGATGCTGGTCGACGAAGTCGATGCGCTCCGGATCTTGGATGACGCCGCAAGCTCCCGGCTCGGGGTCTTTGTGGCCAAGTCCGTTCTCGGTGACGTACACGGTCGGGAGATCGGGGTATGTCTTGGAGATGTGCTTGAGCACGTCGTAGAGGCCTTGCGGGTAGATGAGCCAATCCCAGTCGGTGGTCGGGATGCCCGGCATGTCGACCTGCTGCCCGACCCCTTTGAACTTGAAGCACGAGGTGCCCTTGTCGCCGGTCCCGTTGAAGCTGTTGGTCGACTCTCCGTCGTAGGCGGCGATGAAAGCGGACTGGTAGTAGTTCAGGCCGAACATGTCGTTGCGCGGAGCGGCTTTCGCGAGCTCCTCCATGTCCCCGTCTTCGATCGTGAGTTTAGCGCCGTTGACGTCGAGGATTTCGTCGATGAGCTTCATCGTGCGGTCCGAATAGCGACCCAGGAAGGCTCCGTCCATGATGAAGTCCGTGTAGAAGGCGTTGTACAGGTCGGCGGCGTGGCGGTCGGCATCCGAGTCGCTCGCCGGGTAGGCGGGCGTGAGGACGTTGACCATGCCGATACGTCCCCCGAGGTCGAGCTCGGCATCCAGATCTTTGTAGAGATTGACGACGCGCGCATGGGCCACGAGCTCGTTGTGCTGACTCTGGATTCCGCTCTCGACATCGAACTTATGGTTGGGGGGGAAGTTGCCCTGGATGTACTGGGAGTGGGAGAGGCTGATGAGCTCGTTGATGGTAAACCAGTTCTTGACCTCCGTGTACTCGCGGAAGCAGAACTCAGCATAGCGGACAAACGCATCGACGGTGTGACGGTTGAGCCAATCTCCCTTGTCGAAAAGGGCTGCGGGCGAGTCGAAGTGATGCAGGGTCACGTAGGGCTCGACACCGTGGCGTTTGCAGCAGGCGAAGAGCTCGTGGTAATGGGCGACGCCCTCGGCGATGGGCTCAGCATCGTCGCCGTTGGGGAAGATGCGGGTCCAGGGGATTGACACGCGGATCGCGTTGACGCCGTGCTCAGCCGCAAGGCGGATATCCTCCTCGTAACGGTTGTAGAAATCGCTCGCGGGATCGGGTAGGAAACGGCCCTGGGCGACGAGGTAATCGTCCCACATCGTCTTGCCCTTGCCAGCGACCGTGGTGGAGCCCTCGGTCTGGTAGGCTGCAGTGGCCGCGCCCCAGACAAAACCGTCGGGGAGCCTCTTCACGCGGTTCAGATACGTCATCGATACCTACTTTCTGCATCTCAAGGGTAAATGACGTGCCCTGCTTAAAATGAGCACGTGAACATCTGACAATGAGCACGTTAACATTCGAATTCTCAGAACATAGTCAAACAATCTGAAACATAGATGAACGGTATGATACATTCGGTGAACGGTTGCGCTTACGGTGGGTTTTAAAATACGTGTGCATTCGAATCGACGAGATGCGCGGCGCGGGAGACGTATAGAATTGAGCGCGTTGTTCAGACGCTATGCCGTCCGTTTCGGTCGGGCGGTCGGGATGGGAAAGAAGCTCCATGGATGACACGGCGACAGGACGGGGGACTTCGATGGCCCCGACGGTCGAGAACGTGAAGCCGGCGACTGCAGCTGACGTGGCCGCTCGTGCCGGTGTCTCGCGTCAGACCGTCTCCCGTGTGGTGAACGGGCAGTCGAACGTGACCGCTAAGACGCGTGAGCGCGTTGAGCGGGCAATGGATGAACTGGGTTTTCGCCCCAATTATGCCGGAAAGTCGCTTCGAGACGGCTCATATCGCTCGATCGGCATATGCATGCACAACATCACCCGTATGGGTAACGTCGGCGTGCTCGATGGCGTCATGTCCGCCGCCCGAGAACGCGATTATGCGTTGACCGTGATCGAGCTCAACGAGGATTCCCGCTTCTCCCTCGCTGACGCCTCGCGCCGCATGGTCGCACGGCCGATCGACGGCATGATCATCAACATGAACCGCATGGCTGCCGACTTCGCCGACTTTCGTCCCGCGGCCGGTATCAACACGGTGATCCTCTCCATGTACGCGCATCCGTTTTGCACAACGGTCGACTCGGACCAATATGGGTCGGCCGAGCTGGTAACGAACTACCTGCTCGCCAACGGCCATATCCGCATCAGCTGTATCGCAGGGTCGGAGGGCTCGATTTCGTCGGCCTTCCGCGTATCGGGATGGCGGGATACGCTTGAGCGGGCCCATGTGGAACCGGGCTTCACCTATGCCGGGGACTGGTCAGCCGATAGCGGCTATGCCGCGGGTGAGGCCATCGCGCGCGAGATCGATACGGGTTCTCCTCAGGCCCCCACAGCGGTGTTCGCCGGCAATGACCAGATGGCGCTCGGGGCTATCGCGGCTTTGGAGAATGCCGGCCTGTCCGTTCCCGATGACGTGAGCGTTATCGGCGTCGATGACGCGCTCAGGGGCGTCATTCCTCACAATCGGCTCACGACGGTGCGATTCGACCTGGCCAAGAGCGGTCGTCTGGCATTCGAGGCAGCGGTCGGTGGAACCGGTGCTTTGGGACGTCCCGAGTCCATTCGTGTACCCGGTGAGCTTGTCGAGCGCGCAACGGTGCGCGATATCCGATAGCGTCGAAAAGAGACCGGGATTTTTCCCCGCCGGAGAGGGGTCCGCTGTCGAACGGCTCGTCGCGCCCGAGGGTATCTGTTGTCAGCAGGGACGTCGACCCATTTCGAGTCGTGATGAAAACCCGTGCCTGGATCGACTCGGTGCGCGTGGGGGGGCGATTTTGCCGGAATCGGTGCTCAAGTTGTTCCAGATCGACGAGTCTATCGGCAGAATGCGGTTCGCGAAAAGGGATGCGATCGAAATAGGCGTCCTGACAAGAAGGCGGCTTCATGGTGAGCCGCCTTTATAGACGTGCGGGGCGAGACGCGTTTTACGGGGCGTTCCGTCCTATCGGGATTGCACACTGCTAGTCAAGTCTACGGGTCTCCGTCACGTGCTTGTACCAATAGGCGCTTGCCTTGGGATAACGCGTTTGGGTATCGAAGTCGACGTAGAACAGACCATAGCGCTTGTTGTAGCCGTTGGTCCACGAGAATTGATCCTGCAATGACCAGACAAAGTATCCGTCGACATTGACGCCTCCGTCGATGGCCTTGAGAATCCAAGCGAGATGCTGGTAGAGATAGTCGATACGGGGAGCGTCATCGATAAAGCCGTTCTCGAAATCGTCTTTGTACCCCATACCGTTCTCGGTGATATAGATTTTCTTGTAGTTGGGGTAATCGTTTTTGATGCGGAGCAGAAGATCGTAGAGCCCCTCGGGATAGATAATCCAGTCCCAGTCGGTCGTGGGGATGCCGGGACGCACGCAGGCCTCTCCGACGCCCTTGAGGAACCAACGGCTTGAACCCTTGTCTCCCGTGCCGTTGTGATTGATGTCGTTCTCACCTTCGGCGGCGCGGAGAAACTGGCATTTGTACGTGTTGACGCCAAGGCAGTCGTTATAAGGGAGGGCGGCGGTTAGGGCCTCGATGTCCTCGGGGCGGATGTCGAGCGTGCCGCCCGCGATATCCGCAAGCTTGGTGGCTGCGGCGAGGGTGTCGGGCGCATAGTGGCCGCGGAACGTCGCGTCAAGGACCCAGCGATTGTTGATGACGTCCGCCATGCGCGCGGCTTCGGCGTCTTCGGCGCTGTTGGGATCGAGGGGATACTTGGGTTCAAGGTTCTGGACGATGCCGATTTCCCCTTCATGGCCGCCCTCATGGAACGCGACGACGGCTTTGGCATGTGCAACCATCATGTTGTGCATGAGCTGGAATGCTTTGTCCAAACGGTATTTTTCACCATGAGGCCAATTGCCGACTATGAAGCTTCCCTCAGCTGTTGCGGGAATTTCGTTGAATGTGAACCAGTGCTTCACCTCGGAAAACTCACCAAAACAAAACTTGGCATATTCGACAAAGGCGTCAATGGTCGTGCGGGTGAGAAAGCCCTCTCCTCCGCCTTCGTAGAACACCTCGGGTGTATCGAAGTGATCGAGTGTGACGTAGGGAATGACGCTAGAGGCGTTACACTTGGCAAAGAGGTCATGGTAGAACTGCACGCCCTCCAGGTTGATCTCGCCCGTGCCCTTGGGGAAGATGCGGCTCCATGCGATGGAAACGCGGATGCCGTTGATGCCAAAGCGGTGGCAGAGGTCGATGTCAACGGGATACTTGTTGTAAAAGTCGGAGGCTGGGTCGGGGGAGAAGCGACCCTGCTCGTCAAGGAAATCGTCCCAAGGGACCTTGCCCTTGCCGTGGGTGCGGGTTTCACCCTCGACCTGATAGGCGGCGGTGGCGCCGCCAAAGACGAAACCGTCGGGGAACTTCATGATGTCTGACATGGGATTCCTTTCTGGGAATGAGAACAAAGGGGTCGGGCGCTCGACTGGGGTCCGAGCGCCCGAAGGAAAGAGGGAGGCGAACTAATCGAGGTTCTCGCGGAGCCACTTGATGGCGCCGGCAGGATCGCGGGTGAGTTCGATGTATTCCTTGCCGCGCGGTGCGAGCAACTTGATGCCAAGACGGTCGGTGTCGGCTTTCATGTCCTCGTAGTAGCTGCGGACTTGAGGGGCAAGCACGATGACATCGTACTGGTCCATGATTGCCGTGTGCTGTCCATAGGCGCCTGCGGCAGAAGCGATGTTTGCACCCGTCGCGGCGGCACCCTCTTTGATCGCATTGGCAAGCATGGCTGAAGTACCGGCGCCGGCGCAGAGGACGAGGACCTTGAGGCCGTCGGCCACGTCCTTCCCCTTAGGTGCGGTTTCGGCGGGCTCAGCTTCGACTGCGGGAGTATCGATGGCCGCAGGGGTGGATTCGGGTGCAGTGGGGACGGCGGGCGCCGCAACGGCTGCCGCGGTCTCCCCCTTGCCGAGTTCCGCTGCGCGCTCGGCTTCCTGATCGCAGAGCATCTTATCGTAGGCTTTGAGGAACGGCAGGTAGATGATTGCATCGACCAGAATGAGAACTGCAACGAAAACAAGCGAGATAATCTGGAAATTCGTGGTGATGAAGATGCCGATAGGGGCGGGGGTCGCCCAAGGTACCACGAAGGAGAAACCGTTCATTCCCATATGATCGATAAAGAACTTTGCCAGGCAGACGTTGACGCAGCCGGCGCTTACGAAGGGGATGAGCATGTAAGGGTTGAGAATCATTGGCGCACCAAAGAGCAAAGGCTCGTTGACGGCGAAGGCGACGGGGACAATCGAGGCCTTACCGACGGCTTTAAGCTGCTTTGAACGCATGAAGAGGATTAACAGAAGCGGGACAATAAACGTTGCGCCCGTGCCGCCGAACTCGCCGACGAGGGAATTGTTGAAGGTCAGCGCGTGAGCCGGATGTCCGCCGGCGAGAAGAACCTGAAGGTTCTCAGCCTGATTGGAGAGTCGAACCGGGTCGATGCCAGGCTGGACGATCGAGGGACCATGGACGCCGATGAACCAGAAGAACGCGGTCGCGGCCTGGATAAGGATAAGGCCGGGATAGGTCTCGGCGGCGGTGAAGAGCGGCGACAGAAGCTTGATGAGCAACTCGGAGAAGGGGACGCCCATAAGCGTGCGGACGATAACATCGATGATCGAGCAGATCACCACGGCGCCGCCGAAGGGGATGATATCGCGGAAGTTCTGAGCGATGGCGCCCGGAACCTCTTTGGGCAGCTTGATGGTGAGGTCGCGGGACACGCAGAATTTGTAGACCCAGACGGTGATGAATGCAGCGATATAGGCGGAGAACAAGCCGCGGGTGCCCATGCTGGTGCAGTCGAAGACGGAAAGCTCAGAACCGGCGTGCTTGGTGGTGAACTGAGTCACGGCGAGCAGCAGCATGCTGCACTGGGCTGCGACCATGGTGGAGCCGTCGTTGAGCACCTTGCCGGCCGGCATGCGGCGGTTCATCGAGGCGGTGAAATTCTTGGCGGTGGTACCGGCGACCATGATGCCCATGACACCCATGGTGAAGTTGTAGAGCTTGTTGCACCAGTCGATGAGGGGCTGGGGCAAAACGATACCGACCACGCCGGGAAGGGTCGCGATCAACAGGAAGATGGATGAGGTCAGGACGATGGGCATGCAGCCGAGGAAGCCGTCCTTGATAGCTTGCAGGTAGATGTTTCTTGAGATTTTCTCAAAGAACGGTTGATGCTTTTCGAGCATCTTGACGATGGCGTCCATAGAGCTCCTTTTCAATTGGATGCGCTATGCATGTGGATAAAACCGTTGTCGATGGATTTTCAGGACTGCCCGGAAGGCGGACTCGCCCGGGGGTCCACCATGCGAAATGACAACGTTGTCATTTCGATAATGACAACGTAAGACATTATTTGAGCAACAACAAGGATGCGGGGGTGAGCGGTACTAATTTGCCCGTGAGCGGTTTAGGTCATTGAGCCAGCTCGTGTATTCTATGGAGCGGAAATCGATTCAAATAAGAGGGGCGAGCAGTTATATGGCAACGTCAGATAAGCGAAATATCTCCATGAACGATGTTGCCGTTGCCGCGGGTGTCTCACTTAAAACGGTGTCACGCGTGATCAACGATCCAGATGCGGTTCGTCCCCAGACGAGGGACAAGGTTCACGATGCGATGGATGCTCTCGGCTTTAGAACGAACTTTGCCGCTCGCTCTCTCAAGCTTGGTAGATATGGCTGCATCGGGGTCGCCTTGTTCCACTTGTCCGGCGGCGTTGTCGATATGCTCGACGGAATCGCGGCGGCGGCAGAGGACCGCGGGTTCGCTTTGACGCTTATCAAGAAAAATCCAGGTGAGAAGATGACCCTGACAGATGCCGCGAGAAGAATGTCGAGGCTTCCCGTCGATGGCATGATTTTCAACCTTGGGCAGATGGTCGAAGATTTCGAGACATTCGAAGCGCCTAAAGATCTCAAGACGGTCATCGTCACCCCGATGGAGCACCCTACCTGCTCGACGATTAGTGATGACCAAGAAGGCAGCGCTCGCATGGCGTGCGAGTATCTGCTCGATCATGGGCACAGAACGGTCCATTTTATTGCGGGGAGGGAAGAATCGCTTTCGAGCCGGTGCCGTATGAAAGGATGGCGATCGGCGCTGGAGGCGCGAGGCATCGAGCCGCCTGAGCCGTTCTCGGGTGACTGGGAAGCAGATAGCGGCTATGCCGCCGGCTTGAAGTTGGCGGATATGAGGGAATGCACTGCGATCATGGCTGCAAACGACTGCATGGCCAATGGGGCGATGGTCGCGCTTCGCGAGAAGGGATTGAGCGTTCCAGACGATGTGAGCGTGATCGGATTCGATGATGAGCTGTACAAGACGGTACCCAATTCGATTCTGAGCTCCGTTAAGTTCGAGCACCGCGAGCTTGGAATCAAAGCCCTTAACGAAGTTGCCTCGGGATTGGAAAACCCTGAGACGAGAAGCAGGATCCTTGTCTCGGGCAGACTGGTGGAGCGCGGTAGTGTCCGAGATCTTAGGGACAAAAAGTTGTGAATTAAAGTAAGACAGCGGGCACGACCCAGGGGTTGGTCGTGCCCGTGTTAACGGAGTAGTTTGTTGTTATGCAGGGCGCCGCACGGCTAGCTATTGAGTTCCTTCAGAATCCATTCGATAGCGCCTTCGGGGTCGTTAGTCAGGTCGATATATTGCTTTCCCTTCGTGGTTAATAGTTTGATGCCGAGGCGATCGGTGTCGGCTTTCATGTCTTCGTAGTACATTCGAGCTTGAGGGGCGAGAACGATGACGTTGTACTGGTCCATCGTCTCGTAATGACTGCCATAGGCACCAGAGTTGGAGACGAGGTCAATCCCCTTGCTTTTGGCTCCATCTCGGAGTGCGTTTGCAAGGAGCGTGCTGGTTCCCGCGCCTTGGCAAAGGACGAGGACTTTGATCTGGTCTTTGGCACCCTTCGCCTTTTCCACAAGTGCATCGATGGTGTCGGTGTCCTCACTTGATGCTACTGTCGCATCCGTTGCCGCCTCTTCAAGGCAGAGCTGATGGTCGTAAGCTTTGCAGAATGGGTAGTAGATGACGAAATCGACAGCGAGTAAGACCGCGACGAGAAGTAACGAAATGGGCTGGGATCCTGTGGTCAGGAAAATGCCGATAGGCCCGGGAAGCGCCCAGGGCATGGTATACATCGGAGCATTCATGCCAAGGAAGTCGATGAAGAACTTGCCGATGATTGCGTTGGCCATTGGTGCGATGAGGAATGGGACGAACATATAGGGATTGAGCACAATCGGCATACCGAAGAGGACAGGTTCGTTGACGCCGAAAAGAACGGGGACGATTGATGCCTTGCCCATCGCCTTTAGCTGTTTCGATCTCATGAAGAGAATAAGGATGACGGGGACGATGAGCGTGCAGCCGCTGCCGCCTAAGCCGCCGATGAAACTTGTGAAGTCTTGCGTGAGAGCGATGTTCGGGTGGCCACCTGCCTGAAAGGTCTCAAGGTTGATCACTGGATTGCCGTAGAGTGCAGCGTTGATGGGGCTCATGACAACAGATGCACCATGGATGCCCATGAACTGGAATAGAGCGACAGCGCCTTCGATAAGAGCGATTCCCGGATAAGTGTCGATGGCAGTGAAGAGGGGAGAGATGAGGGCCGAGACCAGATTTGCAAAAGGTACGGTCAGCACGTCACGACAAACGAGATCGATAATGCCGCATGTGAGGATTGAGAAACCAAAAGCGAAGATGTCGCGGAAGCTCTGTGCAATTGCACCGGGAACTTCCTTTGGAAGCTTGATTGTCACATTGTGTTTGATGCAAACCTTATAAATGTTAACCGTGAGAAAGGCGGAGACAAACGCGGCGAGAAAGCCTTTAGTTCCCATATACGTCGTATCAAATACCGACGTATCGACGCCGTCGATTTTGACGGTGGAATTAGTTACTGAGAGAAGAAACATGCCGCACATTGCGGCGACCATACAGGATGTCGGATTAAGCGCTTTTCCCGATGGCATACGTCGATTGACGGACATCGCAAGTGAACTCGCTGTTGTGCCAGCGACCATGATTCCAAGTAAACCCATGGTGTACGCATAGATTTTATTGAAGAAATTCAGGACTTCGACGGGAAGCGTGAGACCGATATATGCGGGAAGTGTCGAAAGAAGAAGGAATAGGCTTGAGAACAGCACAATTGGCATGTTCGAGAGAAAGCCGTCCTTAATGGCGCAGAGGTAGATATTCTTGGAAATCTTGTCGAACAGGGCCTGATGTTTTTCAAGGAATTTGACGATAGAGTCCATAGCACACTCCTTTGTGATGGACGGCGCGCCTGCGTTATCCGGAATTGAGGCATCGCGAATGTACATCGGCGAGATCACGCCGAGTGACAACTTGAAGTCGAGCAGCTTAGTTGTAGCAACTTTCGTTAAAGTTGTCATAACCAATCCTGTTCTTCTAAATACTCTTTAGTCAAGTAATATTTCTCAGATTCGGTGAACGGTGTTCGGAAATAGATTGGTCAAGATTTAAATTACAAGGTAGATGCGGAATAATGCTGTTTGAGATGACTAGATTGGAACCGTTGCCCGAATAATAGTTTCATTGAATTAGTTGTTATAACAATATGAAGAAAGTTATCAGCTTGGTATGACAGGGATATCTGCCACCGTTGAAAGGACTCAAATGTCAAACAAAAGACTGCTGAATTTTGCCGCCTCTGATTTTCAATCTGCTAGTGCTATGGAGCTCAAACAGGCTATTTTGGCTTCTGAGGGTCGTACGATTATGGCGGAAAATGTGCCCTCGTCTCAGTTTCTGAGTGGCGTGACAAACGCAGAGGTGGAAAGGGCGGCGGGAGCCGATCTGTTGTTGTTCAATGCACTCGATGTGTTCGACCCGATTATCGCGGGAGTCCCTGAAGGCATTGAGGAAAGCCCTGTCTCCTGGGTGAAGAGAGCATGTGGGAGGTCGATTGGAGTTAACTTGGAGCCGGTCGATCCCGCCGCAAAGATGAGTGAAGTACGTACGGAGATTCCTATGGGTCGTCGCGTATCTCCAAAAACCCTGGAACAGGCGAACAAGCTCGGGTTCGATTTTATCTGTCTCACGGGTAATCCCGGCACGGGTGTATCAAATGATGCGATAGCCCATTCAATAAAAATCGCTCAGGAATATTTCAACGGATTGATTGTCGCCGGAAAAATGCATGGGGCGGGCGTTGATGAACCGGTCATGACTCTGGCTATCGCTAGGGAATTTGTCGAGCTTGGTGTGGATATCTTGCTTGTTCCTGCACCTTATACGGTTCCGCATTTTCAAGAAAGGGACCTTAGGGAAATCGTTGACTTTGTGCGTGAGCATAATCGCGGCAAAACGATCGAGGATAAAGTGCTTGTTCTTGCTGCGAATGGAACAAGCCAAGATTCATGTGATGTTGAGACAATTAAGAAAATCGGTCTTGCCAGTAAGGCCGCCGGCGCTGATCTGCAACATATCGGTGACTCGATGAATGGCATCTGCCTTCCACAGAACATTTTTGCCCTGGGCCAGGCCCTGCGTGGTTATCGCCATCAAGTCGTGATGATGAGCCGATCTGTGATACGTTAAGGCAAAGTTCTTAAAACGTGAACACGGATACAGCGACTGCTAATATCTCCTGTCTGAATCGTCGTTTCGAGGCCAGCATGCTTGATTCTCATGAAAAAAGACCCCTGTATTTGCAGCTTGTCGACACATTGCTCAAACAAATTGCCGCTGAATACAAGTCGGATGACAGGCTTCCGACCGAAAAAGATCTCTGCGAGGAATATGCGGTCAGCAGGACAACAGTGCGTTTGGCAATGAGCGAATTGGAACGCCGTGGGGCAATATACCGTGTCCAAGGAAAGGGCTCTTTTGTTGCGGCGCCTTCGGAGGACGGCACCGACTCTCTGTTATCTTTTGACTTTTGGGCACATTGCGATGGAGTTGATCGGGATACGGCAAGCATCGAAGTCAGTGATTTATCTTCAAAAGGCGTCAGTATTGTGACCTCGCAAATGTTTGGATGCCGCAGACCAGATGGCATTACTCATCTTGAGGCCGTTTATCGTATTAGCGGTCGTGCCGTCGCCATTGACCATCTGATCTTTTCCCCAGCTGGAAGTGGCGTTGTTTATTCCGAGTCCGAAGGTCTACAAGGCTGTCTCCAGCAACTTGAAAGAGCCCTTGCTTCAACGCGCGAGGATTATTTGTTGGCAACGTTGTCGGACGGGGATGCTGAAAGGTTTGATTTGAGTAGCGGCACTACACTTCAGATCAACCATTATGCATATGACGATAGCGGACGCTTGGTCTTTATTGCGGAGCGCAAGGTGCTATCGAATCAAATTTCCTACCAAAATATTGCTTTTAAATCTTGATTAGATATTGATGTACCAACCAAAGGGGATACCCCGATGGGCGGATTCGAGGTAATTGTCTATGCCGTCGACGCGCGGATTGGCCTGTTCGCTGTGCTTGAGGCAAAGTCCGGTTAAGGCAAGGGATTTGAGGGGTTAGGGGGCATGTCTATCCCTAGCCCCTATACCAACCGCGCGTAGTTTTGTGATTGATGGAAGATATGGGCTATGTAAACAATGTCG
>ERZ808240.3226-NODE-3226-length-16224-cov-94.829489_pt1 | contig 16224 bp, 20 predicted proteins | sample MGYA00521084_ERZ808240 | MGnify/ENA primary metagenome ERZ808240 (study PRJEB31516, sample SAMN03275571) | gut metagenome | biome: mammalia-associated habitat; material: feces | host: Papio cynocephalus | place: Kenya | collected 2012-08-06 ... | reverse complement strand
TAGCGAGCTTCGCGCTCGTTACGGCTGCATCGGCGATGTTACCGGTGGCAACCGCGTTCGTAGCGAGCTTCGCGCTCGTTACGGCTGCATCGGCGATGTTACCGGTGGCAACCGCTTTCGTAGCGAGCTTCGCGCTCGTTACGGCTGCGTCGGCGATGTTACCGGTTGTCACCGGAAACTTATCGCTCACAGCTTTAATAGAATTATTAGCCGAATCGGCTGTGTTTTGTGCATTTGTGATACGAGTGTCGTAAGCGGTTACCTCTTTACGGTATTGCTCAATTTGAGCGTTGTAATTTCCGGTTACAGCCCAAAAAGACTCGTTCGTAAGTTCGATGCCTTTTGGAACGTACTGCTTAGACGTGTAAGAAGACCCGTTATTCGTTACAATTGTAAGCGGTTCGTATTCCCTCGTATTATCCCATTCAATCGGGTTGGCGAACAATGGTACGTATCGAGCGCCGATATACTGTGTGGTAGCCATTTTATAAACCCTTCATTTAAACGTTGTATTTGCAGACACACCAAAAGTATAGGTCGGAATTGGGTTCAATACTCTTGGCGCAGCTTATGCCGATAGCGTCAACCTGCATCGTGTTGACTCCAGTTGTGCACACGGCGCTTGAAACACCCTTAATCCAAGAAGGAACCTTAGCAATCCTGGTTGCTGCGGAAACGGTGGTCTCCGCGTTCGTCTGAACCCTCAAGCCAAAGGCAACCAACCCGCCTATGCGCGTCGTGTTTTGGAGAGAGAGCGTAACACCGGAAAGCACATCGGTAAACACACCTTCTGTCGGTTGCGCAGTGGTCTCGGCTTTTGAAGGCGCGTATGCGTAAACACCATCCGAGGTTACGGCCCATTCATCGGAATCATCGTTATCGACCGCGTGTTTGAGCTTCACCCCTCCGAACGTGCCAGTGTCGGCAACCTTGACGTTGAGCGCGTTGTCTTTGAACTCAAGTCCCTTACCTGCAATCGATTTGAACCTTGAATCGATAATGTCCGTGACAACGGAACCGTCGTAATCGGTGTTGTTGATGATACCGTGACCGTCAGCGTCGTATCGTAGAATCAAACGCCCGTACTGCTCGGTTCCGTATACAGCTCCAGTGTCAAACGTCACCTCTGCCCACGAATCAGGCACATACGCGCAGAAATACCCATCGTCGGTCAAGCCAAAGAAAACCTGTTTCGCTATGAGTTTATAGATATTCCAAGCATTGTCCTTGAACCACTGCTCTATCTGCTTCGCATAGTAATCATCGAATCCGCTTTCCATGAACTGTTTGAAAAGCTCTTGCAGTTCCTTAATGTCTTTGGAATTCTGTTCGAACTCCTCAGATACATCGTCGATGTACTCAACACACTTGTTGACGATTTTAGCCAGTTGCTTAATCCCCTGCTCCTGGGAATCAACATCCCAATAAAACTTAGGGATGGTCGGCGTGAACTGGGTAATCCCAGGAACAACCGCGCCGGAATCGCCCTCACCGAAAACGTCAATCATCTATCTCCACCTCCCCTAACCAGCATCCACGCGACTACCGCGAGAAGAATCATCGTCACTACTACGGGAATCCACATCATCCGCATCCACCTTCACCAGACCCACCTTGTACGACTCGAATCCCAACTTTTCGATGAGCCACACACCTATTGTCTTGTTCATCTTACCGATGTTTTCGACGATGCTCGTCAGCTCGTAAAGCGAGATATAGGCACAGACAGCCGTGCAAACCGGCATATCCAAATCGACCTTGAGGAACTGGGAGCCGTAGACGGATATGCACACCTCCACCATCTCGCCCGCGACGATTGCGAACACCTCGGCCAGCTTGTTCCAAAGACCGTCTCGCATTACGGTTGAGTTCAACTCGCCGCGCTTCATAGCGCTTGCGTACCCGAACACCACGTCGAGCGCACAAAGCACGAGGGGTACGACGATTGTCAGAATCTTCTGGTTCATTCGAAAGTTCCTTTATTCGGGGATGCTGAAAAGAGCGACCTTGATGTTGTTGCAATCGTCTTGAGCGGTACTTGCTGCAGTCTTCGCAGCGTTCGCGGTCGTGGTAGCGGTATCGGCTGCAGTCTTCGCAGCGTTCGCGGTCGTGGTCAAAGTGTTAAGCACCGCATTGTTTGCTGCGATTTTGAACCAGACCGTTGTGTCGGTGATTGTGCTGTTAGCCGCAACGTCTTTTTTACTTACATAGATGTAGTTACCATCCATGACAATGGTATGCGCTTTATAAGACTTAGCTTTGTCAAACGTAATAGGTGCTGCAAAAACAGGGATGTAATTGATTGCCATTTTTAATTCTCCTTCTCGATGGTAACCTTGTAACCGCCGCCCTCAAGTACGGTTACCGAACCGGAGCCGCTATCATCGGTGTTTTCCGTGTATGGATGCCCCAACGCGTAGCTTTTCCAGGCGGCAACGTCCCCAAAGAAGAGGTTGCAATCCAGGATACCATTATAACCTGCAACGATGCCGTCTGAACAGAACTGCCAGGCGCAAACAGGGCCGTCCGCATCCGGCTTGTTCGCATAACCCTTCGCGAAGTCGAAAGTCGGGTGGGACACCTGCGGATAGCTAGCGAGCCAACGGTCGCAATCCTGGTTTACCCCACCTTGGTTGAACCTCCAGGGGTTGGCGTAAATCCAGGGCCATATACCGAATCTGTCGTGAACGTACGCCACGAAAGCGTTCACCCAATCGACGTCGCATGTGTCTTCCTCCCAATCCAGGCAGGGGATGCCTTCGCCGAAATAGTTCTCGCAGTTGTCGCAAAAGAACTTTGCTTCCTCCTCCGCGCTCGTGCGCGAGGTGCCGTCGTGTGCGTAGTGGTAGAAACCCCATGGCTTGCCTAGTCGCTTAGCTGCTTGCACGAATCGGTCGCAAGTCTTGTCGACGAAATAGTTTCCGCCAGTGGCCTTCATGAACACAGCATCAACGCTTGGGAAAACGGAATCCGGGTCGAGGTCGCTTTTCCAGTTGGAAACATCGATGAAGTCAAGCATTGCAACTCCTACCAATTGTTAATGTTCACGGTCAGCAGGCACGAGAAGAGCGGGTCGAGTTCGTTGATAATCTGCAAATCAACGTCTTCGTAGCCGCGCAAGCGTTCGCTCATGTCAAGGACGGTTCCGTCGTGCACCCGCTCGTACTGTCGGTCTTGACCCGCGCTAGCGTAGTCCTCGTTGCCTGCAAGCTGGGTTTGCGGGTAGTCTGACGAGACAACGCGGCCCTTGTAATACTCGTCGGTCGAGTTGAGGTCACCGCCGCGCTCGTCGAGTTTCGCATAGAGCGCGATATACTTAGGCATAATCTCGTCGAGCTTGCGCAGAAACTCGCGTTTCCAGCACGCTAGCGGAAGTACGCCTATGTTCCTCGAATAGTAGTGATTCAGGATTTTACGGCAAAGCCGCGCGTGCTGCTCATCGTTGTACTTGGGGAAATCCCAAGACGGGTCGGCCAGGTCGAACCAGCCGTCTTTATAAAGCTCGCCCAACGAGAGCGTTGCCACGTCGTGGAACTCGGGTTCAATCACGGAATCCCAATCAGGCTTGAAAACGTCTGCCATTTCCCCTCCTTACTCGTTCATCGTCTTGATGAAAGCGAGGTCGTTGTGCATAAGGTTCCAGTTCTCACTGAAATTGTCTTGGTTCCAGACCACGCCAATCTCGCCGTCCAGGTAGTCACCGAAGCGGTCGTTTAGCCTGTCACAAGCGTCGCGCAGCGATGAAAGAGTTGCCATGCGCACGATTTGTGCGGGGGACTTCTGAGCACGTACCTCGTCCTCAGTCTGTCGTTCGGATTTAAACGGCGTGTTCTCGATGCCAATCATCGTGTAGACGCGGTTCCAGACGGACTGCTCGTCAGCGGCAAGCTGCTCCCCGATGTAGGGAACGCCGGTAGAGAGCGTTTCCGGCTTCATCGAGGAAAGCGCGTCGGTTCCGAGGATAGCAAGCTCGCCGCCCGAAACCTGTTTGACGATTTGCTGCATGTCGTAGACCTTTTCCTGTGGACCGGTGAGAATCCACGGTATCTGTTGGTGGAACCTGTTCATGTTCTTGGTCATACGGATATGCACAAGCTCCGTCGCGTAAAGGTCGATGGACTCCATTATGGGGAACCTGGTCGTGTTGTCGAAAACGAGCACGCCGTTTTTAGGCGTTACCTCGAAGTTCCAACCTTTATTGCCGATTGAGCGCCATCTCGGGTACTCGTCGTACACGTTCGGCTGCGAGTCGAGTACCGCCTTTGTCGAGAAGAAGGTGCCGCGCAGCTTCTCGGGAAAAGCGATTGTTGCCACGCCTTCCAATGCGAGCGTGAGGTTCAGGAACCTCTCATTGCACGTCTTGGGGAGGTTCACCCACTTGTACCTGTTCGTCACCATCTGCAACATTATGTTGCGGTAGTAGTTGTAAAGCCGCGTGTTGTAATCTTGCGTTCCCCAATAGTTAAGGCCGAACCCCTTGCAATAGGGGTTGGTTCCGTTGCGCTTCTTGTTGCGACCGCCGCGATGTGCCATGTTTAAACCTCCGAAATAGACGTTAGGAAACCATCGACGGACGTTGGTTTCACACCTTGATAGTTCGTGGCGCTGTTGATGATTGTGTCGAGAACAGTCTGCGCGTCCGTCATAGCGTTCGCAACCGCTGTGTTGGCGGTCTCTGCCATGGACTGCGCCGCCGCCTTCACCGCCGTTGCTTCATCGTCGGATTTGGCAAGGTTCACGTAATAGTCGATTAGCGACTGAATCTCAGCGTCGGTCATGCCTTGGAACGTGTCGAGCTTAAGAAGTTCGCTCACGTCTCTTTTCGATTCTTGAGGTGCATCCCCTATATAAAGCGAGTCGTTGCTTTTGCTTAGACCATCCACCTCACCGTTCAACACATATATACCTGAGCCGTCTTCAACCGTGTATACATCCGCCTTTTTAGCGATTCTGTTTCCTGCATCAGTTGTCATAAGGGTTCACCATCCCAATCTCCTCGGGGTTGCTCCAAACGGTCACGCCTTGCTCGAATATAGCTGCGATGCCGCGCTGCGCAGAGTCGTTCGTCTGGCACTTATCGTACACCCAGCAATCCTTCGCCTTCCAATAAGTAAAATGCTTCATGAGCGTGAGCGACTTCACGTGCCATATCTGGTTCAGGCTGTACCCGTAGCGCACGAACTCGTCCCCGGCGCAACGGATAGCGTTCCTGCTTTGAGTGCGCACCTTTATTTGCACACCGCGCGTGCGCATGTAGTCAGGCGCGGGGTCTCCGCTCGCGCTGCACAGCACAACGGGCGAGTTGCGCTTGGAGTCTGAAAGCCTGGCCTTGTAGCCGTTCTGCGTGTTGCGCAATATATCTTGCGCCGCAACCAAAGCGGCGCGGTCGGTATATTCGGCGTTGGTGTTGAGCGTGTTGCTTAGACGCTGCGCGTTCGTGTGCGCGGTCGAGCGCGTATTGGCGGCGTTCGTCTTAATCATGGAAGCCGTGTTGGCCGCGTTCGTGTTCATGGTGCCGACCGTGTTAGCCGTGTTCGCGGAGTCACAGCTGTTCTGGCGGGCGGTCGTGTTCGTCGCGGCGTTCACCAAATGGGACGTTGACGCATTGTTGTACTCTATTGTTGTCGAGTTGTTCGCGTTGTTTGATGCAACCGTTCGCGTAACGTTGGAGTTGTTGTAAATCGTTTGCAGGGACGTGACCGCTGTATCGCACTGCGCCGTAACGGTCTCGTTGTGCGCCGTCACCAAAGCGCCTGCCAATTGACCCGCATTCGAAGCGATTGAAAGACTTGCGCCGAGCCCAGCACCAACGGGCCCTGCGGTCAAAAAGCCGCTTACGCCAGCAACCAACGCTTGACCCGCGACTCCGCCAAGCTCCGCGTAAGATGAATGGGCCGTGTTTGCAACAGAAGTATGCGTTTCCTCTTTAGTAGTGGCATGCGCGAAGTTATTTGCATATCCGTTTTTCGCGGTTGCGTCGGCGTTTGTGGTAAGAATGTTTTGGGTTGACTTGGTGTTGAAAGAAGCCGCGTCCGCGTTCGCTTTAGCGTTCTGCGTCGCGGTAACGTCCGTTGCGCAAGAACGGGCGTTAGCATGGTTGCTCGATAGGGTGGTTGCGTCGTTGTTCGTGTTCGTCTGGTTGGTGTTCGCCGTGTTGTCGGCGTTCGTCTCTTGGGTTGTCGCTGCTGCCTGCGAGTTGACGCGGTTCGTGTTCGCCGAGTCCTGCGCGTTGCCCATCGCGTTGTTGGCTTCACGCGCGGAATTGTGGTAGTTGATAAGCGCCGACTCACGCGCGTTGCCGAGCGCAGTGGCGTAGTTGTTCAGTTCCCACGAGGTCTGCCCGTCCATGTACAAACCGTACATGGGGATTTGCATGTCGAAACAGTACTTATACCAGTCGGCGTTGGAAATCGACTCGTCGCTCGTGCTGCGCAAATCCGCCCACTTGTAAGATTCTGCGCCTACACCGCCGATGCCGTCCAGGAAAAGCCGCATGTTGAGATAGGGATATGCAAGCGCCACGACGGCGTTGGCTGCCATGCTTCCCGTGTCCTCGATTCTCACAGTCGCGGACTTCCCGTTGTTGTCCGTTACCTCAAGCTCCGAATAAGGGAACGTGTAGAGCTTGGCGAACCTCTGGTATTCCTCTGGGTAGCCGAACATGTCGCGCGTAAGCGTCACGTCCGCAAGCTTCTTTGCGCTGCCAGTGCAAGCATACACGGCGTGCCCCGCCACGGTATACACCGCGCCGAGCGTCAACAAGTCCCTCGCAACCATGAAGAATCCGACAACGGTTTTAAAGAACGTGGGCGAAACCCTCATGCAATCCGAGAAAAAAGCATCTGCGTCCCCGGTTGGAACGGCGTAGACGGTCACGTTGTCGGGCACGCGACCGTTCGAGGTCAAAGAGTTCCCGGTAGGAACCGCGCAGTTCTCGTACGACTTGCCGCTGCCGTAACCGTACCCGGAGACGTTGTACGCGCGGCCCCATCGATTTGATGAATCGGGATAGTCGGACGCATCCGAGAAAATGGGGTCTGTGAACGAATAGTCGCTTGAGTAAACCGCGCTACCCACGCCAGTTATCTGCGCGGGAGTGCACGTGGACGCGAAGCAAAGGTACTTCTCGCCGTTTCCGAAAGGCACGAACTCCCCGCCGCGCGTCACCGTCCCGCGCCCGAAATCAACGTCAGGCACAAGAAGGTATTCGCAGTTGTCTATAGGGTTCTTGAGATATTCATCGGTATCGGTTGCAGCGACCGGGGCATGCCCACGTTCGAGCATCATGTAATTGAACCCAACGGAATTGATGTACTGAGTCCACACGTCCATAGCGATGGTGAGCGTCGTGGTCGAGGGCGCGAGCGAAGTGAACCCGTTGATGAAGAAGTACCAACGACGGTACCCGTCTCGCGTCTCGTAGTTGAGCATATTATCGTCGGCCGTCATTACCGGTACGTCAACCACAAGATAGTTGAACTGCGCCGCGCGGTCGTACGGCAAAGGTACCTTGATGAAGTTCTGTATGAAGTTGGTTCCGAGCTTGTCGAGCGCGACGGCACAATCCGGGTTTTCCTCGATTGTGTTTGCCACAAGTGAGTCGAACCAATCGTCGCGTGCTTCATCGGACTCGAACTTGACGCAATCGGCGTAATCCCCGTTCCAACGCACGTTCACGAGATACGCCTTTGTGTTCGGTTTCCATCGCGGGTAATCGAACTCGTTTTGATATGCGTACACATCGACGTTTCCGACGTTCGGGAACTTGGTGTCGTTCAAATGCGGGAAATCCATACACACCTCCAAATAAAAAAGGGCGCGGCAAGGCGTGAGCCTTACCGCGTCCCTGCCATGTGGAATTATAGCATGCGCCGTTTACTTGACCGTGACCGTGGCGGTGGAGGTGAGCGGGGCACCTTCAGCCGAGGACGGGTTTACATAGGTCGAGGTTGCCTTGACCGTAACGACGGTTCCGGTCTTGAGACCCTTCCCCAAGTGCAGCACACCGTAATCATCGACCCTCGTGGTGCTTGCGAGCTGCACAGGCACGGAATCGCCGTCGGCTGCGGAAAGCTCGTAGGTGCATGCGTCAGGGGCGAGCTTCACGTTTGCGGACGTTCCCGTAGGCGTGAGCGTACCGGTGAGCGCGACGGAAAGCTTAGAGGTCTCGCCAGCAGCAGCCGTAGCCGGGTCGGCGGTCAGGGTGATGCCCGTGAGCGCCTGCGTTACGGTCGTGGTGGACGTGCCCTCACCGGTCGTGAACATGATTGCCGGGACGAACGGGGAGACGGAATAGATACCCCAATGGTTGAGGTAGTAGTTCGTGCCGAGCGACTTGGGGTTGTAAATCGAGTCGGTCTGGTAAACCGTGTCGCGACACTGGAAAAAGTCCTCGGTCGTGAGAAGCGCGACGCAATCCGCGACGGGGAACTCGTCCACGATAATCTTGCGCACCTGCACGTCGGCCTTCTCCAGGTGGAACAACATAGCGAGCGTGTCCACATCGACGGCTGCGTCGATTTCGGGCGTGGTGAGCAACACAAGCTCAGAAGGCTTGGCGAAGACGGGGAGGTCGGTCAGGCGCACGCCGTTGTAGACGGTGTTCGGGAACTGGAGCTTGCCCGTGTAGGTCTTCACGGCCTTAAGGAACTCCTTACCCGTCTTCTCGTCGGACGGCGCACCGGAAAGGTGGTGCTTGTAGAAACCGAAATTTTCCTCATAAAAGGCGATGAGCTGGAGCATGATACGGTACTCGTCGTACTCGTCCGCGTTCATAGGGGAGCGGAGCACCTGCGAGACGAAAGAGTTCAGGCCCATGTCGGCGGTAAAGGCGTTTCGAAGCTCAATCTGATTAACGGTGATGTCGTATTGGTCGCGTCGATTCTGGGAGTGGTACCAAACCGCCGTGTCTGGGCGATGCATCTTGAAAACGTCCTCAGCATCGTCCACGTAGGAGTGGCCCTTTGCCCACTTGACCGCGATTTCCTGCACGGTCGAGCCGTAGCGCATGGATGCCTTCTTGAAAGCGGCAAGCGGGTTCTTGAAGGTCTGCTGATGCACGTAGGTCATTCCGATTCGCTTGATAAGCGAATCCACGAACTCGTTGTAATAGTTGCGGTTCATAGGGTCAAACAGCGCCTTCATGGTGGAGTCGATACCCTGCTGCGTCGGGCGCGGGATGCGCTGCTGGAAATCGTTGGTGCCGTTGAGCCAAATCGCGTCGGCGATGGTCACGTTGTCGGTTGCCATTTTCACAAGTCCTTTCTAAAGGTTGAGGTCAAGCTCGTCGATAGGTACGAACCCATCGTTTCCTGAAGTCTGCTCGTAATCATCGGCGTTCGACTCGCGCACGGTGACACCGGAGTCGATGATTACGGAACGGAAATCCGAGAGCGACTTAATCTGTGCCTGCATCTGCGCCTGGTTGGCCTTCACTTCCTGCAAAAGGCTCATAACCGCGTCATAGACACCGCTTTGCGCCTGCGTTTCGTTGACACCGCCGCCATCCTCCGGCGCGGACTCTTCAACGTTGCCGCCGTTCTCGTCAGACTCGATTCTCTCGTTCTCGTTCTCGTTCTCGTTCATGGGTTGTCTCCTATCCAAACAAAACAAGGGTGTCGCGGTTCCCGTCAAGGACGGTAGCGACACCCTAGAATATAGCAGACGCAACTTTACGATTCAATTGGGCTTACGGGAGTAACCGACACCGGGTGTGCGTACCAACCAAGGCATTTCACCGCACGCCCGCGCTTACATGAACCGTAAGAACACCTGCCTAAATAAATGTATCACTTGATGCCGAACATGTTCAAGACCTCCGCGAAATCGGTTTTGGTCTGCACGTCGGCGTAGCGCACAAGCCCCATGCACCACATCTCCGCGAACGTCTTCATGACGGGTTCGGCACGCCTTGCCATAACGTAGTTCACGCCGAAATCGCTTGCCGTCAACGTGTACACGGGCCTGGTGGGGTCTTTGGGAAAATAATGCGTCACATGGTAAAGCCCTTCGGATAGGTCTACCCAAACGCCGAACCTCTTCCCGTTCATGATTATTCCGAACATGTACTTGGCGCTTTTAGGCTTCTTCTCCACGAACTCTTCCGACTCGGAGACGAAAGCGTTGCCAGCCGCCACCTCGGCTTCCTCGGTGCCCGCCATCATGCGACCCGCAACGGTGCCTATCAGCTTCTCCTGGCCGTACTCGCCGGACTCGACGTAATGCAGGAGGAACGTCTTGTTTCGGAACCACATGTAACCATATTGCAACTTCGTGGTCACTCGGTATGCGGCGAAGTAGGGGTTAGCTATGTCGCATGCGTTTCCGAGAAGGTAGACGCGAGGTCGCAAAGACTTGGTGTCGGCTCGTTCGCGCGACACGGTATCAACGAGGTTCGCTAGCTTTGAGAACTCGTTTGGGAGATATCTATGGTAACGGTCGCTCCGCTCGATGACTGCCTCATCGAGTACGATACGCTTCACCTTGTCAAACGTCCTCTTCTTATATTGCTGCGCGTCCGATAGCGCGCAGAAGTAGCCTATTGTCTGCCAAATTGGCTTCCTAGCCTCGTTGCGCTCGTCTTTACGCGCTATATACGCGTATCTCGCGTCCGTCCTGAAAATGTAATCCGGGAATTCACGCTCCACGCGGTTGAAATACCCGTCAGACACACCTGCAAGCTCGTTCTTGAAACGGGTCACCTCAACGAAGCGCGACCCGTCCTTTATGTAATCGCGGATGAACTGGCAGCGAAGCCCGTAGGTCTTGCCTAGACCTCGTGCGCCGATGACCATGGTAACGTCCGCGTCGTAAGAGAGCGTTTTCTCCCAATCGTAGTATTTAGGTTCCTTTTTAGCCATTTACATCACAGATAATCGGGGTTGCAGGCGTACACGTAACCGTCAAGGATTTTACGAATCTTCTTAGGCAGATAGGCGTTCACCGCATGCAGCGGGTACTTGGACTCGGCGTGCAGCATATCGTTCTTGAACCTGGCCCATTCATCCGCTAGTTCCTGCGAATCCCCTTTAAGGTTCTTGTAAGCACGGTAATACATCTACTCCACCACCTTCACGATGTAGCAATCGCCGAACACTCGATGCATCGTGTTACGGATTAGGTCGATTACGCGCAGAAGCTCCTCATCCTGCCCATCCACCGCATCGAACCTAGCGAGTTCCTGCCCCTTCTCGTTGCAAACAAGATAACTGAAACGCTTGAACATTACTTTACGACTCATAATAATCCTCGCTGTTGTCCAATAAATCGTCCTCGTTGAAAACGATTACATCCTCGAACTCACCTGTTTTCATGTCGAACGACCCCAAACTCAACTCGTTCGTTTTCAAAGCCATGGTGCAAAACCGGTCGTTAAGGCCTGAATTGAGCGCGTAGGCGCGTCCCACGACGAAGCCGTCCGAATCGATTAAGTCGCACGACACGCGTTTCTTGAATCTAGCCATTGTCGGAACCCTTCATAATCGTCTGCATACCGTATTCAGTGTAGGCTTGTACCACGGGGCCGTTGTCCGTTTTGTAAAGATACCTAAGCCCCGTTTCCACGCGCCTGTCGTATTTCCTCTCAAGGTATAAAACGTTCTGCATGTTGCTTATCTTCGAGGTCTCACCGAGAACGCGCCCGGTCGGGTAAAGCGCCTGGGACTCGTGCGCACGAACTCTATAGGTGTGTCCCAAGTAATCGGTAACGTCAGCATCGTACACGTCAGAAGCTTTCGGCTTGTGCCCCTCCAAGGCATGTGAAACGCCGTTCGATACCGAAACGTTGTAACCGAGCACATTATGAAACACGTCCTCCACGTCGTTTCCAGCTGCTAAAAGGCCGTCTATGAAATCCTCTATTGTGTATGAACCTTCTGGCCTTGAAAGTCCGGCGCACGTGATATGGGAGTGACCTCCACACTCCGATACACGGGCTTTGTTCCAGGCTTCCATATGGTTCTCCCACCTGTCACCACCGATTGCACCCTCTATATCGAAGGAACCGATTCCTTTAAGGTCGCTTGCGAGTTCCGGTCTTTGCGCACGCAAGCGTTCCATGCACACATCGATTGCGCTTTTCGACGCTTTGGCAATAGGTTCTAGCGCTGCAAGCAACTCATCGTCGGTAACGTCCTCGTCGCAAGCTACTTTCATAGAGTCGGTGTCCCCGCCTGTTACCCGTACCCTGTCACCGAAATAGTCGTATAGAAGCTCCATCGCTATTATCAAGTGCATGCGGGAACCGGCAACGATTCTCATGCCGTAGTTGTAGAAGACCTTACACGTCTTTGGCTGCTTCTCTTCCCAATTCTCTTGGGTCGTTTCCGTTTCGTGGTCAATCATGAGTTCACCCTGCTCGCATTTGTATGAAGGTTTGTAAACGTCCTGGGCTTGCGTCCCGTAGATGCCGTTAAACTGACCTTTAACTGTTGAGATATACCAAGCTTCAAAAAACTGTGCCGTACACGTGCCGTTTTTCAAAGACGCTGCGATTCCATCGGGTATGGTTCCCTTTATTTCATACGGGTACGGCTCACCCTGCTTGTAATGGTTGTTGATGTACTTAGCGTCGTTCTTCATTTCATAAAGTATGTTCGATTGAAGTGTCACGTAATCAGGTGGTACCTTCCAACTGCACGTGTCCTCGCCAAACAATATCTCGTGTTCGTCCCATTCGTAAACCCGTCCCATGCACCACAGCTCAATCTCGTTCACATGCATGGTAACCTCTCGTGCGCTGTAAAGCTTTCCGAAAGCGAACTCAGCGTCTACGTATTTGTCATAAAAACCGAACTCCTTAACTATGTTCTCTTGAACCGCGTTCCTCGGGTCTTCCCCGAAATCCAAACCAGGGGCTACCTCCTTCTTGAACTTGGCAGACGATTCCAATGCGATTCCCCACTTATCGAAGCAGCTGCCTTTACGTAAACGTATGTTTTTTAGCCTTATAACCATATGGAAAGCGTGTTTAAAGGGTTTATGGTAGATGTTAAGAACATTTTTTCTGTTTATCGCCATAATCTCGTTGTAGTCGATTTCAAGTAAGCCGGGTAGAACTGGTTTGAAACCCAAAGGCACGTAACGACCGTTGATGAACGTGTGATGCATCGAGGTCACGTCGAGCGATGCCACGTTATGCACAACCTCGTTCGCGGTTGCCGCCGCCGTGAACGTGAACCCGCCACGAAAACACCCTTTGCGCAAGCAGTATTGCTGAAATGTCTTTGGTAACTCAGCTTCACATAGCTTTGTGAAAGCCTTCTCAAGCGTGAGCTTCTTACCGCTTTTCTTGTCGACCCTAAGAGGGGCAATCGTGTGTTTAGCCATTTGCCTTACAAGCGAGGTCTTTGTGAGTACGCGGTTGCCTAACATATCCTGGGTAAGCCACTCGTTTGCGTGCAAGAGGTATTTCAAGTACGCCGGAATAACCTGCACGTCTCGCGCAGCGTAGTAAAGCTCTGTATCCGTCAGCGGGGTTTGCGGTGTCCTTACCAACGAATAGTCCCAATCCCCCGTTGCTTTTGGCAAGCCGCACGTCTCGCCCATCGCCTTTAGGCCCCGCATCTCCAAATGAAACGTGTCCCAAAACCTAAGCACAGTCCTATCTGTTTCCCTGTCGATTAAATCCAACGTGTACACGTTCGTGCTTGATTGCGCGTTCGCGCTTATGTCGTAGTCGCGGCTCATCTTCTCCATAAGCGGTTGCAGGTCGAACATAAGGTTATAGGCGCATATAACTGGGACAACCTTAAAGAAAAGACCCCACTCTATGTATTCCTCTAACCGTGATAAGTACTCGTCTTCACTACGGTAGAACCTCACCTTATCGTCTCGCACGGTCTCGTACTCTGATAAATCGACGTTCCTAATATCGTTGTCGATGAAAAGAATTGGATATGCCCTGGTCAAGTTCCCTTTGCCTATGTTGCAAGTCTCAGTGTCGTAAACCGCGCATATCCGGTAGTTCCTTTTCACCTTCTTCATTCAACCTGTTCCCTCCAGGACTTATCAGGGTCGAACTGTACAACCGCGCGAAGATATGTCGGCGAGCTTTGCGACTCCTGGTCGTTGTCGGCTGCGAACGTCTCTTCGTAGAACTTCTGCGCATCCGTGGACAAATCAGATAAATCCAACTCGCCGTGCTGCCCTATGTTCTCGCTTATCTCTAACTGGGCTTTCACTGACGGGTTAGACATAGCTCTATTAAAAGCCTCTTCAAGTGAAGGTGTTTTGAAGTACTGCATGATTTTGCGGTTGATTTGAGCCGTATCGGTTGGCCCTGAGTCGTTCTGCCAGATACGTTGAGTCGATTTGTAGAAAAGCTTTACCTGTTCCCTGCTGTACGGGCTTGGGTTCGCTGCCGCGTTCAAAGCAGCGTCCTCGCCTTTATAGCTTCGCGATGCCATGTTGAGCATCTGTTGCGTAGCGAAGTTGGCGGCTCCATACTTGCCGTGAAGCATCTTTGTGTTGAGCACCATGGACTCGATTTTAGCGACGTTCTCTTGCACACCTTGTACAAGTCGCTTTGTCTGCTTGCCACGCCCCAAATACGAGCCTGCGATGGCTTCTGTGAGCTGCTTCGCAGCGGCCTTGGTAAGTTGACGTTGAACTGGAGATAGCTTGCTTGATTTGAGTTGCTTGTAGATGTAGTTGAGAGCGCGGGTGCCTTTTACACGGGTTTGACGGGCAACGTAACCGATTGTTCCTTTTTTACTCGGCACGGTCGGTCACCTTCTCAAGAGTGAGGTTTCCGCCGCCGACAACAAGCCACGTCTTGTTATCTAAATCATAGATTTCGCCGTTTTTATAAATACGGAAATGGCCGATGTAGGTTTGTTTGACGTTCCAATAATTGTCATAAATAGTGAGCTTCTGGGGTGCTTCAGGTAGACGCGCTGTGAAGATGATTATGAGCGCGAGGATAAGAAGCGTGATTAGACAGAAATTGAAGGTCATTTTTGAGGTATGTAGCTCTTCTTTTAGCGTGTTCATTTGAGTTCGATACCTCCTTAATCTGCTTTACGCAAGATATATATCAATACATTCGTTCGCGTAATCGAAATCAATCATATCGATTACTCGCGAGTCTTTAGAGTGACGAAACGCTTTAACAGGGCCGGAAAGCAAAGTTTCATCTGAATCATAGATATAAACAGAGATTGTCTTGTTCGCTATGTTATTAATAAGCTCGCAAATACACATACATGGCTCCTAAAGATAAAGGCGAGGAACCCTTGTTGTAGGTTCCTCGCCTACTGTTTAAAACGTTTATATTCGCTTACGCGAAGAAATGGAGCGTCTTGAGGGAATTTCCGTTGCGAAGCTCCTTAGTGACCACGGCAACCTCGATTCCCTCCTCGCCGAAATCGCCGTTGAAGAGACCGACGATTTGCTGCGCGGAACGGGCAATGCCGTTGGACTGGGACATAAGGATTTCGCCCTCCGCAGTAATAAGATAAGTGTTGATGCACTCCTCGCCCGTGCGGGTGCGAACACCAGGCGTGGTGATAACGTCCACGAGGTGGAAATGCTCGTCACCATGAGCCGCGAGAGAAGAAGCATCGGAAAGAGCGTTCGCAATCTTGATTGTACCCTCGCGGGATTCACGGTCAACGGTGCAGATGTAACCGTTGGGGATGTTCAGGGCATTGTCGTTGTCGGCAACGGTGACGGTGTGGGTCTCGACGGCGGCGATAGCGGTATCAGACATTTTGATTCCTTTTCGTTGTTAGTTATTAGTCGCTGATTTGGTCGGCGTACTTGACGAACTCGGACATGGGCATAGAGTAGTACTTGGACTCGCAAGTGATATTGGACACGACGATACGGTTAGTGCCAAGCTCTTTAGAGATTTTGTTGTTGGCACGCTCGATATCGTTGTAATTGCCAACGATGTCGTAATCGAACTCTTTGCGCTCGTTGTTCTCGTCGTACATGATGACGTGACACTTGGTCGTATATACGCGACGTCCAATTCTGCTTCTACGTTGCATTTGTTACTCCTTTCGATTCTAGTTGTGTTGGTTAGAGTGCTGCGCTGCGCTGCAAGATAGTTATACCACGTTTTGTTATGTTGTGGGTTGTTGTGTTGCGATTTGTTGTGATTTTGTGAAGGCATTAGAGATTTGATTGTTTGTGTACGGATATTTGGACAGTTGTTGCGCGGTGGTGCGTAGCAGAAACTTGTGTGCATATCAAAAATTAAAATACCCGAGTTCCTACCCA
>ERZ808240.3225-NODE-3225-length-16231-cov-5.110967_pt1 | contig 16231 bp, 15 predicted proteins | sample MGYA00521084_ERZ808240 | MGnify/ENA primary metagenome ERZ808240 (study PRJEB31516, sample SAMN03275571) | gut metagenome | biome: mammalia-associated habitat; material: feces | host: Papio cynocephalus | place: Kenya | collected 2012-08-06 ... | reverse complement strand
CAATTCCCTTATGATTTATAGTTTCCTGCGTTTTTCCTTTTAACTCCTCGCCGTCGAGGTAAAACGTACCCGTCGTAGGCTGATAAACGCCCGTAAGCATATTGAAAAGAGTGGTTTTGCCGGCACCGTTGGGACCGACAAGTCCGTAAAGTTCGTTCTTTTTTATTTCCATATTAACGTCCTGAACTGCCTTCAGGCCGCCGAAGGAAATACCGAGATTTTCGGTTCTGAGTATAATATCGGACATCTTATTTACCCTCCTTTTTTGAGGCGCAGTCGCCTTTTTCCGCAATAGCGCCGTCAGAGTTTTTTACGTCTACGGAGAGTACCTCGTCCATTTTAATTTTCGATTCAATTCTGTTCCACTGAACATCGTCATCTTTAATGACATGTGAAGCTTTGCTCTTTTTGGAAATCTTGGAAGTAAAAGCCTTAATGCTCAATTTCTCCTTGAGAGGTTTAAGAGCGGGAGCATTATTGAATATAATTACAAGAATAAGAATCAATGCGTAAACAAGCAGTCTTACAGCCGCAAGGTTACCGGAGAGCTTATTCTGCAACAGGAAGTTTACATAAGTTATAAGAGTTGCGGCAATTATCGAACCGTTCATAGAACCGATACCGCCGATAACAACCATAACCAGAATCTCAATCGAGTAATTGAAATCAAATACGGAATACGTAATAGGCGTTACATAATGACCGTATATGACTCCGGCGATTCCGGCAAATGCAGCGGCAATAACGAATACAAAAAGTTTATAAAACGTAACGTTAATGCCCATGGCTTTAGCTGCAATCTCGTTATCTCGTATAGCGGTAATCGCTCTGCCGTGTTTTGATCTGATAAGATTCTGAATAAAAGCGAGAATAATTATTACAAGAACAAAAGAAATGATAAACAGCTCTTTTGCCGGCATTTTAATTTCGCTTGTCTTAAGCCCCATAGCCTCGCCGAACCAAGGGAGATTCTTGAAAATATTTCTTACAATCTCGCCGAACGCAAGCGTTACGATAGCAAGATAGTCGCCCTTAAGTCTCAGTGCCGGAAGACCGATAATAAATCCGAACACAGCTGCAATTAAAGCACCGCAAACCATGGAAATTAAAAAACATACCGTTACATTATCAATAACATTATGAAGCTGAAGAGATATAAAACTGCCCAAATATGCCCCGACGCACATAAATCCTGCATGTCCGAGCGACAATTCACCGAGGAAACCTACTACAAGGTTAAGGGAAATCGCAAGAATAATACTGTATGCGATTTTGGGAAGAAGATTTACAAACGAACGGTTAAGTACGCCCGCAGAACTTAATACAATCATCAATACGAGAAAGACCGCAAGGACGATATAATTTATGTAATATTTAATTTTAAACTGTTTTTTATAATTGGAGAAAAAATTAGCCATTATACTTTCTCCCTTCTGCGTTTACCGAGCAAGCCTACAGGTCTTACAAGGAGTATAAGAATAAGAAGCGCAAATTCAATCGCCGTGGTATATGAAGCGATAGGTGTGTTTTTGCATATCTGTTCAATGATGCCAAGCAATATTCCTCCGATCATTGCGCCGGGAATTGAGCCTATACCGCCGATAACCGCGGCAACGAAAGCTTTAATTCCGGGCATGGAACCCAAAGTCGGAGTCGTAGAAGGAATTCTTATTATATAGAAAAGACTCGCAAATGCCGCCAAAGCGGAACCGATAGCAAACGTAATCATTATTATCTTATCGACATTTACGCCCATCAGTTTCGCTGCACCGCTGTCTTCGGAAACAGCAAGCATTGCACGTCCTGTTTTTGTCTTCATTACGAAAATCTGAAGCGCCGCCATAATAACTGCGCCGACAATAAGAGTAAGAATTGTACCGACGCCTATTTCTGCGCCGAAAACTTTAACTGTGCCGAAATCATATATTGTAAACGATCTCGAAGTGGAACCGTAAACAAGCTGAGCAATACCCTGTAACAGGTTGCTTACTCCGATAGCGGTAATAAGAACCGCAAGAGGAGACGCGCCCCTCAGAGGTTTATATGCCAGTTTCTCAACCAGAATACCCGTAACTGTACACACGACAACAGAAACGCCGATCGCAATGAAAGGATGAACATGTAACATTAATGTGGAATAAATAGCGTACGCGCCTACCATTATAATATCGCCGTGCGCAAAATTAAGCATCTTGGCAATACCGTAAACCATGGTATAACCGAGTGCGATCAGAGCATAAACCGCGCCGAGGCTAAGTCCGTCTATTAGTATACTCATGAAACTCATAATAAACTCTCCAAACGACCGCAGTCGGAGAAGAATATCTCATCTCCGACTGGGGTCAAGTATTAACTGCCGAATAAAATTACTTTTTAACGGTAACAACGATGGGTTCCTTGTTAGGAGCACCGTTTTCATTCCATGTCATATTTCCGGTAACACCCGAGAACTTGAATGAAGAATCAAGGATAGCAGCCCTAACTTTGTTGCAAAGGTCAGAAACCGAAATATTAGCATCCTTGATATCCGCAGCCTTCATAGCATTGAAGATAACATAAATTGCATCATATGCATCGGCTGCAAACTGGTCGGGAGCCGAACCGTATTTTTCTGCATATTTATTTACAAAAGAAGCAACCTTTTCATCGGTACTGTTCTTATCGAAAGGAGTGATGTACTGAATTTCGTTTGTAACAGAGCTGTCAATCTGATCTGCAACACCGTCAAGACCGTCACAGCCGAATATAAGAGCATTTACGCCCTTTGCCGCACAGGCACGTGCAACAAGACCTGCCTCGGTGTAGTAGAAAGGAGTAAAGATAGCATCGCAGTCTTTAAGAGCCTCTACCTGAGTCGAGAAATCCTTATTGTTCTCTTTATCAAAAGTCATGGTCGTGAACGAAACTCCGAGCTTGTCCATCTCGCCCTTGAAGGCTTCATAAATACCTGAAGAATAAGTATCCGAAGTATCATAGATACAACCGATCTTTGTCTTCTTGTACTCATTTACAAGCTTGTCAGCAGCAAGAATACCCTGGTCGGGGTCGCCGAAGCATACGCGGAAACCGTTGTCACGTCCGTCGATAATATCAGCGTTCGATGCTGAAGGGGTAATGAAGAAAAGATTGTCGTCAACCGATTTAGCCGCAAAAGCCTCACAGGAAGCGCTCGTTACAGAGCCTAATGAAATCTGCATTCCTTCATCCATAAGCTGGTCATAAGCAGTGTTGGTCTCGGTTGCATTTGCCTTATCATCTTTCATGATAAATGAGTAATTGATTCCGTTGATTCCGCCTGCACCGTTAATCTCGTCAACTGCAAGCTGTGCACCGCGCTGAACGGAAATACCGTACTGAGAAGCATCGCCGGTAAGAGGACCTGTACATCCGATAACAATAGAACCGGACGTATTTGCCGAATCCGCTTTAGAACCCGAATTGTCTTCCTTGTCGGAGTTTGAAGTACAGCCCGCAAAGCATGTTACAGCCATGGCTGCGGCGAGAACTCCACTGAACACCTTTTTAAAACTTTTCATTTTTTTCTACCTCTTTTTTAAGAAATAAAATATATTTCAGCTTTCGCTGTAAATACCGATTAACAAAAAAACGGTTCTGCTCTTTAGGCAAAACCGAAGATCCCTGAAAATTTTGAATATAACGACTGCGTTATACGAAAATCAAAAGGGATAATCCCCGATCTGTCCGTTATATATCTACGAAACAGACGCGATCACGTACACCGTTGCAGCAATGATCGAAAAACCTGAAAAAACGAACAATCCTAAAATCAAGCCGACGAAAAATGCTGAATGGCTTATATGAAACATCGTTTTTCGTTTCTTTTTATATATTATAGTTATATTTGAACGCAATGTCAAACTATTTTTATAATTTAAATCACATTTGTAAAAACTGTCATATAGAGTATTTTAATAAATCCTTTTGTTGTTAATAATTACAACAAAACAATTGAATTTCCGTACATATTGCACATGCCTTTTTAACAATGCCAATGTTAAGTGTCGATCAATTCAAAAATCAGTCACTGCCGACTTGATTTCGGTTCTTCAATTTTATACTGAACTCCGGCATGATCTATCCTGTAAGGAGCGGAGTAAATCAATTCGCCGACCGTTTTAAAAGAATATCCTTTTTCCTTAAGCGCGGTTATTATTCTTTCGAGCACACCGGCAGTATTTGCAGTTCCCGTATGAAACTGAATGATGGCCCCGCATGAAACTTTATCAACTACACGTGAGAATATTTCATCCTGAGAATTGTTTCTCCAGTCAACACTGTCTACGCTCCACTGAATCGGAATCATGCCGGCTGACTGTGCGGTTTCAATCGTTTTATTATCGTAGCTGCCGGAAGGGCTTCTGAATAAAGTAGGATATGAACCTGTTATCGACTTTACACATTCATTGCATTTCATTATTTCATCATAAATCTCAGTACGTGACAGCTGTACACAATCGGCATGAGAATAAGAATGATTACCGATTTCATGTCCGCGCTCAAATATTTTCTTCAAAGAATCGGGATGCGCATCAATCCAAATTCCCAGCGGGAAAAAAGTCGCCTTGATATTATACTTATCAAGCGTAGTGAGAATCGAAACGACATCCTCGTCTCCGTCCGCACAGTTAAAAGTCAAGGCGACTGTCTTTTCATCGGTTCCGACTTTGTATATCGGTATTTTTCTGCTCTGCGAATTTACCGGAACAACGCATAAAAAACCTGCTAAAACCGCGGCAAATAAAATTGAGGCTAAAACAATGACAATCTTTCTCCTGAGTTTTAACGTTAAGTACATATTGATCACCGTTATAATTATATTTCGGTTTAAATGATTTGATTCACAGACGACAAAAAAAGACGAAAACAAACCGTTCCCGTCTTTTTCTTCATTTAAATTATAAATCAGAATACGTAAATTCTTACGCCTCTGACTCCCCATGCCATACAGTCAGCATATGAATTCATATAAAGATCGGCTACCCTGCCGCTTCCGTTCCATACAAATCCGCCTGTATCTTCGGCTCTGCAATAGCCGTAAACAACGCTTCCGTCAAGAGAAACGATATACATCATCTTTCCGTACGGAATAACGTTCGGGTCGATAGCAACCGAACCCTGGTGAGGTCTGGTTCCCGTCGCGGTAACCGAACCCGTACAATAAGCACTGGCTCTGCCCTCGACGACATAAGAGTAATTCTGCGGAAGTCCGTTTTCGTCAAAGTTAATATAGTCGGGTACGCTCATATCCGACATCGGAACAGCGTCGGAATTAAGAGTAATATAAGATCTGCCCGCAGCATAAGAACTCTTTGACTTTTTCTTTTCCGCCTCTTTGATAATAGAGTCGGCATCAAGCTCCGATTTTTGATTTTTAACGGAAGCTGCCGTACTCTCTTCATTGTCTGCAAAGAAATATTCGAAATCCGATGATTTTTCAATTTCCTTTTCTTCATCCTGCTTCGTAAAATTATAATAGACTACTCTCTTTGAATCATAGTCTGTTGAATAATTAACGGTAACTACATTATCCTTTGATATTGAAGCATTCTGTGCCGCTGAAGCGAGGTCAATCTCGCTGACAGTCGCATGCGACTTTATAGGACAGCAGCTTACAACCGTTACAAACGAAAGACCGATTACGGATAACGCGGAAAGCGTACGCTTTGATAATTTGGTCTTAGGCAGAGGCTGAAGATTTTTCAGTTTCTTTTTCTTCATCGATGCGATCTCCTTTTAATGTTGTTTGCTCCGAAATATGATGATCAAATGTACTTTTTCTGAGTTCATACATCTTCAGGTGAAAGACACGACGTATTATATTCAAGCATTCCGCATATGTCAAGGATTCAGGATTAAGTTTTTTTATATATGATGCACAATTAAATTTCGAACATTTGTTTTTTAAAGGTTTTTAACGGAAAATTAATTGACATTTAATAAATTCTGATGTCAGTTTATGTCAATTAATTCGTAGCATGTTACAAACGTGAAATAAAATAAAGCTCAAATATTACATTTTGTAATAATTTACTTCTAAATTAGAACTATTTCCAAGCTATGTTCGTTGATAAGAAAAAATTGATTGTAAATATTGCATAATTACACTCTATTTTATTTACCGTATCTTTGTGCATTTTTCAACAGCCAAAAAACTTATTTTTTAACACTTTTTTAAGACATATTTAAAGACTGATTAAAACCCATTCTGTGATTATAAATAAAAAACACTTCTTAATAAATTAAAGAATCGAACAAAAAAATACAGAATTATATAATAGGTATATAATAAAAATATTTTATTATATAGTTATATTAAAATATTTTATCATAATATATAGGATGATCATCGATGTAATGCAAAAAAAACAGCCCTGAAAAGGACTGTTTTAATTCTGTATTAATGCAAAGTTATCGTCTCTTTACCGAGAAGTAAACAACGAGAGCAACTATAACGCCTATCGTAGCAATTGACAGGATAACTATGACAATTATCGATGCTGTAGAAAGGCTCTTTTCATCCGCAGCCACGGAGGTAACACTCTCGGCCTTTTGGGTAACCTGCGGAGCTGTAACCGCATAAGTCGACGGCGAAGTTGTTGTTTCAGGTGCGGCTGAAGTAGTATTTGAATTTGTTACAGCCGGGACTGTATCGTATGTAATAACATATGTTGAAGCGGCAGCACGTGCCGTTGTAGACTGCTTGGTTCCGGTATTACCCGACGATGATGTACCCGAACCTCCGCCGATAGCGTCTTTTATCATATCAACTGCACTGTTCCATGCTTCCGAGCCCATATCAAACAGTTCCTGAAGATCAAACTCCGAAATTACCGAGCCGATATCCGTACCCGAAATCTGATCCCAAAGTTCCTTAACCTGTTCACTGAACTGCGCTTCGTCAATCACGCTGCCGGCTGAGGAGCCCTGTGAATTATCACCTGAATTACTGTTGTTATTATTGTTATTGTTTCTCTCGGCTTGCCATGCCTGAATTCTGTCCTGTATCGTCTCGGCAGAAGCCGAAAAAGCAAATCCGCCTAACAGTGATAAAGCAAAAACAAAACAAAGAACTCTTTTAATAACGGACTTTTTCATGAATTCTCACCTTTGAAAAAATGCTGAGCCGACAAAAAAGCGACTATAAATAATATACAATATTTATATCCGTTTGTCAAACAAATTCAAAAGTTATTATATTACAATACTATGAATTTTGTAGGACATTGATTCAATAATGTATATCTGATTTTATTATAATTATATTTAACCTTAAATTATTTAAAAATGTATTGAAAAAATACAGACATAATGATAAAATCATTTTAAGATTTTTTCACAAAACAGAGGTTTAAACTATATGAAGGTTATCGTAGTCGGATGCGGGAAAATAGGCGTTTCCGTAATCGAAAATCTTGTACTTGAAGGACACGATGTCGTTGCTATAGACAATGACGCAGAAGTACTTGAACACATAAACAACATTTACGACATAATGAGTATTTGCGGAAACGGCGCAGACAGCGATATACTTTCAGAAGCCGGAGCAAAAGACGCAGCTCTTTTTATTGCCGTAACGGGAAGCGACGAACTTAATATGATTGCATGCTTTCTTGCAAAAAAAATGGGCGCCGAACATACCGTTGCACGCATAAGGAATCCCGAATATAACGACTCCGGGCTAAATTTCATGAGAAGTCAGTTTGAGCTTGATATGGCGCTGAATCCGGAACTGCTTACGGCTAAGGAATTAAGAAATATTCTGAAACTCCCCTCCGCAACAAAAATTGAAAATTTTTCAAAGCGTAATCTTGAGATGATAGAGATAAAACTTCCCTCGGACTCAAAACTTGACGGCATGACGCTTATAAAAATGAGAGAAAAGTTTAAGGCAAATTATCTTATAAGTTCAGTCGAACGTTCAAACGAGATTTATATCCCGGACGGCAATTTTGAATTGCACCACGGAGACAGACTCGGTATAACCGCGTCACCGGATGAAATAGAGAAACTTTTAAAATTGCTCGGTCTTATGAAACGCGAAGCAAAAAATGTTATGATTTTCGGAGGCAGCAGAATTTCATTTTATCTTGCAAAATATCTCGAACATTCCAGAGGCAATGTAACAATTCTCGAAAAAGACGCCTCAAGAGCAAAACAGCTTAGCGAAGAACTCAGAAAGACATACATAATAAACGGAAACGGAATTAATCAGGATCTGCTGATGGAAGAGGGACTGCTGAACGCAGATGCATTCGTAGCCCTTACGGGAATCGACGAGGAAAACATTCTCATGTCCGTATTTGCCTCAATGCAGAGAGTTCCGACAGTCATTTCAAAAATAAACAGGCCCGAACTTGTGACACTGGCCGGGAAAATCGGAGTAGAATGTATTGTTTCACCTCAGAAAATAACTTCGGATATAATAGTGCGCTATGCGCGTGCACTTGAAAATTCATTCGGAAGCAATGTCGAAACATTATATAAACTCATGGACGGCAGGGCCGAGGTTCTCGAATTTATCGCAAAAGAAGGCTCCAGAACTCTGAATATTCCGCTCAAGGATATAACTCTTAAAAGAAATATACTTGTAACGGGAATAATGAGAAACAGACAGACCATCATTCCGTCGGGCACAGACCACATAGAGGCTGACGACAGAGTAATAGTAATAGCATCAGGTCAGAGACTCAACGACCTTGACGATATTTTGAAGAAATAAAGGTAGTATCATGAATCGAAGAATGTGTTTTTTTATGGCGGGGCAAATGCTCAAGCTCGAAGCCGGGCTTTTAACATTACCGATGTTTGTTTCGTTATATTATAACGAAGACTGCTTTTGGGTTTATCCCACATCAATAGCTATAGCTCTTTTTTTAGGATACGGATTAAGTATTGTTTTCAAGCCGTCATCACGAACCATATATGCGCGCGAAGGATTTGCAACCGTTGCGCTTTCATGGGTTCTTCTTTCGGCTGTAGGAGCGCTTCCGTTTTTTCTATCAAAGGAAATTCCCTCTTATGTCGATGCATTTTTTGAAACGGTAAGCGGTTTTACAACAACGGGTTCTTCTGTTTTAACGAATATTGAAGCACTAAGCAAAAGTATTCTATTTTGGCGCAGTTTTACGCATTGGGTCGGCGGTATGGGGGTTCTTGTATTTATCATGGCAATAATCCCGTCTTCGTCAGACAGAACAATGCATCTATTAAGAGCGGAAATGCCAGGACCGACAGTCGGAAAACTGGTCCCGAAGGCGAAAGACACAGCAAAAATTTTATATTTCATATATATCGTAATGACAATTATACAGATTATAATACTGTACCTCGGAGGAATGCCGTTGTTTGACAGTATTGTATTGTCGTTCGGCTCCGCAGGCACGGGCGGATTCGGTATAAAATCCGACAGTATTGCTTCGTACTCCGTGTTTTCGCAATGGGTAATTACTGTCTTTATGTTTCTATTCGGAATCAATTTTAATTTATTTTATCTTGCGATCACAAAAAAGTTCAAAGCCATGCTTAAAAGCGAGGAACTTTGGACATACACCGCAATTAGCATTGTTTCAGCGGCAGCGATTGCAATTAATATTTACCCTACATACAAAAACGCGGCGGACTGCGCGCGCCTTGCAGCGTTTCAGGTTTCTTCAATAATGACAACAACCGGATATGCAACGGCTGATTTTAACTTATGGCCAGAATTTTCACGCGGAATATTGCTTATCCTTCTGTTTATCGGCGGATGCGCGGGTTCAACAGCCGGCGGTCTTAAAGTTTCCAGGGTCGTAATACTTGTAAAAATAATGAAACGCGAATTACGCAGGATGCTTCATCCGAGGTCGGTCAAGGCGATAAGATTTGAGGGAAAAACAATAGACTCGTCAACATTGAACGGAGTCAGCATATATTTTGCAACATACATGTGCTGTATAGGCGTCTTGTTTCTGATAATTAATTTTGAACCGTTTGACTTAATTACAAACTTTACGGCAGTAGCAACATGCTTTAACAATGTAGGTCCCGGATTCGGGCTGGTCGGCCCCGCCGGCAATTTCTCGGCATTTTCCCCGTTCGCAAAAATAGTATTGTCTGCCGCGATGCTTTTGGGACGTCTTGAAATCTATCCTCTGATAATTGCCGCAACTCCTTCAACATGGATAAAACGCAAATAATTAATATATTCTTTAAAATCATTTTTTCATTTCAAGGTTTGTTTAAGTCGGCAGGGGTATATTGTACTCACAGGTTGAGAAAAAAATAAAAAACCTGAACAAACAGATTGCCCCATGTTCCAACGAACATTTCATGTACATATACCTCTCTTTTTTCAAACCTGACAGTTTGAAGAAAATCGACCCCTTCCCCGGGTCGATTTTTTTATAAAAATATTGATATGATTCCGAAAATAATGTATAATCATATTAAGGAGGCGACATCATGAATTCATTAATTTCATCAATCACCGCTTTTTTGTTCCTGTTACAGGTTTTGTTCGGACTCGGCGGAATAAAGGACAAAGGCGGGTTTAACAACAACGACTGGATGAAAAACATCAGTGACAACAAACTTATTTCGGAAATTTCGATTCCAGGTTCTCATAATTCGGGCGCATTGTATGAACCGGTATACTCGGTTGCAAAATGTCAGAATTACACACTTAACGATCAGCTTAACATGGGTGTCAGAATGCTTGACATCAGAGCAAAAGTCTCGTTAGGCAAATTAAAAATTGTACACGGTGTTGTTGTGCAGGGCTCGACTTTTGAAGAAACTGCTGAATATTGTTATAATTTTTTAAAAGATAATCCGAGCGAAACAATTCTGCTCAGTTTAAGAGACGAAGATGACGATGGAAATAAGACCGCGTCATTTGTAAGACTGTTAAAAAAAGAAATTGAATCAAACGAAAATTTATGGTACACCGAAAACAGGCTTCCGAAAATCGGAGAAGTCCGCGGAAAAATCGTACTTATAAACAGATTTGACCGAGAGAGCACTCTCGGATTAAACGCGGCTCACGGCTGGAAAAACAACGATACATTCGCAATATACAACGACGGATATTTTATAAATGTACAGGACGTATACAAACCCGCTTCAATTGAGCAGAAAAAAGACTCTGCGCTCTGTTTCTTTAAAAATAATTATTTACCAGCAGTTGTAACGCCCGCTCTTTGCCTCAACTTTATAAGCTGCAGTTCCGATTCGGGTTCAATTCCTCAGTATTCATCTCAAATGAACAGTTTCTTTATTGAGTTTTCAAAAACAAATCCCGCTTTTTACGGATGCGTTCTGTTTGACTTTGCGACAGAGGAATTGTGTGATATTGTTATAAGTGCAAATAAATAAAATTGATGCTGTAAAAACTCGGTTTTTACAGCATCGCTTTTTTTCTAACACTTTTTTTAATCATGAACGGTCTATCTTTAATTCAATTGAATCGATGTCATACCCATTTGAAGCAAAAAAGAAATAAGCATACCCGTCGATATTATCAAAAAAACCCGTATCTTCGCATAACGGGTCAAACTGCAAAAAGAGCATCCCGTCAAAATCGATATCTGTTGACGGATTACCGAAAAGTTTAATCGCGTCATAATCGTTATCGGCTCTTTCAAAAGACATAACCCAGTCTTTATTTAAATGAACAAAACGCGCTTCTATTTCGTTAAAATCATCTATAACCGTATTTGGTTCGCCGTCATAGTAATAAGACATAGCCTGATACGGGTACATCTCGATATCGAGGAACAAATATAAATAACCCGTATGAGGCAGTTTATTCATATTTCCCGTTATATGTATGAATGCCAAGCCTATACAGTGAATCGGGATTACCTGATTCTGCAGACTTTAAAAGTTTTCTGTATTCTTTGTTTTTCCCGTAATAAACACATCCTCTCGGCATATAAACATAAATAATACTGCTCAAAAAAGATACCTTTTCATCTGTATAACTTTTTTACCGTTCTGATAATAGTATATAATAAACATAATAACAACATTTATTCGCAAATTACTGCAAATAATGCACAAAAGAAAAAACTGCCGAATTTCTTCGACAGCTTTTCCTCTTACCTCAGAATGTTGAGCGTACACGCTTCGCATACAGCGTCATTAACGATTTCAGGGATTTGCCTCTTGTCAACATCAGATTCATTCAACAGTTTGACCAGTTTTTCCGCACGCTCCCTGTCAAAGAAAATATCCGGATATGTCACTGTATTTTCCGTTCCGTCGGCAAAAACCGCATCAAAACCGTATACGGTATAAGAGTTCCCGTTTTCGTCCTTAATTTTATCAGTTCTGAGTTTGTACATAATACCTCAACCTCCTAGAGGAATTGTTTCAAAACTGGTACTAATTTTACACCCATTTTATGTAAATTTCAAGTCTTTTAATTTAATTTCTATGTTTTTTACCAATTTTAAGGTGATTATTTGTCATCTTTTAACATAATTTTCAAAAAGCCGGAGTTTACAAACAACATTAAACTGATTTATTGTCAAAAAATCAACCGAAAAGAACAGAAAAACGCCGAAAAAAAATGGCATAACGAATTCGGAAACTGAAACATCGAAACGCATACCTTCAACAGGAAAATGACTTAAAAAAATCAGACGCCGGAAAAGCAAAGCAGTTCAAAAAACGAGGGAAGCAAAAGTGACAACAATTCTGCTCCGGTATTAGCAGCACACAAACCTTGGAAACTTCAATATCGGTTTTGCCTGATTTTGCATATTCCATATTAGTACATCCTTTCGAGTGAGACCGTAAAATCACCGTTTGCAGCGGTCAGCATTTCCATACCTGACTCTGCATGACCGAGCTTAATCAGCAACTGCGAATAGCGAAAATCCTTGCAGAAGATGCAGAGATTGCCCCAAGGCGCATAGAGGTACAGATCGCCCACATCGGGGGCACAGCCGTCCGGCGCCCCCTCTGTCGGGAGAGCTTCGGGCGGATAGGCGATCTTCTCGGTGCCGTTATAATCCGAAAAATTCAGATCATCGGCAGCTCCGCATACAACACATTGGCGGTAGGCGTATCATACAGAGTGATGAGAACCTCCTGCCCGTTTACGGTCATTTTCAGCTATTTCTTTGCAGTTTCGGAGGACGGCTCGGTCGTTTCCGATTGTGCAGCGGAAACGGTATCTGTACTTTTTGGTCGTGCCGTTTCGGACATAGACAGTTCACCTTCTGATATCTGGTGCCCGTCGCAGGCTGTAAGTGATCCGAGCAACAAGGTGCTCATCAGTATCATTGACAGGATTTTCTTCATTGTTTGATCTCCTTTCCGAAGAGCGGATTTGTTATAATCTTCACAGGTAGGTCACGAGAACAGTAAAACAGAACGGTCTATCCGAGAATTTTTTTCAGATTTTTGATGGCACGGTCGGCGGCATGGCTGATTGCAGTACGGTCAACGCCTTCTTCACGGGCAATGTCTGTGTATTTTCTTTCTTCAATATAGATCTGGCGGATGAGGTACTGCCGCCGGGGAGGAAGCTGGACAATGGCGGCTTACAGTCTGCGGTACTCGTCTTTGGCAGCAAACTCCGTTTCCGTCTACAGCAAACCTGCTCAAAAGGCAGCTACATCATTTACCTGTTCCGCCGAATACCATTGAACCGTCAGTGATAGGATGAAGCGGTAAATAGCGGATGCAATTATATCATTCAATGATGCACTCAAGGAAAGTCTTTTTCACATTTAGAATGTCCTTTGCAACCTTGCAATGTCCTTATCTCGAACTAACAAATTGACAATCGGACATTCCTGTGCTATAATATTTCTTGATTTTTATTTGTAGCAGACGGAAGCTGCCCTGAATGCGGGGAATGCGGCAGAAAAATTGCGAATTGGATGGTCGAAATTGTTCAGGCTCATACTGGGCTTATCCAGTAGAGTGAACTGAAAAAGCAAAAACAGAAACAAGACGAAATTGACCTGCGAAATCAATACAGTTACTACCTTCTGAATGAAGTCGGTCATTTCTGTCCTTTTCCGGGTTTCGGCAGACCGTTAACTGTTTCCAAAGGCGGAAAGACAGCGGATGCCTGCTGTGTTAGTGTGATAGATAAAAAAGTACCAGATGTACGAAACCCTCCGGCGCTGTGCCCGCAGTGCTATGCTACATATTCGATTGATAACAGCTCTTAAAACAACAAAGAACTTTTGTATGTGAAAAAAGCTTCTGGGAACTCGCACCCAAGATCTGAGTCTGATTGATGATTTGTCACTGGAAAAGGGTATTGTTCGAGCTATCGGTAAAATCAAAAAGCTAAATGAGAAGGAACTCGCAAATGCTTCCCTTGACCCGAAAGAGATTCGACTGAAGTTATGGCTTTCTGACAACATCGATTTATACCAAACGCTAAATCTATATGCAACTCCATACTTCGTGAAAATCAAAGAAATTATGATGAGCTTGGACAAGCGAGGAGAAATCGACTACGAGAAAGTACAGGATCAGATGAAAGCTATATACAGACGCCTGAAGAAAGCAGGAAAAACTAATATGGAGATATTCAACGAGATCGTTGCAAAATCCATCGAATAAGTCTGCAGGAAGATATCTACTGTCAAATCGTTGTTTTCTATTTCGTTCAGAGCTGCGAGGTGTTCGATGTAATTACCGAATAAATTATATTCATATAAAAACAACACATTAGCGTTAATCCCCAAAGTGCTGAGTAAGATCAAAGATAGTCATGTTCCTTTGTTTGAGTTATATGATAAGCTAAAACCGGAACTCAATGATGCTACAGATTTTCTATCTGTCATAGATTGCCTATATGCGCTGCCGGCGACAGACTTTAATGATGAAGGCGAGGTGTTTATATGTTTGTAGAGATGTTCTCACCAATGTTTATGGAACAGGGTGAAATTCGTCCTCCGATTCAATTCAAAAAAAGGGTGTGAATGCGGTGCTTGACAAAGAGAACTATTATTTGGCGGGAACATACTGGACAAAAGATGAGTTTGTAAACCGGTTGAAAGTGCAGTATCATATGGACTTTGACGGCTTGTCTTTCAGAATAGCATTGAACAGTTTCTTCAGAATCTACGGCAAGGATAATACAGATGAACGCCGACCACTGCGGGGTATCCCAGGACAGGATATAGAAAAACTGATATCATAAAAGTACAAAATGAGGCATTTCTTACATTGAAGGGATTGCAAGATACTAATGTCAGAACCGATGAAATTCTGAAGAGGGCAATTGAAAGCATTCTCTTGGGCATTGAGACCGAGCTGAACGACAAAATACGGGAGTTCAATGGACAGCTGCACTCGGAGCCTTGCAAACCGCCGTATCTGCGTTTTGACAGCTATAACAGATACAAGTTTGCCCCCCCTGACGACACTGGTACCGGCGCTAATTTTAGAAGTATGATCATCTACGATTCGGCTGTGCTATTCACCGCTGCACTGCCGGCGATAGCACACGATTAGCTGATTTTGAAAAACATCAACGATGGTACAATTGATGGAATCATGAAGATTTATGAGAAAAGCAAAAAGCAAATCTTTATCTATTTTGATAAACAGGCAGCATACACGGCTGACACACAGACCATTCTGGAGCGCAATTGCGTTTTAAGACTGTCTTATGGAAATTGCAAACTTTATGGTAGATCGTGGAACAAAGATGAGCAAAACAAATATGAGAATGAGCTATAACAGGCTTTGGAAGCTGCTGATTGACAAAAATATGAAGAAGTCCGACCTGCGGAAAGTAGCAGATGTCAGTTCTTCTTCACTCGCAAAACTCGGCAAGGGAGAAAATGCGACTACAGATGTGATATTAATAATCTGTGTTGCGCTGGATTTCCGTGTGGAAGATATCATGGAAATTATCAATGATGCGGAACTCAACTCAGAGAATTAGTCTGTTTTTATAGACGGTTGGTGGCAACTGGTCAACAGAACCAAAAAAGCACTCAATTAAACCGTGTAAAGAGCCGTTGATGCGGCTTTTTTAAAGCACAATGGTTAGTATATCCTAACTGAGACACAGCTTACAAACGCTGTTATAGTGAACAAACAAGAGATATAGAAAGGTGAACTGACATGGATGAAACAAAGAAAAACAGTGTGGTTGTCGGAGATAATAAGCGAATCAGTGTTGTCGCTCATTTGCTGCGCGGGATATATAAGATTTCCGGCGCAAAAAAGGCGTTTGGTCTGCCGGAGGACG
>ERZ808240.3223-NODE-3223-length-16236-cov-3.096348_pt1 | contig 16236 bp, 15 predicted proteins | sample MGYA00521084_ERZ808240 | MGnify/ENA primary metagenome ERZ808240 (study PRJEB31516, sample SAMN03275571) | gut metagenome | biome: mammalia-associated habitat; material: feces | host: Papio cynocephalus | place: Kenya | collected 2012-08-06 ... | reverse complement strand
GAATGACATGGAAGGTATTCCGCGTCCGCTCCTTGACCGTATGGAAGTAATTGAGCTTACAAGCTATACTGCTGAAGAAAAATTCCATATTGCAAGAGAACATCTCATTCCGAAACAGATTAAGGAAAACGGTCTTAAAGCTTCACAGATTAAAATTTCTGATGATGCTGTCAACGATGTTATTTCTCATTATACAAGAGAAGCAGGTGTAAGAGGTCTTGAAAGATATATTTCATCTCTTTGCAGAAAATCAGCAAGAATAATTGCATCAGGTGACGCAAAGAAAGTGAATATAAAATCTGATAATCTTAAAGATTTTCTCGGTTCATATAAATATCTTGATGACCTTAAATCAAAGAAAAATCAGGTAGGAGTTGTAAACGGTCTTGCGTGGACATCTGTCGGAGGAGTACTGATGCCTCTTGAAGTTCTTATTTTAAAGGGCAAAGGTGCTGTTGAAATTACCGGTTCTCTCGGAGATGTTATGAAAGAAAGTGCAAAGCTTGCTGTAAGCTATACAAGAAGTATTGCAGAAAAATATAATATCAATCCTGATTTTTACAAGGAAAATGATATTCACATTCACGCTCCGGAAGGTGCTGTTCAGAAAGACGGACCGTCTGCCGGCGTTACTATGACAACTGCTCTTGTATCGGCACTTTCAGGAATACCTGTAAGGTCAGATGTTGCTATGACAGGTGAAATCACACTTCATGGAAACGTTCTCCCCATAGGAGGACTTAAAGAAAAAACAATGGCTGCTTATAAGGCGGGCATAAAGACAGTCATAATTCCGGCTGATAATAAATCAGATTTGGAAGAAGCTGACAGCGTTGTGAGAGAATCCATTGATTTCGTTTATGCTGAAAATATTGAACAGGTTCTTGATACTGCTCTTGCAAAATAAAATTATCCTGAAGAAAGGAGAAATTTGAGATGAATTACAACAAAGCTGAATTTTATTCCTCCTACGGAAAATTTTCACAGATTCCTCCCTGCGACAGAATCGAAATTGCTTTTGCGGGACGTTCAAATGTTGGAAAATCAACTCTTATAAACAAGATTTTCAACCGTAAAAATCTTGCGAGAGTAAGTTCTGTCCCCGGAAAAACTGCTACCATAAATTTTTACAGTCTTGAAAATATTTACTTTGCAGACCTCCCGGGATACGGATATGCAAAGGTTGCAAAATCTGAAAAGGAACGCTGGTCAGAACTTATTGAGGGATACCTCAATTCTGACAGGGATATAAGACTTGTATTTTCACTGATAGATATGCGTCACCCGCCTACTGCTGATGACATTCATATGATAAACTATCTTATCGAATCAGAACTTCCGTTTGTAATAGTTCTCACAAAGGCTGACAAGCTGAAAAAAATGGAACGTGAAAGACGTATGGAGGCTCTGAAAACTGAAATTCCGTATTACGACCAGATTCACATAGTACCGTTTTCCTCAATAACCTTTGAGGGCGTTGAGGAAATACGCAGTATTATAGATGAAATCTCGGCTGATGAATAAATAATCCCTGAAAGGAAGTAAAAAAATGTTTGTATCTGAAAATTTATCAGTAAACGAAAAGGGACACCTTACAGCAGGCGGTATTGATACCGTTGAACTCGCAAAGAAATATGGTACTCCTCTTTATGTTATGGACGAACAGCTTATAAGAAAATCATGCAGAAGCTTTAAGTCCAGTATTGACAAATTCTACGGCGGAAACGGTCTTGTATGCTATGCAAGCAAAGCTTTCTGTTGCAAGGAAATGTGCAGAATTATGAAAGAGGAGGGAATAGGTCTTGATGTTGTTTCAATCGGCGAACTTTACACAGCTGTAAAATCCGGTTTTGACTGCGATAAAATATGTTTCCATGGCAATAACAAGACAAATGAAGAACTTGAATTTGCTGTTGAAAACAATATCGGTCACATCATCGTTGACAATATTTCCGAACTTGAAAGACTCAGTGCAATCGCAAAGGCAAAGGGCGTAACTGCAAAGATTATGTTCAGAATCAAGCCCGGAATTGATGCACATACACATAATTTTGTAAAGACAGGTCAGATTGACAGTAAATTCGGATTTGCTCTTGAAACAGGAGAAGCTTTTGATGCAGTAAAGAAAGCTGTTGAATCTGAAAATATCATTCTCAGAGGTCTTCACTGCCATATCGGTTCACAGATTTTTGATATAGAACCATTTGAATCTGCATCTGAAGTAATGCTGAAATTTATCGCAAAGATTAAGAATGAACTCGGTTTTGAAATCAAGGAACTTAATCTCGGCGGAGGATTCGGTATAAAATATCTCGAATCACATGACCCTGTTCCGTATGAAACATATATGGAGAGAGTTTCTGAAACTGTTCACAAGTGCTGTAAGGAACTTGAAATAAATCTTCCGTTTATTCTTATAGAACCGGGACGTTCAATTGCAGGCCCTGCCGGAATTACTCTCTATACTGTCGGTGCAAGAAAAGAAATCCCGAATATCCGTACATATGTATCAATTGACGGCGGTATGTGCGATAATCCAAGATATATTCTTTATCAGTCAGAATATGAGGCGATTGTTGCAAACAAGGCTTCACAGCCAAGAGATGAAAAGGTTACTATTGCCGGAAAGTGCTGTGAAAGCGGTGACTTAATCGGTGAAAATATGCCTTTACAGCATGCTGAATCAGGTGATATTATTGCCGTATGTGCAACAGGTGCATACAACTATTCTATGTCATCAAACTACAACAGAATACCAAAACCGCCTGTTGTATTTATAAATAACGGTGAATCAAGAATAGTTGTCAAAAAGGAAACACTTGATGATATTATCAGAAATGATATCTGATGACAGACAAAAAAATGGACAGTCTTTAATGACTGTCCTGTTTTTTTATTCCTTTGATTCAAAAAGCGATTCAATTTCATGTTTTTTCGGCCTTGACATAAGAATACCAAGTGATTTTCTTACATCACCACCGCAGAAAAGAACATTATAAAGCTGTTTTTTAGCAAGTTCGTGTGCAGTTTTACAGCAGTAATAGCCTTCAACTGTTCCGACTTTTTTTACAGCCTCATCAGGAGTTAATCCCTGACCGATAAGTATTCCGGCACGTCTGTTTCTGCTGTGCATACTTGTGCAGGTGACTATTAAGTCTCCTATACCTGTCAGACCGCTGAACGTTTCAATATGACCGCCCATAGCTTTTCCGAGACTTGCTATTTCGTGTATTCCTCTTGTCATAAGTGCAGCCTTTGTGTTGTCACCGTATCCGAGACCGTCACATATTCCTGCACAGAGAGCAATGATATTTTTCAAAGCTCCGCCAAGTTCACAGCCTGTTACATCATTGTTTATGTATATTCTGAAAACGTTGTTTGAAAGTGTTTCCTGAACATATTCAGCATATTTTATATTTTCTGATGCTGATACAACTGTTGTCGGAATAGCTCTTGCTACTTCTTCAGCATGTGAAGGACCTGAAAGAATTACAATTCTGTCAGAATTAAGTTCTTCTTTAAGAACAGTGCTGAGAAGTTTCAGAGAACCTTCCTCAATGCCTTTTCCTGTATTGACTATAATCATATGGTCATCAATATAATCCTTAGCTTCACGGGCAACGTTTCTTACAAAACTTGAGGGAATCCCGAAAATAAGCATATCACAGCCGGATACACAGGAAATATCACTTGAGAGTTTTATTCTCTCTGAAATCGGAACTCCGGGGAGTTTCTGGACATGTTCGCCTTTGGCACGTATGCTGTCAATTTCACTTTGAAATTTTGACCATACTGTAACATCATGACCGTATTTTTCAGCCATTACAGCAAGACTTAATCCAAATCCGCCTGAGCCTAAAATAGTTATTTTTGCCATTCTTTACTGCACCTCACTTTTTTGAACTCAATGAAAATTTATTTTCAACGCCGTTTCTGAGACGTTCTATATTAGATTTATGCATATATATTACTACTGATGCCATCAGAAGTGAAAGGACTGAATATAAAAGTGCAAATTTTATATCAGTATGATGTATGAAATAGTGTACAAGGAACGTTGCAAAAGGGGCAAATCCTGCTGATATTATAGATGCAAGTGATACATATTTTGAGACTGAAAGAATTATTATAAACATAAGAATCAGTACTGCGAAGGTAGGAGGGTCTGTTGCGAGGAATATTGATACTCCCACAAGCACACCCTTTCCGCCTTTGAATCCGTAATATATGGGGAAAATATGTCCCATTATTGCAAAAAATCCTGCAATATAGCCGATATAATGAGTATCTCCGCCGTTTATTCCTGCGTCCATAAGCGAACATATAAGACGTGAGAGAACAACGGAAATTACGCCCTTTGACAAATCTCCTATAAGTGTAAGAACTGCACAGCCTTTTCCGAAACATCTCAAAGTATTTGTAAGACCTGCATTTTTACTTCCGAAATTTCTTATGTCCTCACCTTTAAGAAGTCTGACGGTAATTATTGCAAAGTTACAGCTTCCGAGAAGATAGCTTATAACTCCTGCAATAACACATGACAGAAATATAATCATTTGTCATTTCCCCCACGTTCACGAACGATAAACCTTACAGGAGTTCCCTCAAGTCCGAATGTTTCACGAATCTGATTTTCAAGGTATCTCTGATATGAGAAGTGAAACAAATCAGCACGGTTTACAAATGTTACGAATGTAGGCGGTTTTGTTGAAGGCTGTGTCATATAGTAGATTTTAAGCCGTCTGCCCTTGTCAGAAGGTGGCTGAACACGGGTTGTTGCATAGGCAAGAACATCATTGAGCATACCTGTTGAAATTCTCATTGAATTCTGGTCAAAGGTATATTTTATAAGTTCAAAGAGCTTTTCAACACGCTGACCAGTTTTAGCTGATATAAATACAAATGGAACATATGACATAAAGCTGAAATCATTTTCAAGCTTTTTGCGGTATTCCTGCATAGTCTTGTCAGTTTTTTCAACAGCGTCCCACTTGTTTACAGCTACAACGCAAGCCTTGCCCTGTTCGTGAGCATATCCCGCAACTTTTGAATCCTGTTCAGTGAAACCTGTTTCAGCATCTATTACAATAACACATACATCAGCTCTGTCTACTGACATATATGCCCTCAGAACGCTGTAATGTTCAATTTTTTCATTTACCTTTGATTTTTTTCTTATACCTGCTGTATCAATGAAAACGAATTTTCCATGTTCATTTTCTATGACTGTATCCGTTGCATCTCTTGTAGTTCCTGCTATGTTGGAAACGATAACACGTTCTTCACCGGCAATTCTGTTTATAAGTGAAGATTTTCCGACATTCGGCTTTCCTATAACGGCAACTTTTATATATTCTTCATCATAGTCCTCAGCATTTTCATCAGGAAAATACTTGAAAATTTCATCAAGCAAATCGCCTGTTCCATGACCATGTGCAGATGAAATCGGAAACGGTTCGCCAAGTCCGAGATTATAAAATTCATAAAGTTCAAGAGGCGGTTCACCGAGGGAATCGCATTTGTTTACGGCAAGTATAACAGGTTTACCGCTTTTTAAAAGCATATTTGCAACATTATGGTCATCAGCAGTAACACCGCATTTTATATCTGTTACAAAAACAATTACATCAGCCTTTTCGATTGCAATTTCAGCCTGCCTTCTCATCTGTGAAAGTATGACATCATTGCTCTGCGGTTCAATACCACCTGTATCAACTATCATAAATTCACGGTTTCTCCATTCGCATTTTGAATATATGCGGTCACGGGTTACTCCCGGAGTATCCTCAACTATTGAGAGTCTCTGTCCGATTAATTTATTAAAAAGAGTAGACTTTCCGACATTTGGTCTGCCTACGACTGCTACTACCGGTAACGGCATAATTTATCAGTCTCCTTTCTGTTAAAACGAAATTCCGAGGATTGCATCAAGAAGTGCAAATCCGTCATTATCAACTGCTGTAACCTTTAAATCAAGCTTGTTTTCAACATCACTTACAGTCAGGTCATCTAAGAATATATCAGTGTCACGTCTAAGCATAGATGAAGAAATAAGAAGTTCTGTTCCGAGGTCTTTTCCGGAGAGCTGTTTTATAATATCGGTTGCGGTAACAAGACCTGTTACAGTAATAGTTTCTCCGAAAAAGTCATTCCGTATGCTGTATACATCACATTCAAGTCCGGAATATTTTTCTTCTGCCATAACAGCAAGCCTTTTTATTGTATCATATGCAGAATATCCCGTAGCAATTGAAATTTTGCGTTTATGGTTGTCATAGTCCGCACATTCAAGAGCCTGCATAAATTCATCATCTATCGAACGCAACATTCCTACACCGTTTTCATACTGTGAAAAATCCTCATAGTAATCTGAAGCAGGAATTTTACGTTCTGCAATAAGAAAAAATTCATCAGAAGGGAATACAAGTCTTGTTCCGTATTTTTCCAGAAATTCATTCTGAAATCTGCTGATAATATCAAGAGCATCTCCTGCTGTTTTTTTGTTGAAAGTTTTCAGAGGGAAAAGTCCGTCACGGAATTTTGAAAGCCCGACAGGAACTACTGCAATACTTGAAATATTCGGCATCATATTTCCCAAATCTGTAAGACTTCTTTCGAGTTCAGCACCGTCATTGAGTTCAGGACAGAGAACTATCTGGCAGTTAAGCTTTATTCCGCTGTCAGTCATCTGTTTAAGATATTTAAGCTTCTCGCCTGCAAAACGGTTATTCATCATCTTACAGCGAAGTTCCGGATTAGTTGTATGAACTGAAACATTTATATTGAGTTTCATATCAATAATTCTGTCAATATCAGACTGTCCGAGATTAGTTAAAGTGACGTAGTTTCCCTGTAAGAATGATAGTCTTGCATCATCGTCCTTGAAATAGAGCGTATCACGCATACCGTCAGGCATCTGGTCTATAAAGCAGAAAACGCATTTATTATGACAGGTACGTTTTTTATCCATAAGAAAGCTTTCTGATTCAATACCCAAATCGTCATATTCACTTTTTTCGATATTGACAGTAAATTCTGTTCCGTTTCGTGAAATAACCAGAGCCAGTTCATTTTCTGCCGAATAGTACATATAGTCAAGAACATCATTTATTCTGTGGCCGTTTATGCTTATGAGAGAATCTCCGGCATTGATTTTATGTGTTTTGTATGCCGGAGTATCCGGAATAATTTCTTTGATTTTTATCATCAGACAAGCTCACCTTTTAAAAAATTTTTTCCGGACGGGTAAAGTCCATAACAAAAAAGAGAGAAAGATTGCTCCTCCTCTCCTCCTGACATATAAGGAAAAACGGCTGAATTATTCAGCGTCCATTTTAAGAACCTCAACGCCCTTGTAGAAACCGCAGTTCTTGCAAACCTTATGCGGAGCTTTTATAGCACCACAGTGGTCACACTTGCACATAGCAGGCATATCGAGCTTCCATACACTTGAACGTCTTTTATCACGTCTTGCCTTAGAAGTTTTTCTCTTTGGTACAGCCATTACCGGCACCTCCTTATTCAACGCATTATTTATCTTATAATGCAGATTATTTCAGACAATTGCATTCAGATTCATTAAGGTCACACCCGCAGTTCATACAGAGTCCTTTGCAGTCATCTTTGCAGAGCTGTTTTGAAGGCATTTCCAGAATCAAATCCATAATGGCAATATCATTTAAATCAATGCTCTCTTTTTCGGCAACAATATATTCATCATTATCCTCTTTATCAAGAGAAGAAACGACAGTATGGCAGAAATTATAGCTGAAATTTCTGTCAAGTTCTTTAAGACAGCGGTCACAGGTTATATGCAGGGTAAAGTCTGCTGAAAATTCAAGTGTGACAATACCGGCTCTGTTGCAGATTTCGCCTTTTATATGAACAGGTGATGCAAAGGAAAGACCATTGACATCTGAAAGCTCGTCCGGCGTAATATTGTAATCAATATTTTTACGTTCACCGGTAATATTGAAAAGCTGTTTTAAATTAATAATCATAGTACTGAACCTCTGGAGCATTACAGATTATATTATACACTAACATAAACAATCTGTCAATAGGGATTTCAAAAATTTTTTTAAGGCGGAGGAAAATATTCGCTCCGCCCGAGGAGAGTTAAAAGCTTACTTTATAAACTTTGTAACGTTTTCAGGAAGTTCTGAATTGTCAGCAGAAATTGTGAATACAACTTCAGTTTCATCACCTGTAAGCTTGTCAATCTTGCTGAGGAGTTCGCCGAGCATATTGAAATCATAGCCACAGATTTTGAGGATACCGTCAATGAAGATTTCCTTTATATCGTAGTTGCCTGCGAGCATACCGGCAACGAAACCATAGAGGCTGTCGAAGCTGTTGATGTTGAACTGTTCAACACTGCACCATCTTACTTTGTAGCTTATTTCACGTCTGAGTGTTTCGCCTTTTTCGATGCAAACGAGACAGCCGTTAGTTGACTTTACAGCATCATTAATCATATCGATAAGGATTTTTGTCTTGCCAGTGCCTTTTTTTCCGGTAATAAGTTTAATCATAAATATTACTCCTTTATATAAGTTTAAATGTATTATCAGCCGAGCTTAGCTTCAAGAGCAGATTTGCGGTCTTCATATCCGGGCTTGCCGAGAAGTGCAAACATGTTTGACTTATAGCTTTCAACACCAGGCTGATTGAAAGGATTTACTCCGAGAACATATCCTGAAACAGCACAAGCCTTTTCAAAGAAGTAAATCAGATAACCGAGTGTAAATTCAGCAGTATCATCGATTTCGATAATTATATTAGGAACGCCACCCTCTGTGTGAGCAAGAACAGTACCTTCAAAAGCCTTTCTGTTTACAACAGACATATTCTGATTTGTGAGGAAGTTAAGACCGTCAAGGTTAGCTTCATCAGGTTCAAGGAATAAATCTTTCTTAGGTTTCTTTATGTCAACAACAGTCTCAAACATAAGTCTTGAGCCTTCCTGAATGTACTGTCCCATTGAATGAAGGTCAGTTGAGAAAACAACAGATGCAGGGAAAAGTCCCTTGTTGTCCTTGCCTTCGCTTTCGCCGAAGAGCTGTTTATACCATTCAGCCATAGTAACAAAAGCAGGGTCATAGGATACGAGAAGTTCAACAGACTTACCTTTTCTGTAAAGGATATTTCTGAGAGCAGCATATTTATAGCAGTCATTGTTGTCGAAATCATCAGTAAAATCAGCCTGAGCCTTTGCAGCACCCTGCATAAGAGCATCAATGTCACAGCCTGCAACAGCGATAGGAAGAAGTCCGACAGCAGTAAGAACTGAGAAACGTCCTCCTACATCATCAGGAATAACGAATGTTTCATATCCTTCAGTATCAGCAAGATTTTTAAGAGTTCCTCTTGCCTTGTCAGTAGTGCAGAAAATTCTGTCCTTAGCGTTTTCCTTGCCGTATTTGTCTTCAACAAGTTTTTTGAATACTCTGAAAGCAAGAGCAGGTTCAGTAGTAGTACCTGACTTGGAAATAACATTTACAGAGAAGTCTCTGCCTTCACAGAGGGAGATAACTTCATTGAGATAAGTAGGGTTGATGTTGTTTCCGACATAGTAAATGTCAGGAGTATCTTTTTTAAGGTTATTATAGAAAGGTGATTTAAGGAATTCAATAGCAGCTCTTGCACCGAGATATGAACCGCCGATTCCTATAACGATAAGAACATCTGAATTTGACTGAATTTTCTTGGCAGCATTTTTAATTCTTGCAAATTCTTCTTTATCGTAATCAGTAGGGAGATTGAGCCAGCCGAGAAAATCACTGCCCAGACCGTTTTTGTCATGCAAAGTTTTAGCAGCAGTTTCAACCTGTGATTTAATCCCTTTAAGTTCATCAGGATTGATGAAACTTTCGAGATATTTAGTATTGAGTTTCAAAGACATTTTAAAAACCTCCAATGAGCAACATAGAAAGCAGATACATAATTTTCCGCCTCCTTAATATCATACTATACTTTTAAAATTTTTGCAAGAGGGAAACACTATAATTGTGCAAACATAACAAATACTAATCTATAATTTCAGCAAATTTGACAGAGATTTTTTTACAATAAACAACAAGGAGGATTTTTTTACCTCATTTTTTGTTATAATATTGGTTTCAAAGAGCAGGGTATCATCATTATAGAAAGCCATAGTTCCTATCTTCTGTCCTTTTTTTACAGGAGCAGTAATATATTCAGGAATAACTATTATATTTGTTATTTCAGAAGACGCTTTGGGAACAACAACACTGTTCTGCGATTCAAGCATAATTTCCACAGCATTTTCCTGACCTGATTTGACTTTCATAGGTATAAGGAGTTCATCAAGAAATGCAGGAACAGTAACTTTATATTCTCTGAATCCCTTGTTTATAAGGTTTTTTGCCTTTGAAAACATAGTATCCTCATCAGGAGCATTAAGAATTACAGCAATATATGAACAGTCATCTTTTACAGCTCCCTCAGCTATGCAGTATCCTGACTGTTCCGAATGACAAGCCTTGAAACCTGTATGATTTTCAAATGTGCGTGAAAGGGTGTTTTCGTTTACAAGTTCGGTTTTGCCTTCTTTTATAAAATCTCTCCAAATTTGAAAATACGGCAGAAGAAAATCATATTTTGAAAGTTCAGCCGATATGACTGCAACATCATGAGCAGTAGTGTAATCATTTTCAGAATAATATCCATAAGGATTTGTAAATGCTGAATTTCTTAGTCCTATGTCGAAAGCCATTGAATTCATCTGTGAAACAAATTCATCTAAAGTACGGCATGATTTTTCTGCAAGAACGGTTAAAGCATCGTTTGCATTTCCGATTATAACGCCTTTCAGAAGTTCATCAGCCGTAAGTTTATCGCCCTGCTGAAGCCATATTACAGAACCTTTTGTGCCTGTTACAGAAGCTGATGCAGTCAGTTCATCATCAATTCTGAATTTTCCTGTTTCGATTGAATCAGCTATAACAAGGAGTGACATAAGTTTTGACATATATCCTGCATTTACCTGCATATCCGGATTGTTTTCGCATATTACAGTTTTTGTAGATGTTTCAATAAGAACATACGGAAAGCTGTTTTCTTCTGCAAAAGAATAACAATCAGGAATATACATAATTACTGCCATTAAGGATAATATTATACACAACAGTTTTTTCATAAAAAAATCCTCCGCATCTGATACTTATTATATTATACTGCAAATGCGGATAAATTATTTATGATTCCTGAATAGCACCGCTTCTGTATGCCTTTAAAAGTTCATTTAAATCGGAAATTCTTTCTTCAAGTTCTTTCCCCAAATCCGTATCAGAAATATTTACACGTTCTTTCATTTTTTCAACTATGTAAACTTTGGGAGCATAGTTTTCAGCTGTATGTTCAGCAAGCTGTAAACTGTGTGAATCGTAAATCAGTGTATAACCTGCTATTCCTGTTTTTGTGCGATAAGCCTTTGAAATTCCACCGTCTATTACATAAAGTTTTCCGTCAGCTTTTATCGGACTTTCGCCGTCTTTTATTTTGACAGGAACATGACCGTTTATTATATGACCGTTTTCAGCACTTACTCCGAATTCACGAAGTATTTTCATACATACCTGCGGATTGTCGCTGAGCTTATAATAAGGATTATATACTTCTTTATGGAGTGCTGAATCATCAGTAAAGTATCTTTCAAAGAAAGCCATTTTATCTTTGCCGTATATGGGGGATTTTGCACCGCACCAGAGATACCACATAAAATCGCAGGCTTGTTCTTTTGATTTACTTCCATAAGTTCCGTAATATGCTTCTCTTGCAATTTCATTTATTCTGTCAAGGAGAGCTTTTCCTGAATAATTTTTTCCGCCTATGTTCATATATTCAAATTCGCCTGATTCCGTCATAGGTATACAGCCATGATAGAGTATATTTCCGTTGCATACCTTGTACATACTTCCATGTGAATAAAGGAATTTCATATGTCTGTTAAGTTTCTGGCTATGGCGGAATGATGCAGAAAGAATATTCATAAGTTCATCTTCCTGCGGAGTGAGTTCAAGAGGATTTTCAGGATTTATTGTCGGGAAATTATTATCCTTGAGCTTATATGTTTTTCCTTTTATTGTAATTGTACCGTTTCTGAAATCAGCCTGAGTAAGAAGATTTCTGCTTTTCATTTCATATTCAGGGTGTTTGCGGATAAGCTGACCTTCAAGCTTGCACTGAATTACAGTTATAGCCTTATGCATTTTTGCGGTAAGAGTATCTTCAACAGAATCATATTTGTTATAATCAAGAAGATGAGGCATAAATCTTGTGCAGGGGTCATCTTTATAAACTTCATTTGCGAATACTGACAATGCCCTTAAATTTAGTCCGTAACCGTCCTCAAGAACATCAAATCCGTTATAGCTTATTGCAATTCTCACGACGTTTGCAATAAGAGCCTTGTTTCCGGAGCAAGCTCCCATCCACGAAATATCGTGATTGCCCCATTGTATATCAACATCAGAACGTTTCATAAGTTCGTCCATAATAATATCAGGTCTCGGGCCTCTGTCGAAAATATCACCTATTATATGGAGTTTATCAATTGCAATTGCCTGAATGAGATTACAGACAGATGCAATAAAATGCTGTGAAATTCCTGTTTCTATGATTGATGAGATAATTTCATCATAATAGAAATCCTTGTTTATATCGTCCGTAACATTGAGAAGTTCATCAAGTATATAAAGAAAATCATTGGGACATTTTTCACGGACTTTTGAACGGGTGTATTTTGCTGAAACGCTTTCGCATACAAGAATAAGACGATATATCGTAATTTTCTGCCATTCATCAGTAAGACCGCCGGAATTTTCAAGTTCTTTCATTCGTTTTTCGGGATAGTATATAAGATATGCAAGATTTTCACGTTCCTGACTTGTTATACTTTTTCCGAAAACCTTGTCTATTTTATTTTTTATAAGTCCCGATGCACTTTTAAGGAGATGAAGAAAGCTTTCATATTCTCCATGCAAATCGCTGAAAAAGTATTCTGTTCCTTTAGGGAGACTTCTTATAGCATTGTAGTTTACAATGGCACTTGCAGCGGATTCAATGCTGGGATATTCCTTTGATAAAAGCTTTAAATATTTAAGTTCCAAAGATAATTCCTCCGTTCATATTATTATAGTATAATTATAGCTTAAAAAATTTTTTCAGTCAATAAAAATAAGGCGGAAAAAATTTTTTCCGCCTTAGAAAATTATTTCTTTGATTTTTTGCCGTCATCTGATTTAGGAGTTTTCGGAACAGTGTAAATAGGCTTTACAGGTTTCTGTCTGTTTTTATAGCATATAAAAGCATAGATGCATATAAGCATGTACATAAGACAGAGAACTGATGATATTATTATTGCGTTTTTAAACCACGGTGATTTGAGAAATGCTGATGCAGCATATAAATTATATTTTGATTTTGAACGCTTTACATCAGATACCGCAACAAGATTTACCGTTCCTAAAGTTTCGCCTGAATATTTCAAATCGACTGTTCCGAGGTTCTGACCTTTTGAAACAGGAGCTTTTATGGAATCAGGACAGTGTGTTTCGGTTTTTATAAGTGCAAGGTCTATTCCGTCATACCAGAGGTAAGTGAATTCCTTTTCAGGCTTTACAAGAACATAGTCAGTATTTTCGCCGAGTTCAACTTCTATTTCATCAATTTCGATTGAATCGGAAAGCAATACCTGATATGAAAAATGGTTGAATATCCAGTCAAGAATAATTTCTGCATCATCAAGATGATAGAACTGTCTTTCACCGTAAGCATCAGTAAACGGGGCTTTCATAAGAACAACAAGATAGTTGTTTCCGCTTTTGCTTCCGAGAGTTATAAGATTTCTTCCTGCTGAAGAAATATTTGCAGTTTTGATTCCCTTTGCACCGACATAGTAATAATCTGATTCAGTATCAGTCATAAGATTTGAATGAGTCCATATCCACGGGTCTTCGCCTTCTTCTATTTTGTGCCTTTCACTGTTCGGGTGACTGGGAGTATGTTCTGTCTGTGTTGCGATTTCCTCAAAATGCGGAACTTTCAGGGCATATTCAGTTAATAAAGCCATATCCCTTGCAGTTGTATACTGTTTTGCATCATAAAGACCGTTCGGATTTGTAAAATTTGTATTTGTACAGCCGATTTCCTGAGCTTTTTCATTCATCATATTTACAAATTCAGTTATGTTTCCGTCACTGAAATGATAAGCAAGAGTCTGTGTAGCCTCTATTGATGAAGTAAGCATCATTGCAGAAAGCAAATCCTCAACAGTGAGAACATCGCCGTCATATATATCGGCATAGCACAAATCCATATAGTATTCACTTTCAGAAAGACCTGAATAAACTGATGAATCAATTGTAATTTCTTCATTGAGGTTTTTGCTGTTTTCAAGACATATTACAGCGGTCATAATATTGACCAAAGCACCGGGGGACTGCTGAACATCAGCATTTTTTTCATGTATGGTCAGATTGGAATCGAGATTTATCACCATTGCAGATTCGCTTTTTATCTGAGATGTAAGCGGAAAATTAAATGCTTTAGTCTCAGTACTGCAAAAAAATGACACCGATGCCACAACAGCCATAACAAACGAAAGTATCTTTTTCATATAAAAATATCTCCTTTAACACATATTAACTATATTATATCAGATTATTTTATATTTTGAAAGGGGTTTTAAAAATTTTTTTGAAAGCTGTTTACCTTTTCTGAAAAATGTGATAGAATATTACTGGATTAAAGAAAAAAGGAGGATTTTTTAATGGTATATGTCACAGGAGATATGCATGGAGAATTTAAAAGATTCAGGGATTCAAAAATAAAACGTCTTAAAAAAGGCGATACTCTTATAATATGCGGTGATTTTGGATTTTTCTGGAATGATTCAAAAGAAGAAAAAGCTGTAATAAAAAAGCTTGAGGAAAAAGAATTTAATATTGCGTTTGTTGATGGCTGTCATGAAAATTTTGATATAATTGAAAAGCCTGAACCTGCTGAATGGAATAAAGGAAAAGTTCATGTTCTCGGAAAAAATATTTTTCATCTTATGCGTGGGGAAATCTATGAAATAGAGGGTATGAAAATCTTTGCTTTTGGAGGCGGTCACAGTCAGGATTTTGAATTTCGCTGTGACAGTCAGAACTGGTGGAAACGTGAACAGCCTACACATGCTGAAATACTCGGAGCTATTGAAAATCTTAAAAAATACAACTGGAAAATTGATTACATAATAACTCATGAACCTCCGGCATCTCTTAAAGACTGTCTGAACGTTGATATTTTTCAGCGTCTTGAAGTGCATACATTCTTTGAAGATGTAATAAAAAACTGCTGGTTCAGAAAATGGTTTTTCGGCAAGTGCCATATTGACAAGTATATACCGACAAAATATTTTGCACTTTTCGACAGTGTTGAGCAGATAAAATAAAAAAAGGCAGTCAGAGCGACTGCCTTTTAAATTTATTCAGAACGTTCCCTGTTCAGACGATTAAGCCAGTATTCGTGGTCTTTTTCAGTGATTTCACGCAGAACACGGCAGGGATTTCCCACAGCAACAACATTGTCCGGAATATCGTGAGTTACAACACTTCCTGAACCAATTACAACATTACTGCCGATAGTTACACCAGGATTTATAACAGTATTTCCGCCTATCCATACATCATTGCCGATAGTAACAGGTTTTCCCATTTCATAGAGTTTGTTGCGGATTTCTGCATCAATCGGGTGGCAGGCACAGAAAATGCTTACTCTTGGGGCGAGCATAACATTGTCTCCGATATTTACGGGACACTGGTCAAGAATTATAACACCGGTATTTGCATAGAAGTTATCGCCGACAGATATATTCCAGCCGTGGTCACAGTAAAAAGGAGGTTCAATATAAGCGTTTTTTCCTGTATGTGCAAAAGCTCTTCTGATATAGTCCATTCTTTCATCAGCATCAGCCTTGTTGAAAGCATCAATAAGCTTTCTGTTTTCCTTTGATATACTCTGTATTGAATCATCGGAGGCAATATAGAGCAGACCTTTAACCATTCTTTCCTTTTCAGTCATTTAAAATCTCTCCGTTTGATTTTATAATATCACTGTAATAATAAGCAGAATCTTTAAGAATGCGTTTCTGTGTCGGATAGTCAACATAAATAAGTCCGAAACGTTCCTTATAGCCATAAGCCCATTCAAAGTTGTCCATAAGTGACC
>ERZ808240.3221-NODE-3221-length-16238-cov-3.140518_pt1 | contig 16238 bp, 10 predicted proteins | sample MGYA00521084_ERZ808240 | MGnify/ENA primary metagenome ERZ808240 (study PRJEB31516, sample SAMN03275571) | gut metagenome | biome: mammalia-associated habitat; material: feces | host: Papio cynocephalus | place: Kenya | collected 2012-08-06 ... | reverse complement strand
ATAAAAAAGAACGAGTTAGTTGCAACTATCTTGATAATACCATAGGAGGAAGAAAAATGGATATGAATGAAAAACCAAAGCTTTCAGGCGTGCCTGAAACTATGCTGCAAACTGTTTACGCCCGTGCAAAGGAAACAAAAACAAGGGGCGCAATAAAAGATACAAAGGCAGTGGAGATAATAGACAAGATAGATTATGATTTTTCACTTGCCGATAAGGACACCGCCATGCACAGCGGCGTTGTTGCAAGAACGATAGTCCTTGATAAGCTTGCCAAAAAGTATCTTGACAAAAACAAGGGCGCAGTGGTGGTGAATATCGCCTGCGGACTTGATACACGCTGTTACAGAATGAACGGCTATACCCATTGGTATAACCTCGACCTGCCAGAAACTATCGGCGTAAGAGAAAAGCTTCTCCCTGAATCAGGCGAGATATCTCAGATAGCAATGTCCGCCATGGACGATTGGGGCGGAGAGATAGCTGAGCATGACAAGCCTGCTATCGTAATTATCGAGGGTCTGACTATGTACCTTTCTGAAAAGGACGTAAAACAGATATTTGATGTCATAAATAAACGCTTTGAACACGTCACAGTGCTGGTCGAAACGATGAGCCCCACTATGGTAAAGCGTATGAAAGAGAAGTCGATCGAGGGCAGCAAAGCTAAATTCACATGGGGCGTTAAGGACGGAAATGAGCTTGCAAAGCTTATCCCGAACTTCCGTCACATAGAGGATCACAGCCTTGCCGAGGGCATGGCGGAGTTTATCCCAATATTCAAGCTTCTCAAAAAGATAAAGCCTGTTAGCAATATCTCAAACAAGATAGTTGTTATGGAAAAATAACTTTGACTTCACCCACCTCACTATGTTATAATGATAAAAAACTATCCCGAGGTGACCCCACATGACCCATAAAGCATACTACCACCTGCCGGGGCTGTTCGAGTTTTATGACCTTTACGTCGCTTTCCTGCCCATATTCCATGAGCATAGAGAATATTTCTATGACTGGTGCGAGATAGGCTCTGTCTATGGCGCACCTGCCGATTGCATATGGGGCGGCGGACGAGCAGGCTTCGGCGAACATTCCCCTAATGAAGTCCTTGCCCTTATGAAAGAATATAACATCTCCTCACGGCTGACATTCAGCAATTCCCTGCTTAGAGAAGAACACCTTTCAGACAAAAAGTGCAACGACCTTTGCAGGCTATTTTCCCAAAGCCCGACCCCGCAAAACGGCGTGATAATATGTTCCGACCTGCTTCTTTCATATCTGAAAGAGAATTATCCCGACCTCTATTTTGTCTCCTCGACCACCAAAGTTTTAACCGACTTTTCTCAGCTTGTAAGCGAGCTTGACCGTGACGATTTCTCCTATGTAGTCCCCGACTTCCGCCTTAACAAAGCTTTTGATAAGCTCTCCACTCTTACCCCTCAGCAGAAAAACAAAGTGGAGTTTCTTTGCAACGAGTGCTGTTATATAGGCTGTACAGACAGAAAAAACTGCTATGAAAACGTCAGCCGCAAAAATCTCGGCGAAAATTGCCCCGACCATGTTTGCAAAGCACCCAACGCCGCAGAGGGCTACCGTTTTTCAAAAGCCATGGAAAGCCCTGCCTTTATCGGCATAGAGGATATCAAAAACACCTATCTTCCCATGGGCTTTTCAGACTTCAAGATAGAGGGCAGAAGCCTTGGAAGCGCCCTGATACTTGAATTTCTGCTCTACTATATGACAAGACCCGAACATCAGCTAAAGGTCAGAGAGCAAATTTATCTTGACAGTATGCTCGACCTGTTCTGACTATTCTTTGTATCACATATCTCCCATATCTCAAGAAATATGTCATAAAATTCATGTTACCCATGGCTTACTTGGAAACAAAAATCAAAATAAGTGTAAACAATGCCACGTTTTTGTTGAAACCGCCATTATAATATAGTATAATAACACAGTGCTTTGTCACAAAAAAGTTATAGGAGAATAAACATGAAAAAAATAATCGACATATTTCTGCGTTCTTTGCTCACAGGCGTGGCGATAGCCATAGGCGGAACGGTCTATCTTTCCTGCCCTAATAAATATTTGGGAGCTTTCCTTTTCGGCACAGGACTTTTCGTGATACTGTCCTTTGGCTTTAATCTTTTCACAGGAAAAGTCGGATATGCAGTGGAAAACAAACCCTCTTATCTCGGTGAGCTTGGCATAATATGGCTCGGCAACTTTGCAGGTGCGGCACTCTCCGCCCTGCTTATCAATCAGACACGCATATCCCCCATAAGCGACAAAGCCGCAGAGCTTTGCGATATAAAGCTTGGCGACAACCTCACAAGCATTTCTATCTTAGCTTTCTTCTGCGGTATACTTATGTTTATCGCCGCAGACGGCTATAAGAATATCCAAAACCCTGTGGGTCAGATATTGGCTATCTTTCTCCCCGTTGTGGTGTTTATCATAAGCGGCTTTGAACACTGTGTCGCCAATATGTATTACTTCACCCTCGCAGGCTCATGGAGCGCAAAAACCTTTGGCTACATCATTATAATGTCACTAGGCAACGCCGTCGGCGGAATACTTATTCCCCTTCTGCGAAAAGGCTTTATAAAAAGAACATGATATCCACCCACGCCGTCCTGCTCAGGGCGGCTTTTTTTGCTGTATTTTTTAGCTAATCAGCCAAAATTTATTAAAAAGTTACAAATAGTGTGAAAATAATACTTTTTCAGTAGAAAAAATAATCAACAATGGGAGCAAAAATATGAAAAAGAAATATCTCGCCCTTGCGGTGTCAGCCGCATTGGCAGCGTCTGTTTTGGGCGGCTGCGGCTCTGAAACAAAAAAGACCAAAGAAGCCAAAAATTATGATAAGCTGCTCAATAAGGATAACCCTACCACTATAACAATTTGGCACTATTATAACGGCGTACAACTCATGGGCTTCGACGAAGCCGTTGAGGAATTCAATAATACAGTTGGACTTGACAAGGGCATAATCGTTGAAGCATATTCAAAGAACTCTGTTTCTGAGCTTGCGGACAGCGTTGTGGCTTCCGTTAAAAAAGACAGCGGCGCAGAGACACCTCCGAACATTTTCCAGACCTATGCCGAAACAGCCTATGTGGTGGACCAGCTTGACGGACTTGCAGATATGTCAAAATATCTCACCAAGGACGAGATAAGCGAATATATTGATAACTATATCACCGAAGGCGAGTTTGCAGGTGACGGCTCATTAAAAATATTCCCTACCGCCAAAAGCACAGAGATCATGATGCTCAACGCCACCGATTGGCAGCCTTTTGCCGACGCCACAGGTGTTACTACAGACGACCTTTCCACATGGTAGGGACTTGTGGAAGTTTCCAAAAAGTATTATGAGTATACAGACGACCTGACCCCTGACGTAAAAAATGACGGCAAAGCATTTTTCGGAAGAGACTCTATCGCAAACTATATGAGCATAGGTGCAAAACAGCTTGGAAGCGAGTTTGTAAAGGTGGATAAAGACGGCGGCACTTCCGTTGCTATCGACAAAGAAGCCCTGAAGAGGTTGTGGGAAAACTACTATGTTCCGTATGTGAACGGCTATTTCACCGCACAGGGACGCTTCAGAAGCGAGGACGAGAAAACAGGCACGATAATAGCCCTTATCTGCTCCACCACAGGTGCAATGTATTTTCCGACCGAAGTCACCATAGACGATGATACAACATACCCTATTGATGATATGGTGCTTCCTGTTCCGAACTTTAAGGGAACAGAACCTTATATCGTCCAGCAGGGTGCAGGAATGTCAGTGCTGAGATCTGATGAAAAGAGCGAGTATGCAAGCTCCGTATTTCTGAAATGGTTTACTGAAAAAGAAAGAAACATCAACTTCTCTGCCGAGTCAGGCTATCTCCCTGTAAAGAAAGAAGCCTGCAACTACAGCGAGATAGAAAAAGCCACCGAAAAATCAGGCAAACAGCTTTCAAATATCTGCAAAGATACCTTGAGCCTTGCCATTGACGAAATAAACTCCCGCACTTTGTATACAATGCCGCCTTTCAAGAACTCAGCCGATGTGAGACCTTTCCACACTTAAGCAGGATAAAAACATCAGCAAGCAGATACTTCATGACAGCACAGATATACTTATAAATCTCATGAAGCGTGGACTTGTGAATGACGCTTATATCGTCCTTGATACGGGCGATCTTTATTCCACCGCCGACAGTGAAGCTCTTGCAACTGTCTATATCCGTGACGTGAATATCACAACCACCTCTGCCGCAGACAACAAAAATCTCTTTCTGGAAGCAGGAAGCTCAGATATCTCCAAAGAGTTCGATATAATGCTGGACTCAGCATGGACCCCTCACCTACAGCTTTCAGGCGACGAAAACGGCGACTTCGACTTTTACTACAAGACCTATAACACCGCAAAAAATTCGAGCCGCACCTCCGTTTCAAACCTTGGCTATTGGAGCGGTTTTTCTTCCATTTCCCCAACAGGCAGAAAAAGCATGAGATATACGCTGCCACTTGTTTCAAGCGACGGCACTGTTTACGGCGTAATAGGCATTGGTCTTATGGAAAAGACTATCCAAAGCTATATCCCCGGCAACGATCTCCCTACTGATAATTCCTGCTATATTCTAGCGGTGGATCGTGACAACGACGATGTTTACCGCCCTGAGCTTCATTCAGGCGCAATGTATCAGCGGCTTGTTGACAGCAAGACCGTCATAAGCCACAAAAACTCAGTGGGCAAAAACGTCTATGACTTCAATGCCGACAGCAGCGTTTCCACTCCTACTGTAGGCACAATAAAGAACATAAATATCTATAACGCCGACTCGCCATATAAAAACAATCAGTGGGCAATAGTTTCTATATCAGGAAAAGGCGAAGCCCTGAGCATTTACACAAACCTCGTGCGAATGTTCGTTATCGCATTTGCACTGTCAGGCGTTATAACTATCCTCTGCACTGTTATTATCAACAGACATGTTACCAGACCTGTTACCAAAGTGATCAATACCCTGAGGGATAACAAAAACTCAGATGATATCATAAAGTTCAGCTCCTCAGGTATCGCCGAGATAGACCAGCTCACCGACGCTATCCAGCAGCTTCAGATAAACGTCAAGGAGCAGTCCTCACGAGTGTCAAAGATAATAAGTATGTCAGTTGTGGGCATAGGAGCTTTTATGTATGACACTGTCAAGCAGACAGTTTTCATAAGCGAAAGTATGATACTCACCCTTAACTGCGATAAAATGCCTGCAAAGGATACCACCATATCCTACAAACAGTTTATGTCCCTTATGGCTGATATCGACGAGCGCAACTGCACAAACATAACAGGCTTCTTCAAAACAGCCTGCGATGAATCCACAAAAGAGATAACTACACGCCAATATCCTATCGTTACCGACACAGGTGAGCAGAAGTGGTTCAGGCTCAGTCTCCGCCGTGACGGCACGAATATCTTAGGTCTTGTTCAGGACGTTACCAGATCCGTCCTTGAAATGAAAAAGGTCAAGTATGAGCGTGACTATGACGTAACAACAGGAATACTCAACAGACGTGCATATTATAACAAAATAGAAAAGCTCTTCCGTGAGCCTGAAAAACTCAAGACCGCAGCGTTCCTGATGTTCGATATCGACAATCTTAAATATGTCAACGACACCTACGGCCACGATTTCGGTGACGATTATATCACCGCCACCGCTAACGTACTGAAAAACTTCCAATACAGCGGCGGAATAGTGGCAAGAATGTCAGGCGACGAATTCAACGTGTTCCTCTATGGCTTTGAAAGCCGTGACGAGATAAGAAAAATAATACAGGACGTTAAGAGAAAGCTTGAAAAAGGCTTCTGTATCCTCAGCGACGGCACCCACTATAAGCTCCGTGCAAGCGGCGGCGTGTCATGGTATCCTGATGATTCCACCTCTTATGAAATGCTCATTAGATTTGCCGACTTTGCAATGTATACCATAAAACATTCCACCAAGGGCAGCATCGCCGAGTTCGATATGTCCGACTATACAAAGGACTCAATCCTTATCACAGGCGTTGAGGAAATGAACCGCATTATCGACACCGAGAGCATAAAGTATGCTTTTCAAAGCATAATCTCCGTAAAAACAGGCAAGGTCTACGGCTATGAAGCCCTCATGCGGCCGCAGTCCGAGGTGTTCAAAGCCCCTCTCGACCTTATAAGAATAGCAAAGACCAGCGCAAAGCTCTATGAGATAGAACGTCTTACATGGAAGCTCGCCCTGCGCACTTTCCATAAGCATATAGATAATGACGTCATCTCCCCTGACGCCAAGATCTTTGTAAACTCTATTTCCAACTACGTCATGAAAGACAATGACCTTGAGATGATAGAGTCTGAAAACAAAGATATCCTCTCAAATATCGTCCTTGAAGTTCTGGAAAGCGAAGAAACGAATATGGAGTATGTGAAGGAAAAACAGCGCTGGGTAAGAAAATTTAACGGCATGACCGCCCTTGACGATTTCGGAAGCGGCTACAACAGCGAGTATGCCCTTATCACCCTCCAGCCTGATATCATCAAAATAGACCGCTCTATCATAAGCGGCTGCGACCATGACGGCGGCAAAGCTGATATCATCACAAAGCTTGTGCAGATATCCTCAGGAAAGAATATCCTTGTCCTTGCAGAGGGCGTTGAAACATACGGCGGAATGGAAACTGTAATAAAATGCGGCGTTAACCTGCTTCAAGGCTACTATTTCGGCAAACCGTCATTTGACCCGCCAACTGTCACCCCTAAGACCTCAGCAGATATCCTGCGTATCGCTGCCGAAACAAAGCCTAAAGATACAGATAAATAACACAAAGCGGACAGCCTCAAAGCCGTCCGCTTTTTTCATGCCTATCCTGCCACAAAAAAAGACCGCAGTCCAAAATGAACTGCGGTAAAAAAACGACTTCTGCTCTCAGGAACTAAGTAAAGGGGGTATTATGAAAAAAAACAAATAAAAAAAGGAGTCAATAGTAAACATAAGATAACAAATAAAACACAATTTGAAAAAGGAGTGTGCAGAAGCCTTTGTTTGTTCCTGATGTATGTATTATATCACACTAAAAACCATTTGTGGTAACTTTTTTTGGACAGTTGCGACTTTTTTCAAAAAAATCTGCACCCCGAAAGCCCATGACTTTCAGAGTGCAAAATTATCGCTTCCTGTAGGGGCGAACAGCGTTCGCCCGTTACCACGTCTATCTAATTGGCGTATCAATCAAATAATATCCGCCCTGCGCTTACCAATCTGCGCAAACTCCCTGCGCCTTGTGATAAAATAAGCTACTGTTACCGCCGTGCCTGTTATCACCCAAGAAACAGGGTAAACTATCATGAGCATAAGATAGCTTCTGTGGGAAACATAAATGGTGTTCACCCACACAAGCCTGAACACGCAAGTACCAAGCACAGTTATTACCGCAGGTATCATGGAGTGACCCATGCCCCTCAGGCAACCTCCCGATATCTCGTAAACTCCCGTTAGAAGCTCCAGCAGACAAACGCTCCACATTCTTATCATTGCATAGTGTATAACGTTCTCATCTGTTGAGAATATCTGTATAAAAAGGTGTCTGCCAAGGAGAAATATCAGACTAAGACCAAGACAGCTCGCAAGCCCGATAAAGGTGCAAAGTCTGTATATCTTTTTACAGCGATCCTTATCCTCTGCCGCAAAGTTCTGGCTTGTGAAAGTTGTCGCTGTCTGAGCGAAAGCGTTTATCACAAAGTATGACATGAACTCAAAGTTCTGCGCCGCCGTGCTTCCTGCGATTCCGCCAGAGCCAAAGCTGTTTATCGCCGTCTGTATCACCACGTTTGAAAGCGAGAACACCATGCTCTGCAAGCCTGCCGGCAAACCAATTTTTATGATACCAAGGAGATATTCCGAACGTATTCTGAGTTTTTTGAATTCAAGCTTGAATATTTCCTCCTCGTGAGTGAGAAAGTAAAGTATCATGCACGCACTGAAAAAGTTTGATATAACAGTCGCCGTCGCAACGCCTGCCACGCCCATTTTGAACACGATCACGAACACAAGGTTGAGAATAACGTTTATAACGCCAGCCGTGATAAGAGCGTAAAGAGGTCGGGTGCTGTCGCCCTTACTTCTAAGCACCGCCGAACCGAAATCATATATTTCGATAAAAGGCATTGCAAAGAAGAATATCCTGAGATAAAGGGTCGCAAGCTTGAAAACATCGTCAGGCACATTCATCATACCCAGCAGTATCGGCGCTATGACCTCGCCTATCCCAAGTATGAGAAATCCGCTTATGACCGCCAACAGCACCACAGTATGTACAGCCTCGTTTATCTTCTCTTTCTTTCCCTGACCGATAAGCCTTGCCACCACAACGTTTGCGCCCACTGAAAGTCCAAGGAACAGGCTTACTATAAGGTTCACAAGTGAAGCATTGCTTCCCACCGCCGCCATGGCTTGGTCGCTGTCAAATCGTCCTACTACCGCAAGGTCGGCGGAGTTAAAAAGCTGTTGCAAAATGCTCGATATGGCAAGTGGCAAAGCAAAGATAACGAGCTTGCTCGCCAGCGGGCCATGTAGCATATCTATTTTCTTATTTTTCATACAAAATCTTCTTTCATCTTTCAACTAACTATTTTTATCTCACCTAATATTATATCACAACCCCCTGTCAAATTCAATATACGAATTTGCACATATGCACACACAGAGATGTGTAAAAATCTAAACATTCCGCCCATTTGTACATTTTTTTGAACTCTTTGCCTGTTGACAAAGGCGTGAAATGGTGTTATAATAATATTCCACGGGAGGTGAGCAGTATGGCGATAGACAAAAAAGGCACAAAGCAGATTGCCGACAATCGAAAGGCACGTCACGATTATTTCGTGCTGGAGCAAATAGAGTGCGGTATCGAGCTTGTGGGAACAGAGGTCAAGTCTATAAGGAACGGCGGCGTCAATCTGAAAGACAGCTGGTGTTCTATCGAGGACGGAGAGATGTGGGTAAAGGGTATGCACATATCCCCATATGAACACGGCAACATTTTCAATCGTGATCCACGCCGAGAGAGAAAGCTGCTGCTCCACAAACGTGAGATACTGCGGCTGTTCGGAAAGGTACAGCAGGAGGGTCTTACGCTTATCCCGATGTCGCTTTATTTCAAAGGCAGCAGGGTCAAGCTTGCGCTTGGGCTTTGCAAAGGTAAAAAGCTTTATGACAAGCGTGATGACATGGCAAAGAAAGCCGCACAGCGTGACATAGAGCGTGCCATGAAAGAGCGGAACTGACACGGGGGTGTAAAGGTTTCGACGGGGGTTTTGAAGCACGATAAGCGAGTAGAGGAGCGCACACTCTTTAAACGGCGTACGTTTTAAAATTAGACGACAACGATAATTTTGAATTAGCTGCTGCTTAAGTCAGCGCTCGTCTTGCCTTAGAGTACCACGGCTTTGGTAAAGGCGTCGATCAGTGGTGAACGTTACAAAGCGACGGCTGTAGCCTTGTGATGTATCACAGCCTACCAAACACACAGGCGTGTCTGTTTGCCTTTGTGCAAGGGAACGGGAGTTTTCCGAAATAACAGAATACACTCGTAGAAGTTCGTGGGGATAGGCTTTCGGACAGGAGTTCGATTCTCCTCACCTCCACCAGCAGGGGCTTGCCCCTGCACCATATTCCGCTTTACTTTGTGTAGGGCGGATTTTTTTTATATTCGCTCAACAAGCATTGTTCATAAACCATACTTTGTTTCGCCACGGCAATTTTTATCGCCATACAAAGACACCGCTACGGTAATTTGTATGGCGACTTTACTTTGTATGGGCTTGCCCCTGCACCATATTCCGCCTTACTTTGTGTAGGGCGGATTTTTTTACCGCTCAACTGATTTTTCTAATGCACAACTTTGTTTCGCCGTGGCGGAATTTCACGCCATGGCATTTTTTATTGCCTTACAACTATATAGAAAAAACGTGTACTGCCAATATCGGCAATACACGTTTTCTTATCAATGCCCACGCTGAGCATAAGTCTTTTTGAATGAGCGGTAGAAAATAAAGCCCACAATGGTGGTGATAACTTCGGTGGTGGGGAAAGTCGCCCAGAAATAGTCAAGCCCTATGCGTGAATACAGCCAGCCTAATGGCACGAAAAGCACCAAGGTTCGCAGTATGGTAAGTGCCGAGCTTCTCAGTGAATAGCCTATCGCCTGAAAGAACACGGGGAAGATAAGCGAGGTTGTCATAGGCAGAAAGCTCAGACCGATAAAGCGGAAGCCCACTGTTCCGATAGCGATGACCTTAGGGTCGTGAGAGAACACGCTGAGCATTTGCGAGGGGATAAGCTCAAAGCAGAGCGTTCCGAACGCCATAAGCGCCATGCCCATAAAAACGGAGTTTTTCAAGGTCTTACTGCACCGCTCGGAGTTTCCTGCGGCGTAATTGTAGCTTATGATAGGTACGATACAAGTTTGCATTGCGCCCAGTGGGATAAAGAAAAACGCCTGCCATTTGTAATAAAGCCCCAAAGCGGTGACGGCTTGATCAGAGAAAGTCTTCAGTATCATATTTAGTCCGAATATGTAAAATGTGTAGGCAGACTGCATGAGGATATTCGGGAAGCCTAGGCGGTATATCTTTTTCACATAGGAAGGGTATTTCCAAGGCTTCGGGGAGCGGCGGAAACCCTTTGGCATTACGATAGCCGCTGCGGCGGTCTGTCCGATAACAGTGGCTATAGCTGCGCCTGAAATGCCAAGCGTTGGAATAAAGCCCACGCCCCATATGAGGATAGGGTCGAGGATAATGTTCACTATTGCGCCCACTATCTGCGCTATCATAGGCGTGCGCATATTACCCTCTGCTTGGAGGACTTTTGTCCATACGCTTTCGCAGAAAAGACCGATACTGAAAGTGCAGACTATCCTGCCGTAAGATGTGACGAGCTTTATGACCTCGGGTGAGATGGTGGACATTCGGGCGTAGGCTGGCATGATGAAAAAGCAGACAGCGGCAAAAATTATCCACATTGAAATGCCGAGAGCGGCGGCTGTGCCTGCACATTCATCGGACTTGTGTTTTCTGCCAATGCCCATGTAGTGAGCCATGAGTGTGTTGATGCCAACGCCTGTTCCCACGCCGAAAGCTATCATAAGAAGCTGGATAGGGTAGATAATAGAAAGGGCTGTAAGACCAGCTTCTGAGTATCTGCCGATAAAAAAGCTGTCAACAATATTGTAAAGGGCTTGGATAAGCTGAGCGAGCATTACGGGGGGAGCGAGCTTTAGAAGAATTTTGAAAGTGCTGCCTTTGCCGTAATCTATGGTCTGCGTTTTGGTTTTAGTCATTTTATTACTTCCTGTTTTTGATGTCAGAGACTATTATACTACTTTTTGCGGGGGATTGCAAGGGATTATTTTGCGGCAGTAGAAACTTATAAAAAAAGAGTGCATTACCATTTCGATAATGCACTCCTATATTTTATCCTATTTCTCCTCCAGCCCACTGAGCGAAAGCTTGCTTTCCATTTTCTGTACAGTCTTGCTCTCCTGCTTTGCTATCTTCGCCTCAAACCAGAATGTCGAGCCTTTGCCCTCCTCCGATTGAACGCCGTACGCAAAGCCGTGAGCTTTCAGTATCTCCTGACAAATTGAAAGTCCAAGTCCCGTTCCTACAACGTCACGCTTTACCTTTGCGTCACGGTAGTATCTGTCAAATATCTTAGGCAGAAGCTCTTTGGAAATGCCCTTTCCGTTGTCTGTTACCTCAATACGAACCACGTCAGCCTTGTTTATCTGCTTGATACGAATGACTTTGTTGTCACCCGTGTAGTTTATAGCATTGTTTATAAAGTTGTAAATCACCTGATCCAGCTTTGCGATATCCGCCGTAATGACCCTGTCCTCGTCAGGGATATACTTGATATCGTAGCCGTTTTGCTCGATAAGAAGCTGATATCTCGTCATGCAGTCATTTAGCTTGTCAACTATGGAGAAGTCTGTCAGCTTAAGCTCCGCATTGCCCGACTCCAGCTTTGAAAGCTCCAGCAGATTGTTTACCAAGCTTGAAAGCCTGTCCGCCTCGTCGATAATAACTTGGATATGCTCCTGCCTCTTAACAGGATTGTCGCCCGACAAGTCCCTTATCATCTCCGCATAAGCCTTTACCATAGTGAGCGGCGTTCTCAGGTCGTGAGAAATGTTCGCAATAAGGTCTTTCCTAAGTTCCGATACCTTTTGTATCTCGTCCTTGGCGTTGTTAAGAACAGTGGAAAGCTCCTCTATCTCACGATATCCGTGACCGCTGAAATCAACAGTATAATCACCCTCGCCAAACTTTTTCGCCGTGTCCGTAATGTCTACGATAGGTTTTGAAAGGCGCTTTGAAATAAACATCGTTACAATGAACGCCAGTTCAAAAAGTATGATAGTGATATAAATAAGCTGTTCTCTTATAATGCTTACAGTTGAATCTATCGGCTCGATAGAGCTTTCAATAAAAAGATAAGCCTGCGTGTCAGAGTCCTCAGTGTAAATAGACGTGCAGTAAAATATCTCTTTGCTCTTGAAATTCTCGTTCTGGGCAATTTTCGTGATATAGTTATCGTCCGATTGCTTCAGCTGAGATATCATCTTGAAAAGCCCAATGCCATAGCCCTTGTTTATGACCTTGTTAAGATGCGAATAAGCACCCATGTTGTTTTCTATCACAAGGGGATTGCCCATTTCGTCCGTTATAACAATGCAAAGGCTGTTGTCAAAAGCCAGCGAGCGGTTCGTTACCTCCTGCTCGTCAGTGCCATATGCTTGGATTATCTGATTTGCAGCGTCAGTGATATCTCTTATCTTCGCCGATTGGTAATATCTCTCTAAGAAAAAATACTGAAAAAGCCATATGAGAATAAGAATAAAAGCCGTGAAAAAGATAAAATACATCCACACATATGACCGCAGACTTCTTTTAGCTTTTATCGCCGCCGTCTTTTTGCTGACTTTTTCCTTAAATCCTGCAAGCTTACTGGATCTTTTCAAACTTGTATCCCATTCCTCTCAGGGTAACGATCAGATTGCGGTATTTTCCAAGGCTGTTTCTCAGCATTTTTATGTGAGTGTCCACAGTTCTGTCATCGCCGTAAAAATCAAAGCCCCAAACTTCTTCAAGAAGCTTTTCTCTTGAAAGCGCAATGTTCATGTTCTTCACCAAATAAAAAAGCAGATCATACTCTTTCGGCGTCATAGAAACTTTCTTGCCGTCTATCTTTACTTCACGGGCTGTAAAGTTTATCTCCAGACCCTCATATTTTATAACGTCTTCAGTGTGCTGAGAAGCCGACGCACGGTTGAGCACCGCCCTTACCCTTGCCATAAGCTCCTTTGGTGAGAACGGCTTTACAACATAATCGTCAACGCCTATCTCAAAGCCGAAAAGCTTATCATACTCCTCGCCCCTTGCAGAAAGCATTATAACAGGTATCTGCTTTATCTTTCTTATCTCCTTGCAAGCTGAATAGCCGTCAAGCTTCGGCATCATAACGTCCATTATGATGATATCGAAATCTTGATTTTTCACCATTTCCACAGCCTGCATGCCGTCCTCAGCCTGAGCTACTTCATATCCCTCAAACTCGGCATACTCTTTGATTATCTCTCTTATTTTAATTTCGTCATCGACTACAAGAATTTTTGCCATAAGTATTCCTCCCTATTAATTCATATTCTTTCTATATGATAACCTATTATTGTGTAAAATTTGTGACGGTTTATAGAATATTCTAAGCCATACCACACCAATTCACAAGAAAACTACTGCCCGCCAACCGAAATGGTATGACGGGCAGAGCTTGTATAGGAATTTGTTATGGAAATGTCAGTAATTTAGCACCAACCAAGCATTATAAGCGCCGCCAGGCAAAGACCTGTTACGATACAGCTCATTGCGCCCATGATGTTGTCCATTTTTTCTGCTGTAAGTTTTTTCATAGTGATTACCTCCTTGGGGTCTAAAATAAACTATTCTGTTCTCAGTGCGATAACAGGGTCTTTCTTTGCCGCCACTCTTGACGGGAACAGACCTGCGATAAGCGTCAGGCAAATGCTTATTGCAATGAGTATAACTGCCGCACTGATAGGTATCGAAGCTCTTATCGGCACGTCTGTAAGATGTGATATTATTGCATTTATCGGTATTGTGTGCAGGTAGGGGATTATCATGCCCAATGCACCTGCCACAAATCCCACGATAACAGTTTCGGCATTGAACACTCTGGAAATATCCTTCTTTGAAGCACCGATACTTCTGAGAATACCGATCTCCTTTGTTCTTTCCAAAACTGAGATGTAGGTTATAATGCCTATCATGATAGAGGATACAACAAGTGATATTGCAACGAATGCGATAAGAACATAGCTGATAGCGTTTATGATAGAGGTGATAGAACTCATCATAAGACCAACATAGTCTGTGTATTCTATCTTGTCTTCCTCGCCCACGCTGTTGTTATAATCATCGATCAAATCTATTATCTTTTCCTTTGAAGCAAAGTCCACAGGATAGATATTTATGCTGTCAGGGTCTTCAACAACTGAATAACCAAGAGTTTTCATGTTGTTGTCATAGTTTGAGGTGGAATATTTTCCGCTGTTTGCAAGCTGTTCTGCGTTTGTGTCAGACTGCTCTTTGAGCATTTGTTTCATAAGGTCCATTTGCTCGTCAGAAAGTGAAGCTATATACTTCTTCTGAGTTTCGGTAAGCGATGACATATCGCCGCTTTGAATTGCTGACATATCCATTGAGCCCATAGCGTCCATGCCCATATCAGCAAGCTCGCCTGTATCGGAAGCACCGCTCTGCTCCATAAGAGCCTTATACTGCTCCTCGGTCATTCCCTCCGGAATTTCCATTGAGCTGTCGCCTGCGCCTGCAATTGCCGCCGCAGCCTGCTTGTCTGTTTCAGAACTGTCTGCTGTTTTGTCAGACTTGCTTTCTGTATCGGCATTGCTGTCGGAAACGGCTTCTGAACTGCTGTCTGTGTCTGTCACAGCCTCGTCGGTTTTGAATTTAAGTCCTGTGAAAACATCTATGTCAGGGTTTGCTTTCTGCTCTTTTACTATCTCGCTTTGGTCTACCTCGTCGATAAGATAGGTCATAAGGTCATGACGATAGCCTATTGCGCCGTTTATTGAAGCAGAGGAAGCGTCCTCGTCAGGTCTTAAGATACCGACTACGCTTATCTCGGTGCCGTTTGCAACAGCCTTTTTCATGTAGTCCTCGTCGCCCGTCATATCTTCCCACACGCCGTCTTTTTTCTCATAGAAATCAGGTGTAGGAACGACCTTGAATTTCAGGTCAAGAAGCTCGTCATAGGTGTAAACGTGCTGTTCGCTGTCAACGGAGATATCCTCTCCTGCCAAGGCACGTCTAACTATGCCGTTAAGGGAACTTGGATCGAGAAGTCCAAGAGAATAAAGCACATAGTCATTTATCTCGTTGTTCTTATCCACCACAAGCACAACTTCGTTATACTTTTCAGGCAAACGTCCTGCGATAACGTCATACTGCTTGTCGATAAGCTCCTCGTTATCTATCATTTCGCTCCACACGTTAGTGCCCATGCCCATCATGCCGCCCATTGAACTGCTCATGGACATTGCTTCCGTCTGAGTTGAGGACATATATCCCATATCTTCAAGAAGTGTTGACGGATTGACCTGCATTACGCCGCTGTCGCTCTCTGTGAAAACGTTAAGCGTAGTGGCATATGTGTACTGAACGTCGCTTGTAAGGTCTTTAATGTCGCTGTTATCGTCAAGGTATTTCTTGAACTTCTCCAAATTGTTGACCTTTGTTTCCTCCATGAGTGTGTTTATCATCTCGCCCATGGCATTCTGAGAATAGACCTTATCTTTGCCGTGGTTTGCAGAGTCCTCATGGTTTTTAGCCATTGTGTTCATTATCTCGCCGATACTTGCGGTGGTCTTTGTTATCTGAAGCGGATAGCTTGAAAGTGTATCAGACTGTACCTGATCTATATAAAGCTGAACGCCGTTTGAGATAGAAAGAATAAGTGCGATACCGATTATACCGATAGAGCCTGCAAAAGAGGTAAGAAGGGTTCTTGCCTTTTTGGTCATAAGATTGTTTCGGCTCAAAGACAGCGCAGTGAGAAAGCTCATGGAAGTTTTAAGCTTTTTGCGCTCTTTCTTCGCCG
>ERZ808240.3220-NODE-3220-length-16240-cov-12.011554_pt1 | contig 16240 bp, 15 predicted proteins | sample MGYA00521084_ERZ808240 | MGnify/ENA primary metagenome ERZ808240 (study PRJEB31516, sample SAMN03275571) | gut metagenome | biome: mammalia-associated habitat; material: feces | host: Papio cynocephalus | place: Kenya | collected 2012-08-06 ... | reverse complement strand
ACCATTGCTGCAGCCAGAACCGCTGCGGTGACCTTGTTCATCTTTCTCATAATCCTGTTCGGCAATGGGGACCGGGCTGCACGGTGCAGCGGCGGATTGCCTCTCCTTTCTCTTTTTCGCAATTCCCCTTTTTGTTCCTCACTATCGATAACACTGCATGTTGGGCTTACCCAACGGTCAGTGTGATCTTCACGATGCCGCGGTTCGTCTCGGTCTTCTTGTCCGAGCGGTAGGGCTGGCACACCACATAGGCGTCATATTCGCCGGGTTTCAGCTTGCGGGTCAGGTCCATCGTCTGGATGTAGTTGCCCGGGGCCACCAGGCCGGACTGGTACAGCAGCTCGTCGCCGTCGCTCAGGTACAGCCCGAAGCTGATGTAGTAGCACTCCTGCTGGCTCGCTGCGGTCAGGGTCACGGTCTGGCCGTCCTCGGTCTGCACCGTGATGGTCTTTTCGCCCTCAAACCCGCCGTTGATGGCTTCCAGCGTCAGCGCGCCGTCTGCGGTCTTGTCCACCACAAAGCAGTTCTTGTCGTAGGCGGTCACCTCGGCAGCTTCACTCTGGATCCCGGCCAGCTTGAGGTAATGGCTGATCTCGGTCGCCTCGCCGCTGTCCACCACCAGCTTTTCCAGCTCGGTGTCGTCGATGCTGATGTGGTCTTCGTACCACAGGTTCTTATCCGGGTTGTGGAACTCGAACCCCTGGGTGATCTTGGTGGTGTTGGCCGGGATGGTAAAGCCGCCCCAGCCCGGCAGCGTGACGTTCTTGCTGCGGTCCACGGGCGTTTCCGGCTTGACGTACGCGCCCTGCGTTTCCTCCATGGGCAGGGCCGAAGCGGCCGCGCTGGCTGCTGCCTGCGCACCGCCGGTGTTCCGGTCCACAATGATATACCCGCCCATCACCACCACGGCGGCTGCCAGTGCCAGGATGATCCAGGTCGTTTTTTGTAATTTCAGCACAGTTTCCCTCTCATTCCGGGCGCTCTGCAAAACAAAAAGCTGCCCGTATTTTTCACGGGCAGCCTGGGAGTGCAGCATAAAAAGAAGTGCTTTTCCTTGCAAGTATTCCAGCGGCACTCCGCTGGCTGCAACCGGCTGGCATCGCCCGCAATTGCGGACCTTAGCCCCTTCTGGCTTTGCGTCCCTGCTTTTCAGCAAGTTTGCCCATGAATATCTTTTGTTTATCATAACACAGTACCCCCCCCCCCACGTCAATGGACAGATTCCCCATTTTTCTGCGTGGTTTTTATCATTTTTGCAACGAAGTATGACTCCTGCCGCCAGACCGGCAGACAAAAAAAGCTGCCCGCAGCAGTTGCCGCGGGCAGCTTCGTTTGCCGGAAACAGTATTGGAAATGCGCCTTACTGCACCCTGGTCAGGTCAGCCAGCTTGTGGTAGATCTCGGTGTTGTCGTACACGCCGCCAAAGTTCTCAGCGCCCACGCCCTTGGCGTACACGTTGACCATAGCGCCGGTGTGGGCGTAGGTGGTGTGGTCCATGCCGGACTTATGGTTGATGGTGTGGCAGACGGCCATGCTGAACGGGATGTAGGTACCGTACAGCTCGTAGTCCTCCTGGCTCATCTTGCTCTGGCTGGAAGAGCCCACTTCCAGCGTGCGCTCGTAGGCCTTGCGCAGGTTCTCCACCTCGTAGTCGGTCAGCAGCAGCTTACCGGCGCTGGCGGCATCCGGGTCGGTGGGCAGGGTCAGGCCGAAGTTGGCCTTCACGTCTGCCATGGCCGTTTCAAACGGGGTCTTGTTGGCAATGTAGTTCTGCACATAGGTAGAATCGAACTTTGCGTAGGACATCTTCTGGTGGGTCAGGTTGGTGAGGAAGGTATCGTAATTGGTGGTCTTGTAGCCGATGGCCAGGCCGCCGGTCTCGTGGTCGGCCGTGACGAGGATCAGGGTCTCGTTCGGGTGCTGGTTGTAGAAATCCACCGCTGCCTGCACGGCATTGCTCAGCTCCAGCACATCGTGGATGGAAGCGGCGGCATCGTTGGCGTGGCAGGCCCAGTCGATCTTACCGCTCTCGGTCATGAGGAAGAAGCCGTTGTCATTGTCCAGCAGCTCGATGCCCTTCTTGACGTAGTCACTCAGCTGCCACTCGCCTGCGGCGGCATCCATGGCGTAGTTCATGGCCTTGCCGTCGGCCAGGTTCTCGGCAATGATGAGGGTCTTGCCGGCACCGTTCTGCAGGGCAGCGGCACCCGCCTGGGTGGTGACCACATTGTAGCCGGCCTGGGCTGCGACCTCGTGGTTGTTGGGGCCGGTGCCGTCGCCGTTCACCTTCTGGAACTCGCCGCCGGCAAAGTATTCAAAGCCGGAGTTTGCCAGCTCCACGCCGATCTGGTAGTAGTTCTTGCGGCTGTTCTGGTGGGCATAGAAGGCTGCCGGGGTGGCATGGTCGATGTTCACGGAGGAAATGACGCCCACCTTGTAGCCCTTCTGCCCGTGCAGCTTTTCGGCAATGGTCTCATAGGGCACATCACGGGTCCAGGGGCACATATTGATGACGCCGCTCTCGGTCTTATGGCCGGTGGCGATGGAGGTTGCGGTGGAAGCGGAATCCGGGCAGAAGGAGGTGCTGTCGTAGGTGGTCACACTGCCCACCTGCGGGAAGCTGGTAAAGCTGAGGTCTGCCTCGGTGATGGCGCCGTTGTTATCCACGGTGCCCTTATAGAAGCGGGCGGACTGGATCTGGGCGGTGCCCATGCCGTCGCCGATGAACAGGAAGATGTACTTGGGCTTTTTGATCAGGCAGTTTTCTTCTTCGTCCACGGCAGAAGAAGCCTCTGCAGCGGCGGCGTGTGCGGCCACCGGGGCAGCGGACAGCATGCCGATGGCAGAAGCCACAGCACCGGCTTTCAGGAAGCTGCGGCGGGAAAGTTTCGCGTTTTTCATAGCAATATCCTCTCTTTATTCCGGCCTGACCACAGGCCCTTGTTTCTCTTGTGCGGGAACGCCTTTATTGTACCGGAACGCCCCCGCCGGAGAAACCATGCTCCCGCAAAGCTTTGGTAAAACCGGCGCGGATGCTCCCCCTGCAATGTAAAGCCGCCGTAAGGTTTGTAAAGCCCTGTCAATTGCCGCCCTGCACTGGACAAGCACCCCGGCATGGTTTATACTTTGAACCATAGAACTGTGGAGGAAATGAGGATGGAACCAGCATGGCCGAAGAGATTTTGACATTGGAGATTCTCCCGCTGGCAGGCGGCGCTGCCCGCGCGGTGCGGGTGTACGGCACAGACCCCTGCGTGGCCCTGCCGGGCACGCTTCCGGCCCCGGAGGGCGGCACCCTGCAGATCACCGAGCTGGGCGGCTACTGCTTCTCGGAGCACGCGCGGGACCTGCCCGCCGCCGATACCCTGTACCGCTATGCCGTGGATGCCGACGGCACCGCCCGGCTCACCCATGTGCACGGCGAACCGGTCAGCGGCCCGGCCTCCCACCGGTATGACCTCGATTTCGGGGACGCTGCAGAGCCCGATGCGCTGCACCCCATCGTCGGCAATTTTCTGGAAGAACTGACCCTGCCGGACAGCCTGCGGCTGATCGGCAGCTGTGCCTTTTACAACTGCCGCAAACTGCGGCTGCTCTCGGTGGGCGCGCAGAACCTGACCATGGGCAGCGACGTGTTCCTGAACTGCTTTGAGCTGAAAACCATCCGGGTGCGCGCCGTGCCGGAGGAACCCACTGGCCTGTTCGCCCTCGTCAACAACATCACCGAGGCCGTGCAGGCGCTGTTCTGGCCGGAGGCGGAAGCCGCCCCCCGCGCGGCGCTGTGGTACCCCGCCTACTGGGAGGACATTGAAGAAACGCCCGCCCATATCCTGCTGCACACCTTTTCCGGCCAGGGCTACCACTACCGGCAGTGCTTTCTGAACAACCGCCTGCTGCCCGCGGAGTATGACGCCATCTTCCCGCAGGGCCACGATGCAGACGATGCCACCGTGATGGCGCTGCTCTGCTTTGCACGCCTGCGGTACCCGTGGCAGCTGCAGGCCGCCGCCCGGGAGGCCTATACCGCGTTCCTCGCCTCCCACACCGATCGGGTGCTCTCCACCCTGCTGAACGCGCAGGACACGGACGCCGTGCGTGCCCTGCTGGCGCTGGATGTTTTTGATTCCGCTGCCTTTGCCGCCGGGGCCGCACTTGCCGCCAAGGCGGAGAATGCGGAAGTCTCGGCCCTGCTGGCGGACGCCGAGCACCAAAAATACGCTGCCGCCCCCAAAAAGCCGCGGTATGATTTTGATTTTTGAGAGGTGACTTTCTGTTGCCAAAGGAAAAATTCTTTGACCCGCGCAAACCGTTCCAGTCCGCGCGGCCTGAGACCCACGAGGAGTGGCAGGCCCGCATGGGCGGCGAGGTGCTGGCCGTGGTGCGCAGCGGGCTGTACCTGGACTTCCGCTTTCTGGATATGGCCCTTGGCGCACTGACCCCCGCCCCGGACGAGCGCTGCCGGGTGCTGGCCACCGACGGCCAGACCCTCTATTACCAGCCCAGCGCCCTGCTGCGGCTCTACCAGCAGAACCCCAAATACCTCAACCGCCTGTACCTGCACACCGTGCTGCACTGCGTGTTCCGCCACCTGTGGCTGCGCGGCCGACGGGAAAAGCAGCTCTGGGCCCTGGCCTGTGACATCGCCGTGGAAAACGTGATCGACAACCTGCACCGCAAAAGCGTGCAGCGCCCGCTGACCTACGTGCGGCAGAACGCCTACCAGCAGATCACCGCTGAAGAAAAGGTGGTGGCGGCTGCACCCGTGTACCGCTGGCTGCTCCGGCAGACGCCCGGTGTGCTGCGCCAGCTGGAACGGGAATTTTTTACGGATGACCACCGCCTGTGGCCGAACGACTCGCCGGACCAGCCCCAGCAGATGCCCACGCCCCTGCCGCAGAAGACCTGGCAGAAGATCGGCGAGCGGATGCAGACCGAGCTGGACCTGCGGGATAAGGAGGCTGGCGAGGGCTCCGACGCCCTGAAACAGCAGATCAAGGCTGCCAACCGCAGCCGCCGCAGCTATAAGGATTTTCTGCGCCGGTTCTGCATCACCCGCGAGGAAGTCCGGCTGGACCCGGATGAGTTCGACCTGAACTTCTACACCTACGGCCTCTCGGTCTACGGCAATCTGCCGCTCATCGAGCCGCTGGAAACGCGGGAGAGCAAAAAGATCGAGGAGCTGGCCCTGGTCATTGACACCAGCTATTCCACCTCCGGCGAGCTGGTGCGGGCTTTCCTTGCCGAGACCTACACCCTGCTGAAAGGCCGGGATAACTTCTTCCACCGGATGAACCTGCACCTCATTCAGGCAGACAACGCCGTCCAGCAGGACCTGCTCATCCGCAATGAGGACGAGCTCATCCACGCCATGAACCACTTTGCACTGCGCGGCGGCGGCGGAACGGACTTCCGGCCCGCTTTCGCCTACGTGGACCGCCTGTGCGCTGAAAAGAAGTTCTCGCACCTGCGGGGCCTGCTCTACTTTACGGACGGCATGGGCAGCTACCCGGCCCGCCGCCCGGCGTACGAGACCGCATTCCTTTTCCTGGGGGACCGCTTTGACGACGCCAACGTGCCGCCCTGGGCCATGAAGGTGGTGCTGGAAGAGGAAGAGTTCACCGGGGCAGTGGCCCGCCCATCCAGCGCCCTGCAGGACGCACTGGCGGAGGAAGACGACCTCTACCGCGACCTCAACAATTCGTAAATCTATCGCATGAGGGACTTGCTATGAACATCAAACGTGCCAAAGAAGAAATTGAACACACCGTCAAAGCCTACCTTGCCAAGGACGCCCTGGGCGAATATGCCATTCCGTCCATCCGGCAGCGCCCCATCCTGCTGATGGGCCCTCCGGGCATTGGCAAGACGCAGGTCATGGAGCAGGTGGCCCGGGAGTGCGGCGTGGCACTGGTGGCCTACACCATCACCCACCACACCCGCCAGAGCGCCGTGGGCCTGCCCTTCATCCGGCAGCGCCATTACGGCGATAAGGACGTCTCGGTCACCGAATACACCATGAGCGAGATCATTGCCAGCATCTACGCCAAAATGGAGGCCACCGGCCTGCAGGAGGGCATTCTGTTCATCGATGAGATCAACTGCGTCTCCGAGACGCTGGCCCCCACCATGCTGCAGTTTTTGCAGTGCAAGACCTTCGGCAACCAGGCTGTGCCCTCCGGGTGGGTCATCGTGGCTGCCGGCAACCCGCCGGAATATAACAAGTCCGTGCGCGACTTTGACATCGTTACGCTGGACCGCGTGCGCCGCATGGACATCCAGCCCGACCTTCCGGTCTGGAAGGACTACGCCCGCGCCGTGCACATCCACAGCGCCATCCTGAGCTATCTGGAGCTGCACCCGCAGAACTTCTACCAGATCAACGCGGATGTGGACGGCACCCAGTTCGTCACGGCCCGCGGCTGGGAAGACCTCTCCAACCTGCTGGACACCTACGAACAGCTGGGCCTGCAGGCTGACGAAGAGCTTATCCGCGAGTACATCCAGCACCCGAAGATCGCCGAGGACTTCTCCGCCTATCTGGACCTTTACTACAAATACCGCGATGACTATGGCGTGGAGGACATTCTGGCCGGGCAGGTCAAGCCCGCCGTCTACGCCCGGCTGCTGCAGGCCCCGTTTGACGAGCGCCTGAGCCTGGTCAGCCTGCTGCTGGCCGGGCTGGATACCCGCTTCACCGCCTCGCGGCGGACGGACGCCGTCGCGGACGAGTGCTACGCCTTCCTGCGGGAGACGAAAAAAGCCCTCGCCACCGTGCCGGAGGATATCATTGACGGCTCGGTCAAGATGTTCCACCAGCAGATCGAGGACTATGACGCCGAAACGCAGAAGCGCCGCGCCGCCGGCCTGCTGGACAAAGCCGCTCTGCAGACCCGTCTGCAGGTGCTGGCCGTGCTGCGTCAGTGGGAAAACGAGCTGCACCGCGCCAATGCCATAGGCACCCAGCCGGCCTTTGACCTGCTGCGGGAACAGTTCCGCGCCCTGGCTGAGCAGCGCGAAGCGGCCCAGCAGACGGCCAGCGCCGCACTGGAAGCAGCCTTTGACTTCATGGAGCAGGCCTTTGCCGAGAGCCAGGAGATGGTGGTGTTCGTCACCGAACTGACCGTCTCTCCCGCCGCCCACGCCTTCCTGACCGAAAACGGCTGCGAGCGCTATTTCAAATACAACAAGGACCTGCTGCTGGACCACCGCAAAGCCGCCCTGCAGCAGGAGCTGGCTGCCGAAGAGCGCCGCCACGGCGGGGTGTAAGCCATGCTGGAAAATATTCTGTTCAGCATGAACAGCACCATGCCGCTGTTCTTCCTCATGCTGCTGGGCTACCTGCTGCACCGGTCTGGCTTTTTGAGCGATGCCTTTGTGGCCGGGGCCAACAAGTTCGTGTTCTATGTTTCGCTGCCGGTGCAGCTGTTCCGCGACCTTGGCAGCATGGACCTGCGCTCCGCCTTTGACGGGCGGTTCGTGCTGTTCTGCTTTGTGGTCACTGCCGCCAGCATTCTGGTCATCTGGGTGCTGGCCCGGCTGTTCTTGAAGAACAAAAGCCTTGTGGGTGAGTTCGTGCAGGCAAGCTACCGTTCTTCTGCCGCCATTCTGGGCGCAGCCTTTCTGCAGAGCATCTACGGCTCCACAGCCATGTCCGGCCTGATGATCCTGGGCAGCGTGCCGCTGTACAACATCCTTGCAGTGCTCATCCTCACGCTGGAAAATCCTTCTGAACAGCAGAACGACCTGGCTGCCACCCTGAAAAAGAGCGTGAAAGGCATTCTGACCAACCCCACCCTGCTGGGTATTGCCGCCGGGTTTGCGTGGAGCCTGCTGGCCCCGCCCATGCCCACCATGGTCGGCAAGACCCTCTCAAACCTTGCCGGCCTGACCAGCCCGCTGGCCCTGCTGGCCATCGGTGCCGGGTTCAAAGGCAAAAAGGCTCTGGGCTATCTCAAGCCTACTGCCGTGGCCACCTGCATCAAACTGCTGGTGCTGCCGGCACTCTTCCTGCCCGTGGCCGCAAAGCTGGGCTTCATGGACGAAAAGATGGTGTGCATCCTCGTTATGCTGGGCAGCATCACTACACCGTCCTGCTACGTCATGGCCAAACAGATGGGCCACGAGGGCGTGTTGACCGGCAGCGTGTGCGTGACCACCACCCTGTTCAGCGCACTGACCCTGACCCTGTGGCTGTTTCTGCTGCGCAGTGCCGGGTGCGTGGCGTAATTTTTCCAGACAAAAAAAGCAAGTGCAGCTGCACTTGCTTTTTTGTTTATTCCAGATTGTGCCGTTTACAAAAGCGCTTGCTGGCCCAGTACATGGCACCCCAGATGAGCACCGCCAGAATGAGGTAGCCGGGCTGCTTCATGGAGCTGACCAGCGACTGCCCGAACACGGCCATCATGGCCACCATCACGCCCTTCGCCAGCAGCACCGTGATCAGATACCGCTTTGCATCAAAGTCCGAGATGCCGAACGCCAGATGCATGAAGGAGGTCGGCGTAAACGGCAGCAGCGCCAGCATGAACAGCGACGAAGTGTCGAACCGGTTGACCCACTGCTGCGCCTTTTCCAATTTGGCAGAGCGGCTGCCGATCTTCCAGAAATAGCGCTTGACGATGTGCCGCCAGAACAGGAACATGATGCTGCCGCCCAGCACCACGCCGATCCAGCTGTACAGAAACCCCAGCAGGCCTCCGTGGGCCGCCACATTCAGCGCTACAATGGCCACCAGCGGCAGCGGCGGAAAAAACGATTCCACCATCGCCAGTGTGATCGGGGCCACCGGCCCCAGATTGCCAAAGCCTTCCAGCAGCGCTTCCCAGTATTCCAGCGTCCCCAGCTGGTGGAACCAGTTTATGATCATACCTTGCATCTGTGCACTTCATCCCTTCCGCCATCGGTGTGTGCGCGGCGCCCGCGCATTCCTCTGCCGATAGTATATCCCGTTTGTATGACAGACCCGTGAACAAAATCTGATTCTTTTCGCGCACATGGTCTTCATAGGATAGTACGGTGCAGGCAGCGCTTTTCCTGCATAAAGTGCATCTTTTTCCGCTTATTCCGCTTTCTGCTTTTCCGCCCGGGCACGCATCCGCTCCAGTTGAGCGGTGCGCTGCTTGTTCCAGCGGGCCAGCAGTTCGTCATCCGGCATCTGAATGCAGCGGGCATAGCTCCAGTGCAGGCCATCGCGACGGGCCAGCTTATAGCGCTGGAATACACCCCTGCCCGCCGGGCTGTCCGTACCGGCACAATGCGGGCACTGCGCCAGCGTATACCAGCTGTTGCTGCCCTTTTTCAGCCAGAGTTCGTCCGGCACCAGCGTCTGGCCGCACACCGGGCAGGCCATCTGGCTCACCTTGGGGTCACTGCGCCAGGCGTACTGCTCCACATAGCCGTGGAACACCTCAAACCCGCGGTAATCGCCCGGAGCCGGGCAGAGACCGGCCTGCAGGGCCTGTTCCTCGGTGGGGTAGGCAGCAAGGCCCGCCCGCAGGTCCAGCAAACGGCAGACATCCGCCGTATACAGCGTATCAGACAGTGCATCGTGGAAGGGGCGCTCCATGGGGATGCCCATGCGGGTGACGACGCTTTCCAGCGTCATACCCTCGCCCTCCTTGCGGGGATGCTCCCGCAGAAAGACCTGCTGCAGATCATACCAGACCGTCGGGCGGGATTCGTCGATGTTGCACAGGAACAGGTTCTGCTTCAGCACCGGCACATCGTCCATGCCCCACTCGGCAAACTCGGCGTCCGGGCCGCACCACTGCATAAAGCGGCGCAGGCCCTGCACGATGGGTTCACCCCTGTCCAGGTCGGCCTGGGTCAGGCCGGTGACCTTGGCAATGTGGTGCTGCAGTTTGCGGAAGATGCGGGGGCGCAGATGAATCGAAAAGGTATCCAGCACATTGGCGTCCTCGTCGATCTTCACTGCACCGATCTCCACGATCTCGCCCCGCAGAGTCTGCTGCACACCGTGATAGTTGAAGGTATACGGCTGGTAGCCGATATTCCATTCCAGATCAAATAAAACCAGATTGCGCGGCATTGTTTTTGTGTTCCTCTCGTGTTACTGTAAGATAAACTTCTCCACGGCCTCAGCCACACCATCGTGGTTGTTATCCGCCTCGGTAACATAATCTGCCACAGCCTTGACAGGCTCCTCAGCGTTCTGCATGGCAACGCCCACGCCAGCGTAAGCGATCATGGAGCGGTCATTCAGGCCGTCGCCGCAGGCCATCAGGTTGGCCGTGGTCAGGCCCCGGCGCTCCAGCAGTGCAGCCAGGCTGGCGTCCTTGGCAACGCCCAGCGGCACCGCCTCAATGAAGAACGGGCTGGACGGATACAGGTCCATCCGGCCGGCAAATTTTTCTTTTGCCGCTGCACACACGGCATCGCGGCGGGCCGGGTCCAGTGTGATGAGCATCTTGCAGATGGGGTAATCCACATAAGCAGCCAGGTCGTCCACATGGATCATCGGCAGCTTGGTGGTAAAGCACTCCTTGTTGGCCCACTCATCCTTGTCCCGCTCGCAGACGATGCCCTCCTGGTTGTAGGTCAGAATGGCAATGTCCTGCTCTGCAGCAAAGGCACACAGTTCCGGCACCAGGGCCGGGTCCAGCGTCTTTTCATACAGGGTCTCGCCCGTGGCACAATCCACGATCTTGCCGCCATTGTAGGACAGGATGCAGCCGCCCTTTTTGTCCAGCCCCAGGTCTTTTGCCAGCGGCATAATGCCTGCAGTGGGCCGGCCGGAGGCCAGCACGATGGTCACGCCCTGTGCAATGGCAGCGTCCAGCGCTGCACGGGTGCGGGGTGTCACCTCTTTCTGGTCGTTGGTCAGGGTACCATCCAGATCCAGCGACAGGATCTTGATCTGTGAAGTTGCCATAGTTCTTCCTCTCCTGCAGTCTCGCACTGCGCGTTTTTTTCATAATCAGGGAGTGCTCCCCGGATGCTTCTTCGTCACGGCGCTGTGCCGTACTTCTTTATTGTACAATGAACCGGGGCAATCTTTCAACCCTTCCGCACGAGATTGTGGAAAAAGAGCAGTGTCTTTCAGGTGTTTTCTTCCGGCAGGCGGGCCACCAGAATGGAAAAGACGATCAGCCCTGCGCAGGGCACAATGTTGGACGCCATGCCGGCGGCAAGCCCTGCATGTTCCGCCACCCTGCCAATGATCCACGGCATCAGGATCGCACCGCCGGATGCGGCCGGCAGCATCACGCCGATGCTGGTCACACTGGTCATTTTTCCCGCGCTCGCCACAATGGTGGGGTTCATGCCCGCCATGGAGAAGGCAAATGCAAACAGCAGCAGAATGGCCGCCAGCGGGGTGTGCACCCGCATCATGGCCGCATAAAAAGCCGTGCAGCCCACCGCCATAATCACCATGGCCCTGCGCGGCTGCCGGAACGGGAACACAAAAGCAATGAGCAGCCGGGCGATCAGGGTAGCGCCCCACATCACTGTGACCGTGTAGGTTGCCAGCGTGCCTTCCAGAATGCCGCTGCCCTTAAAGTAGGTCACCATCCAGCCGGTCACACTCTGCTCTACAGCATTCTGGCAGAACAGCAGCACCGTCAGCAGCCAGAACCGTGCCGAATGCAGGAAGCTCCAGTCGATTTTCGCGCCGCCTTTGGCGTTCTGCGGCCGGTTGTCCATGGGGGTTGCCCGGTATACCAGCCAGATGACCACACCCAGTGCCGCCAGCACCAGCACGGCCAGCGTGGTGCTGACCCTGGCTGCCGCCGCGATCAGGAACGGGCACAGCAGTGCACCGCAGGCGTAACAGCTGTGCATCAGGTTCATGCCGCGGGTGCGGTCTGCCGAGTTATCGCTGACCAGAATGGTGCAGGCATTCATGGCGCTGCCTTTGGCAATGCCCACCAGGAAAAACGCCAGAGCCAGCAGCACCTCTGCCCCGGAAAAGCCCATGATGCCGTAGCCCACCGCATAGCCGAGGGTGAGCAGCAGCACACTGCGCTTCAACCCCAGCACCCCCGGCAGCACACCGGTGAGAAAGCCCGCCAGCAGGTTGCCGACGCTCATGAGTGAGAGCAGTGTACCGGTCATGCCGTAGGCAAAGCCGTACTGTTCCTGCAGCAGGCTGACCACGACTCCGGCGCTGATAACGCAGATACCGCAGAAAAAGAAGGTGACAAAGCCCGCATTCCGCAGGCGTGTATCCGGCCGTTTTACCGCTGTTTCCTGTTCCATATCCATTCCTCGTTTCTTGCCCACAGGCAGTTTTTTCTGAATGATTTATCTTTATTGTAAAACAGTTCCCTGCCCCGGTGCAACCGGATTTTTTTGCAAAAAACCGCACAATGCCCGCAAAAAAGGAGGGGCGGACAGCTGTCCGCCCCTCCTCAAAGGGTCTTTTGCTTATTCAGCCTTGGTCTCGGGCTTTGCCTCAGCCTTGGCTTCCGGCTTGGCGGCCGGAGCTGCAGGAGCTTCTGCAGGCTTTGCAGCAGCTGCGGGAGCAGCGGGCTTCTCAGCCGGTGCTGCCGGTTTTGCAGCTGGGGCTGCAGGCTTGGCTGCGGGCTTGACCACCGGCTTCGGGGGATACGGATCGTCCTTCAGCGGGAAGAGAATGATCTTCTTCGGGCACTTCTGGGCGCACATGCCGCAGCCCTTGCACTTCTCGTAATCCACACGGGCAATGCCGTTCTCCACATGGATGGCGTCAAACTTACAGGTGCGCTCGCACATGCCGCAGGCAATGCAGGAGGTAGTGCAGGCCTTCATGGCCACAGGGCCCTTATCCTGGTTGGAGCACATGACCACCGGCTTGCGCGGGCCGGCAGCATCGATCATGATGACCTTCTTCGGGCAGATGTTGGCGCAAGCACCGCAGCCGGTGCACTTGTCCTTATCCACCTTGGCCACACCGTCCACAATGTGGATGGCGTCGAACTTACACACCTTGGTGCAGTCGCCCAGGCCGACACAGGCGAAGGAGCAGGTCTTGGGGCCGCCGTACAGGGCTGCCGCAGCAGCACAGGTCTGGATGCCCTTGTAGTCGTAAGAGGGCTTGCAGTGCTCGGTGCTGCCCTGACACTGGACGACAGCCTTCTTTTCCACAGCGCTTGCCTCGCCGCCCATGATCTTGGCGATGGCAGCAGCAGCCTTGGGGCCGCCGGGGGCGCACTTGTCGCAGGCAACGCCGTCCATAACGACAGCCTTTGCGTAGTCCGAGCAGCCGGCATAGCCGCAGCCGCCGCAGTTTGCGCCAGCCAGGCAGTTGGCGACTTCCTCAATGCGGGGGTCTTCCTCCACCGCCATGAACTTGGCAGCAGCGACCAGAATGATCGCGCCCACCGCGCCCACGATGGTACAGAGGATCACAGCAGATAAAATATTCATAATCCTGTTCCTCCCTTACAGCGTGACATTGAACAGGTTTTCGACGATGCCGCCGAAGCCCATGAAGGACAGGCTGGTGATGGCAGCTGCGATCAGGGTGATGGGCAGGCCCTTGAAGGGTTCCGGGGGATCGCAGGCTTCTACGCGCTTGCGCACACCGCTGAACATAACCATGGCCAGCATGAAGCCGCAGCCTGCACCGATGGCGCAGACCAGAGCCTCAATGTAGGCAATGCCGAAGCCCAGGGTCTCCACATCTGCGCCGTAGTCGCCCACGACCAGAATGGTGACAGCCAGAACACAGCAGTTGGTGGTAATCAGGGGCAGGTAAACGCCCAGAGAGTTATACAGGGCAACGACATACTTCTTCAGGAAGATCTCGATGAACTGCACCAGCACGGCGATGACCAGAATGAAGACGATGGTCTGCAGGTATTCCAGCTTTGCCGGGTTCAGGATAAAGATCTGGATGGGGAAGGTGACGGCCGTCGCCATGAACATGACGAAGATAACAGCGCCGGACATACCAACGGCGGAGTCCAGCTTTTTGGAAACGCCCAGGAACGGGCAGATACCGTAGAACTTCACCAGCACGTAGTTGTTGACAAGGATCATGCTGAAGAAGATTGCAGCGAGTTTGACGAGCATCTTATTCCGCCTCCTTCTTCACATTGTCAATGTCACAGCAGCTCTTGCGCTCAATGCGGGCGTCCAGCTTGCCCTCCAGCCACACACAGCCTGCCATCAGGATGCCGAAGCAGAAGAAGGCGCCGGGAGCCTGGGTCATGATGGAGACCTTGGCAACGCTGTCCGGAATGACCTTGAAGCCCAGCCAGGTGCCGCTGCCCAGGATCTCGCGGATGGAAGCCATCAGGGTTGCGGTGAGGGTGTAGCCGATGCCCATGCCCACGCCGTCCAGTGCGGAATCCACCACACTGTTCTTGCAGGCGAACATCTCAGCACGGCCCAGAATGATGCAGTTGACAACGATCAGCGGCAGGAAAACGCCCAGAGCGTTGTACAGGCTCTCCATGTAGGCCTGCATGAACATCTGCACGATGGTCACGAAGCCTGCAATGATGACGATGTAGCAGGGCAGATGCACCTTGCCGGGGATGACCTTGCGCAGCAGGGAGATCATGATGTTGGAGCACACCAGCACGAAGGTGAAGGCGGCGCCCATGCCCAGTGCGCTGGAAACAGCCGTGGTAACTGCCAGAATGGAGCAGGTGCCCAGAACCAGACGCAGAACGGGGTTCTCTTTGATGATGCCGTTGGTAAGGATGCTTACCTTGGACTTATTTTCTTGTGCCATTTCTTACCAACCTCCTTTACGCAATCTCGTTGTAGCAGTTGATGCAGTCATTGATGGCAGCAAACAGAGCCGTGGACGAAATGGTTGCGCCGCTGTAGGCGTCGAAATCCTGGTTCATCACGATGTTCTGGGTGCCGTCCATGCCGTCAAACTGCTTCAGGAAGTCGTCATTGGCGACGTTGGAACCAATGCCCTTGGTCTGGGTGGATGCATCGACCCAGATACCGGTCTCGGTGCCGTTGGCGTCAAAGCCCATGATGACGGTCAGGATGCCGCCGTCGAAGCCGGACTCACCAGCCTTGATGGCAATGCTGCCGTCCGGAGCCTTGACCACGCCGGTCACACCGGCGGTGGTATAATCGGTGACTTCTTCCAGCTCGGAAGCATCCGAAACGGAAGGCAGCACGCCGACGTATGCAGCCAGGGTGGTGCGGCGGGTGTTCTCTTCAATGACCGGGGCGGTCATGGAGTTCACCAGAGCCAGCAGCAGGCTGACGATGAGGGCGATCACGCTCAGCACCACGATGGGCTTGACGGTGCTCTCCCAATTGGAATTCGAGGACTTACTCATTTGTCAGCACCCTCCTTTGCTTTCTTTGCAGGCTTGATGTAGCCATACGGGGTCTGACGGGTCAGGTCATTGATGTACGGGACCCACAGGTTCATGAACAGCAGTGCGAAGGACACACCCTCGGTGTAGCTGCCCCACCAGCGGATGGCGAAGGTCACGATGCCCAGGCACACGCCGTAGACCAGCTTGCCCTTCAGGGTGAAGGGGCTGGTGACATAGTCAGTTGCCATGAATACGGCACCGAACAGCAGACCGCCGGACAGGATGCCCACCAGAGCGGCGTGCAGGCTGCGGGTAGCGATCAGATAGAAAATGAATATGCTGCCGACATAAGAAGCCGGGATGGCAATGCTGATGGTCTTGGTTGCGACCAGGTAGATCAGGCCCAGCACGATGGCCAGAGCGCAGGTCTCGCCCAGAACACCGCCATGGATGCCCATGAACAGGTCCAGCAGGCTCAGCTTGGATTTATCGGCCACAGCCAGCGGGGTAGCGCTTGCCAGCTGATCCACAGCAGCATCCGGGAACACCCACTTGTTCATAGCGCCGGCAAAGCTGATGAACAGCACGATACGGCCCACCAGAGCGGGGTTCGCAAAGTTCATGCCAATGCCGCCGAACAGCTGCTTGACGATGATGATAGCCACCAGATCGCCAACGATCAGCTGGCCCAGAGGCATGCCCACGGGCACGTTCATGGCCAGGATGATGCCGGTAACCACAGCAGACAGGTCACGGATGGGGTTGGGGCGCTTCAGCAGCTTGCAGTACAGCCACTCAAACACCACACAGGCAATGACCGACACAGCGGTGACCAGCAGGGCACGCATGCCGAAAATGATTGCAGAGGCGACCACGCAGGGGCACAGTGCCACGATGACATTGGCCATCAGGCCGGAAGTCGTTTCCTGGCTGCGCACATGCGGAGACGCCGAAACAATAAGCTTCGTATCCATTACTTATTGCCTCCTTTTTTGATTTCACC
>ERZ808240.3219-NODE-3219-length-16244-cov-4.579159_pt1 | contig 16244 bp, 17 predicted proteins | sample MGYA00521084_ERZ808240 | MGnify/ENA primary metagenome ERZ808240 (study PRJEB31516, sample SAMN03275571) | gut metagenome | biome: mammalia-associated habitat; material: feces | host: Papio cynocephalus | place: Kenya | collected 2012-08-06 ... | reverse complement strand
GAATCGCCTTTAAATAAAGGCGGTTCAAGGTTGTTATGGTAAAATAGATGGTTACTTCTATTATGATAATTCATAAAAATTATGGTTAATTATAACGTAAACTTGGATGGTAAGACCATCTTGGTGACTGGAGCTGTAGGCTTTATCGGCTGCAACTTGGTGAAACGTCTCCTTCGAGAAGTAATGAACATCAAGGTAATCGGTATTGACAGTATTACTGATTACTACGATGTGAATATCAAATACGAGCGTTTGAAGGAGATAGAGGCGTTGGCAGATTCATATCGTTCGAGCGATTCGTGCTCGAAATCATGGACTTTCATCCACGATTCCATCGCTAACAAGGAAGCTGTGGAGCAAATCTTCTCAGAGAATAAAATCTCTGTGGTGGTAAACCTCGCAGCCCAAGCAGGCGTGCGCTACAGCATCACCAATCCCGATGCTTATGTCCAGAGCAATCTTATAGGCTTTTACAATATCCTGGAAGCGTGCCGCCATCACGAGGTGGAGCACTTGGTCTATGCCTCGTCATCATCGGTATATGGCAGCAATAAAAAGGTGCCATACAGCACCAACGACAAGGTAGATAACCCCGTGAGCCTCTATGCCGCCACCAAAAAGAGCAACGAGTTGATGGCACATGCCTACTCGAAGCTCTACAACATCCCGAGCACAGGCTTGAGGTTCTTCACGGTGTATGGTCCTGCCGGTCGTCCCGACATGGCGTACTTCGGTTTCACCAACAAACTTGTGAAGGGTGAGAAAATCAAAATCTTTAACTACGGCAACTGTAAGCGAGACTTTACTTATATCGACGACATCGTGGAGGGTGTAGTCCGCATCATGCAGCACGCTCCCGAGAAGCGAGTGGGCGAGGACGGCTTGCCAATCCCACCCTATAAGGTATATAACATCGGTAACAGCCATCCCGAGAATCTCCTCGATTTCGTCACCATCCTGCAAGAGGAGCTTCTGCGTGCTGGCATCCTGCCAGAGGACTACGACTTCGAGGCGCACAAGGAGTTGGTGCCGATGCAGCCAGGCGATGTGCCTGTGACTTATGCTGACACTATGCCGCTAGAGCAAGACTTCGGTTATAAGCCCGATACTTCGCTGAGGACAGGACTGAGGAAGTTCGCCGAGTGGTATAAGGGATATATGAATTAGAGTTGGACTAAAAAACAAAAAAGATGGAAAATTACTTATTCCCTCAGATGGAGGAAGAAATGCCCAATAAGCTTATTATAATAGGCAATGGATTTGACAAGGCTCATTCCATAGAATCAGGGTATGCTGATTTCAAAACTAGGGTTGCTAAGCAAGGAAATCAGCGTTTGATTAATTTGATGGATATTTTCTTCAGTAATCAGCAGGAGTTTTGGGGTAATGTTGAGGAAGCAATGGGAGAATACGACGAGGATTCTATTTTGGACTTTTGCAAACCTGATAAAGATTTTGACTATGACCATAGTTTGCGTTCTGTTGCAAACATTGAGGATGCTCCAAACTCTGTCTTTATTCCGGTAATGTCGGAATTCTTTGATGTTTTTGTAAAATGGGTATCTAGCATAGATATATCCAATGCGCATAAAATGATAGATTTACCTTCTAATGCCAAGTACTTGACATTTAATTACACGGAAACTTTAGAGTCAGTATATCATATACCAAGTAACAAGATACTTCATGTTCATGGTAGCAGGATTAATGACAAGAATTATATCTTTGGACATTGTAATGCGAGAAAGGAAGATTCTGTTTACGATGATGACTCAAAGTTGTTTTGTGAGCAGAATGCCTTGCGAACAATAATTGCTACAATGAATGGCTATAAGAAAGATACATCTGCAATAATTCGCAACCATTCTGAATTCTTTGACTCATTGAATAATATCAAACAAGTTGTAGTATATGGTATGTCTTATAGCCTAGTTGACCGCCCATATTTTATGGAGATTGTTCAAAAGGTTGATACAGATGTACCATGGCATTTATCATGGCATACAGGGGATGATTATGCAAAACTAAAAGAATTTGTGAGCGCAGCTGGACTGAAAAATATCAAGCCTTTTGAGTGGTAAAATCATAATAGTGAACGGCTATATCCTATATTAATATGAACATTATAAAATAAGTGTATGATAAACATAATCGATATTAAAAAGGGAAATTATCTCTTATTAAACTATGATAATGGGGTGAAGGAAATATGCCAAGTAGTTGATGTAAATGTAGAAAACGATACCGTTGACATCTTTGTTTTATCCAATGGAAGTAAATTGTCTGTTCCATCGAAATGTTTGGAAGGGATTCCATTCAAAGAAGATCTTTTGGATAAATTGGATGTGGGTTTCGTAAATGATCCTAGTTATGAGGTTTATGCATTGCCAGAAAATGGAGCTTTCGTCAAGTATTATCCAACTGGTCATGATTTAATTATTCGAAAAGAAACATGTGGTTGGGTAATCGTATTAGAAAATCCAAAAGCACCTTATGGGTGTGAATTCAAAAAAATACCTTATCTTCATATTTTTCAAAATTATGCGAAGGAATGGTGGGGATTGGATACTGATTCACTTTTTGATAATTCCAAATGCAAAAAATAACATTCATAGAAAGAGTACTACATAAGATTTATGTTAGTACAGAAAAACTGCGTGTCAATAAGAATAAAAGAAGCTTATTGAAGGATGATTTTACAATAATCTCAAATAATTGTTGGGGTGGCATGACTTCGGAAGCTTATGGTCTAAGAAAAAATAGCCCTACCGTAGGATGTTATTTTTATGCCGATGATTATCTGAAATTTATAAAACGATTAGATTACTATACTTCAATAGAGCTTAAATTTATAGATGTTGAATCTGCAAAGCACAAAGAATGGATATTCGAAGATGGTGCAGAGAATGTTCCAATCGGCAAACTAGATGATGTGGAAGTTATATTTTTGCATTATAAAGATAAAGTTGAGGCAAAATCAAAATGGGAAAGAAGGTGCAAGCGCATAAATTGGAATAATTTGATTTTTAAATTTTCCAAGCAGAATCATGCAACTGAAAATGATCTGAGAACTTTCGATAAGATAGAACTATGGGGGGGCAAGAAAATTATGTTTGTGAATGACCCTATGTCGCAATTAAAGTGCGCTTTGTTCTATCCAGGTTATGAAAACGAATCGTATGTCTGGAATGATACTTTTTGGGGACATCGTTATTTTAAAGTTACAGATTTTTTAAATACTGGAACAATAAAACCAGAGAAAAAAAGTATAATAGGGATGTTTTTCGAAACGCTCTAATCCTAATATTATAATTAGAATGGCAAAATCATTAAAAGTAAATTTTATATTCAATTTTGCAAATACTATATTTGGATTGGTATTTCCATTAATTACCTTTCCTTATATATCAAGAGTTTTGCTAGCTGATGGTATAGGCTTGGTTCAGTTTTATCAGTCTATTATAAATTACATAGCACTGTTTTCAGCTTTAGGTATTCCTCTATATGCAGTAAAGGAGGTAGCGAAGGTCAAGAACGATGTTTGTAAAAGAAACCAAGTTTTGGCAGAGATATTAATTCTATATCTTTCATTAACCTTGGTAGGGTATTTAGTGGCAACCATCATAATGTTAACTGTTCCAGAAATTTTTGCAAATTGGAAAATATTCTCGTTATTAAGTTTGCATCTTCTCCTTGTAGCATTAGGTTCAGAATGGTTTTACCAAGGAATTGAGGATTTTAAATATATTTCAATTAGATCTCTATCTGTAAAGTTTATGATGTTAATATCTTTATTCATGTTTGTCCATGATAAAGGGGATTTATTGATATATGCATTGTTGTTGGTGTTAGCAGAAGCTGGCAATAATTTATTTAATTTTGTTCACCTCAGAAAATATATTGTTTTTACTTCAATTGATAGAAAATGTCTGAATGTTAAAAGGCATATACGACCAGCCTTTAAAATGTTCGTTTTAAATTTAATAATTAGTATTTATGTAAACCTTGATTCTGTAATGTTAGGTTTTTTGGTAGGTACTACCTCGGTTGGTTATTATACTGCAGCTTCTCGGGTTACAAGAGCTGTTTGTGGCATATCATCTGCCTTAGGGGGTGTTTTATTGCCAAGACTATCGAATTGTTTTGCCGAAGGTGAAATGGAAAAGTTTCAACAAATTTCGAATCAGGCTTTATCTTTTATATTTTTTTGTTCGATGCCTATAACTTTTGGATTGTTGCTAACCTCTCCACAACTTATGATTGTTTTATGTGGAGATAAGTTTGCGCCAGCAATTATAACATTGCAGATATTTTCTCCTTTGGTTTTATTCTTAGGTATTTCTAGTTTGTTAGGTACAAGAATTTTATATGCTCAAAACAAAGAGAATATTGTGATAAAAAGCACTTGTATTGGAGCAGGGATTAATTTTATATTAAATATGTTACTGATTCCTGTTTATTTACAAAATGGAGCAGCTTTTGCTTCTGTAGTCGCTGAGTTTGCTGTTACAGCCTCTATGGTGATTTTTTCATGGAAATACTGCGCTTTTGCTAAGTTATATAAAAATATATTGACTTCTGTCCTCTTCTCTCTAATAATGGCAGGAGTCATCCTCTTTATACAGGCATTAAGATTGCCATTGCTACATTGCTTTATTCTTGAGGTTGTGGTCTCAATTGTCGTATATATGATTTGTTTGATTTTGTCAAAGAATCCAATAATACTGAATATCAAATATTTAGTGAAGAATAGATTATGAGAAACAAGTATGATTATTTAATAGTCGGATCAGGACTATTCGGAGCTGTATATGCCTATATAGCTAACAAGCGTGGTAAGAAATGCCTAGTGATAGAAAAACGTTCACATTTAGGTGGTAATATCTATTGTGAGAATATAGCTGGCATCAATGTTCATAAATATGGTGCTCATATTTTTCATACATCTAACAAACAAGTTTGGGATTTTGTTAATTCGATAGTAGAGTTTAATCGCTTCACCAATTCTCCTGTAGCTCAATATAAAGGCAAACTTTATAACTTGCCATTCAATATGAATACCTTTTATCAGATGTGGGGAGTTACCACACCTGATGAAGCGAAAGCAAGGATTGAAGAACAAAGAAAAAATGCTTTTATGAAGATGAGGGGAGAAGGAGTCTTGGAGGCTCGAAATTTGGAAGAGCAAGCTCTCTTGCTTGTTGGGCAGGATATATTTAATTATCTTATAAAAGGTTATACCGAAAAGCAATGGGGTCGTAAATGTTCAGAACTTCCTCCATTTATAATAAGGCGTCTTCCTCTTCGTTTTGTATATGACAATAATTACTTTAATGATAAATACCAAGGTATTCCAATAGGAGGATATAATAAACTGATAGAGGGCTTGCTAAAAAGTGTTGACACAGTTACAGGTATTGATTATTTTGAAGGAAGTATAGAATTGCCTAATGGAAATGTGGTTGAGCTTAAAAATAATTGGAAGCAAATTGCAGATAATCTAGTATTCACTGGAAAAATAGATGAATTCTATGATTATCGGTATGGGAAATTAAACTATCGTACTGTACGTTTTGAACAAGAAGTTCTTGATACACCAAATTATCAAGGAAATGCCGTTGTCAATTATACAGAAAGGGATGTGCCCTATACTCGTATTATAGAACATAAACATTTTGAAATGTTTGGACAAGAGGTATATGATATTCCTAAAACTGTAATATCTAAAGAGTATTCTATGGAATGGAAGGATGGGATGGAACCATATTATCCTGTCAATGATGGTGTTAATATGAAGCTATATGCACGATATAAGCTATTGGCAGCAAAAGAAAGCGATGTTGTTTTTGGTGGTCGTTTGGCTGAATATAAATATTATGATATGGCTCCAATTATAGAAAAGGTTTTAAATATGTCGATATGAATAAAATATTAATTTGGGATTTAAATATAAATCTTCTCAATACAGGCGGTCCTGCTGGTTATCTTTATAATATTCATGAGTTTTTGAAAAATAGGGAGGAACTGGGAAAAGCTATATTTTTTTTGAAAGATATACTTGAAATCAAAAATGTGGATAGTAGGTTTAAGTCTCAACATTCCAAGATAAATAGAATCTTAGGTATGTTAGATTGTCTTTCTATCATTGGCTTTTGGCGATTTTTTAGGGCATATAAAAAGTGGTTTGTAATTGATACTAATGAACAGATTGCCAATTTGGATTTGTCTCAATATGATGCAATTCATTTTCATCGTTCAACAGATTTATGTGCAGCTATAGATTTGTTGAAAGATTATAAAGGTAAGGTTCTTTTGACATCCCATTCACCACAGCCTTTGAGTTATGAAATGCTAGATAATATCCCTTTCGGAAAGAGAATATTATGTTATCTGTTTTTGGATAAGATGTTGCTTTCTGAGCTAAAAGCATGGAATAGGGCTGATTATTTAGTCTTTCCTGTAGAGGGGGCTATTGAACCTTATTTTGTGGAACCAAAAATGAAAGCGTATTTAGAAAGTCATTACGATAAAATTAAATATTGTCCATCTGCGATTTTAGATGAAAAAGAATGTGCAAGATATGGATTGAGAGAGAAACTTAATGTTCCAGAGAATGTTTTTTTGGTTTCTTATATAGGAAGACATACTGCAGTAAAAGGGTATGACCAATTAAAGCGAATAGCAAAAGCAGTTTTGAGTGAGCGTTCTGATGTATATTTTGTGATAGCGGGTAACCAAAGCCCTATGAAAGGATTACAGAATCCTCGATGGATAGAGCTTGGCTGGATAAATTATGGTAATGAGGTAATTGCAAATTCTGATGTGTTTGTTTTACCAAATAAGGAAACTTATTTTGATTTAGTAGCTTTGGAAGTAATGCGTCAGGGAACTCCAATATTGATGACTAAGACAGGTGGAAATAAGTATTTCTTAAAATATGGTGAAGAAAATGGATTTTTCTTTTACTCCTATGGAGATATAAATGAAGCTAAAGAAAAACTTTATCATATTATTGATTTAAAGAGGACTGGGGACTTAAAAACGAAGGCTTGTAATATACGTAAAACTTTTGAGAAGAATTTTACAATAGCAAACTTTGTTGAGAGATATTATGAATTAATGGAAACTCTTTTAAAGTAGAAGCAATTAATTTTATCTTGGATACTAAGCTTGATTAGTTTTATGATAGACAATAATTATTTAATTTTACTATTGGTGTGTCTAACCTTTGGTGGATATTTTTTTATACCAGTCGAATATGTACCTACGTATATAGGGTATTTTTTTGTTCTTATTACTTCTCTATTTTTGCTTAAGAATAATACAGAAAATAAAGTATTATATTATTTAGCTTTCGTAAGTCTGTCTTTGGTGTTGGCATTTAGAGATCATATGGGAATAGATGATTCTAATTATGAATTTAGATTTAATTATGCAAGCCATTCTCAGTTTTTCCCTTTTTTAATGTCTACAGACCAAGAAAAAGGTTTTTTAGCTTATGAATTTATTATTAATAAGTTGGTCTTTGGTAATTATTATTGTTTTCAGATAATTACTACATTACTAACTCTTTTCCTGTGGGGAAATTTGATTAGTAAAGTGAAAAATGAATCAAATTTGTTAATTTTAGTCTTCTTTTTGTGGACTAATTGGTATTTTTGGGTTCTTTATGCAGGAGTAATACGAATTTTTTTGGCTATTCCTATAGCCTTACACTCTGTTTTATATGTTTTAAAAAATGAATGGATTAAAGCATTTGTTGTGATTTGTTTAGCTGCAACAATACACACGTCCTCATTGTTTATGTTGATTTTACTTATATTTAAAAATGATAATTGTTATCTATTTTGGAAACGAATAATTATTTTTCCGATATTAGTAATGCCTATATTGTTCATTGTCCTTGCCAAATTTATAATTCCTTATTTAGGAAGTAGGCATGCAGGTGTGACTTTGCAAACATTAGGATATTCTTTAGGAGGATTAAACTTACTCCCATTTTTATTAATTGGGGGGTATTCTTTTAATACTATTGATGGGGAATATTCTAAAAAATTATATGTAATAGGCTTGTTTCTTATATCTTGTTCAATCGGCGTTTCTACTTTTGGATTAATGATTCCAGAATTAGGACGTTTAATTTATTATGGAAATTGGGGAATTCCTTTAGTGGCAGGTATCTTGTACTATAATCAAAAGAGAGAAAGCTATAATACATTATTTTTATTATTATTTCTCCTTTATGGCTTTTTATATATAATGTTTACTGCCTACTTGAATCCTCAAGCCGTTCAACATCTTTTTCCCTATCGTTCCTTTATTTTTATCAAATAAAATACAATGAAAGTTTTGTTAGTAACACATCAATATGCCAAAATCCAAGGTGAGCAAGTTTTTGTATCTGGTAACACTTTAGATATAATCAAGCGTTTTCAGAAATTAGGTAACTTGCGTTTGCTTTGTTGTAAGTATAAAGGGAAGTCATCAACAAAAATTGAAGAAAAAGTTGATGGCATATCTACCGATTTTGTAACCTTTATAGAGCATGACAGGGTAGTTTCTTTACCAAGAAACCGACAACTTATAAAATCTGCTGTGTTGGCTTCTGATTTAGTGGTTGGTTATTTGCCATGCGCCGACGCAAGCTACGCCATAACTTGTGCTCATAAAAATGGTATTAAAACATTATCTTATGTTGTTGGATGTTGTTGGGATTCCATTTGGAATCATGGATTCCCTGAAATGTTGGTAGCACCTTTGGCTTATTGTCGGTTGAAAAAAACATTAAAAGAGTCTGATTTTGCTCTATATGTTACCAAGCAATTTCTACAAAAGCGTTATCCTACAAATGGCTTGAGTGTTGGAATAAGTGATGTCGCAATTCCACCTATTACCGATAATGCACTAGCCAAACGTTTACTTAATCTTCAAAGTCGAAATTATAATAAGATAGTGAATGTTTGTACGATTGCTAATAATGAGGTGAAATATAAAGGGCAACGTTTTGTTATTGAAGCATTGGGACTTTTGAAAAAGAAGGGTGATACTAGATTCCACTATTATTTGATTGGAGCAGGAAATCCTGCGCAGTTACAGAAAATAGCTGAATCTAATAATGTCTCGGAGCAAGTACATTTCTTGGGGATATTATCCCATAACCAAATATTTGATGAACTTAACAAAATGGATATCTATATTCAAGCATCATTGCAGGAAGGTCTTCCACGAAGTGTAGTAGAGGCAATGAGTGTAGGCTTGCTATGTATTGGCGCAAGAACTGGGGGAATCCCAGAATTGTTAGATAACCGTTGGTTGGTTAATCGTAAGTCCGTAGAGGATATAGTTTCTTCTTTGGAAAGTGTAGATGCTCAAACAATGGAGGAACAAGCAAAAGCTAACATTGAAAAAGCTAAAGCATATCAAGATTTCATTTTGGAAAGTAATAGAATTAAATTCTTTGATACAATAAAAGCAAGAATGGATAAATAGATTATGGAAGCAGATAAAAAAAGACATTATCGAGATTTGTTTAAATTATTGAGTGCATTTATGGCAGGTTGGTATTACTTACCACATCTTCTTTGCCTTTTAAGTAATAAAAATATAATTTTTAGTGATACGAAAATTATGATGAGCAGACAGTATGTAAAAGTAAATAATTGGTTGGGTACTTTGTTTCTTTTACATACAAATGCTTATTACAGAAAATTGTTTTACTATAGGATTGGTCCTTTAAAGGCTTTGTTGGTGGCATGGATGAGGCCAGGCGACAAGCATTTGATTATTTCGCAAACTACCAAAATTGGCAAGGGCTGTAGGTTGGCTCATCCTTTTGCAACTGTGCTAAACGCAGAGTCTATTGGAGATAATTTCTTTGTTCGTCATTGTACAACAGTAGGTAAAAAGGACGAAACTGGTGCTCGTCCAGTCATAGGAAATAATGTTACAGTAGGCGCTTCGGTCACTATTATAGGTGGTGTCCATGTAGGTGATTTTGCAATAATTGGTGCAGGAAGCGTAGTTGTTCATGATGTGCCACCCTTCGCAGTCGTTGCTGGCAATCCAGCAAAAGTAATAAAATATTTATCTAAGACCAGAAATGGGGGGGGGTAACAACCCTTTGATACTGTACGTTGTTAGTAGTTGTAAACTTGTAGCTGAAGCTGCATAATGTCAAATTTAACTACTAGCAATATGAACTACAGAGACATTATCAAGTCACGCGACTTAAGAATCAAAATTTTATCATATTTGAGTTGGATTCCTGATGGCATTATGCTGAGATTGCAGTATTGGATGCAGACTGGGCGTCATCTTGATCTAGAAAATCCTAGGCGATTTACTGAGAAGATTCAAGTCTATAAAATGAAATATCGGAATCCGAATATGCTTCGTTGCACTGATAAATATGAGGTTAGAAGTTATGTGAAAGAGAAAGGTTTGGGTGATTACTTGATTCCTTTGATTGGAATTTATGATAGGGTGGATAAAATTGATTTCAATCATCTTCCTAATCAATTTGTAGCTAAGACAACAGATGGAGGAGGGGGCAACCAGGTTTTGGTTGTGAGGGACAAGTCCAAACTCGTATATTTGGATTTTGTAAAACAACTAGACAAATGGATGGCTATGCCTAAGTCTAAAGCTGTAGGTAGAGAGTGGGCGTATGAAAACCATTATCCAAGAAGGATCTTGATAGAGCATTTGATTGGTGATGGGATGAGTAAAGATATACCAGATTATAAATTCTTTTGTTTCAATGGAGAGCCTCATTATTGTCAGGTTATACAGAATCGCTCGATCAAAGAAACGATAGATTTCTATGATATGGAATGGAAACATATGCCATTCTATGGGTTGAATCCTAATAGTGGTCCTGCGGCTAAGCCTGCGGCTAAGCCGCTAAAATTAGCAAAGATGATTGATATAGCAAGGAATTTGTCTAAAGAATTTCCTTTTGCGAGAATTGATCTTTACGGAGTGGAAAGTGCTGTGTATTTTGGCGAGGTTACTTTCTATCCTGCTAGTGGTTATGGAGTCTTTACTCCAGATAGATGGGATGAGATTTTGGGCGATCTGTTTGAATGTGATTTTTTTGCAAAAACAATTAAAAGTTGAATAGATACAAATGAAAGTTCTAGTTTTAACCAACAATGCTTCTGGACTTTTTAGCTTTAGGGCTGAGGTTATGCAAGGTCTATTAAAGGAAGGGCTTGAAGTCACTTTGGCTATGCCTTATGATGATCTAGTGGATGATTTCAAGGCAATGGGATGCAGGTATATCGACATACCTGTGGATAGACGAGGTGTGAATCCTGTAAAGGATATGTTTTTATTCTTTAGGTATCTCAAACTAATAAAACAAGTAAAGCCCGATGTGGTATTAACTTATACCATTAAGCCAAATGTTTATGGTGGTGTAGCTGCTGCTATCTGCCATGTACCATGTCTTGCTAACATCACTGGCTTAGGTACAGCGGTAGAGACGCCAGGAATATTGCAAAAAATAACCTTGTTGATGTATCGACATGGGTTGAAGAGGGATGTTTGCGTTTTCTTTCAGAATCAATTCAATATGGAGTTCTGTCTTCATCATGGAATTGGCGGAAAACACAATGTCTTGCTTCCTGGATCTGGAGTGAACTTGAAGAAGTTTGAGCATATTCCTTTCGCTGGTGAGCACACTACGGAGTTTATCTTCATCTCTCGTATTATGAAACAAAAGGGTATTGATGAATATCTTTATGTTGCAGAGAATCTAACCAGGGAATACGGCAATAAAGTTAAGTTCCACGTCTTGGGAAGATGTGAGGATGCCCATTATGAGAGAGTGATGAAGAATGCTCAGGATAAGGGGTGGATAACATGGCATGGTCAACAAAAGGATGTACGCCCATTTATAGAAAAGGTGCATTGCATCATACATCCTTCTTTCTATCCCGAAGGTATGTCGAATGTAATCCTGGAGTGTGCTGCATCTGGCAGAGCTGCCATCACGACCAAAAGACCAGGATGTAAGGAAACGGTAGAGGATGGTGTCACTGGCTTCCTCGTGGACGAGCAAAATAAAGAACAGCTCTTGGATGCTGTCAAACGTTTCATGGCCCTATCTTATGAGGACAAGAAGAAAATGGGAGCAAAGGCTCGGCAACGTATGGAGAAGATGTTTGATAGGAACATCATCGTTCGTGCTTATGACAGGGAGATAAAACAAATTCTTGGCTTGTCGTAAGAATACTTATGTAAAAGAAGAGGGCTTCATCATTTCTTCCCTCAAAATATAAAATTTAATAATTCATAGCCTTGAATTTGGATTTTCGCAAAAAATAAATTACTTTTGCAAATAATTTAACTTAATGAAGATATGGATTATATACAAAATTTTGATTATCACGATCTGTGGAACAAATATAATGTTATTTGGCATCATCTGAATAAGGATGTAAATATTCTAGTCGGCATCAATGGAAAAGGCAAAACTACTTTGCTGAATGCCATCAATGAGTATTATAATTCTAAACCAGGTAAAAATAATTCTAAGCATATAGAGGCAACTCCATTGGATTGTCCTGTTGTTTATATTCAGTCGGCTGATGTGCCTTCTGACGTGAAGAAGAAAAAGAACTCTCAACTGCTCGAAAATTTGTTGCGTGTGGTATTGCAGAATGGGAAACAAGAGTCTTTCTTTAACTATCGTATGCGCGCTTTGAATTACCCAGAGATGGCTCAGCGTATCTCGGAAAGGATCGAGTTGTTGTTTCGTGAGATTGACGGATATTTTTCACAAACAAACAAGCATGTTGAAATTGACAAGGTCCGTAATCTGCTCGTCTTCCGTGAACAAGGTGGCGATGTAATAGAATTGGAAATGCTTTCTGCTGGTGAGAAGCATTTGTTGTATATTTTACTGACAGTGTTCTTGATGGACGATAAGCCAACCGTATTACTGATGGATGAGCCAGAACTGTCGCTTCATATTGAATGGCAAGAAAAATTGATAAAGTCCATAAGGCTTCTGAATCCAAAGTGTCAAATTATACTTACAACCCATTCACCTAGCATCTTTGTTAGCGGCTGGGAAAGCAAACTTGTATATATTGAAGATTTATTTATCAAAATTTGATAACTATGGAGGATGTATATTTGGCGGCAAGGGCGAGAAATCTGAAAGCATCACGTTTCTTGTATAAAGCCGATGTCATGGCACGAGTGGAATCCGAGGATGACATAGCCTTTTGGCAAAAGGCTATACATACTGTACGTCCAAATGTGAAGGTGAAATTCATTCCTGCTGAGATATCTGAATCTAATGAGCGTCAGCGTGGAAAAACACTTTTGTATATGCAAGGTCATTGTGTTTTTGACTTGGTGCTAAGAATAGGAAACTTTCTGTGCAATGGAAAGTCTGATTTCTTGTATGAGGTATTGATTCCTTCTTATACTTGTAATGGGTATCATGAAATAGATATGGTGAAATCGGATATTGCCCAGAATCTTTGACGTTAATAGAATAATTGCCATACGAACCTTATCCGAGTGGCGGCTAAGTGCAGAGCGATACTGCAATGGGGTGCTAATCAATAAAATATTTTTTGTTTTTAAAAAGAAAGTTTGGACTCAAAAAGTTCAAACGGTATCATCTTATGCTTTATAAATTTGCTCATTTATTGAGAGAAGGTTTCCCATGGATATGGGAAACTGTGGAACGACTGAATGGTTGGCTCTTTGCAGCTAGGTATTCAGCAGGTCTGCGCCAAGATATGGGGGGGCAAATTTGCAAGGATTTGAAATTTAAGGTAGTGAGACTTTCACCCTTAAATGTCAATCTGGCAGTTGGCTTCTTCTCTGCGCAACCTAGTGAAGCTTTTGAGTTTTTTCGTCCACACGGATTTGATGAGGATTCCTTGTTGCGATTGTGCAAGAACAAGGGGTTCTTGGCTTATCTAGTGATGGATGGTGAAGAAATCGTTGGATATTTCTTCCTTCGATGTTTCTTTACAGGCAAATGCTTCAGAGGGTATATGACGGACTATCGTCATCGGCAAATGGGAATCAACAGGCTGATGGGAGAGTTTGCTACGAATGTAGCTGTGGCTCTTGGACTCAGAATGTATGGCTCCATATCTCCGCGCAACGTGGCTTCGATGAAGTCGGCGCAGGCTGTGAATGAAGTTAAAATACTGAAAACGCTTGACAACGGCGATTACTTGGTAGAGTATTTGCCAAAAGGTCAAGGGTAGTTAAGGGTAAAGCCACACTTCCTTATTCTTTTATTTAATTAATAATGAAGAGTATGGAATGTGATGTAATTGTAACTTATTGTTGGAATCGAGTAGGGTATAACATTATCAGAAGTCTATCAGGGAAAGGACTAAGGGTTGTTGTAGGAGATACTTCTTCTTATAACATTTGTAGTATGTCCAAATATAGTTTGGCACATTTTGTTTATGCTGACCCCTTTAAGCAGGAAGATGCTTTCATTGCTGACATCAAGAAGGCGATAGACTTCTATCATCCCAAAGTAGTAATGCCAACCCATGATGAGGGGGTTGTCTTGGCTAGACATCGGAATGAATTGCCTCAATCGGTGGTTTTTTGTATGGAAAGCTATGAAAAACAGATGTCGTTATCTGACAAATATGAGGCTACTAAAATTGCGGAATCTGTTGGAGTTCCTATTCCTAAGTTGCTAGATGGGCTTGAAGGTAATGTAGAGTATCCTATCGTTGTCAAGACTAGAATCGGTAATTCTGCTAAAGGTGTTTTCTTTCCAAAGAGTAAGAAGGAAGCTACAGAACTAATGTGTCAATATAAAATGGATGACATACTTTTGGAAGAGTTCTTCGTTGGTCGTGATTACAGTGTGGATTGTGTACGATATGACGATTTCTTTGTTGCTACCACTTACAAGTCTTTGGTGACAAAGACTGATGGAGGAGGCACTACAACACAGCGCATTCTAGTAAGTATGCCAAGTCTTGAAGAGTATGCTCGTAAGATATTAGATAAGGTGGATTATCATGGTGTTTGCGGAATGGACTTTAAGGTGAATGAGGATACCCATGCTGCTGCTTTTATCGAGGTGAATACTAGATTTACTGGTGGCTTGGCTACGCCGATGACTGCGGGATTTGATATCCCTTATATCGTTTATGCATTATTTGAAGGAATAGATTTTGACAGAAACATTTGTCCAAGATTTGGAACCAAGACTAAATGGATATTAGGGGATGTTATTGCCTTAGTTACCAAAATAATAGGGAGGACTTTAACCAAAGACGAACTCAAACGCATTATAAGTTGGAATTTCGATGCTTATGATGATTTTAGAAAAGATGATAAAAAAGCGATTCTAGGTGAGATGGGGTATTATCTCATCAAATTGTTGAAGAATAGAAAGCTTAACCCATAGTCGCATGGGAATAGAAAATCTTTAATGTTATGATATTGAAATGGATGTTCGATCGACTGATGGCTTTGGTCGGTCTGTTGTTGTTATGGCCTGTATTATTGGTCGTTGCAATCTTGATTCGTATGAAAATGCCGGGTGGTCCTGCCTTCTTTTGTCAAAAGAGAGTGGGGCGGAACGGCAAGTTGTTTACTTGCCACAAGTTTCGCTCGATGACAGTGAAACACAATGGCTCCTCGGTATCGGTGGCGGGTGACAGCCGCATTACTCCGTTGGGTGCCAAGCTGCGCCATTACAAGCTGGATGAACTTCCTGGGCTATGGGATGTGTTAATAGGAAACATGAGCTTCGTGGGACCTCGCCCCGATGTACCAGGATATGCCGACCAACTGCAGGGTGAAGATAGAGTCGTCTTGAGGCTTCGCCCGGGTATTACAGGACCAGCTACGTTGAAGTATCGTCTGGAGGATGAGATGATTTCTGATTATGTTGCCAAGAAGCAAGCGGAAGGTGATAAGCGACCTATGCAGGAAATAGCCACGGAATACAATGACAAGGTTATCTATCCCGACAAGGTTAGAATAAACAAGTATTATTATGAGCATTACTCCTTTGTCAAAGACATTCAGATGATAATTTGTACGGTGCTTGGTAAGAATATGAAATATGCAGGGGAAGTCATCTAGGGCTTTTCTTTGTACCATATAAACTATATAAGGTATCGGCTTATATGGATAATCGCTTTTGGAAAACTAAAATTTGCAATATACAATGGAAGAGAGAAAAATGATTTATCTGTGTCTCGCACACATGAGCGAGACGGGGGAAGAACAGA
>ERZ808240.3218-NODE-3218-length-16245-cov-11.528474_pt1 | contig 16245 bp, 13 predicted proteins | sample MGYA00521084_ERZ808240 | MGnify/ENA primary metagenome ERZ808240 (study PRJEB31516, sample SAMN03275571) | gut metagenome | biome: mammalia-associated habitat; material: feces | host: Papio cynocephalus | place: Kenya | collected 2012-08-06 ... | reverse complement strand
TTGCAATATTTGGCATAGAAAACGCGGCCGCCCATGTTCTGGACAGCCGCGCAAATTTCACACAAAGCCGCACCCGTTTCAAAGAACGAATGCTTTTTCGGGTATAGCCCGGGGATTCAAACCCCACAAGGCGAGCGCGGCACGGGCCGTAGCTGCTTTCTTTACTCAGCTATCTTACCACAGCCGCAAGGCCCTGTCAAGCACTTTTTATGCGTTCTTCGCGAAAAATATGATTTTACGCTTCGATCAGCTTTCCCAATGCAAAAGAGTAAATGCCCTTGTAGGTCACCTTCTTCGGGGCGAAGCGCTTATTGATGGCCAGTGCATAGAGATCCAGCTGCGGGCGGTAGGCCTTTAAGAAATCCGCTTCGGCCTTGCGGCGGTCGGTCTTGTAGTCCAGCAGTTCCAGATGGTCCGGGTATATCAGCACCAGATCCGCAATGCCCTGCACCAGCACTTCCGCCTCGGCCGCAGCAGGCTTTCTGCCGGTCTCTGTGTCACCCTGCGCCGCCAGCACAACGGACGCGGGCAGTGCCGTGATGAACGCCAGTTCCCGCAGCACCTGCTGCGCGCTGCAGATCCTTGCAAAGGCCTCGCTTTCCGCAAAGCGGCGGATGCACACGGTGTCCAGCTTTGCGGCGATCTCCGGCACTGTGAGCTGCAGTGCCACCTGCCGGTCCCGCTCGGCAGGGATGGCTTCGTCCAGCGTGCCCTGTGCTTTGGCCTGTGCCAGCGCGGCGAAGTCTGCATGTTCCAGGAACGCGTGCAGTGCCGTGCCCATCTCGGCGGCGGTCAGGCCGTCTTTGGAGAGAAAGGCCGGGCGTTCCAGCGTGGTCTGCTCCGCTTTGTGCACAAGGCTCGTCACGCTGACCTTGGCCGGCACATCTGCCAGCGGCGCTGCCGGGTACTGCCAGGCAAAACCCTCCTGCAGTTCCTTCGTCAATGTCGGGTCCGCCTCCGGCGGTTCCGGTGCTTCGGCTTCTGCGGTCTGATCCGCACCCGGCTCCGGCAATTCAGCCTGGATGTCCACAGTCAGCACGCTCTGCGTATCCACCGCAGGCAGCTGCAGGTCGCCTGCAATGCGGCGCAGCGGGCCGCCGTTGGGGTGTACCAGCAGCGCCGCCCGCAGCCACTCGGCAAAACTGTTGGCCTGCGCGTGCAGCGTTTCCCCTGCCCCCGCCGCCAGAAAGGCTGCGGCCTTTGCGTAGGGGTTCGACGTCCGGCCCACGCCCAGCGGGATGGTCAGGATCAGCTTGTCCTGCGCCCGGGTCAGCGCCACATACAGCAGGCGCATCTGTTCACTGCGCAGCTCCTGCGCGTGGACATTCGCCAGCGCCACATAAGCCGCAGTTTTGTAAGCCCCCTCGCCCTGTTCCGGGCGCAGGCGCAGGCCTGCACCGTACGTCCGGTGCAGCAGCACCGGCTGGCGGGTATCCGACACATTGAACTTGCGCCCCGTATCCGCCACGAACACCACCGGGAACTGCAGTCCCTTGGAGCGGTGGATGGTCATGATGGTCACGCAGCCGGGCCTTGCCCCGCCGGGAACGGTATCCTGCCCCGTGGAGCCGGCCTGTGCCGCCGCATCAATGGCGCGCACCAGTGCCGAGATGCCATTTGCACCCGATGCCGCGCAGAACGAAGCGAACCGGCGGGCATCCTCCCGGCGGCGGGCACCGTTTTCCAGCACGCCCAGCGCCGCCAGGTAGCCCGTGGATGCAAAAATCTCTTCCAGCAATTGTTCCGCCGGAACGCTGCGGGCCATGCGGCGCAGAGCCGTGAGCCTGCCGTAAAATGCCCGCACCTTTTCGGTAAAAGCATCCTCATCCGGGCTGTTCACGGCCAGCAGCAGCGCACCGTACAGGCTCATACGGGCAGGCGGCTTTCCATCCTCTGTCTGCTGTGCTTTCTGCACTGCTGCGCTCTGGGCCCGCAGGCGCACAAGGTCATCGTCTGTAAACCCGAACATCGGGCCCAGCATGGCTGCTGCCAGATAGATATCCTGCGCCGGGTTGTCAATGACCTTCAGCAGTGAGATGAGGGGCCGGATGTGCGGGGCGGTCATCAGGTTCTCGCGGGCGTCCGCATACACCGGGATGCCCCGCCGGGTCAGCGCTTCGGCATAAGCCGGGAAGTCGCCGCGGGCCGAGAGCAGGATGCAGCAGTCCTCATACTGCACCGGGCGGGTGCCCGCACCGTCCCGCACCGGTTCCTCGGTGCGTACCAGTTCTTCGATGCGCCCGGCGATCCATTCCGCATCGGTTTCGGCTTCCTCATCCGGCAGGAAGTGAGCTTCCACGCTGCCAGCGTACGCCCCCGGTGCCCCGCATACCAGCCGCTGGCCGTCGCCGTAAGCCGTATCGCCCAGCTGCGGAGTCATGAGCTGTTCAAACAGAAAGTTGATGCCGGCCACCACCTGCGGAGCCGAGCGGAAGTTGGCATCCAGCGCCAGCAGAGCATTTTCCCCTGCCGTACCTTCGGGCGGATAGGGCCGCGCCGCCTGCCCGGGCAGCAGCGGCCAGCTGTCCAGCTTTGCCCGGAAAATGCTGGGGTCTGCCTGCCGGAAACGATAGATGCTCTGTTTCAGGTCGCCCACCAGGAACAGGTTATCTCCCGCCGGGGCGGCAAGGCAGCGGTAAAGCGCATCCTGCAGGGCATTCGTATCCTGGTATTCATCCACCATGACGGCTGCATAGTTCCGCCGGATGCTCTCACACAGCGGTGTCGGGGTGCCGTCCGGGTCCCGCAGCAGGCGCAAAGCCTGGTGCTCAAAGTCACTGAATTCCAGCAGCTTGCGCTCCCGCTTCCGGGCCGTAAAGCGGGCGTCAAAATCCCGCACGGCGGCAAACAGTGCCCGCAGACGGGGCAGAGCCGCCTTGCGGTCGGCCTCTGCCTCCGCCTCGCTGCAGCAGACCAGCTCCGTGATCTCTGCAAACAGGCTGGCTGCTTCGTCCGCCCGGGTCTTGACAGCAGCTTTGTGCTCACCGGTCAGGCGCTTTTTCATGCCCTTGAGGCCCGGCTGTTCTTCCATGCCCAGTACAAAGGGAGTCAGGCGGTCATACAGGGGCGTCCACTGCCCGGCCTGCGCCAGCCGCTCCACCTCGCCCAACAGCGCGGCCGCGCGTTCCAAGCGTTCCAGCGGCTCTGCAAATTTATCGTTGGCCGCTGCCACTGCCTTGGCTTTGGCCGCTGCAGTCTTTTTGCTTTCTTCTGCGTCCGCCCTGGCCAGGATCAGATCCTGCTGGCAGTCCGCCAGCGCCGCACACAGCAGTTCCCGGGCCGCTTTTGCACAGCGGGCCGCTTCTGCCAGCAGCAGGTCATGCCAGCAGGTGGAAGCAAACCCGTTTTCCTGCTGCCACGGGGCCAGAAATTCTTCCAGCCTGCGGTCATAATCCGGCAGTGCACGCAGGAAGTCATAGGTCTGCAGGATGGTATCGCCCGCCGGCTTGTCGGTGCGGCCCTTGCCATACAGGTCTGCAAAAGCGCAGAAGTCCGGGTCCTGATAGGCATGTTCCAGCGTCTCCGCCAGGGCGGATTCCCGCAGGACGGCCACGCTGCCCGGGTCTGCCGGGGCAAAGTCCGGCGGGATATCCAGTGCCTGGAAATGCTTGTGCAGCAGGTCCAGGCAGAAGGCATCAATGGTGCAGATGGGGGCCCGCTGCAGCAGCATCCGCTGCCGGCGCAGGGCCGCGTTGCCGGGGTCCTGCTGGCTGAGCCGCAGCAGCGCCTGCCCGATGCGGGCGCGCAGCTCGGCTGCTGCTGCATTTGTAAAGGTGACGATGAGCAGCCGGTCTGCATTGACGGGGTGTTCCGGGTCGGTGATCAGGCGCACAGCCCGCTCAGTCAGCACGGCCGTTTTGCCGCTGCCGGCGGCGGCGCTCACCAGCAGGGCACCGCCCCGGTCTTCGATGGCGGCACACTGGGCCGGGGTCCAATTGGGCTCACTCACAGCTGTTCCTCCTTTTCTTCCTCCGTCGGTTCTTCCGGTTCAAAAGGCTTTGCGGGGGCGTTCAGCGCCCGCTCTCCGATGCCGGTCTCATGGCAGCAGATAAAGCCGTAGTCGCACCAGGTGCAGGGGCTTTTGCTGGTGCTGGGCACCAGCGGTTCGGCGGCGATCTGCCCGCCGTAGAGCTGCTCGCCCATCTGGGTGACAAGGTCATCCAGATGCAGCTGGATGCGGTTGAGCTTGGCAATGTCCGCGCGCTTGTCCTTCTGGTAGGGGCTGGGCACGCCATTGCGGTAGCTGAACGGCAGATACCGGCCTGTCTCGTCGGCGTCCATGGCGTCGAACACCTTCTGCTCATCCCGCACCAGGCCGTCCAGCTGGTATTCCACGCTGCGGGCGGCTTTTTCACGGGTGGTGGTCTCCGGGGCCGGGTCCGCCAGCAGATACAGCACGCCTGCCGGCTCTGCACCGGTAAAGCGGCCGCTGGGGTCCCGCGTCAGGCTGAACAGATACAGCAGCATCTGGCAGTCCAGCCCGCAGTAGACCTCTTTCAGGTCCAGCTTTTTGCTGCCGGTCTTGTAATCCACCACGCGCACCCAGCGGGTGCCGTCGTCCTCCACCCATTCATCAGCGCGGTCCACCGTGCCAATGAGCTGCACGGTGCGCCCATCCGAAAGGTGATACAGCTGGCCCGGCACGGCGTTCTCGCCCCGGCCGATCTTCAATTCACAGGCCACCGGGCGGAATTGGGACTGGTTCTGTTCGTCCCGCAGGTAGCACAGCAGGCTGGTCATACTCTTTTTCAGGCGCGAGAGCAGGTAAGAAAAGCGGGCAGTATCCTCCGGCAGGCAGCGCCGGGCGTATTCGTCCACCAGCAGAGCGGCCAGCTGTGCCATAGCTTCATCATCCAGTTCCAGGAACGGCTGCAGCCCGGCGCAGGGATTGTCCGGCCCGGGGTGGGGGTCCAGCGCCATCTGCAGCACCCAGTGCATCAGGGTACCGCTCTGGTCCGCCGAAAGTTCTGCCCGGCGGCGGGGCTTGAGGCCCAGCACATACTGCAAAAAGTAGCCGTACCGGCAGGTGTAATATTTTTCCAGCTGGCTGGGCGAGATGCGCAGCCGCTGCCCCAGCAGGCTTTCCAGCGCAGGCAGGTCGTTCACCTGCCGGGGCGGGTTCTCTGCCATGCGGTGCAGCAGAGCAAGCCCCTGCGGGGTGCTCTGGCCCTGCTGCGGTGCTTCCAGTGCCGCAGTCAGGCTGGCGCGCTCCGTCTCTGTGAGCGGCCAGCCGCCGCCCAGCACGTCCAGTCCGTCCGCCGGGGTCGCCGCCAGGTCCGGCAGCGCCAGCTGAGGCGGCTCCGGATGCAGCTGCTCCACAAGTGGTTCCAGCGCGGCGCACAGCGGCTTGCCCTGGCCTTTCGGCCAGCTGAGCCACAGCCCTTTTGCCGGGGCCGTCAGTGCCTTGTAAAAGCAGACCTGTTCGCGCACCACGCGGTTTTCAAAACAATCCGGAAGATCGATTGCATTTGCCATCAGGGCGTCGCGGTCCGCATGGGTCAGCAGGCCGCTCTCCGAAGGTGCACAGGGGAATTCGCCCTCTGCCAGCCCCAGCACAAAGACATAGTCCGGCGCATCCAGGCGCATCTTGCCCGCGCTGGCCAGCACCACGGCATCCAGCGTCTGCGGGATATGCCCCAGGTCCGAGGAGCGCAGCAGCAGACTGAACAGATCTTCGTACTCGTTCACGGTCACACTCTGGGTGCCCAGCAGGCGGGCCATCTCGTCCAGCAGCTGCATCACAACGTTCCACTCGCGGGCCGTCTCTTCCGCCGCCGGGATGCCCCGCACCATGCGGATGGCCTCCACCTGTGCGGCCTGCTGTTCCTCGGCTCCCAGTTCTTTCAGGCAGAAGTACAGCGCCTGGCTGATCTGTTCGGCGTTCACACCGCGCACCTTGCTGCGCAGGGTGTCAGTGGCGTGCACCAGCAGGACCCGGGCTTCTTCTGCCGCCTGCAGTGTCGCTTTGTCCTCGTCGGTCAGTTCCGTCTCGCCAAAGCCCCGGGGGCTTTTTTCAAAGGGAGCGCGCCAGGCCGCTGCACTGGGCGACCAGGTGTAGGCGTAATTTTCCAGCGCACAGACCTGCTGTTCGGTCAGGCTGCACAGGCCGGTCTTGGCGAGAACGGTCAGGTTCTCGGTCAGGTCTGCTCCCCGCAGCAAAGCCAGCAGCGCCCGCACCGCTGTGGCCGGGGCGCTGAATTCCGGCGTCGTGGGTTCATCGCAGTACAGCGGGATCTCTGCCATGCGGAACTCATACCGCACCGCCGCGCGGTATTGGGAGAGGTCGCGGCAGACTACGGCGATCTTGCTGCACCGCACGCCCTGCTTCATCAGGCGGCGGATGGCTGCTGCCGTGCAGCGGGCTTCCTCTTCCCGGCTGGCGGCGGCAAACAGCCGCACCTCCGGCACCGTCGGCGGCACTTCGCAGGTGCCGGTCTCCAGCAGGGCCGTCACAGCGGCAAGGCCCGGCGCTTCCCGGTGGCGCAGATCCCGGCGCAGCAGCTCCGGCGCGGCCACATCTGCCCCATTCTTCCGGGCCAGCTGGCGCAGCTGTGCCGCCACCTGCTTTGCCCCGGAGAACAGGCTCATATCCCCGGGCACCAGCGGCGCGCCATCATCGCACAGGGCCACCGTTACGGCAGGCAGCGCCGCCAGCATGGCCCCCATCAGCCGCTTTTTGGGCGCGTTGAAGGTATCAAATTCATCAATGAAGATCTCCCGCTCCTGCAGAAACTCCGGCAGGCTGCCCCGGGCAAGCGCGGCTTCCAGCCGGTCTGCGGCCAGTTCCAGGCGGTCAGCCGGATCCATGCCGGTACCGGCCAGCAGCGTCTCATAGCCCTGAAAGATCAGGCCCAGTTCGGCCAGCTTGCCGCTCTCCGGCCCGCAGTTCTGGGCCAGCCGCTGCAGCTGCACACCGGAAAGGCCGGCGCTCTTCAGCTCGTCGATGGTCTCAGCCGCCATCTGGCAGAAGGCAGCACTGCGGCGGTGGCGGTAATAGTAATGCACATTGTCCTGCAGTTCTTCCAGCGCGCGGCGCACCAGCACAGCGCGCCCGGCGTCCGAAAGCGTCTGCACCGCCGCACCGCCCTCTGCAGCGAGGATATGTTCCGCCAGGCTCGTGAAGGAAAAACTCTCCACCAGCCCGGAGAGCTGTTCTCCCAGTTCCCGGCAGATGCGGCCCTCCGTGCTGGAGGTGAACTGTTCCGGCACCAGCAGGATGCTGCGCTGGCCTGCCTGTGCCCGCGCCCGGATGCGGGCGTAGAGCAGGGTCGTTTTGCCGCTGCCGGAGCCTCCCAAAACCAGTTTCAGCATACCGTGGTCCTCCCTTTTTCAGATTCATGGTGCTCTTATTGTATCACAAAAAGGCGGCAAAACCAGCAGTTTTCTTTGCATCTCCGGGCCGGGTGTGGTACACTGAGAAAAAACACTCAAACCGGAAAGGATTTTCCCCTATGAAAATTTTAGCTGTTGATTACGGCGACAGCCGCACCGGCCTTGCCGTCAGCGACCCCAGCGAATTGCTGGCCACCCCCATCAAGCCCCAGATCGAAGAAAAATCCATGGTCAAGGTCGCCGCCAGGATCTGCGAAGCAGCTGCAGCCAACCGCGCGCAGCTCATCGTCATCGGCCTGCCCCGGAACATGGACGGCACCGAGGGTGCCCGTGCCCAGAAGAGCCGCAAGCTGGCCGGCATTGTGGAACAGCAGAGCGGCCTGCATGTGCGCATGTGGGACGAGCGCCAGACCACCATTACCGCCGCCGGCATCCTGAGCGAGAATGGCACCTTTGGCAAAAAGCGCAAAGCCATTCTGGATTCGGTAAGCGCCTCGGTCATCCTGGAGAACTACCTTTCCTGGCGCAAGAACCACCCCGGTGAGGAATAAGCCCCACCGCCAACACGCAAAAAGGGCCGCTGCACAGGTCTCCCCCGTGCAGCGGCCTCATGGATGCCGTTTTTTCACTGATACGTTTCCAGCGTCACACTGTTGATGGTAATGGTCCCGGTGGGTTTCTGGTTTTCATCCACGCCGGTCTGGGCGATGGTGTCCACCACATCCATACCCTCATACACCTGGCCGAACACGGTATCCGTGTAGTCCAGATACGGTGCGCCGCCGGCGGTCTGGTAGGCCGCTACCACCTCGGCGCGGTAGCCCGCATTGTTCATCTGGTCCACCAGTTCCTGCGTCACCGACTGACTTCCCGGCAGCGTCTGCAGGACATAAAAGACGCTGGAGCACTCGCCGGAGGCATCCACACCCGCACACAGTGCGCCGGAATAGTGGTGCAGCGCATCCGTCACTTCCACCGGGAAGCGGCTGCCGTTCCAGATGGTAGTGCCCTTGCCGTCCGCGCCCTGCCCGGCCTCCACGACAAAGCTGCTCTCCACCCGGGTCACTGTCAGGCCGTTGTAATAGCCCTGCTGCACCAGCCCGATGAAGTTATCGCAGGCCTGCGGGGCCTTATCCGGGAAGAGCACCGCCTTGAACACGCCCGCCGAAGTATCAAACACTGCCACCGTGTCGCCTGCTGCCGGGTGGGTGAACTGCACTTCTGCCGATTCCACTGCCGGGCGGTCGATCTTCTGTGCGGTGCTGCCGCCGCTCAGACCGCCCAGGCTGCAGCCCGCCAGCACCACGGCCAGTACCAGCGCCAGACCTGCTCTGATTTTTTTATGCATAGTTTCTGCCCCCGCTCCATACGCTATGGTAAACGCACCGGATGCCCGGCGGCTCCCAAAAGTTCCTCAGAGCCTATAGTATACCATATTCCGGCCCCCAGTGCGAGAGAAAATGCGTGAAAATTTGCATGAGAATTTCTGTGCGAAAAAACATCTTGACGAGCAGGCAAAAAGACGCTACACTATATGCAGACCCCGGCGGAACATAAAAAACGCCAGGGCATGAAACTGCTTTTTCGATTTATGATTTGTGATACAGGAGAACCATATTTATGGCAGACGAAACCAAGAACCTGAATGCCGAGGAAGAATACCAGCCCGACCTGATGACGCTGGAAGATGAGGACGGCAACGAGGTCACGTTTGAAGTGATCGATGCGCTGGACCACAAAGGCGTGCATTATCTCGCCGTGGTGGAGTACACCGAGGACGAGAAGGACGCAGAGGATGCCCAGCTGGTGATCCTGAGCGTTGGCGAAGATGACGAAGGCGAGTATCTGGACGTTGTCGAGGATGATGAAACTCTGCTGGAAGTCAGCAAGCTGTTTGAGCAGCGTCTGAGCGAAGATTACGACATCGAGTGATTTTTGCTTCCTGACAAATTACCCGGCAAGACTTCCTGCCTGGCACGATTTGTTGCGGTTTATATGATCCTACTAATCATTTAACGGGAGCCCGGAGTTCGCCGGTGGATTGCAGACCTCCCCGCCAGAATTTTGAGTCTGGAGGTTCGATGAGGAAGCGTGAAGCCGGAGACAGGGCACCCACCTGTCCGTAAGGGTAGGTTTGATTGACCGCAGACGACCGGGCGGGATCTTTTTATAGTATTGCATCCACCGCTGATGTCTCTGCCAAGGGGCATGGCGTGTGGATTTTTTTATACGCTTTTCTCTGATTTTTCTTTGGATATTGGAATGAAACGCGCTCTCAGAAAGGATGTGCATTGCGGCATGAAATCCGAGCACCTGGTTGGTACCTCCATTCCCCGTTTTACCTTTGACACTCCCACCACCCCGCAGAACGATTTTTACAAGCTGTGCGAAGGGAAAAAGCCGCTGGTCATGATCTTTCTGCCCGGGTTTGATCATCCAGTCAGCCGGGAGTATATCACCCGCTACCTCAAGACCCTGCCGGAGCTGAAGGGCGTGCGCCTGGCCTGTGTGGTGCGCACCTCACCCAAGGCAGTGGCCGCTGCCACCCGGGGTGCCGAATTTCCCTTTACTATCATCTGCGATGCTCCCGGCGTGCTGTACAGCTACCTGGGCGTGGAGCAGGCCCGCGGCCTGCTGAGCTGGAGTTTTGCGGCCCAGCGCATCTATAAATCCGCCAAGGATGCCGGCTACCAGTATGACCGCTCTGCCCCGCAGCTGCTGCCGCTGACGCTGGTGGTGGGCCACCTGGGCAAGATCCTGTTCACCCACTCCGGCCGCAGCCAGACCGACCTGCCGGAAGACTGCGCCGCCATCCGGGAGATCGCCGCACAGGTCACCGCCGTCAATGATCCGGAAAGTGCTCACCCCCATTGCTCGGACGAGACCCTGACCCTGCCCGACCTGCTGGACTGGGACGATAAACTGTAAATCAACTGCAAACCCAAAAGCGCCGTCTCGGCTGAGACGGCGCTTTTGCATTATTTTCCGCTCGATTCCTCATCCGGGAACAGGCCCGGAATGCCGCAGAGGGCGGCCACGCCCACCAGCGTGAATACGATGCGGGACCAGATGGAGGCACTGCCGCCCAGCAGCCAGCCAACAAAATCGAACTGGAACAGCCCCACAAGGCCCCAGTTCACCCCGCCGATGATCAGCAGAATGAGACAGATTTTATAAAAGGTCTGCACAAAAAAGACCTCCTTCCTTTGGGGCCAGTCTGCCCCGCCGGAGGGAGGTTTATGCATATCATCGGGTCTGCGCCGTTCAGATGACCCGTGCGCCGCCGCGATCCGGCTGCGCCGCGTACACCTGCTTCCAGCGCCGCTTTGCCGCTGCCGCTGCTGCACGGGCCGCCGCTTCCTCCCGGAAGACGCCGAACACCGCCGCGCCGCTGCCGGTCATCAGGGCCGTTACGGCACCGTGCTCCCGCAGCAGGGCCTTGATGGCCTCGTTATCCTTGGCACCGCTGCACTCTTCCAGCGCATTGCCCGCCGCTGCACACAGAGCGTCCAGATCCCCGGCCCGGATGGCGGCTTCCTGCGCTTCGCAGTCCGGGTGCACGCTGCTGCCCACCGTATCATAGGCGGCAAACGCTTCCGGCGTCGAGACGCCGTAGTCCGGCATCACCACAGTGAACCAGCAGTCCGGGCAGGGCGGCAGAGCCTTGATGAGGTCGCCCACGCCCTGCACCCGGCAGGTGCCGCCCATGAGGGCAAAAGGCACATCCGCGCCCACTTTTGCGCCCAGCGCGCACAGCTCACTCATGGAGAGCCGGGCCCCGTAGAGGGCATTCAGGCCCACCAGCACCGCAGCGGCATCCGCGCTGCCGCCCGCCATTCCTGCCCGCACCGGGACTTTTTTGTGAATGGTAATGTCCACACCGGCCAACAGGCCGGTATAATGGAAAAACGCCAGTGCGGCCTTGATGGCCGTATTCTTGTTGTTGGGGGCCACCGTGCTGCCGGGCAGGGTCAGATCCAGATACGGGCTGCGGCGCAGCACCACCCGCTCGTACAGCGTGATGGCCTGCATGGTCATGTCCAGATCATGGTAGCCGTTTGGCAGCAGGCCCACCACGTCCAGCGCCAGATTGAGCTTGGCCGGGGCCAGCACGGTCACACTGTTCCAGGTTGCCATCTGCTGCCGCCTCACTTTCCGTTGTACATGCCGTTGTCCTGCAGAAATTCCCGGATGCGCTTGAGCGCCTCGGTCAGGTGCTCCACACTGTAGGCATAGGACACACGGCAGTAGCCTTCGCCGGAAGCGCCAAAGGCGTCGCCCGGAATGATGGCCACATGCTTCTGCTCCAGCAGTTTCGTGCAGAATTCCTGGCTGCTCATGCCGGTGCTCTTGATGCAGGGGAAGGCGTAGAATGCGCCGCGCGGTTCAAAGCAGGTCAGACCCATATCATTGAAGCCGCGCACCACCAGGCGGCGGCGCATGTTGTACTCATCGCGCATCCGGTCGATCTCGCCGTCGCAGTCCCGCAGGGCCGTGATGGCAGCATACTGGCTGGTGGTGGGCGCGCTCATGATGGCGCTCTGGTGGATCTTGGTCATGATCTTGATGATGGGGGCCGGGCCGCAGGCATAGCCCAGGCGCCAGCCGGTCATGGCATAGCTCTTGGAGAAGCCGTTCACCACGATGGTGCGCTCTGCCATGCCGGGCAGGGTGGCAATGGAGACATGGGGCCGCAGGCCGTAGTTCAGTTCGGCGTAGATCTCATCCGACAGCACCATGACGTTGGTATCCCGCAGCACTTCGGCAATGGCCTCCAGGTCTTCCTGCTCCATCACAGCACCCGTGGGGTTGTTGGGGAACGGCATGATGAGCAGCTTTGTTTTGGGCGTAATAGCGGCTTTCAGGGCATCGGCCCGCAGGCGGAATTCGTCCTCCTGCCGGCAGGCCACATGCACCGGCACGCCGCCGGACAGGGTGGTAATGGGCTCGTAGCACACAAAGCACGGCTCCGGGATGATGACCTCGTCGCCGGGCTGCACCAGCGTGCGGATGCACATATCAATGGCCTCGCTGCCGCCCACAGTCACCAGCACCTGGGTCATCGGGTCATAGTGCAGGTGCATCCGGCGGTCCAGATAGCGGCAGATCTCGGTGCGGAGCTCCTTCAGACCGGCATTGGAGGTGTAGCGGGTGCGGCCGTGTTCCAGGCTCTCGATGCCTGCTTCGCGCACGGCCCAGGGCGTTTTGAAGTCCGGCTCGCCGACGCCCAGGCTGATGCACTCCGGCATCTCGGCGGCCAGATCAAAGAATTTGCGGATGCCGGAGGGCCGCATGGCCTCGGCGGCAGGCGCGATCAGTTTATCGTAATCCATCACAGCACCGTGCACTCTCTTTCATCGATTTCTTCATCCTGGTACATCCGGCCCTCTTTCTTGTAGGTGCGCAGCACAAAGTGGGTGGCCGTGGACAGCACATCGTCCAGCGGGCTCAGGCGCTTTGCCACAAACAGCGCGATCTCCTGGAAGGTCTGCCCTTTGATGACCAGCTGCAGGTCGTAGCCGCCGCTCATCAGCAGCACGCTCTCCACCTCATCAAAGGCAGCAATGGTGGCTGCGATCTCGTCAAAGCCGCGGCTCTTCTTGGGGCTGACGTTCAGCTCAATGACAGCTTCCACCCGGTTGACACCGGCCTTTTCCCAGTCCACAAGGGTCTTGTATCCCTTGATGATGCCCTGCGCCCGGGCCAGGTCGATCATCGCCGCCACCTCGGCGGGGGATTTATTCAGCATCGTGGCAATATCCTCAATGGGCAGCCGCGCATTGTCTTCCAGAATCTTCAAAAGCTGTTCCATAGTTGTTTACTCCTTCTCATCCCAGTGTGGAAAGTATGGAAATACTAGTTAAGTATAGCACAGACCCCCTTTATTTGCATCTGTTTTTTGGGATAGACGGTCTTTTCCTGCCGTAAACTGCTCTTTTTTACAAAAACGGTGTTCATTTTTTGCCAAATCTGCTATACTGGAACTGGAACGGCGTGCCCGACGCTTTTGCGGCACGATTTCACAAACAGGAAAACGAGGGTGGAAACGATGAAAGCTTTTATTACCGTGATTGGCCATGATACCGTGGGCGTTGTCGCAAAGGTGGCAGGCCTGTGCAGCGAGCTGAACATCAACATTGAGGATGTGACCCAGAGCATCCTGCAGGGCATGTTCGCCATGATCATGCTGGTGGACATCTCGGGCTGCAACGTCAGCCACGAAGAACTGCACAAGCGCACCGACGCACTGGCCGCTGAGATGAACATGCAGATCAACGTGACCCGCCAGGAAGTCTTCGACGCCATGCACACCATCTGATGCAAAGGAGTACACACTGCTATGAGTATGTTTAATACCGGTGACATCCTCGAGACCATCGAGATGTTCACCCAGGATAATCTGGACGTGCGCACGGTGACCATGGGCATCAGCCTGCTGGACTGCATTGACCCGGACCCCAAAAAGGCGTGCGAAAACATTTACAACAAGATCACCACCAAGGCCGCCAACCTGGTGTCCACTGTGGAGCACATCAGTGCCGAATACGGTATTCCCATCATCAACAAGCGCATCAGCGTGACCCCCATCGCCATGCTGCTGGGTGCCTGCCCGGAGGCAGACCCCGTAGAGTTTGCCAAAACGCTGGACGCTGCCGGCAAAAAGGTGGGCGTCAACTTCGTGGGCGGCTACAGCGCCCTGGTGCACAAGGGCTTTTCTGCCGGTGACCGCCGCCTGATCGAATCCATCCCCCGCGCACTGGCCGAGACGGACATCGTCTGCAGCTCGGTGAACATCGGTGCGACCAAGGCCGGCCTGAACATGGACGCCATCAAGCTCATGGGCGAAGCCGTCAAGAAGGCCAGCGAACTGACCGCAGACCGCCAGTGCATCGGTGCCGCCAAGCTGGTGGTGTTCTGCAATGCTCCGGAGGACAACCCCTTCATGGCCGGTGCCTTCCACGGCCCCGGCGAGCCGGACTGCGAGATCCACGTAGGTGTTTCCGGCCCCGGTGCTGTGCGCGCTGCGCTGGCCCGCCTGCCCAAGGACGCCCCCATTGACGAGGTCGCTGAACTGGTCAAGCGCACGGCCTTCAAGATCACCCGCGTGGGCCAGCTGGTGGCCAACCTCGCCTCCCAGGCACTGGGCGTGCCCGCCGGCATCATCGATCTGTCGCTGGCTCCCACCCCGGCTGTGGGCGACAGCGTAGCCAACATTCTGGAAGAGATGGGCCTGGAGACCTGCGGCTGCTGCGGCACCACAGCCTGCCTTGCCCTGCTGAACGATGCCGTCAAGAAGGGCGGCGTGATGGCCTCCAACCACGTCGGCGGTCTGTCCGGCGCGTTCATCCCGGTCAGCGAAGATGCCGGCATGATCCACGCCGCAGAAACCGGCTGCCTGACCATTGAAAAGCTGGAAGCCATGACTGCGGTCTGCTCGGTGGGCATCGATATGGTCATCATCCCGGGCGACACCACCCCCGCCGTTATCAGCGCCCTGATCGCCGACGAAGCTGCCATCGGCATGGTCAACAGCAAGACCACCGCCGTGCGTGTCATTCCCGCCATCGGCCGCAAGGCCGGTGAAGTGCTGGACTTCGGTGGCCTGCTGGGCTATGGCCCCATCATGCCGGTCAACTCCCACGACCCCTCGGTGTTCATCAACCGCGGCGGCCGCCTGCCTGCCCCGATGCAGTCGCTGAAGAATTAAGCTTCTCTGTATAATCCTTCCTTTACAGACCCATCCTCTGGATATCATTTCCAGAAGAAGGGTCTGTTTTTTATGTGTACATTCCGCCCACTTTCCCGCCGCCAGATGGCTGTGCTCTGCGTGAGCCTTGTGCTGGGGCTGCTGTGCAGTGCTCTGCCCTGGGGTGCCCGCCAGCTGGACGCCGGCGAGGCTCTCTGCGCGGACACCCTGCGCCTGCACATCCGGGCCGACAGCGATGCCGTTGCCGACCAGAGCGCCAAACTCCGGGTACGGGATGCCGTCCTTGCCTATATGGACGCCCACTGCCCCGCCGGGGACAAAGCCGCTGCGCGGGCCTGGATCGCCCAGAACCTGTTCAGCCTGCAGCTGACGGCACGGCACGCACTGGCCGCGCTGGACCTGCACACTCCAGTACGGGTACGGCTGGTCAACATGTATTTCCCGGCCCGGCAGTATGCGGGGGCTGCCCTGCCCGCCGGGCGGTACGATGCCCTGCGCATCGACCTGGGTGCAGATGCCGCCTATGGGCAGAACTGGTGGTGTGTGCTCTACCCCGGCCTGTGCCGCTCTGCCTGCAGCCGCTACGCCATGCCGGAAGAGAACGACCTCGTCTGCGGGGAGTATATCCTGCGCTTCAAGCTGGTGGACTGGTGGAACGCGCACACGGCCCGCCGGGAGACCATCGTGCTGGCAGAGGGCTGAACCGCACACCCGCCTGCCCCGCCGCATAGCATGGGGCGAAAGGAGCGTGTGATCTTTATGGCGATCCCTGCATATTATTCCCTCATCCAGCGCGGTTCCCGCGGGCCGGACGCAGCCCTGGTGCAGACCTGGCTCAACGGCGTGCGGGACCAGTGCACCTGGTATGCGGAGCTGACCGCAGACGGCAATTTCGGACTGAAAAGCGAAAATGCCGTGCGGGAGTTCCAGCTGAAAAACAACATGAACGTAGACGGCAAGGTGGGGCAGAACACCTGGAACGTGCTCTACGCCAAGTACACCGCCAAGCACGGGCTGAATGTCCCCTACCCCGGTGTGCCCCTGCGCAGCGGCAGCGCCGGCGGCACCGTGCGGCTGGTGCAGCAAAAGCTGAACTCGCTGGGTGAAAAACTCAGCGCAGACGGCAAATTCGGTTCTGCCACAGCTGCTGCCGTGCAGCGCTTCCAGCGCCGCAATGGCCTGACCGCTGACGGCGTGGTGGGCAA
>ERZ808240.3217-NODE-3217-length-16249-cov-38.965296_pt1 | contig 16249 bp, 14 predicted proteins | sample MGYA00521084_ERZ808240 | MGnify/ENA primary metagenome ERZ808240 (study PRJEB31516, sample SAMN03275571) | gut metagenome | biome: mammalia-associated habitat; material: feces | host: Papio cynocephalus | place: Kenya | collected 2012-08-06 ... | reverse complement strand
TAAATTCCAAATGCATAACAGAAAGGATTCAAAACGGAATGGAAACGAAGGTAACAGAAAAAGGAATCTTAAAAAATAAACTGTTTTTATATGTAACGGAATTTTTTGCAGGCATGTCCGTAATGGCAGTGGAACTGGGGGCGAGCAGACTGCTGGCACCATATTTCAGTTCTTCACAGATTGTCTGGACGATCATTATCGGAACGATCATGATCGCCATGGCACTTGGTAATATTTACGGCGGAAAGAGTGCGGACAAGTCGCCGGATCCGGATAAGCTGTATAGCAGGATCTTAATTGCCGCAGTCTGGATCGCACTGATCCCGGTTGTAGGGAAGTATATCGTGCTTGGCATATCAGCGCTTCTGATCTTTACAGTCAGCAATAACTTCCTGATCCTGGCAGCATTTGCAGCCTGTATGGTCATTTTTGTATTTCCGCTGTTTTTGCTCGGAACGGTAACGCCGTCGCTTGTCAAATATTCTGTAGACAGCTTGGATGACAGCGGTAAGACGGTTGGAACACTTGGTGCCTGCAATACGGTAGGCAGTATTATCGGAACGTTTGTACCGACCTTTGTGACGATCCCTGCAGTCGGCACTTCGATCACGTTCCTGATCTTTGCGGGAATTCTGATCGCCCTTTCTGCAGTATATTTCCTGAGCGAAAAGAGAAAACGGAGAAAAGTTGTGATCAGTACGATCGCACTGATCTTATGCTGTATTCTGGGCTATTCGGATTCCTTTGCTTTCTGGCAGAAGGATCTGACCTATGAAGGAGAATCCGTCTATAATTACCTGCAGGTATCGGAGACTGATAAAAGGGTTGTATTATCTACCAATGTGCTGTTTGGTGTGCAGTCCGTATATATGAAGGAAGATGCACTGACAGGCATGTATTATGATTATGCAATGGCAGCACCGCTGATGGTAAGCGGCAAAGAAGCGAAGGATGCAAAAATGCTGATCCTTGGCATGGGAACGGGAACTTATGCTGTGCAGTGTGAGAAATATTTTGGTAACGAGAATATAGAAGGCGTGGAGATCGATGAAAGGATCACAGATCTGTCCAGAAAATACTTTTCCCTGCCTGAATCTGTGAAAGTAACGACGTATGACGGAAGGGCTTTTCTGCATGCGGTAGATCAGAAATACGATGTGATCATGGTAGATGCTTATCAGGATATCACAATCCCGTTTCAGATGTCATCGACAGAGTTTTTTCAGTTAGTGAAGGATCACCTGAATGAAAATGGTGTTATGGTCGTCAATATGAGTATGCGCGGAAGCGGCGAAGGAAATATCAACCAGTATCTGTCCGATACGATTGCATCTGTATTTGGAACAGTCTATACAGCAGATGTAAAGGGATCGACCAACAGAGAACTGTTTGCGTCGGATAACCCACAGATCCTGCAGGTATTGCAGGATAATGAGAAAAAGCTGCAGAGCAAGGATCTGGAGCAGATGATGGGCACGGTGCTTGCAGGCTGTACGCCCTATGAAGCAGGTAGCTATATCATGACGGATGACAAGGCACCGGTCGAACTGCTTGGTATGAAAGTGATCGATCAGCTGATCCAGGATGAAGTTGTTTATTATAAGGACATTTATCATGAGGAAGGCATCAAAGGTGTTATGGATCATTTATGATAGGCAAAAGGCGGCAGATGTGGAGGATGGCAGATGGAGCTTCGGGTATTACGCTACTTTTTGATGGTGGCAAGAGAAGAGAATATCACAAGAGCAGCAGAGCAGCTGCATATCACACAGCCAACGCTTTCCAGACAGCTGCAGCAGCTGGAAGAGGAGCTTAATTGTAAGCTGTTTTACAGAAGCAGCCACAATATCATGCTGACAGAGGATGGCATGCGCCTGAAAAAGCATGCTCAGGATATTGTCACACTGGCAGACCGGACGGAGCGGGAGTTTGCAAAGCAGCAGGAAATTGCCGGTGAAATTGTATTTGGCTGCGGAGAAGCCAGATGCATGGATGATCTTGCCGGTTATATGGAACGTTTTCAGGAAATGTATCCGCAGGTGCAGTATGAACTGTATACGGCGAATGCGGACGATGTCAAGGAACGGCTGGATAAGGGACTGGTCGATATCGGGCTTTTATCGGAGCCGGTGGATATTTCCAAATATAATTTTATCCGCTTAAGGCAGAAGGAACGCTGGGGAATTCTGGTGGCAGAGGATATGCCGCTGGCGGAAAAAGAGGCTGTAACACCAGAGGATCTTTTATCCATACCGCTTTTTATGACGAAGAGAACGATCGTAAAAAGTGAGCTGGAAAGCTGGTTTGGAGATCTGTTTGAACAGATACAGACCGCAGGAACTTATAATCTGCTGAACAATGCAGCAGCCATGGTGCGTCATCATATGGGAGCTGTACTTTGTTATCAGATCGGCGTGACGTATCCACACCTGAAATTTATTCCGCTTGTTCCGAGGCTGGAAACAGGGTTTGTGCTTGTATGGCGGAAAAATCAGGTCGTATCGAATGCAGTCGAGTCATTTTTACAACTGGCAAAAGAAGAGATATGCCGGGAAAGCATTTCTGATGCAAAACAATAGGTATTAGACATGAAAATAAATATACTGCTATACTAAAGGTGCCCGAAAGGACACCTTTTCTGTGATAGGAAAATCCTATCACAGAAAAAGCTCCGCAAGGATGCGCACTCGTGCGAAGATGAAATATGTCGCAAGCGACCGCACTCGGCGCGAGAATGTGCTATGGCACATTCTATTTTATCATTCTACATACTTATGGGTTCAAAGAAATGGAGGAAACAGTATGAAAACAACAAGCAGAGAAGAATTTGAAAAACAGGATCAGTTTGGAATTGGTGCACCAAACGAAGCATATGCGCAGTATTTTATCGGTAACTCTTATTTAAAACCACTGACAACACCGGGCGCATCAGCCGTTTTTCTGGCAAATGTCACATTTGAGCCGGGCTGCCGTAACAACTGGCATATCCATCATGCAACAAAAGGCGGCGGACAGCTTCTGATCTGCACAGCAGGAGAGGGCTGGTATCAGGAAGAAGGAAAAGAAGCAGTCAGTCTGACACCGGGAACTGTTATTACAATTCCGGCAGAAGTAAAGCACTGGCACGGTGCAAAGGCAGATTCATGGTTCAGTCATATTGCGGTGGAAGTACCGGGTGAAAATACATCAAACGAATGGTGTGAACCTGTCAGCGATGAGGCATATCAGGCATTATGATAAGGGCAGAAGTTGCGGAACATTACCGGATCGCAGAGGACGTACTTGTCAGATACGAAGAGGGAATCTTCACGGAAGAGACTACATCTGACCGCCCGGAAAAGCCTGACCAGAAGTTAGCAGAAGCTAATAAAAATGAACCATATCAGTATCAGCAGGAGGATCTGGACAGACTGGGCCGGATCGTGATGCTGCTGGACAGTGGATTTACGGGCGAAGAAGTAAAGGAATATATGAGACTGCACCAGAGAAGTGATGGCGTGGCTGCCTGCAGAGCGCTCTTAAACCGTAAGCGGGAGCAGACGCTTGCTGAAATCCACAGACAGGAAAAATGTCTGGAAAATATTGATTTTCTGCGTTACAAAAACGAAAAACAGAGATCGAAAAACGGACAGAAAGGAAGAACAGAGAAATGAGTTTGTATGAAACAGATCAGGAATTTATGGAACGTTTTACTTATTTTACGGAAGAGGTTGCAAAAGAGGAAGGACAGACACTGGAAGAGCCAACAAGATATATGGCGATCCTTGCAACACTGATCGGTAGTCAGTCAAAAGAAGCGTTTGCAATGCTGCTGCCAAAAGCACTGAAAGCCGGCGTAACCCCTGTCGGGGTAAAAGAGATCGTTTATCAGGCAACGGACTATCTGGGATTTGGCAGAATGCTTCCGTTTCTGACGATCGTCAATGAAGAACTGGAGAAGGAGCATATCGCACTCCCGCTGGAAAGCCAGAAGACAACGACAACAGAGGATCGTCTGGAGAAAGGTATTCAGGCACAGGCAGATATTTTCGGTGAACATATGAAGGAAGCATGGAAAGCAGGACATATCAACAGATGGCTTGCATCCAACTGCTTTGGCGATTATTACACAAGAAAGGGGCTGACACTGGCGCAGAGAGAGATGATCACGTTCTGTTTCCTGCTGGCACAGGGCGGCTGCGAACCACAGCTGATTGCACACGCCAAGGGTAATATGAACATGGGAAACGATAAAGCGTTTCTGATCAAAGTTGTTTCGCAGTGTCTGCCTTACATAGGTTATCCGCGCAGCTTAAACGCGATCAGCTGTATCAATAAAGCAGCTGATCAGCCGGCGTGATCTTACCGGACGAAAAGAAGTAATTTTGGTGCAGACATTGAAATAAAAACTTTTCCCATGTATAATGAAACAATGGCAAAGAAAACAGGCATCGTGAAGTGATATCTGTGTGCCATGTTGATGGGGAAGGTTGAGGTTTTAAGATGTCTGTAAATGAGATGATCACATATAATTTTGCGCCTCTTGCCGGGCTGGCATTTCTGGTAGTCATTCTGGCAAAGAATGATACGATGAAGCAATGGGAGAAAAGACTTTTTTCCGTAATATGGCTGCTGGAGTTCCTGGAGCTTGCTGTATATAATCTGGAGCTTTATACAGCAATATTGCCATATCCGACGAGGCTGAGGATTTTCTTGTCGGTACTTGGATATACACTGCGGCCGTTTCTGGCATATTCGTTTATAAAAGTTGTTCAGCACAGGGAGAAAAACTGGCAAAGAGAAGTTTTGCTGATTCTTCCTGTGCTTTTGACGTTCTTTTTGACCTGTTCCGCATTTTTTACGGATATTGCTTTTTCTTATGATGCTGCCAACCAGTTCCACAGAGGTCCGTTTGGATATATCTCCCAGATTACCACTATGATCTATCTGATCATTCTGACTGTTTATGTGATCAGGGGGCATTTCCTGGAAGCAAAGCTGGAAAAAAGGATCATGCTGCTTGCTGTGGCTTATCTGTTTCTGGCAATGCTGCTGGAGGCTGTATTTAATGTCAGAAGCGTGGGAAGAGCAGCCATTATTTACAGTACGATCTTTTTTATGTATGCACTGCAGACAGGACGGCTGGAAAAGAGCCGGCAGACAGAGGATGAAAATGAAAGACTGAAGAAAACAATGGCAGATCTGGAAAAGGTGCAGCAGGAGCTTTTGTTGAACCAGTCTGCAGCACAGGTTCTCGGGGAATATTATATGTCCGTTTTATATGGAGATCTTCTGCATGACCGTGTGCAGATCAGGAAGCTTGAAGACGGATATGAGGATATGTTTGAACAGCTCCGTTCCGGTGGTGTGATATCATATGACACGGCAATGCATCTGTATGCGGATACATTTGTGCGGGAAGAGGACAGAGAGCGGTTCCGGGATTGCTTTGAACGGAAAAATCTGTTGAGAAATCTGGAGAAAAATAAGTATTGTACCCTTCGTTTTAATTGCTGCAGAGAAGAACAGGAGTCGTTTTGCGTGGAAGCCAATGTGGTGCTGAGCGATGAAGCGGATCATCCGGACTGTGTTGTGATCGGACTCCGTAATGTGGAAGAGCAGGTACAGAAAGAAAAACAGCAGATGCGGGAAATGGAAAAAGCAGTGATGGAAGCAAAAAGGGCCAATGCTGCAAAATCCGAATTTCTGTCCCGGATGTCACATGATATCAGAACTCCTTTAAACGGAATTCTGGGAATGATCGAGATCAATGACAGGCATGATAAAGATATAGAGCTGATGCGTGCTAATCGTGCAAAGGCAAAGGTGGCAGCCAATCATCTGCTCAGTCTGATCAATGATGTGCTCCAGATGAGCAGGCTGGAGGATACAGATGTTGAGATGGAACAGGAAGTGTTTGATATCCATGCATTGTCGGAAGAAGTACTTACAATTGCGCAAATGCAGGCTGCAGAGGCCGGCATTACCGTACTGTGCGATGATTGCAGCATGCAGTTCAAATATCCGTATGTGTATGGGAATCCGCTTTATGTCAGACAGATCATGTTGAATATCCTGAGTAATGCGGTAAAATATAACAAGCCGGGAGGCAGTATATCCTGTAAGGCAGCTTTTGTACAGAGTGACGGGGAAACGGTCGTATATCAGGTGGTCATTTCGGACACGGGAATTGGAATGTCGAAGGAATTTTTGCAGCATATATTTGAACCGTTTACACAGGCAGACCAGGGTGCAAGATCCAGCTATCAGGGGACAGGGCTTGGCATGGCGATTGTAAAGAAGCTGATCGACAGGATGGACGGCAGTATTGCCATTGAAAGTGAACCGGGGATAGGAAGTACCTTCACTGTCAGTATCCCATTCAGGATCGCATCCGAAGATGCCTGCAGGGAAGACAGTGAAAATAAAGAGCTGGTTGATCTGGCAGGGATGCACGTACTGCTTGTGGAGGACAATAATCTGAACCGTGAGATTGCAAAAACGATTCTGGAGGATGCACAGATCACGGTGGATCCGGCGGAAAACGGGAAAATGGCATTGGATCTGTTCCGGGAGAAGCCGGCATATACCTATCAGGCAATTTTAATGGATGTCATGATGCCTGTGATGGATGGCTATGCAGCAACAAGGGAAATCCGGAAGCTGGAAAGGGAAGATGCAGCGACGATACCGGTCATTGCGATCACGGCGAATGCATTTTTAGAAGACATTAAAAAGTGCAGGGAAGCGGGGATGGATGTACATCTGGCAAAACCGGTCACAGCTGAGAAACTGATCGATGCATTGAGGCAGTGCCGGACCAGATCCCGGACATAAGGAAAAGGAGTCGAGTCATATTAGTATTTATATATTTTTTTCTGTTATCGGATATTTAATGGGAAGCTTTTTATTTGCGCCTTTCTGGGGACGCATACTGAAGCATAAAGATATTCTGGAAGGAACAAAGGATCAGAATCCGGGCACGGCGAACGCTTTTATGGAAGGTGGTTTTTTGTGTGGTGTTCTGACACTTGCCGGTGATCTTGCCAAGGGATTTTTACCGGTATTTTGTTGCATATGGATAACGGCAAGGCAGGGAATCCATATGCCGGCAGGTCTGGCACTTGTGATGACAGCACCCGTGATCGGCCATGCTTTCCCGGTTTATCATCATTTCCGGGGCGGAAAGGGAATTGCGGTCTCTTTCGGCAGTCTGCTCGGTCTGTTTCCGGATCTCAGACCGGTGCTGACATTAGCGGCATTTTTTATCCTGTTTTCCCTTGTGATCCGGATCAGTCCGCATTATTACAGGACGATCATGACCTATGTATGCATGATGCTGTATCTGCTGCTGATCGGGAAAAATCCGGTCTATAAGCTGGCAGGCTGCATGATCACGGCAGTAGTCTGTCTCAGAATGCACCTGAGCACGGAAAAAAGAGAAGGATGTAAGGTAAAACTGTTATGGAAGCATTGATCTTATCCTGCAGCACCGGAGGCGGACATAATGCAGCGGCTGCGGCAGTAAAGGGAGAACTGGAGAAAAGAGGACATCACGTGACGATGATGGATCCGTATGAGCTGGTCAGCCATAAGCTGGCAGAGGAGATCGGCGCGCTGTATGTCAGAATGGTGCAGCGTATGCCACGCATGTTTGGTGTGGTGTATTCGCTTGGTTCTGTTGTCAGACGCGTGCCCGGCAAATCGCCGGTTTATTATGCCAATATCAGAGTGGCGAAAAAGCTGCGTGTGTATCTGAAGCAGCACCCGGCCGATGTGATCCTGATGCCGCATTTATACCCGGCAGAGCTGATCACCTACCTGAAGAAACAGGGAGATAAACTGCCCTTGTCCGTTTTTATTGCCACAGATTATACCTGTATTCCGTTTACGGAAGAAACAGATTGTGATTATTACGTCGTACCGGGAGAAAAACAGCTGGAGGAGTTCAGAAAAAGAGGGATTCCGGCGGAGAAGCTCCTTCCGTTTGGGATACCGGTCGCAATGGCGTGTGATACACAGCTGACGAAACAGGAGGCAAGAGGGAAACTGGGACTTTCAGAGGACCTGGTTTATATTCTGCTGACAGGCGGCAGTATCGGGGCCGGTAATATTGAAGAAACGATCAGAAATCTGCTGCGTTACTTAAAAAAAAGCGGAAAACAGGGAAAGATCATTGCAGTGTGTGGCAGCAATGACAGGCTGTATGATAAGCTGCAGGCAGCTTACGGGGAAGAACTGATACTTCTGCACCGTACAAAGCAGATGGCACTTTATATGCGGGCGTGTGATCTGTTTTTGTCAAAACCGGGCGGACTTTCTTCAACCGAGGCGGCAGTGCTTCATGTTCCGTATATCCAGATCGCACCTATTCCGGGCTGTGAGACAAAAAACATGCACTTCTTTGCAAAGAACGGAATGAGTATTGCAGTAAAGCATCCTGCTTTGCAGCTAAAACGGGCAGTGAATAAACTGCTGCGGGAAGAGGATGCACAAAGGCAGAAGATCAGTCAGCTTCTGATCCCGCAGGATGCAAGGTCTGCTCTGTGCGACTGGCTGGAAGAAAAGGTGCAGGGGAAAAACGGCAGACAACAATAGAATGGTACAGGTGAAAAAATGGAAATAAAAAACAATCTGACAATGCAGGAAGTGGAAAAAAATGTGGCGGCCATGCGGCAGATCTTTGACGTGGTCCGCATGATCAGCATAGAAGGGCTGTTTTCGGAAGGCTTTCAGGGAGATGCGGACGGCTGTAAATGTTACAGCTTCTGGAAGAAGGATAAACGCTGTGAAAATTGTATTGCCAGAAAAGCTGCAATGCAGAGAAGAATGAAGGTCAAACTGGAATATGTGGACACTTCCCTGTATCAGGTCTATGCAAGATATGTGGAGATCGATCACGAGCCTTATGTGATGGAAATGATCAAACAGCTGGAGATTGATTCCCTGATCGATTCCCAGGGCAGTGAAAAGCTTGTATATCAGCTGACCGGCTATACGGATAAGCTGTATGAGGATGCACTGACAGGTGCACACAACAGAAGGTATTTTGAGGATTCTGTCAAGGAAGTAAATATGCAGGGAGCCGGTGTTGTGATCGTTGATCTGGATGATTTTAAACTGTACAATGATGTATACGGACACCAGGCAGGCGATATGGCACTTGTGACTGCGGCAAATGTGATCCGCGGCAATATGCGTGAAGAGGATACACTGATCCGCTATGGCGGGGATGAGTTTTTGATGGTGCTTCCAAAGATTGGGGAAACGGAAATGGATACGCTGCTGGAAAAGATCTGCAAGGCAGTGTATGAAACAGAGGTACCGGGCTATGCCGGACTCCAGCTTTCCGCCAGTATCGGAGGTGTGATCGCAGGAGACGAACCGGTCGAAAATGCGGTAGGCAGAGCGGACCGTCTGATGTATCAGGCAAAGAATCAGAAAAACCGTGTTGTGACGGAACATAATGCCGTCACGGGTGGGAAGGATGATATTGCCAAGGCAGAGCAGGAACAGGGGAAACAGCAGATCCTGATCGTAGATGATTCCGATATCAACCGTGAGATCTTATCTGCAATGCTCTGTGAGGATTACCGTATCCTGGAGGCGGCAAACGGCAGTGAATGTCTGGAGATATTGCAGCAGCAGGGCACGGGTATTTCACTTGTTCTTCTGGATATCATGATGCCTGTCATGGATGGCTTTGAAGTACTGTCCCGGATGAACCGGAATCACTGGATCGAAGATATACCGGTCATTATGATCTCCAGTGAGGATGCAGATCTGGTGATCCGCAGAGCCTATGAAATGGGTGTTTCGGATTACATTAACAGACCGTTTGATGCAAAAGTCGTCTTCCAGAGAGTGTTCAACACGATCAAGCTGTATGCAAAACAGAGACGCCTTGTGTCGCTTGTAACGGCGCATATCAATGAAAAAGAAAAGAATAACCGCATGATGATCGAAATTCTGAGTCATATTGTAGAATTCAGAAACGGAGAAAGCGGAATGCATGTGATCCATATCAATAAGATCACACAGCTTCTGCTGGATAAGATCGTACAGAAGACAGACAAATATCCGGCGCTTTGGCAGGAACGCAGTCTGATCGAGACAGCATCCGCCCTGCATGATATCGGAAAGATCGGTATTGATGAGGCAATCTTAAATAAGCCGGGCAGACTGACTGCAGAAGAGTTTGAAACGATGAAAACGCATACAACGATCGGTGCAGATATGCTGCGGAATCTGCCGCGGTATCAGGATGAGAGACTGCTGCAGGTCGCCATAGAGATCTGCCGGTGGCATCATGAAAGGTATGACGGAAAAGGATATCCGGACGGTCTTGTTGGCGATGAGATTCCCATTTCCGCACAGCTTGTATCCATTGCGGATGTCTATGATGCGCTGACAAGCGAACGGGTGTATAAAAAGGCGTTTTCACATGAAAAAGCAATGCAGATGATCCAGAACGGTGAATGCGGTGCTTTTAATCCACTGCTTCTGACATGTCTGGAAGAGATTGCAGATGAGCTGCAGACAGAATTACAGCCGGAACAGTAAAAAATCATGGAACAGCCGGATTCGGCATAAAAGGAGAGAGACGGGGAACGGATATGAAGAGCATTATCATACTTGTACTGATACTTGTCATTATACTTGCCATCTATATATTGATCTATCTGGCAAAAAAGAAAGCAAAAGAAGTGACACGGGATCTGTTTGGAACGGATGATATCAGAAAAGCGGCGCAGCAGATGAAACAGGAATATGCGACAACCCCGAAATCCGTCAATGCGATGACATCGCTCCTTCTGCCGCGGATCGTAGCCGATTTTCCGGATTTTACCTACGATGAAATGAAAAACAGGGCAGAAGATGTACTGGTATCCTATCTGCGTGCAATAGACCAGAATGACAGCAGTTTATTAAAAGAAGGAAATCAGGAGCTGCAGGATCAGCTTTCCCATCATCTGCAAATGCTTTCGGATCAGAATCTGACCGAGCAGTATGATGATATCAGGATCCACAGGACGGAGATCAGCCAGTACAGAAAAAATGCAGGCAGATGTGTTGTTACCTTCCAGACCTCACTTGCCTGTATGCATTACAGAAAGAATGCGGAAGGCAGGATCACGGAAGGCAGTACGGAATATACATATCAGACCAGATTTAATACAGATCTGATCTATATCCAGAACCGGGAGATCGTGGAAAAGGAATCGGACAGAGCACTTGGCATCAACTGCCCGAATTGCGGAGCACCGATCTCATCCCTGGGAGCCAAATACTGTGAATATTGCGGATCCGCTATTGTGGAGCTGAACATTCATGCATGGAGCTTCAGCCATATTGAAGAATGCAGATAAACAGAAGAGGAAGTCATATACATGAAACAGATCATTGCATTTATAAAGAGAGAAACAGTCCTGGTGATCACAGGTGTGCTGGCGGTTGTTTCCATGTTGTTTGTATGTCCTGACCGCCGTTATATTTCTTATATTGATTTTAAAACATTGACAGTCCTTTTCAGTCTGATGGCAATTGTGGCGGGATGCAGGGAAATAGGAGTCTTTGACAGAGTTGCAGCATATCTGTTGTCACATGTGCAGAGAGTGCGTGGGCTTGTGATCTGTCTTGTCCTGTTGTGTTTTTTCCTTTCGATGTTCATTACAAATGATGTGGCACTTATTACCTTTGTTCCGTTTACTATTGCAGTTATGGACAGGCTGGATAGTCAGATCCGTGACAGATGGATGCAGAAAACAGTGATCATGCAGACCATAGCTGCCAACCTGGGCAGTATGCTTCTGCCAATCGGGAATCCGCAGAACTTGTATTTATATGGAAAATCCGGAAAAACAATAGGAAACTTTATCGGTCTGTTGCTGCCTTACAGCTTTGTGTCGTTTTTGCTGCTTATAGGATGGATTTTGATTGCTGCCGGAAAAAACAATGATAAAAGAACTGAAGAAAATGCAATCCGGGAAGCTGTTACAGCATTTCAAAAGGGAAAACGGGAAGTTTCACAAGAAGAGAAGAGAAGCTTTTTCTGTTATCTTATTTTGTTTATTCTTTGTCTGTTAGCCGTAGGACATCAGATTTCTTACTGGTTTCCATTTGGCATTATATTGATTTATTGCATCCTTTTTCATAGAACACTTTTGAAAAAGGTGGATTATTCTTTATTGGCCACTTTTCTCTTCCTGTTCGTATTTATTGGGAATATTGGAAGGCTTCCGGTGTTCTGTGCGCTTTTACAAAAGCTATTGGCAGGAAGGGAAATGATCATTTCAGTACTGACCAGTCAGATTATGAGTAATGTACCTGCGGCAATCCTGTTGTCAGGATTTACCAAAGAATATGATGCGCTGCTGATCGGTACCAATCTGGGTGGACTTGGTACGCTGATCGCATCCATGGCAAGCCTGATCAGCTTCCGGTATATGGCAGGATCGCCCAAAGGAAAGCAGGGATATGTCTGCAGGTTTACGATCGCAAATCTGGCATTTCTGCTTGTTCTGCTGCTGGTTTACGGATTGATGCGGGTGACCGCATGATCTGACGGGAGATGGATTCAGTCATTAGGAATATCGTGGAACCGGCCTGCAAGTTCTTCTGTTTTGACTACATTGATAAAGGCGTGCGGATCGATCGCCCTGATCAGTGGGATCAGATGTCTTCTGGCATCCGTATTGATAACCGAATAAAGCATTTTCTTTTCTTTTTCTTCATAACAGCCGACGCCGCGGAACAATGTGGCGTCGTGTTTGGTTGTGTCTTTGATCACTTCATAGATCTCATCCGCATGATCGGAAATGATAAAAAGAGTTTCTTTCTGATAGCGCTTATAAAGCATCTGGATGACCTGTGTGCTGCAGAACTGATAGATGATGGAATACAGTGCGATATTCCAGCCGAACAGCGCACCGGCGATCACCAGCATGATAACATTTCCGGTCAGAATATAATTCCAGGCATCCACACCCTTTTGCTGGGACAGATAAATACTGATAAAATCTGTTCCGCCTGTTGTCGTACCGACATTTAAACAGAGGGCAATGGCAAGTCCGTTCAGCATTCCGCCGAAAATACAGATCAGCAGGATATCCTGTGTAAAAATATACTGGGGCAGGATGTCCACAAAAATACTGGATAAAAAGATCACCAGAATAGAATACAGAGTAAACCGTTTCCCGATATAACGATAGGCGATATAAGCCGGAAACAGGTTCAGCACAATATTAAAAAGCGAAAACGGAATCTGGATATGGAAAAAGGTCAGTCCGATCTTCTGGAGCAGAAGGGACACACCGGAAAAACCGCCGGGAAATAAGTTGGCAGCCTTGGCGAAACAGCAGAGGTTCCACGCATAGAGGAGAGAGGCGGCGATCACGATTATAATACGAAAATACTGATAAAAATGAGGATGCTTACGTTCGATGGATTGAAACATAACAGGCTCCTTTCAAATCTGCATAAGTTTTTTGTTCTTACAGTATAACATATATGAGGGAAAAGAAACTATAGGATTCCGGTTAAAAATGAATTGTCAACCAAATACAAAATACAGGTTGACAATTAAAGCGCTTTATGGTTTAATGCTAAAGGTGACAAGATGATTCATACAGGAGGAGAAACACATGAGTGAAGTAACAGAAGCAAAAACACAGGAAAAGAGCAAATCAAAATTCAGTATACAGGAGATCTGCTATGTTGGTTTATTTACAGCAGTGATCGCTGTTATGGCACAGATTTCCATTCCAATGCCGATGGGTGTTCCGATGACCATGCAGACATTTGCCATTACACTGGCTGCAGTCGTATTAGGCGCAAAGCTTTCTACGATCTCCAGTGTCGTTTATTTACTGCTTGGTGCAGTCGGCGTTCCGGTACTTGCCAATTTCTCGGGCGGTTTTGATAAGTTTGTGGGACCGACAGGCGGATTCTTGATTTCCTTCCCGTTGATGGCATTTATCATTGGTTTTGGTGTAGAGCACAGAAAAGCATTTAAGGGTGCATTTGTAGCAGCACTTGTAGCAGGAACCGTTGTGAACTATGTAGTAGGTGTGATCATGTTCTGTCTGCTGACACACAGCAGTGTGATGGTCGGTATTACAGCCTGCGTATTGCCTTTTATACCAACTGCAATTATAAAAGCAATACTGGCATCCATTATTGGTTTTGCGGTCAGACGTGCAGTCCCGGGTATTCGTAAATGATCTACTTAAGACCTCATCATTTACTCTGTACACAGGGCTATTCGGGAAAAGGCTACAGCGACGGCTTCGTATCCCATATGGACGAAGTGGTCGCTGCGCTCAGAAATCAGCCGGGCACAAAGATCAAACTGATCTTTTCAACAGATACGCTTTGTTCCTGTTGCCCGCACAAAGAGGGAGAAGATCTTTGCGACACACAGGAGAAAGTAAAACGATTCGATCAGAAGGTGGTTGATTATTTCGGACTGGAAGAGAAAGAGTATTCCTACGGGGAACTGGTCAACCGGATCGATGCCGAAATGACGGAAGAGATGCTCGCCGATATCTGCGAAGGATGCAGCTGGTTTCCGGTCAGTGCCTGCAGGAAAAATATCTGTAAAAAATAAAATAATGGCAATCATGTAAAAGATCTGTAGAAAAATTGTGTTCTGCAGATCTTTTATGTTACAGTAAAAATGTATCATCAGGGTGTCATTATTTATAAAATGAAAACAACTTGCACATACTGCATAAAAAGAGCGGAGGTTTTGCAAATGGGCAATCAGGGAAATAAAGGAAAATCAAAAAAACAGGATAAATGCGAAAAAAGTGAAAAGAAGGAGCAGCAGGCAAAGCGTGTAAAAGATGCCGATGTAGAAGAAAGGCAGAAGGAAGCGGAACTGATCAGGGAAACCGGTGCGATCAGTTTAGAACAGAACAGACAGCATCACAGGATCGAACTGCTTACGATCATCGGTGAGATCGAAGGACATGATGTACTTTCGGGAAACACAAAGGCAACCAAATATGAACACATCATTCCAAAACTGGCACAGATTGAAGATTCCTGCGAGGTAGACGGTGTGCTCATCATTTTAAATACCATGGGAGGCGATGTGGAAGCAGGACTGGCGATCGCGGAAATGATCGCTTCTTTAAGTAAGCCGACGGTATCTCTGGTGCTGGGCGGCGGTCATTCGATCGGTGTTCCGATCGCGGTATCAGCTGATTATTCGTTTATCGTGGAAAGTGCAACAATGGTCGTCCATCCGGTCCGTATGAGCGGGATGGTGATCGGAACACCTGCAACCTATGATTATTTCAGATCCATGCAGGATCGTATTACTGGATTTGTTATATCCCACAGTCATATACCGCAGAAAACCTTTGAAAAACTGTTAATGGAAACAAAGATGCTGACAAAGGATGTCGGAAGCCTTGTTGTAGGGCCGAAGGCGGTAACATACGGACTGATCGATGCAGTGGGCGGATTGAAAGAAGCAATGGAAAAACTGCATGAGATGATCAGCGAGGCAAGTGAAGGATGACATTTTAAAAAAAGAATGTTATAATTATCCTTAATGCATATCATGCATGACATTTTATAGAACCGGAGTGAAAGAAATGGCAACGCAAAGAGGTAGAAAAACTGCTTCCGGACGTAAGAGAACAACAAACAGAAAACGAAATACAAGAAAGAAACAGGACAGCTTCAGCACAGAAGTAAAAGATGAAGTGATCCTGCTTCTGGGGATTGCTGTGACGATCCTTCTGTTTTTATCTAATTTTCATCTGATCGGTAAGGCAGGAGATGCGGTAAGTGCCGTTATGTTCGGCATTTTCGGAATCCTTGCTTATATCACACCGCCCATTCTGTTCCTGGGCATTTTATTCCTGATACTGAATCTTGGCAACCGTGTGGCGACGATCAAGCTGCTGGCAGGAACCTTCCTGTTTCTGGATCTTGAAGTTGTGGCAGCATTGCTCGGCGGGATCGGAAATGCAGGCAGCAATGCAGCTTCCTATTACAGTTATGCCAATTCCCATAAAATGGCGGGTGGTGTGATCGGCAGTGCCTTGGCAAAAGGCTTGACAGGCACGATCGGTATGGTAGGTACGATCGCCCTTGTCCTGATCCTTCTGATGCTCTGTCTGGTGCTCCTGACAGAAAAGTCCATTGTCCGGCAGTTAGCCGGAGCAGGCAGACATGTCTATGACAGTGCGCGGGAAGATGTGGAAAACCGCATTGAACGCAATGAGATCCTGCGCGAGCAGAGAATGCAGGAACG
>ERZ808240.3216-NODE-3216-length-16251-cov-5.474006_pt1 | contig 16251 bp, 14 predicted proteins | sample MGYA00521084_ERZ808240 | MGnify/ENA primary metagenome ERZ808240 (study PRJEB31516, sample SAMN03275571) | gut metagenome | biome: mammalia-associated habitat; material: feces | host: Papio cynocephalus | place: Kenya | collected 2012-08-06 ... | reverse complement strand
TATGAAAAGAAAAACATGGGCATGGCCATATATAATTCCTTGTTAAACCCATTCACTTTCTTCTTTGTGAACCTAGGCATGGTGCTTGTGGTCTTCTTAGAATACCATTTTGGCGTTTTGGACGAGAATTCTTCTCTTGGGTTCGTTAGCATTGGCGAGCTTGTTTCTTTGATTTCTTATTTGACGTCTTCTTTGGCCGCCCTTATGTCCGTGCAAAGGCTGATTGTCTCTTTAAACAAAGCTGGCGCTTCAAAGAAACGCATCGATGACTTCTTCGTTTATGAACCGGCCATTCATAATTTGAAAAAATACCACAAAGAGGATCAAGACCCTTCCAAAGCCTATATCTCTTTCCAAAATGTTTCTCTTACCTATGGCAAGGCGGGTGATAAGAATGCGGTTTCCGGACTTTCTTTTGATATCAAAGAGGGATCATGGGTCGGCTTAATTGGCGGAACGGGGTCAGGCAAATCGACAACCATCTCTTTGTTAGAGAGGCTATATGAGCCAACGCAGGGAAAAATTTTCTATCGCGGAAAGCCTTTAGATGAATACGATCTTGATGATTTAAGAAAAGAAATCTCTCTCGTTTCCCAAAAACCGTCTATTTTCAAAGGAAGCATTCGTTCCAATCTCCTTTTGGCTAAAAAAGACGCGACCGAAGAAGAACTCATTCACGCTTTAAAGGAATCTCTGGCCTTTGAATATGTCTCCAAATATGAGGATTTCCTTGATCATGAAGTGGAAGAAGGCGGAGCAAATCTTTCTGGCGGGCAAAAGCAGCGCCTTTTGATTGCAAGAGCCATCCTAAAAGGAGGGGATTTGCTTATCCTTGACGATTCGACCTCCGCTCTGGATTATCTTTCCGATCAACAAGTGAGGCGCAATATCTCTTTGATTCCGGGGTTAACGAAAATCATCATTTCCCAACGTGCGGGCTCTTTGAGGGATTGCGATTTGATTCTCGTCTATGACAAAGGAAGAATCATCGCCCAAGGGAAACATGAAGATCTTTTGAAGACCTGCCCTGTTTACCAAGAAATCTATGATATGCAAAGGAAAGGGGCTTAATATGATTAAGAAATTCAAATCATTCATCCCTTATGTCAAAGGATCCTACTTTTTAGCCTTCATTTCCTTGTTTTGCGCTTTGCTGGCCACCTCTTCCAAGCTATTCATTCCTTTCCTTGCTGGCAAGTGCGTGAACCTTATGAAGGATACGCCCCTTCATGAATTAGATCTTTCAGGCTATTTCCTTATCATGGCGATTTTCCTTGTGGTGGGAACTCTTTTCCGCTATGTTTTCGATTACATCACCTATTTGGTTGGCCAAAGAGTTATCAAAAACATCCGCAATGAGCTCTTTGAGGCGACGCTGGAATCACCCATCTCTTCGATTGACCAAGCGCGAAAGGGCGATCTTCTTCTTCGCCTTGTAAATGACGTGGAGAATGTCCAAACCGGATTGGTCAGCGGATTCGCGGCTTTCTATGATGGGATCATCTCGATTCTAATCACCCTTGTTTTCATGTTCACTTTAAATTGGATTCTTGGATTAGTGGTCGTGGGGCTTACCCCGATTTCCATTTTCGTCTCTCGTTTTGTTTCCAAATTCAACAGCAAACATTTCCGCAAGCAAAGAAGCGCTCAAGGAATGGTGAACGCCTTTGCTTCGGAAAGCCTCACAAATTCGGAAGCGGTAGCCACGTTGAATATCGCCAAAGACCGCATCGATCAATTCGACGAATTAAGCGATGAATTTCGCAAATCCACTTTCAAAGCAAATTTAGGCGCTTCCACAATCAATCCCTCAACGCGTTTAGTAAACGCCTTAATCAATGGCGCTTTGGTGCTTATTGGGGCCATCCTAATCATTGAAAACCCTAGGAATTTAGGGTTAAGCGCTTTCGCGGTGGGCGACCTTTCAGCCTTTTTGACCTACGCTTCCTCTTATATGCAGCCATTTAACGAAATCTCGAATGTTGTTTCGGAAATTGACTACGCTCTCGCTTCTTTTCAAAGAATCGATGAAACGATACATGGCAAAAAGGATATTAACCAAGGCAAAGAAGTCCTTTCCGGAAGCATCAACGATCTCCAAGCGAAGGATATTACTTTCTCGTATGATGGCAAACGGGACATCATCAAAGATTTCTCTTTGGACATCTATAAGGGGCACAAGATCGCTTTCGTTGGCCCCACGGGGTGCGGGAAAACGACGCTTATCAATCTCTTGATGAGATTCTATGATCCTCAAAGAGGCGCTTTCTATGCGAACCATCTCTCCACCCAGGATTTAGAGAAGTCCGCATTCCGCTCTCATATCGGCATGGTTTTGCAAGATACATGGATATTCAACGGTACGGTTTTTGAGAATATCGCCTACGCCAAAGAAGGAGCCACAAAAGAAGAAGTGGAAGAAGCCGCCAGAAAGGCCCAAGCCGCTCATTTTATAGAGCGCCTTCCCCAGGGGTATGATACCCAAATTAGCGATAGTTCAGGCCTATCCGTTGGTGAAAAGCAGCTTATTTGTGTGGCTAGGGTTATGCTCTTAGAGCCGGAAATCGTCATTCTTGATGAAGCAACTTCTAATATCGATGTCCGAACGGAAAAACTTCTTTCTGAAGCTTTCGATAAGCTTATGGAAGGCAAGACGTCCCTTGTAGTCGCTCATCGTTTGTCCACGATTGTCTCAAGCGATTTGATTGTCGTCTTAAAAGATGGGAAAATCATTGAGACGGGCAATCATAGGGAATTGATTGCCAAAAAAGGCTTCTACTATAGCCTTTATAACGCTCAATTCAATTAACGATGAAAAGAAAAACGCTCATTTTAACCTCTATTCTTCTTCCCGTGCTTGCCTCTTGCGAGATAACTTATTCGCATCCAATCACCCAAGAGGAAGCCAAAGGAATCATTTCGAATACCTTAAAGGAAATCCAAAAGAAAGATTATTCTTCCTTCTCTAAAATTCATCTTCGTTCCAAACTCATTGAGGAAAGGGTTTTTTCCGTTCTCGTCCATTCGCGCTTTTTGGAATGCAGCTACGATTTCTTATATACTGCCTCCCCTTATTCCTTAACGATACACACCAACTACCAAAACAAAGAAGGCAAGAAAACGAATTTTGTGAGCTCCCAATTGATCATCACCCGCACTGATAAGACTTATATGGTCTCCTTGAATAACAATGAATTAGAAGACATAAATCAAGAAAAGTTCCAGATTTATTGGCAATTCTGCGATTTCCCCAGGTATATCAAAAGCGTTTCTTATGGCCTTTTGAGCAAAGCCGATTCCTTGATTCATTCCGTCGGAAACGAAAATGACAAAAAAGAAAACCATCTTGTTGGTTTTCAAACCTCCTCCAAAGCCTCCGATGACTTGAAAATTGATTTTTCAGGCAGCCAATTTGATGCGGGATCGCTTTTCTTTCAGCAAAATTACCGCCCCGAAACCGCATCCGAGTTAGATATGCATATGTCAGGGAATCTAATCCAAGAATATTCCACGACCTATTCCTTCACGCAAAACGAAGAGGATGATTATTATCTTGCTGGCAATTATGAAGGCAAGATTACCAGTTCCGTCGAATATGAGTAAACCCCGTTCCGAAGCAACCATCTCCTATACAATGAGCCGCATTCGAGGGAAGGACACTTCCATCGAAATCAAACTCCGGAAAGAATTATACAAAAGGGGATATCGTTATCGCGCCAATTCCAAATATATCTTTGGCCATCCGGATATTTCTTTCAAAAAATATAAGGTGGTCGTCTTTTGCGATTCCGAATTTTGGCATGGATACCATTTCGAGGAAAACAAAGAGAAGATTCATTCTCATTTGGATTACTGGATCCCGAAAATCGAAAGGAACATCGCTCGCGACAAAGAAGTAAACGCCAAACTCAAAGAGGAAGGCTACATCGTTCTTCGTTTCTGGGGGAAGGATATCAACAAAGAATTAGAAAGATGCGTCCAAGAAATCGAAAACGCTTTATCTTCTAGAGGATATAAAAAAATCCCTCGGCAATGAGGGATTTCAATATATGTCTCAATTATTTTTTAGAATCGGCAACAAGATTCAAGAGAGCTAATGCGGCAGCAACGAAGGAGAAAACAATGACGCAAATCGTTCCGGCCCCGAGAGAAATCTCCGAGTGAGCGGAAGAGAAATTTTCATCGAATCCGTTGCTAGAAGCAAAGAACTTAATCGTAAAGAAGAACAATATGCCAATGCCAACGCCAAGGGCCAATTCGATGAAAGGAATGACCTTTTTGCCAGAATCGGCAAGAACAAATCCCGTAAGGCCAACAAGCGTCAAAACAATCAAAGCGACGAAACCAATGACAAGTGGCCAAACAACGTTATAAGTGCTATTGTGCATGCCAAACATCGCCACGAAAATACTGCCTTCAGGGGAGCCGACTTTCTCTGAGAAGATATCCGCGAACATACACATGATGGCCACGAATGAGGCAATCGCAACGAGAAGCGAGAAAACCTTGGTATTTGATTTCTTTTTCATACTTAAATGTCCTTTATGAATAAAAACAGGGAGGCCAATAGCCTACCTTGGTTATTGTAACCTTAATTCAAATTACCATAAAGGTTTTTCTTGATAACAAGAAGATATTTTGCAAGAAAGGCATCTCCAGTATAATAGAAACATGGAAATATTCATCGTTTATAGCTCTCTTTTTTATTTAGGCTCTTTGGGGGGTTGGGTTATTGAACTTTTTTTCCGTCGTTATATTTCCCAAAAACGTTGGGTTAACCCGGGTTTCCTTGTCGGCCCCATTGTTCCTTTGTATGGCTTTGGATTAACAAGCTTTTATTTCTTTTCCAATGTGATTCCTTGGCAGAATATTTCTTCGATTTCATGGTTAAACACGCTCATCGAAGTGTTTGCTGCAGGACTGTTCATGACGGTCATCGAGTATATAGCCGGCATCATTTTCATCAAAGGAATGCATATTAAATTATGGGATTACAGCAAAAGACCTTTGAATGTTCAGGGAATCATTTGCCCTCTTTTCAGTTTCATTTGGCTTATTTGCGGGGCTCTCTATGTATATTTATGCAATCCTTTGTTCGTTCGTTTTGCCGAATTCATTTCGGCTAATTGGTTTTACCTTACTTTCCCTATCGGTGTTTTTTATGGCGTGACGGCAGTGGATTTCGGCTATTCGATGCAACTTGTTGCCAAGATTCGCAAAGCCATCGCCAACTCCAAAGCGATCGCTTCATGGGAAAAACTCAAGGTTTCTTTCAAAGACTATCTTAAAGAAAGGAAAGAACGGTCCAATTTCCTTTTTGCTTTCTCTTCCAAAAAAGAAGAGTTCGATGCCATGGTTCGTGAGGCAATGGCGAAATCTAAAAGAGATTATGATGATTACATTGCTAAGAAATTAGCGAAGAAAGAAGCTAAGAAACTGGCGAAAAGGAATGAATTATGACCACATTGGCGCTGCTATTCTTAATTTTCTACGCCTGCGTTTCTGTTTTGAACATCGTTTTCTGCATCTTAGAAAACGAACGTTGGAGAAAAATCACGAAACCTTTTTGCCTCCTTGGCTTAATCGGCTTTGTTTTCGTTACGGACCTCTCGCATATATGGCTTTGGGTTTCTTTGATTCTTGCGTGGTTGGGCGATGTCTTTTTTATCTTCAAAAAGAAAAAAGCGTTTGTCGTAATAGGAATGATTTTCTTTTTGCTTTCGCATGTTTTCTATTTGTGCGAATATGGTTATATTTTCCAATCAACGAATGCCGAAATATATGCGAATTATTGTTTCTTTCTTCGATTCTACCCCCTCTTTGTCATTCCCGCGATTCCTGTATCTTACTTTCTTTCCAAGAAAGATACGCGCTTAACGGTTATCGGTAGCCTTTACCAATCCGTTTTGATCATGGTCTTTGCCGGCTCTATTTTCGCATTGGCAAGTGGCTATTCCCTTTATTTCTTATTCGTGACTTTTGGGACGGTTCTTTATTACATAAGCGATTTCTTCAACGCTTTCACGCTGTATATAAAAAAACTGAGAAAGAGGGAGCTGATTATCATGTCAACCTATCTTTTGGCTCAGTTTTTGATCGTCTTCGGGGTCTATTTATCTTCTATTGCTTAGATAAACCAATAATTTCCTCACCGCTTTCCCACGATGGGATATAGCGTTTTTCTTTTCGTCGGAGATATCCCCAAAACAAAGGTTTCCTTCGTCAGCGATGAAGATGGGATCGTAGCCGAAGCCATTCATTCCTCCAATCTTGTTGGCGATCTTCCCTTCGCAAACCCCGTCAAAGAAAAGGGGCTTCGCATCTTTGCTCTCAAGAAAGCAAATAGAGCAATGGTAACGAGCTTTGCGGTTTTCCTTGCCTTCAAGTAAAGAAAGGACGTGTTCATCTACAATTCGATAATCAGAAGAAATGGAAGCTGCCCATCTTGCGGAATGGATGCCCGGGAAGGCATCTCCTAATGCATCGATTTCAATTCCGGAATCATCGGAGATCACGGGGATATTCAACAAAGAACAAAGAGCGTGGGCTTTGATATAGGCATTCTCCTGATAATTCTTCCCATCTTCGACGGGTTCGTTTTTCACCTTGAAATCCTTGTCGGAATAAACCTGGTATCCTAAAGGCTCTAAGACCTCTTTGAATTCTCTGACTTTGTTGGGGTTATGGGTCGCAATGACAATCTTCTTATCCATTTTGCTTTTCCTTTTTGGCTACTCTTTGGTAAATGGCCATCGGTATTATAGACAAAAGGAAAAAAGCCAGGGTGACTAAAAACATGACGTTCGAGGGAGTTTTGCCTCCTAGATTTGCGTTTGTCGGATCATTATAGGAAGTGGTGGGGAAGAGCGATTGAGAAATAAGCGGGCCGACAATCATTGGCAAAAGAACGGCAAAAACCATTCTCACGCCTTGAAAAAGACCAATGTCTTTTTCCGGTGTTCGATTACGTATGGAGGCGCTTAAAACGGCCGTGCATAATAGATAGCCTGTGATCAAGAGAAGTCCGAAAATGATCAACAAAACATGGTTCGAGCCGAATTGCCCCGTCAGATAGATTCCTAAAGCCCCAATAGAGCCTACCCCTAAAGCGGAATAGAAAAGAAGGGTCGGCTTCACCTTATTCATAATCGTGGCGCCTAGAATAACGGTAATCAAAGATGCCCCGCCCATGATGATGATAAGGGCGACATAGAATTCGATGCCGATGCCGAAATTCGCCCCAAAATATTCTATTGGGTTTTGGAAATAAACCAAGTAATAGGGCATAAACGCATTGATTGCGGAATTAAAGCAAAGGAAGGTCAAAAGAAGAAGGTAGAGCTCCTTATTCTCTTTGATGATTTTTGGACGAAAACCATAAATTAGCTTCTTGCAATAGCCGCCCTCCCTATTCGGAACGCAATTGTCTTTAGGCAAAAGGAAGATGGAAACGATACCGATAATGGTCACTATGATTCCACAAATCAAGAAATAGAGGAACCAGCCATGGGCAAGCGCTTCTTGCGAATCCTTATAAGTGCCGTTCTGTATCAATCCATTTAAATAATCGTCACCATTGGTAGAAGAGCCGATGTGCAAAGGAAGACCGATCCCCATCATCATGACGTTCGCTAAAAGAGGCAAAATAGAGACAACCGATTCCACCCTTCCGCGATTGCTTGAATCGGTGTGTTCCGTTAACCATGCGTTAAAGGCGGCATCGTTGGAAGAGGAGCCGAAGAAAGTCATCACGTTGTCCATAATGGTTATGAAGATACCGACAAGAAGAATGGCGGAAGCCTGATTTTTGGTGATATCAAGCATGTTGTGGTAGCTAAACAGTCCGAAGGAAAAGACGCTTAAGCCCCAAATGATATAACCGATGTTGATGAAGAGCTTTCTTTTTCCCAATCGATCGGATAATAAGCCGATAAAGAACGTCGTCAATGTGGCGGCAATCGAAGAGGATATCGTCATCCAAGTGATTGCATCCGCATTCCCCGTCTGGGAATATACCCAAAGATTGATGTAATTATTTTCAATGGCCCAAGCCAATTGGCCTATGATCCCGACTAAAAGAATGGACACCCAAAATCTTGCGCCTAATTTATTTTGTTTCATTGAAATTTTCCTCGTTGCCTATTTTAGCAAAAATAGGTTAGCCAGAAGAAAAAAGAATATAAAAGTTGCTGTGGGAAAATATTTCTATTCCATTTCAAATGATGTGAAACAAAAGACACGAAAAGACATTGGGGATGGCTCTCTATATCTTGTTCCCTAACCAGCTGGAGTTTGAAAAACGCAAGGAATTATTGCAAAATAATGCAAGCTTTTTAAATGCTTCATTTCTTTTGGTTACAAACAACGATGGGGTGTTAGCTAATAGAAGACACTGATTGCGTGAAAAAGCAAAGAAAATTAAACATGATGTTAAAAAATATATTTAGAGAAATAATATAATTAGGTGTAATTGATCTTTGCTGGAGGTGAATTATGATAAGAGTCGCAATCGTTGAAGATGATACAGCTAGCGCTAGAGAATTAGATTCGTATCTCAAGCGTCTTTTGCTGGAAAATAATCTTTCCCATGATACGGTCTTTTTCTCAACGGCAGATAAATTCCTCTCTATATTCCGCAAAGGCGACTTTGATATCGTTTTTATGGACATAGATATGCCTGGCACTAATGGGATGGATGCAGCGAGAAAATTAAGAAAGAGCGACATGGACGCCATTCTGATTTTTGTTACAAATCTATCTCAATATGCTCTTGAGAGCTACGATGTCCAAGCTTTTAATTTCATGGTTAAGCCAATTAATTATGATGACTTTGCAATGAAGATGGGACGCGTCATCGCAAATATCAAATCCAGCTCTAATAATAAAATTCTGATAAGTTACAAAAAGAATGGCTGCATTAACGAAAAGATTGCCTTAATATCCAACATACGTTATGTGGAAATTCGCGACCATACCCTGATTTGGCATTTGGCGGATGGCGATTATAGTGGGCTACGAGGCGAGAGCATGAAATCTTTGGATGCTAAATTGGACAATTGCGGTTTCGCAATGTGCGATCAATCGTTTTTAGTGAATATAAAATACATCACTTCAGTGAACAAAGAAGAAGTGCATATAGGCAATGATATAATCAAAATCTCGAGACGCAAAAGGCAGGAGTTTTTATCTAAGGTCGCAAAACAACTGGCGGGAACCGTTGGAAGCGACTGATTTTGATACATGCAGAAGAGGCTTAAAAAGTGACTTGGTTTTCTTTGTATAAAATCATATTTATAAGCGAGCTATTATTGGCGGAGTTACTGATCGCTTTCCATTATAAGAAAAGAAAGGGATTTTCATATCTCTTTCCATTGATGATATGCGCTTGCTATCTTTTTGCCTTTCTTTATCCGGAGAAACTCGTAAATGATTGGCTATCCTCTTCCTTCATGTTCGTTTTGCTCTTCTGCATAACTATTTTAGGCATCAAAGTCTGCTTTATCGCCGATTTTGGGAGCGTTCTCTTTTGCGCGATATCTGGTTACACGATTCAGCATATATCCTATTTGTGTTTCTCTCTTATCGATGCCGTCTTACTTGATGGCAAGGCTTTCATATCTTCGGCATACAACAATAATAAAATCATTTCTTTTGATAGCTTTGGCGGAATGATTGCCTTTAGCTTTGTCATATATTTATGTCTTTATTTTTTTGTATATATGTCATCCTATTTACTACTGAGAAAATACATTTCTAAAAACGGCATTCTGAAATTTAAAAGCCTTACCATTGTCGCTTTCATTCTTTTAACCTTGCTTTCGAATATAGTAATATCGGATGTTTTTCGCTATGTCGAGGATGTCCCTCTGATTTTATCTGCTTTGTATTATATTTTGAGTTTGCTTCTTTGCGCCACGATTATTTTTCTGCAAATAAATACCATAAGAAGAAAAGATGTCGAGCAAGAAATGGAAATTATGTCCACTCTTTATAAAGAGCAACAAAAGCAATATAAAATCAGACAAGAAACGATTGATCTCATAAATATCAAATGTCATGACTTTCGTCATAAGATACATGAAGTTGGCGAAAAGCATTTCGTTGATTCGAACGCCTTGCAAGAGATGCAAAATCTTATTTCGTTTTATGATGCCAAAATATCAACCGGCAATAAGATGATTGATACGATCCTAACGGAGAAAAGCATTATATGCAATGATAAAAAGATTTCATTTACATGCATCGTCGATGGAAGCTCTTTGGAATTCCTTGATAATGGAGATGTTTGCGCCCTTTTTGGCAATATTCTCGATAATGCTGTTGAGGCGTGCGATAAGGTTACGGATGAAAACAAAAGATGCATAAGCCTCATTGTCGAAAAAGAAAAAAGCGCTGTGGTGATCAAGGAAGACAACTATTATGTTGGGAAAATCGAAAGAGATAAAAATGGATTGATAGAGACTAGCAAGCAGGATAAAGGCTATCATGGTTTTGGGATAAAATCGATTCGCGAAATCGTTTCGCGGTATGACGGGATTCTTAAAATAGAAACCGATCATGGAGTTTTTAGGCTCAGCATTGTCTTTTTTAGATAGGCATTTGGGTAATTCTCTTACCAAATTCGGCGAGAGATTAACCATGTTCGGCGTAAGCGCTTACAAGAGTTTTGCTATGTACTATATTCACAATGCTTATAAGCGCTTATAAGCTAGACTTTACACGTAATTGTGTCTTTTGATGTTTCAGGTTTCATCGAAAGAAAAAAAAGAGTCAAATGATTTTGTTTTTCGCCAACATTTCATTGCAAACGCCGTGTTTTCGCTTAATACGAAAAAACGGACGCATTGGATAATTGCTAATGAATTGGCGAAACCACACGAGTTTTGCTTTTTATGGCAAAAAGTCGTGAAAGAAAGGCTAAAGTTTAAAAAGGAGGTTTCTATGGATTTTAAACAAAAAGCTAAAAAATTCTTTAAGATGAAGGGCCTTGTGTCTTTGAGTCTTCAGTATGCAGCCGCAATCGTTCTACTGACGTCTGTTTTGGTTGGGACGAATATCGCTTATGGCTTTGAGCAAGAAATTAACTCGGTTTTGGCGAAACCAATCATTGACGAGAAAGCCTATGATAAGTCTAGCGTGGATGGACAAAAAATGTCTGCTAGGATCATGGAAGAGGGCAGTGTTCTTTTGCAAAACAAAGACAACGTTTTGCCTTTAAGCACGGAGAATACGCCGAAGGTGAATGTTTTTGGATGGCATTCTATAGATTGGCTTTATGGAACCGGAGGAGATCAAGTTGGATCGGGAGGCGTTCTTCCAGAAGATGATGATTTTGACAAAAACATTGATTTCTATAAAGCGCTTGATAATTACGGCATAGACTACAACGCTGATCTTAAGAATATGTATTATAACTATTTCAAGCCCTTTAATCTCGGACGTGGCTTGAAGGTTGGAAATATCTCAGAAGCGCAAAAACTTGTAGAACCTGACATTGAAGACAAGTCTTATTATTCTGACGAGCTGCTTGAGAAAGCCAAATCTTATTCCGACACCGCGATTATGGTGATTTCAAGACTCAGTGGAGAGGGAGGAGGCAATCCTGGATATCAGCCTAAAACAGGGCCTAAAGGCGAAAGCAAAGATAACGAACGCCATTATCTTGAAATCTCAGTAGAAGAAGAGAAGCTCCTTACTTATTTAGGAAAAAACTTTGATAAGGTTATTGTCTTGATAAACAACTGCAATCAGATGGAGCTTGGCAAAATCGAGACAATCGAGGGCGTGGACGCTTGCTTATATGTCGGCTACACCGGAACACGTGGCGCAGTTTCTATACCTAAGCTTTTATATGGCGAAGTTTCGCCTTCTGGAAGAACCGTTGACACTTTCGCATACGATTTATACACCAACCCTTCTGTAATTTGGAGTGAGCCTGTTTGGGCCGATTCTAGTTATTTGGATAAGGTAGCGGGCATTTATATCGGATATAAGTGGTATGAGACCGCTGATGAAATGGGACTTTGGTCTAGCATGAATGGATATGCGGATGGGTATAAGAGCGTTGTTCAATACCCATTCGGCTATGGATTGTCCTATACAACTTTTGATTGGACTGTAGATGGCATCACAGTAGACGGAAACGCTTATTCCGATAAAGCCGCTTTAAAGAAAGACTCGAAGATTGAATTTACCGTCACCGTGAAAAACACCGGTAATGTTGCCGGCAGAGAAGTTGTTGAAATCTATGGGACGGCTCCTTATAAGACAGGCGAAATAGAGAAAAGCTCTGTTGAACTTGTAAATTATGGCAAGACGAATTTAATCGAGCCCAATGCGAGCGAGACCATGAAGATATCCGTGGATATGTATGATATCGCTTCCTACGATTGCTATGACAAAAATAATGACGGCCACAAAGGATATGAACTTGATGCGGGGGATTATTCTTTCAAACTCATGAAGAACAGCCATGAAATCAATACGGTCAATTATGGCGATAAGCAAATCGAGGGCAAATTTGAATTTAATTTAGCCACAACCGCGCACATCGACAATGATCCTGTCACTGGCAAAACGGTAAAGAACCTATTCACCGGTGATGATGCGGTGGACATTGTCCCAGTTGACAATAAAACTTCGACATTCGATCCCAAAATACCTTGGATTAGCCGCGCGAAATTTTCAACTCCTGCCGAATTGTCTAAACAAAGGGAGAACTGGAAACGCGACGAAAACCCTATTCTCAAAGATTATGACAAGGAATCTTTGGATAGATGGTCCAAATGGGATGATGCAACGACGGATGAATTCGGCAATCCAGTAAATCAAACTAAGCCCACATGGGGAGCAAGCGGAGATATGAAACTTGCGAAAAATGGCGTCATTACCGAACTCGGACAAAAACTTGGCGAGAATTATGATGCTCCTGAATGGGAAGAAGTCTTAAACCAAGTCAAGTTTGATGAAGCTTTGAATGTCATGAATCGTTATTATGGTTCAAAAGCCATTGATTCCGTTGGGAAACCAGAGCTCAGAGATCTTGATGGCCCAACTCAAGTCAGCGGATACAGTACCGCTCCAAGAGGAACCGGGTATCCTTCTATGGTTGTCTTGGCGCAAACGTGGAACCAAGAACTGGCCTATGATTATGGCAAATCGTTTGGCAATGACATGGTTTCTATAGGCGTTATGGGATTATGGGGATTCGCATGCGATTTGCATGTGGATGCGTTCTTTGGAAGAAACAATGAGTCGCCTTCTGAAGATCCTTTCCTTGCAGGAACCGTAATAGCTAAGGCCGTGAGTGGCGTAAATACTCGCGGAAGATATACCTTCCTTAAGCATTTTGCGATTTATAACGCTTATTGCGACAGAACGTATATGAGTGAGCAAACTCTTAGAGAAACTCATTTGAAAGCCTTTAGAAAGGCTGTTGTCGATGGCGGAACTCTTGGCCTCATGACGAGTTACCAATCTGTTGGCGCCGAGAATTCCAACTATTCAGTCGGTTTAATCACAGGCGTTTTGCGCAATGAGTGGGCATTTAAAGGCTCTGTCACGACGGACGCCATCAGCGGCGCTGATTATCAATTTGAAGGGCTTGTTCGCTGTGGCGGAAACCTTGGAATGAATGTTAGCCTCGGCAAAGGGAGCATCAGCTATTCACAAGAGGAAACCTCTGGAAGGATGCAAAATAGAATGAGAGAAGCCGTTCATCAGATTCTTTATATGTGGTTACGTTCCGATTACAACTACAGATACTACCAAGCTAATGGTGAAAGTGATGACTCCTACTTTAGTTCCACATCCATAAACTCTTGGGTCTGGTGGAAGCCATTCCTGGTATCTCTTGATGTTGTTGTCGGCTCTGCATTAGCTTTCTGGGTGATATGCGCTACCGTTAATTTTGTTCGAAAAAACAATAAAGATGGAGAAGAAAAAAATGAAAAAACACTCTAAATATTTTTGGATTAAACTTGCAAGTGGCGTGACGCTTTCTGCCATCGCTTTAACCACTTCGTTGTCTGTTATGCTGGCATCACGCTCTAACTATAATGCTTATTATAACGATTTGATGTCTCAGAAATCGGAACAAGAACGCTTGAATAGTTTGCCTCTTGAATTTCTCGGGATTACTGTCGCTCTTAATGACGGCGTTGCTTATTATAAAGATGGTTTTGGCTACGCTCCTGAAAAGAATGATTTCAACGTGAAGGCTAACTTTACCGAAAAAGGAAAGGATTTTTCCAAGAAACTCTCCTCAAAGAGTTTTGAGATGACCGTTCCTGAAGACTTTGCCAAAAATGGTGGAGATATCCTGTTTAGCTATACCTTCACCCCTGAGAAAAAAGAAGAGGATAAAACAGATCCTGTTCCCGTTACGAAGACGGCGACGTTTAATTACGTGCTTCAGGAACCGAGTGAGAACATGTATAAGATTGAGACAATGCCGACCTTTACCGAAGCGGGAAGCGCTGTTAACGTCAAAGGAAACAAAATAACGCTCGAACCATTAGATAAGACGAATTACAAATATGAAGAAAAATTCACTGATGGATATGCTCTTTTCACTCATATAAAAACAGGGGTTACGATTAAAAAAGCGATTACTGATTCCTTTAGCGTGTATGGAAAGGATAACGTTAAATATGAATACAATAACGTCACCTGCCATTTTGCGAATGAAATTGAAAATCTAGGCATCTCATTCTTAGATGATAAATTCATGCTTTCACCAAAGACCGCGGACGTTTTGGAAATCGGCTCTATCGAAGGGGATGATGCTTCTGTTGAATTAGGCGGGAACATTTCCTTAACGGGAAATATTGCCACAAAGAAATTCTTTGTTGAATCTGGCGCTAAAGTCGTTATAAACGGAACCATCAATGTTGACTATATGTGCGCCTATAAGGACAGCGATTTGACTTGTAATTGGTCCGGAGGAGATTGCATTACAATCAATGGAAGAGGACTGATTGAGCTAGATGGCAAAGTTTTGATGAAAGGCAATGGCGGAGGAACCGGAATTAACCTTGTAGGTATGGCGAGTCTGCAATTGACTAGAAACAGCGAAGTCAAGATTGAAGATTGTGAATGGGGCGTTGGCACTTTCTGGGTTGAGAATGAAAAAGAAGACACCAAGGAAGGATATCTGCTTCTTCCACCGGGATACAAGCATGATGCAGAGAACGATAATGCAAGATACTATTATGGTGAAAAATGCATTTTGGATGCCTCTGCCACAACACAGGGCTGGCTTTGCAATATAGTCGAGAAGACGGCATCCGAATACGAAATAATTGAGGCACCTGATTTAACGAAACAAGGATCGGCCAAAAGAACGGATGGAAGCACGATTGTTTTGCCTGCCTTGAATTTCACCGATTACGAGGTCTCAATAAAAGGAAAGAAATTTGTTTTCCATCATGAAACCAATCTTGAATTCGAAGTGACTTTCGAAAGTGCGTCTAACCTGCAGATTGATTGCGTGAATGTGAATTCCGACGAGAGTGGATACACATTTGCCGTCAATGAAGGCAAAGAGGCTAGTGTCACAGGAACAATCTCATCCGATGATTTAGGCAATATTACCATTTCAGGCAAAGGAAAGATGCTGCTAAATGGCGAAATCAACATTAAGGAAAAACATTCCTTGACGGTTGAAAGCGGCAGCTATCTAAAAGTTACAGCCGCTTATAATGATGCTATTAATGTTTATGATGAAAGCGTGCTGAACCTATTTGGGACTGTTGATATCCTTGGATTAGAAGGGAAAACGAGCATCAATCTTCATAATGAGCTATCGGCAGTTTATCTTGATGAAACAAGCGATGTTAATATTACAGGTGGTTATAGTATCGCGCATTGGGATACTGACATTTATGCAAAGGTTTATTACCCAGCTGGATTTGTTAATGAAGAAAATCAAATAAAGAGTAGTGAAGGCAAAGCAATCTTAACGTACGAGAGCACGTTTAAAGTAGACTTCGTCGAACAAACTAAATAATATTCGATTTTGAAGAAATATGAGGGGCAAGCCCCTCATATTTTTTATTTCGGCAGACGTTAAGGAATAAAATAGAATTAGGGCTGACCTTGAAATAAAAAATCACCAGAAACTGGTGATTTTACTGCTGAGTTTTATTTTTGAATCGCATATCTTGAGCTACTGGGTTGAAGTAGTAGACCCAAGCGAGTCAACCATCATAGAGCATCTCTCGGTTGCGACTAAGCTTCAAATGGAGCAGG
>ERZ808240.3215-NODE-3215-length-16257-cov-2.677139_pt1 | contig 16257 bp, 20 predicted proteins | sample MGYA00521084_ERZ808240 | MGnify/ENA primary metagenome ERZ808240 (study PRJEB31516, sample SAMN03275571) | gut metagenome | biome: mammalia-associated habitat; material: feces | host: Papio cynocephalus | place: Kenya | collected 2012-08-06 ... | reverse complement strand
TGCTAGTAGGACTTTGTTTTTAGCCAGCATTGAAGACAATACCATCGTCTTCAAATTCAACAATGTTCCCTGTTAAGTATAGCTGGCCTTGGAGGTCTTGATCGACCTCCAAGAGAATTCCTGCATCATTGTAGACGCAGGTTATTGTTTCTGACCCATAGGGAAGTTTAACAACTTCCCTATAGTCTTTTGTAAAGGCAAAGTCTTCTGTAAATACAGTCATGTCACACCTCTTAAGGTTAAATTTAACCGCACTAATTATCTATGCGGTCTATATTAATAATATATAACTATTTTCTTATAAAAAATAAAAAATGTTCGGATAACAAAAAAAAGAATAGACCAGAGAGGTAATGCTCCCTGGCTACAATAATGAAGGACTATCTCAGTTGAGTTAGTCCTTCACAGCCTATGACTTGTCCCTCTACATTCCTAATTAATTTACCAGGAACATAGACTTTAATGTCTTTGTACCTTGGTAAATTCAAGAATGCGTCTGCTGCTAATCTAGACATAATTAGTCCAGATTGCAACTTCGTATATAAGTCGACTATTTTGCCTTCTTCGTCTAGGAAGTTTACTTCCCCATATACTTCTGTGTATACAGGTATTTTATTTCCTTCGTAGTCGATAGTATCGACTACTTTGGACTCAGAAGAAACTCTGGTAACTATACCAGATTTTGGAATGTTTATAGTGGTTCCATTTACCACTACCACAATGTCATGTGGTGTTAAATTTAATATTTTCATTCTATCTCCTTTAAATTTGTTTAGGACACAACTAATTATATATTGGTCCTATTTTAATAATATATAGTTATTATTATATAATTCTTCAATGTTCAACTTAAGTGGAATATTTAATCTTAAGAAAGGAGGTAAACTAAACATGAGTATAATCAAAACACTTATTGATAATCGATTAACTAAAGATGAATTTTATACTTGGTATAATAATAGTTATAGAAATGTTATAGATGTTAAGTATGATAACTTATTTAATTATATGTCTAGTTTACCAGATATTAACCAAGCTGTTAATGAACTTATATATGCACTAATTACTAAGAAAGTTATTATCCTATGTGTTGATATAGATCATGATGGTTGTGCTAGTGGAGTTATAGGTTATAAATTCTTAACTACATTATTTCCTACTTTAACTCCTAAAGTTAGATTAATCATAAGTTCTAGAAAATTTAAAAGAGGTTTTAATCAAGATATGATAGATAAGATTGAAAGCTATGTAAATAAAGAAAATGTTATACCAGGATTAATCATAACTGCAGATATGGGTAGTTCTGATAACCAAAGATATAAGCTTATAAAAGATACTTATAAAGATATTAAAATAATAGTTACAGATCATCATACAGTAGAAGAAGATAATTATCCAACTTATGCTAATGCATTTATTAATGTTCAAAGAGATGATTTTAAATTAGAAAAATGTATATGTGGTTGTGCTACATTATTTTTTTTATTAGTATCTACTTATTTTAAATTTTATAAAATACAAGATAAAGATATTAATTTATTTAAAGATTATCTACCTTATGTAGCAGCTGCTACTATAGTAGACAGTATGAGTATGAAATATCCTATTAATAGGTATTTAGTAAAATTAGGATTACAATATCTTAATCTTTATCCAGATAGAAATTTTAGTACTATTAAAAAATTATTAAGACTACCTAATATACTTAGATATAAAGATATTGCAATGTCTATAGGACCATTGATTAATACAGGTAATAGATTAAGTTTTGAACAACTTACTCTTTATAGTTTAACTACAGAAGATGATAATAAATCTTTAGAACTTATGAGGAAGTTATCAGAATTATCTAAAATTAGAAAACAAATGACTAATGATGTATTACAAAATACACTCAATATGAATAATATATACGAATATAAATATGTAACAGTTGTTAAAACTATATCTAGAATTAATATAGCAGGTGTAATAGCTAATAATATATTAGGTATGACTAATACACCATGTATTTGTTTCTTAGATAATAATAGTGATATATTAATAGGCAGTGCAAGATCAATAGACGGAGTTAATCTTTTAAGTATAGTTAGAACATTATCAGATTATATTATAGAAGCTAATGGACATGAAGCAGCGTTTGGTATTTCAATTAGAAAAGAAAAATTTGAAGAGTTTAAACAACAGCTTAATATTGCATTACAACCAGTTATTAATAATCTTCCTAAATCTACTCTACAAGCTGAACTTATGTTAAGCCATGAAGATTTAACTATTGATACTATGACAAAAATAGATATGATATCTCCATATGGAATAGATTGGAAACAACCTATTTGTAGTTGTGTTGAAACATTTAAGATTATAGATATATTTCCTATTAAGAATTTTTATAAGTTAACATTTCAATTAGTTAATGGATTAACTATTACAGGTATGCATTTTTTTAAAGATAATATTACATCTGGTATATATTCCTATAACTTTATGGATATTATTAAGATAGGTATGAGAGTAAAATTATTTTTTTATCTTACATTATCTTATTATAAAGAATATTCAATAGGGTTAGAAATTATTGATATTTATCCTAGACATAAGGAATAAGATATGAAATCTACATTACCTACTTTATCGATAGATGAATATTTAACTAATAAACATTTATTAATTCCTAAATTATGGTTATATTATTTAGCTGCTGATAAATCACAATCTTCTTTTTATAATGTATCTAGTTTAAAATATGATTTAAGTTCTTCCTCTATTGATAGAGATTTATCAAGTTCAATGGAGAAATCTTTAGAGAGTCTATATGGTTCTTATTTTGATAAAGTTACTGCTGATGTTGATATAAAAACAGATAAAGGTACTAATACACAATATTGTAGAGTATCTTTAACATTAGAAGATGATGATCAAAAATATTATTTATTAAAGGAACTTGAAACAAAAAACGGAGAAATTAAAAATTATCATAATATGCTACATGAACTTTATGAAGAATGGGCTGCGTTTAATCAATAAGGAGATAATATTATGGAACAAAATAATCCTATGTCAGAATTACAATCTCTCTCTGATGCCTTAAGAGATTCAGAAATTAATAGAATCTCTAGTGAAATTGCTAGTATCCAAGAGATACTTGAAGATCCTGAAGTTAATAAAAATAACTTCATTCCAGAGTCTGTCTTTAAAGAAGAGTTTTTACCTTTCTTTAAAGATTTTATGTCTAATAAGATAGATAAAAAAGATGTTAAGAATAATACATTAATGTATAAGTGGTTAGCATTAGCAGAATCACCATATAAAGAAGTAGATGTTATCAATATGAAAGGTGAAAAGATATTTACAGTTCCTCCATTATATAATAAAGATGGAGTAGATCTTAATCCTCTTAAACAAGTTCCATTTGCAGAGATTGGTAAAGAAGTAGAAAATAGAAATTCTATACTAGCTGAAGATGGAGAGAATTATTTAATACAAAGATTAAGTGCGTTACCTAAAGAAGCATTTTTAAATCCTAATGAAGTTACAGAAGATATTAGAAGATGGGAAGCTATATTTAAACGATATGAAAATGTAGAAGAAGAAAAATCTCCTAGTCTTGATAACATTCCTCAAACTGTTAAAGAAGATTTAGGATTAATAACAGATGATTAAAATATAAGACATAAGACTAATATTAGTCTTATGTCTTATGAAATATTTTTAATTATATATTTTTTATACAGTAATTTAAAAATAAGGAGAGTAAAATGATTAAGCACCACAGCATATTTACTTATAAAGATGTATTCTTTCTTAAGCATTATTCACTTTATCTTTCTTTAGTGTCGGATAAAAAAGACAAGATAAATATTTCAGTAATACCACTGGATGTAAATATCTCAATAAGTAGAGGTAATACAAAATCTAAAGTTTTATATTTACCTTTTATTTGTGTAGAGTGTAAAAATATATTAAGATTTTATACAGATAGTGAAGAATTTATAATACCTGTTATATCTTCTGATTCAAAATTTTATCAATTTGATAAAGATAGAGTGTGTGATTACGCCGAAGTATTATCAAGACAATGTCTACCTAAAGGGGGTGTAGAACATACGTGGAATAGTACTTTAAAATTTATAAAAGAATTATGCACAGATGAATATTATAAAGATATGTCTACTAGTTATTATATATCTACAGATGAACCAAAACAAGGATTCTTTGGACTAACTATTAAAATACATGATATAATTGACTGTAATAATACAGTTATTACTAAACAACAATATACTGAACTTGAGCATAATATTAAAAAGTTTATAAAAGAATTTGGTATAGTTAATAGTTACTATAAAGAACGTAAAATTAAGAAGTAGGAGAATATTCTCCTACTTCTTTTTTTATTATGCAATAGAGTAATATCTTAATATAGAAGATCTATTAGTATCTGTAAATGTAGTTGTTTGTGCATCTATCATCTTAGATAATGAAATAGATCTTAATTTCTCAGCTCTTGTAGTCTTATCGCACAGTGTAGCAATAACAGTTACTAGTTTTTGATATGTTTTAAGTTGTTTATAAGTACCACTCCATTTCATATCATATCTATGTAATCTAAATTCACTATATGCATCATCTGAATAAACTAAGAACACAAGGTTAACAATATCAAATTGAACTTTAAATAAATTATAATCTACTTCATCTAGAATTCTTCTAAGTGTAACGAATAATGATCTGTTATTATTACTACCATTATCATCACTAGGGGCAGTAACTTCTTTACTCATTTGTTCTTGATATAATAACAAATTCTTAACAAACTGTAATTCGGGTAGAGAAGATTGAGCTAGTAGATTAAGTTTTTCTTTTGCTGGTTTAGTTTCATCATCTAGTAAAGCTTTTACATCATCTAGAGATTTAATTACTACAATACTTTGTGTAGCTTGTTTAGCTGGTGTAGGTTGTGCTTGTTCTTTTGGAGCTTCATTAGCAATAACTTCTTCTTTACTAACTTCTTCTACTTGAACTTCTTGAGCGTTGTTTTTATTTTTTTTACTCATGGGAGTTATCCTTTCTATTAAAATATTGAATATCATGTAAAAAATCACCTGCTGTAATATCTCTAGCTTAACTGAATTTTATATCCCATTATATAGGAGAAATCTTATGGTAGCTAATATTGAGCCTAATAACAGGTTAAATGTTAATACAGCTAGATTAGAAAATTTAGTTAGATTAACTAAAACAACTTTATCTTTTTTATTGCATCAAGTAGATGAAGGAACTCTGAAACATTTTACAAATGCTGATCAAATTACAGAATTTGAAAAACAAATGGAGAGTGTTATACTTAATAAACTCAAAAGTAAACTTAATATCTAAGTAATGGAGGAATACTATGCAAGAAGCAATTAAAATCATAACTAATAAATTAGAATCTGAAGGTAAGTTACTTAATCTTGCTCCTAATAGTATTTTAGAAGCATTATCTGTAGATAGTAGCAGTGAACATTTTAACTTTATTGCTAAAGAACTAGCAACTAGAGTTAATAACGAACTTATCTTAGTTAAAAATAAAATTAGACCATTTATGCAAGAAGTTATAGAAGAAACTAAAAAGCTTGTAGATAACTCTCCTCTTGAATCAGTTATAGATAAATACAATATTAAAGAATATGGTTATCCAGATGTACTTAGTGAATTAGGTAATGTTCTACATGAACCAAGAGTATCTTCTTCTTTAGGTAATGTTAGAGCTTCATTTGATGTTCCTGAAAAAGAAAGAATTAAAGAATACTTCTTACATACTAACGCTAGTATTAATGCATATTTCTCTCCTATTCTTAATGCTGCTTCTTTAGAAGATTTAGAAGCTATTTGGAGTAAGTATCTTACTAATATTAGCGATACTAATACAGCTATAACAGAATTATCTTATAAACATATGTATTTAGTTAATGATATTATTTTATTATTCTTAGCAGTAGATAGATTATCTCAAGATGATAGTCTAAAAGATAAAGAAAAAGAAGCGGTTGGATTATTCTATAACGAATTAACTAACTACTTATCTTTAATTAAACAAACTTATGATTCATATAGAAGTATGGAGAGATTAATTATTAAGATAGAAGATGGTATAGTAGAAGTAGATAGCGTTATTTATAAAAAATACTTAGAAGAAGGACATGTTCAAGAAGCTCTACTTGGTATGGCAGTTAATAAAGTTAAAGATGTTAATAACTATTTATTAGTTAACATTATTGCAAAAGAAAATGAATATAAAGAAGCATGGAGTAATTTTATTAAACTATCTGAATATACTATTGCACAAGCTAATGTTAATAGACATCAAACTGCATATGATATCATCTTTGATAAAATCTATAGAGAAGATTGGTGTCCTGCTGATATTAAAGAATTCTTAGAAGCTAATTTTGAAGTTGCTAATCAAAAGTTTAGAAAATTCTTAAGAGAAGAACCTATCGCTAGTATATTATGCGTAGAGCATTCTATTAGAGAAATCTTTGGAATTATATTATTCCCAACTACTAATTTTAAAAGATTTGCAGATGGAATTTCTCAATACTCTAAACTTAATCCTAATTGTACTCCTGCTGATGCTGCAACATTTGCTGCATTAGAATTCTTCTTAGATTATATGTTAGAGCAAATAAGCGTTGGTAGTCTTAATGGAATCCCTACAGTCTAAACAATTTAAAAGAAATCCAGCTGCTATTAAAAATGCTATTAAAGTAGCTGGAAATATTACTACTGCAACACAACCATTAAGGATCATGTTTGCTGCTAGATACATTAATCGTAAATTAGCATTATTAGATCATAACATACAAGTTGTATCTATCTATGCATTAATTAACGAAAAAAATGAATATGCAGTAATTAATGCGCCTATCTTTCAAACTTTAACTCCTTCTAACATTCTAGATGTTAGTGTTGATGATAAATTATACAAAATGTTATATTTTAATCAAGGAGGAGTTATTATACCTAATAACAGATTAATCGTTAGAGATAGTTTTCTATATGATCTCTTTGACGAATTGTTTGTTAAAGGTAATGTTCCTTGGTATTTAGGATATGAAGATTTATCTAACATATTCTTATTGTCTAAACAATATGCTAATTCTAAAATAGGTAATGATCCTCTTGCATTTGAAATATTATCTTCTATTGTTACTAGATCTAGTAATGATAAGAAAGTATATTTTAGACATATGTTAACAGAGAATAATGTTAATAAACTTCATCCTGTATATATAGGATTAAATAATCCATATTACTCGTTTGATAATACTGGTGCTAAGTTAATAGGTTCAAGATTTGGAGATGGTATTAATGTTGCTATAGTAGAACCAGAAAAGAAAACATCTGCTACATCAGATATACTAAGAGCCTAATAAGGAGTATAACATGGCTGGAACACCAATTTCGTTTTCAATAGTGAAAACATGTGATCAAAATAAAAAATTAGAAAAAGATGAATCTGGTTATTATAAAGTAACACTAGGAGCTATTAATTCTTTTAATTCAGCTGGTAATTTTTATATTGCAGATGGTGTAAGAGATTTAGTAGAAGGTCCTAGTTCTTTATTTAATAAGAGATTAAAATCTGGTTATCTTAATGGTGAATTAGGACATCCAGAATTTAAACCAGGTATGTCTCAAGTAGATTATATTAATCGTAATCTTAAAATAGATATATCTAATATTTCACACCATATTAAAGAAGTTATTTTTGTTCCTACAGATATTCCTTCAGGTCGTCCAGGAGCAGGTAATATTATTAAGATTATGGGATGGATTAAACCATCAGGACCTAAAGGATCAGTTTTACAACAATCTATAGAAAACTATGATCAAAATACTGCATTTAGTATTCGGTGTTTAACTAAAGATAATATGGTTAATGGAACAGTTATTAAACAAATCTTAAGTATTATAACTTGGGATAATGTTGTAGAACCAGGTATTAAACATGCTAATAGTTGGGATACATTAGCACAAGAAGGATTTGATATTGCAACATTTTATGCAGAAGATGTATTAAAAGAAGAATCAAAGATTGCTAAACAAATTGGATTAGAATCTGCAGATGATATGAATATGTTAAAACAAGTATGTCAAAGAGCTATTAGTCCAACACAACATATTGATTCATTCTTAAAATGGTAAAAAAAAATAGAGTATGGTAGAATCTACCATACTCTATAACATTTTTAATTGCTCATCATTTTTTTAATAGTAGCACCTACAACTACAAATACAATTATAAATGCTATTATCCAAAATGACAGTACAAACAGTGGCCATAAAAACCACATCAATGCTAAAAATCCAATCAATGCTAATACTGGCATAATATCCTCCTTATTTTACTCTTAACAACCCATATGTTGTAAGAGTATTGATTTTAGAAGCAAAGCACCAACTTACATCATCATTGCCTATAGTGGATAAAGTATCATACATATCTTGTATAACACTTAACTCTACTTCATACATCATTTGATTTTTCATACTTAATTTCCTAGGTTGTTTAGGAAATACTATATCACATTGTAATATAGCATAAGTACGATGATCTCTCCTTAGCACAAATGTAGCTGCGCTATAACCACCTGTAAGCTTTAAGACATTTACTCTTTTAACCATAAAGTTAAGATTCATATCCATAAGAATATTAGCATTCTTTTTGACTGGTTTTTTCTTAACTAAATTAAGAGGTTTAAGAGTGTTAAGAGGTTTAGAAGTTGAGGTAGGTGATAAGTTAATAACATTACCATTAACATCAACTTTGTTAATACTAGCACCTAAAGTTATAGTAACTATAGATACTATTAAGAAAAGAAATTTCTTCATGAAGAACTCCTTAAAAAGATATTTTAAATAAGAATAAACTATCCTTATCTTATTAAATCATATATAATTATTAAATTTTTAACTATACACGAAATTATAATTATATATAATTAATGTGGAACAAGTGTAGTAATACCTTGTTACTAAATTAAAAAAGGAGACACAATGAATCCGATAGTTATTGGAGTAGCAATTGTAAGTGCTGCAGCTACATTAGTAGCATCTGTTAAAATTATAGCAGACGCATGTACTAAGAAATAGTTCTAAGCGCTTAGAGGGATTTTATGCGATCCCTCGTCTCTTATTTTTTTTTTCTTTAAAAATTAGAATTATATATAATATCTATGATCCTATTTTAAATTAAAAGGATGGAAGTATGTATAAAATGTTACTTGTTAGTTTAACTTTGTTTATAGTTAATATTTCAACTCTTAGTAGTGCTACTAATTTTATAACAACAGATGCTGATGTTACAAATTGTTTAATAAAAGAACACCCAGGTAGTATTAATTGTTTAATACTCAAAAGTCAAATACTTTCACATGCTCATACTAGTGATGAATTAGAATGGTTTGTGAATATGAATACTAATTTATTCTTAGACATAGATGATGAGCAATTAGCAGATTTATTATATAACACCGATAGGGTATTAAAGTCTTATCCGAACATTCTTGATTATGATAAAAATACATGTATTAAGAATGCTAATGTTATATATAATGTATATGTTAAGTTTAATAACTCATTAACGCCAGATTTAACAAGTGAGTTATTTAAACCCTCTTTAATTAAATGGTCAACACATGCGTGTAATACAGGTAAATCTAAATTTGATATAGATAGTATATGGGATATGGATTAAGAATATAATTTTAAGTATATGGTTATTAATAATAACCATATACTATTTTTTTTATTTAAAATTTTACTTATATATAATTCAATAGTAGTTAATATTGTAATATTAACTATATAAATTTTTCTAAGAAAGGAGACAATATGTCTGTGAATTCTACTATATTTAAAGCACTTAATATATCACGTAGATCTAAAATACCTGTGTTATTATTAAGTCAACCAGGAGGGGGTAAAACAACCTCTGTTTACAAATATGCAGAGTTAAACAATTTTAAAGTTACTGAACTAAGAGGTTCGACTTCTTCTCCAGAAGATATCTTAGGTTATTATGTTAATGAGGGTGAAGAATATCTTAAAGTTAAATATCCAGAATGGTTCATTAAGATTTTAGAAGATGATAAAATTGATCAACCTCATCTTTTATTCCTAGATGAAATTACAACAGTTAGTAAAGCTACCCAAGCTGCATTATTAAAGTTAATTTTCGATAGAGAAATACATGGAAAGAAACTACCTGCTTCTTGTGTTATAGTATCAGCTGGTAACTATGCTGCTAATTTAGCACATGGATTTGGTATGTTAGCACCAACTCTAAATAGATTTTGTATAGTTAATTTAACTCCTAAGGAACAAGATTATATAGACTTCATATATGAAAATATGAATAAGTCTACAAGCTTAATCTATCCATCAGAGTTTAAAACAGTTAATAAAGAGAAAGTAGAAGATGCATTAGCTAACGGGTTTAAATACTTAGTTAAGAAATTTAATAAGTCTATAAGTTCTAAACAAAAGACTTTAATTATCAATCTTGCTAATAAAGATTATACAGCTGTCGATGGATGTGATACTGAAATATATGGTATTATGACACCACGCACTATATCTTATCTTAAGCGTATGATAATAGCTTGTATAGAACTTAATTATAAAATAGATGTAGATTTTGTTCCACTAGGTTTAATAGGTTTTGGAACAGGTGAAGTTGTTGATACTAATGTCTTAATGCCTTATCATAAAGAAATTTTATTACTATTTTATAATATAGTTAATGAAATTTCTGTAACTAAGGAATTAGATGTCAGTATTTTAAATAAGGTAATTAAAGAAGCTCAAGATATGATAAATGCAAAATCTGATGATGCATTTGGATATATTTCCCTTACATCAAGAACTAAGGAAGCATTTGTTGCACTTAATGAAAAAGTAGGATATCTAGAGTTAAGTAAAGAGAAAGAACTTGAATTATCTAATGCAGTTAAAGAGTTTTATAAGGTGTTTAAAGATTTAGCTAAATTGATAGAAGCTAATACTATTAATTTAGCGAAAGCACATAAAACAGTATATAATTCTGATATGCATGTGATTGCTCAAACTATTGATAGTTCTAAGATAGCTGATGTGTTAAAAAATAATAAGATTACAAGAGAAGATGATAAACTACTACTAAAAGTTAATTAGGAGGTGAAGATGAAATATTTAACTACACAACAGATGCAAGATATCCATAATGAGATTGACTACTATGGTATCATAGTTACAACTATGAAGAGTTTTCATGGTGAACCAAGTATAGGTTATACCTATCAAGTTGGTTATAGTTATATCATTAAGATATTAGAAGAGTTAGAAAGTTATGATGCATATGACTTTTTGTTAGCTCATGAAGTAAGACATGTTACTCATGGGCATTTTCATTCAGTCATTAATGATGTCACATTAGAAAGAATAACTAAGATAATACAAACAAAGATTAAGACTATGAAAGATAGTCTTAAACAACAAATAGCTAATAATGATGCTGACCTAATTAAAAGGTTGTTTCATTATTTTCATAACATAGCTGCTGATATGGAAGTTAATTCTAAACTTATAGAAGATTATAATACATTTAAAAACCAAACACATGAGTTAATATCTTGTATACCAGAACTAAGGAAAGAATTATCTAAGGATAAAACTAAATTAGCTTATGGTGTACATCCATCTAATTTAGAAAACATATATGGAACAGGAGCTAAGAACAAACCATTAAGTTTTCCAGTTAAGATGGATTTTATATTCTATATGGAAGAATTAGTAAAACACATGGACTTTGATTCTTTACAAGTTAATGTCATTAGTGCAGTTACTGATTCTAACATGAATAAAAAAGATACTCCTAGTGGTGGTAAAAAGTTAAGAGATATAGAAGAGTTTAATGCGTCCAAACAAAAGAAAGATGAAAAACCTAATGCAGGTAATGATGATAAAACATATGAAAGTAAATTAGAAGAATATACTATCTATAACAATCTTAGGAAGTATATTTACAATAAGACTAAGACTGATGTTGTAGATGAAAATATAGATATTTTATATAATTATAATAGAAGAAAGTTTTCTAATAGAACTAATCAAACTTTAATTCCTAAAGTTAGAAGTATGCTTATAGAAAACTTTGCTAATACAGTTATAGTAACCGATGTTAGTAGTTCTATGTCAGAAGAAGTTATTAATAACATTGTTAATACTATCTTCAAAATGAAACTACCTGCTAAGTTATTTAAACTAGTAACTTGGAATATGAAATTAGTTCAAGATATAGACATTAACTCTAAAGGTTATCGACAATTAAAAATAGGTGGTGGTACTGAAATAGGATTAGCATTTCCTTATGTTAAACAGTATCTAAATAGTGAGAGTAGATTATTTATCATAAGTGATTTAGACGATTACATAGAAGATTGGAAGAAAGCAATGGATAAATTACCTGTATCTAATAGTAATATATTTATTATAGATGTAGCTGGTGATTATCAAAAAGAAGCTAAGAAGTTGTTTAAGAATTATTATGAGTTATTTCAAAAGTAATACATTCTCTAGTATAAGGATATAGTTCCTTATACTAGAGATAATTTTTTTTAATTTTATATTATTTTTATATAGGTATGAGTAAATTGATTCTAACAAGAAAGGAAATAACAACATGAGTAAGAAAAGGAAAGTTCTTAAAGTATCTGAGTTATTTAAGTTTAACCCTGTTGAATTAAAAAATGGATTACGAACAGATTTATCTATTCTGTTTGAAGATGATCAAGTGGTAGAAATGAGAGCTAAGGATATTATATTCTTTAGATTCATTCTAGATGTATATGAAGGTATTCAAATACCTATTATATCAGATCATAACATCATTAACTTTTATAAAGAAAGAAGTGTAACTAATAGAACTATCAATGACTGTTTAGAACGAATAATGAAAGATGTAGTTAAACTACTTGTAGAACCAAGTGGTTCTAGAGCTATATTAGAAACATTTTGGTTAAATGCTTATCGTGTAGTTAATAACATCTATAACCATTTAACTTATGATTTAACCGAATATTGTACTTCTATTTCTATAACAGAATTATTAAAAGTTCAATATCAACCAGAGTTATTAAAAGCTATGCAAGAAGTTGATAAATCAAGATTAAAATTAAGAACAAGTGAAATAGTAGAAAAAGTTAATAAGACTTATGATATATTAGATAATATACTTAAGAATAAACCAGGTGTTAAAGAATTAGCAATAGCAAGAGACTATAGAAATGGTGTTGTTAAACAAGCACAAGTTAAACAGCTATTAGCATCAAGAGGATTTACTACTGAAATAGATAGTAATATCTTTAAATATCCTATAGCATCATCATTTACATTAGGTATGAAAGATCTATACGATCTTAGTATTGAAAGTAGATCAGGTGCTAAAGCATTATTCTTAAGTAATAAAGCTATACAAGAATCAGAATATTTTGCAAGAGAACTACAACTTAATACTATGGTGGTAGAAAGATTAGTAGATGGTGATTGTGGTTCTAAAGATTATATAGATTGGTTAGTAAGATCTAAAGATATTGCTCCTAAATCAGATATTGGTAATCTATTAGGTAAATATTTTTATAATCCTGATACACAACAAGAAGAAGAAATTACAAAAAAGCATACATATTTAGAAGGTAAGATTAAGATCATCGTTAAACTGTAAGTTAGAAGATCATAGTTGTATTTGCACTAAATGTTTTGGAACATTGGCTAATACTATACCAAGACATAGTAACATAGGACATTTTAGTTCTACATCTATGACAGAAAAGATTACACAATCTATTCTATCTACTAAACATCTAACTTCATCAGCTTCATCAGGTGAAATATCAATAGATGATAATGCTAAGTTATTCTTTACTCTTAAGAATAATAATTATTATTTATTACCAGAAGCACTTAAGAATAAGAAACTTGATACATTTCTTATTATACAACAATATAACGCATTTGGTGTAAAAGATTTAAATGTTAATACAGATGTTACTAAACTTAATCCAACAAGGGTTAGTATTATTTATGATATCATAATGAGAACTATATCAGAATCAGGAGAAGTAAATGATTATCCAATCAAGATTAAAGATAGTAATAAGAAAGGTAGTTTAAGTATAGAGTTTTTACAATATATAATAGAAAATGGCTATGCACTAGATGAATATGATAGATATGTATTTAATATTAATAAATGGAATTGTAAGAATCCTATTATTAATATGCCAGAATTAGAATACGATTTTCTAGCATTAGCTAAGAACATTAAATTCATATTTAAATCTATAGAAGTTGATAAGAAGAATCCTTATAAGTCTATTGAAACACCAGAGTCATTACTTCAAAAAGTATTTGATACTGTAAATATGAAACTAGATGTTAATATAGCATTATTAGAAGTTGTTGTATATGCATTTACAGTTATGAGCATTAAAAATGGAGATTACAGATTAGGTAGAAATAGTGATGATAGACAATTAGTTAAATCTAAAGATATTATTGCTAAAAGAAGTTTAGGAGCTGGATATGGATGGCAATATGTATCTAAGATGATATTATCACCTGATAACTTCTATAATGAAAGTGATATACAACATCCATTAGATGTAATGGTATGTCCACAAGAAGTTGTAACAAGATACCATCCTAATAAAGTATAACATTAAGAAGTAGGTAGGGTATTAACTCTACCTACTTATATTTTTTTTATCTATAGTTATAAATTGATTATTCTATTCTATAAGGAGTAACATATGTTTAAAGCTGAAATTTATCCCACACTTACAGAAACAACTAATGTTGTTAGAATACCTATTAGTATGTTTTTTTCCAATGATATCAATGGATTTAAAATAGCTGGTAATTTTAATAATGTTCCTATTAAAAGATTATATATTTCTTTTAAAGAAGGTAATATCCAAAAAGGTTATTGTTATAAAATATTTAATGGGTTTAATGTTCCTGCTGATGTATTATTTATAAGTTTATTTAATAAGAGTGTTGAAGCATATGAAAAAGAATTAAAAGACTTAATTAATATTAAAGAAGAAACATTAAAAGTTATTAAGAGTTATTTAACATTAGTGCATGAAACATTAAGATTAATTAATCTTACTAGACCAGGTACTCTTATTAGTTATTTACAAAACACTACAGAAACTCTAGATGCTGTTGCTGTATTAGAAAAGAATTTAGATAAAGTATGTCATGGTAATTATCTTAATGCTATACATCATAATGAATATAAGAAAAAATTACATTTAGGTTTATTACAAAGTTGTGTGGAATGTTTAGAAATAGGTAAAAGGTATAATGACCAAGAACTTAAAGATATTATTAACCATAATTATTATTTAGCATTTAACGAAATATATCCATTGTATATATATGTAGCAGCTAATACAGCTTATACAACTGTTAATGATAATTCACTTAGTTGTAATCAGTTAGCTAACATTAAAGATTTATTAGTTTACACAAAATAAAACTTATATATAATATATAATAGTAAGGAATCTTCCTTACTATAATTTTGTTAATAAGGAGATAGACATGAAATATAGAGCTGGTATAGATGCACGTAGAAAAAGATTAGATAAGTATAAACTTGCTAATCCAGTATGGAAGATTACTATAGCTAATGAAAGTGTTACTTTTGATTTAAGAACATTAGAGCAAAAGAAACATAAAGTTGAAACATGTAGTAATCTATTGTATAACTTAGATAACTACATACTTAACTTAGCTAAAAGAATACAGATGTGTGAAGAAGATAATGAAAGTCCAGAAGTTATAGATGATTTATATATTCTGATGGGTGATTTACTTAGAACTAGAAAATCATTCACAGATTCTTCTAATAGTTGGCAATAAAAGATAACATCTAAGGATAGAGTAATATCTATCCTTAGATTCTTTTTTTTTTTAATTCTATATAATTAAAATGTATCTAGAGTAAGAAGATTCTTACTCTAGATACTAGGTGATTATACCTATAGGTGGATGCATAGTACTCGCCGTTTGTTATTTCCTTTATAATTAAAAGGAAGTACTATGAAGAAACTTAAAAGGCTATATAAAAAAGTAAGAAAGTATAAATGGTTATTAAAACTTATTTATCTTCTACTATTTTTACTTAAGTAATCATCTATCCACCATATAAATACTATATGG
>ERZ808240.3214-NODE-3214-length-16257-cov-41.626713_pt1 | contig 16257 bp, 13 predicted proteins | sample MGYA00521084_ERZ808240 | MGnify/ENA primary metagenome ERZ808240 (study PRJEB31516, sample SAMN03275571) | gut metagenome | biome: mammalia-associated habitat; material: feces | host: Papio cynocephalus | place: Kenya | collected 2012-08-06 ... | reverse complement strand
GCTAGGTGCTTTTGCCCTTTCAGGGCGCATTCTTGAGTACTTGCGAAAGTTCAGTGTCCTTATTTATTAAGCCACTCTTCTATGGCTTTGGCGATAACGTCGAAGCTTGTGGTAGGCTCGAAGCGGGCCACTACCTGACCTTTCTTGTTGACGAGAAACTTGGTGAAGTTCCACTTGATGTCTGGGCTATCCTTGTAGTTGGGGTCTGCCTCGCTGAGCATCTTGTCGAGCACAGGGTAGAGAGGGTGAGACTCGTCCCAGCCTGCGAAACCCTTGCATTCCTTGAGGAACTTGAAGAGAGGGGCGGCATCGTCGCCGTTTACCTTCACCTTCTTGTAGCGTTGGAATTCTGTGCCGTATGTAAGCTTGCAGAATTGGTGGATGCTCTCGTCTGTGCCAGGAGCCTGCTGACCAAATTGATTGCAAGGGAAATCGAGAATCTCGAAACCTTGAGAGTGATATGTCTCGTAGAGTTTTTCCAGTTCCTCATATTGAGGTGTGAAGCCACACTTGGTGGCAGTGTTGACGATGAGCAGCACTTCGTTGGCATACTCCTTGAGGGAAACATCCTTTCCCTTTCTGTCCTTGACAGAAAATTCGTAAACAGTTCTCATTTCTTTTTTATGTCTTTATGTATGTTTATTCTTCGTCTTAAATATCTTTTTGCGAGCCTTTTAATAGCTTTTTGCTAGCCTTTCACTCGCATTTACGACTGCAAAGATACTATTTTTCTTTCATATAGATTAAATTGTTTCCATAAAAAAACTAAAAAAAAATCCAGGAATCTCACGATCCCTGGATTTCCCTTTCCACCTCTTTTTCATAAAACCCTAATGAAAAAGAGGCTTACGATTAATCTATCATTTAACTTTTCTAAGAACTTGCTGCAAAGATACAACAAATTCCTAAATCTCCAAACTTTTTTACATAAATTTATACTGAATCTCCCCAAAAAATATTATTTTCATGCTTTTTATACCTTTTTTTACGACGATTAGGCATGAAATAAGGCAGAACGTTACTCCTCTTACGCCCTGTAGGGGCAGAAGCATTCAACGTTACACCTTCTGCGTGCGTTCGCGATATTCCGTCGGGGTGATACCCATTTCTTTCTTGAACACCTTGGAGAAATACTTAGGGTCGCTGAAGCCCACGTTGAAGGCGATGGTGGTGAGCGAGTCGTCACTGCCTTGCAACATCTCTGTAGACTTCATGATGCGGATGTGGCGCACGAAGTCGATCGGCGTCATGCCCACGGCGTTCTTTATCTTGTTGTAGAGCACGCTTCGGCTCATGCCCGTAGAGTTGGCGATGTCGTCGATCTTGAGCTCTGGGTTGGCGATGTTCTCGCTCACATACTTCAGGATGCGCTCCGTGGCTCGGTCGTTCACCTGTATCGACATGAATGTGAGGTCTTGCTTGCCAGCCTCTCCGGCTTGCTGTGGGGTGGCTCCAGGCTGTGCAGGCGAGCCGTTCTGGTTCATGCCAGGCTGTGCTTGCGCCGGTGCTGGAGCCGGCTTAGGCTGCATGAGCGGCATCAGGCGCATCGCCTTGATGGCGTCCTCGTTGCCCGCTTCCTTCAGCTTGCGTATCACCTCCACCTGAATCTTCTGGCGCTGGGTGATGACTGCTGCTATTCTGCCCAGCAGGTAAGAGCTGGAGAATGGCTTGGTGAGGTATCCGTCGATGCCTTCCTCGAATCCCTTGAGCTGGTCTTCCACGCTTGCCTTTGCCGAGAGTATCATGACAGGGATGTCGGCGAGGGTGTTGTCTTGCTTTATCTGGTGTATCATCGTGATACCGTCCATCACAGGCATCGTCACGTCGGTGAGGATGAAGTCGGGCGTTTCCTTGCGTGCCATGAGCAAGCCTGCCTTTCCGTTCTCTGCCAGCAGCACGTTGTAGGTGCCACACATGATGTTGTAGAGATACTTGCGCAGGTCGGCGTTGTCTTCCACCACGAGGATGGTCACGGCGTTAGGGTCGCGTGGCTTTTCTTCCTCTACGGATACGGAGCCATCGCCCAGGCGGTCTTTTTCTTCCTTTTTCTCCGTCTTGTCCTTTTCGAGATATTCGGCAGCGTTGCGGTCGTCTATCTGTCCGTTCGTGTTCTCCAGCTCGCTGTGGTCGTAGTCTTCTTCCTTGATGCCGCTGTCGGTGTAGAAGTTGGCGTCGTTGTCGTATCTCAGCATCTTGTTGATCATCTCCAGCATCTCCATGGAGTTTTTCTCCACGAGCTGCAGCATCTCTCTGCCCCTGCGGGTGATGCCGTGTTCCTCCTGCAATACCTCGTGGATAGGGCCTCCGATGAGGGTGAGCGGGGTGCGCAGGCGATGGGCGGCGTCGCTGAAGAAATCGTTCTTCATGATGCTCATCTCATGGTTCATGTTCTGGCGCTGGCGCTGGTTGTAGGAGTAGAAGATGGTTCCCACGATGACCATCAGTATCAGCAGCAGGAACATTCTGCCCCAGATGCTCTCCCAGAAGGTAGGGCGCACCTCGATGGGCAGCTCGCCGATGTACTTGCTCCATACGCCGTGGGCGTTGGTGGCGCGCACCTTGAGCACATAGTCGCCGTGGCTGATGTGGTTGAAGGCGATGTTGTTGCTCGTTCCGTTGTTGATCCATTCGCCCGGAGGGGTGAGTCCGTCGAGGCGATAGAGGTACCTGGTCTGGTACTTGCGCTGGTAGTCGAGTGCGGCGAAGCTGATGGTGAGGTTTCGCTTGTTGGCGGGTATCTCCAGCTTCGGCGTGTGCAGGATTGGCTGCGTGCTGCTCTCTCCGTTGTAGTGGAGGGTGGTGAAGATGATCTTGGGCTGGTAGGTGGTCTTCTTCAGCGTCTGCGGGTTGAAGGTGAGCACGCCCATAGGGGTGCCCACCGATATGTTGTTGCTCGACGGGTCGTGGTAGGGGCGTGCCTCGGTAAACGACATGTTGAAGTCGAAGTCGTTGGGGCCGTATACCTCCGACATGCCAGTCTTGATGTTCACCACGTCGATGCTCGACTCTCTCACCACCCATATTCTGCCCAGGTTGCCTTCCACCATGCTCTGCACGATGCCCTCGTTGGGGTTGATGTTGTGGAAGTATTTTACTTTCAGGTTGTTCTCGAGCAGTGATTTGCTCACCACCTGCTCCAGCACGCCTCCCAGCTCTGCCACATACATGTTGCCGTTGGTGTGCTCCATGATGTAGTTGATGTCGCTGGCTTCGAGCGTGGTGGTGTCGTTGGGCAGGTATTGGCTCTTGAATATCTTGATTTTTCGAGGGTCGCTGAAGTTGTCGCTGAAGGTAACCAGGCCGTCGGTAGTGCCCACGAGGATGGTTCCGGTGGTGGTGGCGCAGATGCGGCGGCAGCGGTCGAAGTGTTTCTTCTCCCATGGCAGTACGTTGTATTTGCTGATGAAGGAGATGCCTCCGCCCGGTGTTTCCTTGACGAGGGCTGGGCCTCCGCCGTAGGTGGCGAGCCAGATGCGGCCGGCACGGTCGCTCACGATGTCGAACACCCTGTCGAAAGGCAGCGAGGCGCGGTTCTTCGGGTCGTGCACGTAGTGGGTCACCTGCCCGCCGCTCACCAAGTAGAGTCCGTCGCCGTTGGTACCTATCCATGCTCTTCCCTTCACGTCGAAGAAGAGCGAGTAGATGCCTTTCTGCGAAAACTGCACCTGCTGTGGCACAATCTGCCCGCTAGGCGACAGGTAGCCTATCTTGTGCTGTCCCTTGCCGTCGAGTATCTGTATGATTCCGTTGCGATAGCCAGCCCATAGGTGGCTGTCGGGCGATGCGTTGATGGCGCGCACCTCTTCCTCTCCCTCGTCGAGCGTGACGAGCGAGTAGGGGTGATACTTGAACACCACCTGCGTGAGGTCGTGCACGCCTGTTATCCAGAGGATGCCCTGGTCGGAGAGCACGTATTTGGAGATGGTAGGTATGCGATAGTTGCCCGATGAGTTGCTCCTCAGCAGGTAGGGCACGAGTTTCCTCGCCCTGCGGTCGTAGTAGCTGAAGGTGCCTCCGTGGGGCACCACCCAGAGGGTCTTGTTCTCGTCTTGTGTGATGAAGTGGGCCTCGCACGTGGTGCGGTCTGAAGGGTCTTCCTGGTCGGCGAAGAGCCATTGCTTCTCGCCCGTGCGTGGGTTCACGAGGGTCACGCCCATGCCGTCGGTGAACACCCACACCATGCCGTAGGCGTCTGTGTACATGTAGGTTACCTCTGGCAGCGGCTGCGAGGGGCTCTGCACGTTGATGACGTCAAACTTGAAGGTGCGTGGGTTGTATATCACGAGTCCGATGTTGGTGGCGATGAGCAGCTGGTAGCCCGTGTTCTTGAGCTCGTTGATGCGTGTCACGCCGTCGGGCATCGGTATCATGGTGAGTCGGTTCTGCTCGTCATACATGGCGAGCTTTCCGTCTGCCGTCGCCAGGAAGGTGTCGTCGCCCACCCAGCGTATCCACTTGAAGGGGATGGGGGTGGAGAACTTGGTGCCGTATACCATGGCTCCCTTGTCGGTGAGTATCCACTCTCTTCCTAGCTTGTCGGCTCTGATGAACCATACCTTGCCGCTGCGCAGTCCCTTCTGTCCCACCCTGATGAGCTCGGGCATGGAGTCGTCTACGATGGGGCCGTTGGTGCGCAGGATGTACTTGCCGTTTATGTCGGTAACCCATGTGTTTCCGTTCTTGATAGGGAATATCTTGTCCACCCTGAGGTCGATGCCGAATTTCTCGTTGATTTGCTGTCCCACGTTCTTGAATTGGCACTCGTGGGTGTCGTATACGTAGAGTTGTCGGTCGTAGGTCACGCACCACACGTTGTCCTTGAACGTAGGTTCGATGGTCAGGAGTCGGTTGGTGGATAGGATGTCGGTCTTGTCGGGCTCGTCGCGGAAGGTATGGAAGGTGTATCCGTCGTAGAATGAGAGTCCGTTCCATGTGCCAAACCACATCAGGTTGTCGTATCCCTGCTTCATGTCGGAGATGGTGTTGGCGGCGAGTCCGTCTGTGATGGAGAATTTTCGGATGTCACAATAGGGCACAGCTCCTGCCGTGATGGTGTACAGCAGAGCCAGGAGGAATATATAGAGGTGTCTTTTAGTCATGCTTTTTGTTTTTAAAATCGAGACAAAGGTACTTAAAAATATTGAAAATTAGCCACCTTGGGGGAAAAATCTTTCAAATAATAGGGATTTCCCCCTAAAAAAATCCACTTTTCCCTTTGGCGGGAGTAAATTTTGGCTTATCTTTGCATCAAATTTAAAACTATTGAGCGATATGAAAAAGTTGACTACACTCTTGACAATGGCGCTCATCGCATTGATGAGCTTGTCTTTCACCTCTTGTGATGAGGATTCTGACATAGCATATACCCTGGATGGTACATGGACGGGGAACATGCAGGTGGTTTATGGTGGATATGAATCTACTAGGACGGTGATTCGCTTTATCCAAAACGATGGGGTTTATTCGGGCACGGGCTACTGGATTGATTATTATGGCGGGAATTATTGGCATGGAAACAATTACGTGGCTAACCATATCACTTGGACTGTGCGCAATGGTAACATCTATATCTATCTAGAGGATGAGGATAGCGAGGTTGTTATCTACGACTATTCCTTGAGCGATGGTGCTTTCTATGGCTATGTGGACGCCGAGAACGGCAAGCGTGCAAGATTCACGATGTATAAGGATGGAGGTAGCTACAACTGGCGTGGCTATGACTATTGGGATGACAGTTGGGACTATGGCTACAACAAGCACGACTCAAGCCTCGATGGTCTTCACGTCACTTCTCGTGCAGCCAGTGACTCTGTGAAGTGTAGTGTAGAGAAACCTGTGAGAAAGTTCCGCCTGCGCGATTGACACGGGCTGAATTGAAAATCGGCGGCACGCCCTGAAAGGGCAGAAGCACCTAGCCCAGGGCATCGCCCTGGGTAACATACACAAATAGAATGCGCCCTGTAAGGGCAAAAGCTTTATCTCGTGGGGGGATATTAATGCTTTTGCCCTTACAGGGCGCACTTTTTCCTATCAAACTACCCAGGGCGTTGCCCTGGGCTAGGTGCTTCTGCCCTTTCAGGGCGTATAGGGGGCTGTACAGGGCGTATAGGGTGTTCAGGGTTGTATTAGGCTATTCCAACCATATAGTTGGCAACAAAAAATGCGTTCCTTCGTATATGCAACTACGATGGAACGCATTTTTTATGTTGTGAATGATAATATATCCTTATATAAAAAGGTATATATATTACTTTTTCAACTTACCGTAACGGTTCATGAAGCGGTCTACGCGACCTGCTGTGTCGACGAGCTTGCTCTTACCTGTATAGAATGGGTGAGAGGTGCTAGAGATTTCAATCTTAACCACTGGGTAAGTTTCGCCCTCGAATTCTACTGTGTCGTTAGTCTTGCATGTAGATCTTGAGAGGAACATATCGCCGTTAGACATATCCTTGAATACTACAGGACGATAGTTCTCTGGATGAATACCTTTTTTCATTTTCTTTTTTTATTTTTATTGGGTTATTAAAAATAGACGTCGCGGGGATGTTTTATCTTTCGTTATACATCATTCGTGTCCCTCTTCGGGGCATGCCCGCTATAGCCTTTTGACATTTCAGGGTGCAAAGGTACTACTTTTTCGTGAAACTGCCAAATGTTTCGTGGTGAATTTTGTTAAATTTGCCCGAAATGAGAAAAAATATGGTTTTTATTGCTGTATTTCCGAATATTGAGGTATCTTTGCAACGAGAAATGCTATATATATAATAAGGTATAGAAGAATATGACAGAGAATCATCCTTTCGAGCCATGGCTGCCCGACAACGCCAGGCTGCTCATGCTCGGCACGTTCCCGCCTGCCGAGAAGCGGTGGTGCATGCCCTGGTATTACCCTAATTTCCAGAACGATATGTGGCGCATCTTCGGCATCATCTACTTCGACGACAAGATGCACTTCGTAGACCAGGAGCGCAAGACCTACAGGCTGCCCCTCATCAAGCAGTTCCTGAGGGAGAAGGGCATCGCCATATACGATACCGCCCAGCGGGTGGTGCGCACCAAGAACACCGCCAGCGACAAGGACCTACAGATAGTGGAGCCCAGCGACCTCGACGGCATGCTCGCCCGTTTGCCGCTGTGCCATGCGGTGCTCACGGCCGGTCAGCTTGCCACCCGTGTGTTCTCCCGGCATTTCGGCATCAAGGAGGTGCCGCCGATGGGGGGCTACGTGGAGTTCCGGGCTCTCGACGGCAGGCCGATGCGACTCTACAGGATGCCTTCCAGCTCCCGTGCCTATCCGATGGCGGTGGAGAAGAAGGCGGAGTTCTACCGGGCAATGTTCCAGGCGGAGCTGGAGAAATGATTCGCCCTGAAAGGACAAAAACCTCAAGGTCATAAGGGAAGAAAAACGCCCTGAAAGGACAAAAACCTCAAGGTCATAAGGGAAGAAAAACGCCCTGAAAGGGCTAAAACCTCAAGGTCATAAGGGAAGAAAAACGCCCTGAAAGGGCAAAAGCACCTAGCCCAGGGCAACGCCCTGGGTAGAAAGGAAGGGAGCGCATGCGCCCTGAAAGGGCAAAAGCATTAAAGGAAAATAATCAGAATAAAAAATTTTAGAAATATGAGCGATTTGAAAAACAAGATAACGGTGATTGGCATTGCCGGCGGTACTGGCTCCGGCAAGACCACCGTGGTGAAGAAACTCGTGGAGGTGCTGCCTCCACATTATGTGGCCGTGGTGCCGCTCGACTCTTATTACAACGACACCTCGCACATGACCGAGGAGGAGCGACACAACATCAACTTCGACCATCCTTCGGCCTTCGACTGGAAGCTGCTCCATCAGCAACTTGCCGACTTGCGCGCGGGCAAGGCGATAGAGCAGCCTACCTACAGCTACCTGAAGTGTAACCGAGAGAAGGAGACCATCCACGTGGAGCCTAAGCCCGTGGTGATCATCGAGGGCATCATGACGCTGGTAGACAAGAAGCTGCGCGACCTGATGGACCTCAAGGTGTTCGTAGACACGGATGCCGACGAGCGACTGATACGCAACATCCAGCGCGACACCATCGACCGCGGACGTACCGTGTCGATGGTGGTGGATCGATACCTGAAGGTGCTGAAGCCTATGCACGAGCAGTTTATCGAGCCCACGAAGCGCTATGCCGACATCATCATCCCTCAGGGTGGTGAGAACCTGAAGGGCATCGGCATCCTCTGCAAGTATGTAGAGGGGTTGGTGGAGCAGCAGTAAAGGAAAGGCAGGCTTCCCGATAGGAGATTCCTAGGGGGAAGTCTGCCTTTTTTAGAGAGTGTTTACTCTACGGTTCCGTCTCCGTCGCTTGAGCTAGAGCCGCCGCCCTGTGAGCCGCCCTTGTCGTCGGTGTTGCCGCCAGGGTTGGTAGGGGAGGTGCTGCCGTCCTTGAGGCTTTCGTACTCGGTCTGTTCCTCCACGGTCACGCCCTTGAGCATGGTCTTCACACGCTTCTTGTCGATGATCTCGATGGCAGGCTGGAAGATGACGTGTGTGCCCACCACGTTGTTGGCGGTGAACTTCTTCGGCGTGTCGGCAGGTTTGGTGGTGATGCCCACCTTGAAGGCTCCGAAGTCGTCGAGCACCACACGTTCGCCGTTGGCGAGGTGCTTGGCGATCTGCGTGTCGAGAGCGTTGATCACGGCGATGATGTCGGGAGGCGTGAGTGTACACTTCTCGCTGATTTCCTCGGCGAGCTTCTTGGTGTTGACTGTGCCGCTTACCACGGCCTTTCCGTAGATTTTTCCGATTGTGGAAGAATTCTTACGATTGTTGATTACTTTTCTAAACTTTACTGACATAATGGTTAGATTATTAAAGGGTTGAACTTGTTGAAAGGGTTAAGTTTACTACATGCAGCTGTTGACTCCCAGCGCGGTAGCTATCGCCGTGAGCACGGAGATGGCTATCTGGAGGATGGTCTTGCATGTTTCTTTAGAAAAAAAAGTGTTTTTCATAGTGATGAAATTAAGGTTGTTGAAGAATTTGAAATTATTAACTTTAAAACTATAACATCATGAATAAAAGAATTACGACAAAATCTGATGGCGATTCTTGCGCCGCAACGTGTAGCTCACGTGCAGCCAGCGATGGGCTGTGGGTTGCCCACGGGGCTCCAGTATCATCTGGTCGAAGTCGCAGTGCTGCCGGATGAAGTCTGCATACCTGCGCATGGTTTCCTCGTCGGGGATGTAGATGTCGGCTGCCTCGCCCATCTCGTGCTGGCTGTTGAAGGCGCCTCCCACCGCCATGTTCAGGAGGTGGCAGCGGTACCCGCTGGTGATGATGATGCGGCCGAATCGCTTGCGCAGGGGCTCGAGCACCACCTCGCACAGCATCATCATGCGCAGGATGAAGATGATGTCGGGAGGTGTGTTGTCGATGCCGTGCCTAATGGCGGTGCCCGACTTGAGAAACTCGCCGAGGGTGAAGTGTGGGGAGAGGAGCATCTGATGCATCCTCGTCTCTTCGTGGGGTGTGTATTTCATGTTTATTATGCTTTTTGTGCTGCCTTGCGGCGGCGGTTTGTATCTTTTGTCTTACAGTGCAAAGATACAAAATTTTTAGGGCTTTGTCAAGGCTTTTCGGGGTACATGCTGGGGTACTATTCTTGGGAGGGAAAAATGAAGTAAGGCTCACTTCGCCTGGAAGTGAGCCCTACGTAAACGTTACGTGAGGCTCACTTGCGCTCCAAGTGAGCCTCACTTGGGATTGAGCAGTATCTCGATGATGCGCCTAGTGGGGCTCACTGGCAGGTGGCGCATGTAGAAGAGGGTCACGTAGTCGGGCTCTATGCGCTTGCGGTGCTCCGTGGCGTGGAGCTTGCTCAGCGTCTTGCTGGGATGCTTGAGCATCGGGAGCCCCAGGGCGGAGAACATGCGCTCGTAGAGCACGCGCAGGGGGATGGGGCGCAGCAGCTCGTCGCGCGGGGCGAGGCGTATGTTCACGTCGTATACAAACTCGGCCAGCCACTGGCGGGTGCCTAGCCATTGGTACTGTGGGGCATGCTCTAGCAGCCACTGGTAGTCGGAGGCCATGGCCTCCTGGGCAGCCTTCTTCAGGCTGCGGTAGTTTTCTTCCTGGGTCATAACAAATACTTTTTTATGATTTTTCTTTTTTGCAATTCCTTGCCGTGGAGTTTTTTGGGCAATTCCTTGTCGGGGTGTTTTTTGGGCAATTCCTTGTCGGGGTGTTTTTTCGACCCACCCCGTCGGTTGGATATTTTTTTCGACCCACCCCGTCCCTCCCTAGCCAGGGAGGGCTCCACCTCACTCCCCCAAGCCCCCTCGCTCCTCAGGAGCGAGGGGGATGTAACCGCACCTGCTCGGTGCTCTGAACCGAGCAGAGCTCTCTAAGGTATCCGCCAGCGAAGCTTTCGCCCTACGGGCTGGCGGCTTGCCTACGCAACAGAGTTGCGATTTCTTTACGCAATAGAATTGCGATTGTTTTACGCATCAGAGATGCGATAGTTTTACGCCTAATCGGCGGTTTTTTATGCGGTGTTACACCGCCTTGCTTGCATCCTCCTAATTATCTTGTTGCTTGCATCCTCCTAATTATCTTGTTGCTTTTCTTTCATTTAGCTTTTAGTTTTAAACACGACCAGTACCTAGTTTCGTTCCTTTTGACGGATTACAAATCCGTCGAGACCAAATCCGTCGAGACCAAATTATGCTTTTGCCCTTACAGGGCGCATTGCCCCCCCATCCCGTCTACCCAGGGCGTCGCCCTGGGCTAGGTGCTTCTGCCCTTTCAGGGCGTATAGGTGTTTTTGTTCGGCGGATTTTCTTGTTAGTCTTGTTTGAATGCAAATTCGTCAAGACTAAAGTCTTTGCGTTTCAGACAACAATTCTCCCATGTACGACGTGGTGCCTAAGGCGATGTGCGCAAGGCGGTGGTGGTTAAGGCGATGTGCGCAAGGCGATGGTGGTTAAGGCGATGTGCGCAAGGCGATGGTGGTTAAGGCGATGTGCGCAAGGCGGTGTAACACCGCACAAAAACCGCCGATTAGGCGTAAAACAATCGCAATTCTATTGCGTAAAGAAATCGCAACTTTGTTGCGTAGGCAAGCCGCCAGCCCTTTAGGGCGAAAGCTTCGCTGGCGGATACCTTAGAGAGCTCCGCTCGGTTCTGAGCACCGAGTAGGGCGGTTACATCCCCTCGCCCCTGAGGGGCGAGGGGCTTGGGGAGTGGGGTGGAGCCCTCCCTGGCTAGGGAGGGACAGGGTGGGTCGAAAAAATCCCCGACCGACGGGGTGGGTCGAAAAACTCCCCGACCGACGGGGTGGGTCGAAAAAATCCCCCGGCAAGGAATTGTCGAAAAAAATCCCCCGGCAAGGGGACTTGCCTAGAACGCCCCCCTTTCGGCAAGGGGAACTTGCCAATAACGAGAAAAGACGATTGGGGTGGTGGAGAAAATCAAATCCAGCACGCCTCATCGTGAGGCAGCACCTTGCCGTGCTTTTCAGCTACGCACTCAGCCTCGCTCTCCCGCTCATCGTATCTCCCGCACGCCTGGCGGGCGTAGTATACCATGCCCGGCTGGCAAAACTCCTGGTCTCTCACCTTCAGCATGTTGATCACGGAATATTGCTTGCCCTCCTCCGGCTTGTTCACGCGCTTCACGGTGAAGAGATAGTCGGCGAGGTTGGCCCACTGGGCGCTGCCGGCTATGGAGTAGAGGTCGAGCTCCGAGTAGTCGGCCTGCGTGCCGTCCTTGTGCTGTATGCGGGGGTGGGCCACGATGATGGTCCATACACCGTGGGCTCGGCTCCAGGCCTGTATCTCCGTGAGCATGCGCTTCACCTGCTCCGTCTCGGTGCTGCGCTCGTTGCCGTCGCTCACGTTTACGAAGATGTAGGGGTCTATCACCAGATAGTCGAGCCCGTGCTTCTTCAGCATCTTGTCGCCCTCGGCGATGATGAGCTGCGGGGTGGGCAAGCTGCTGTCCTTGAGCCGGAAATCGTACATGTGGTCGCCCAGGAAGTGGATGGCGGGCAGCAGCGCCTGGTCTATCCATCGCTGGTTGTGGGCGGCGTCGGCGGTGTTGCCGGGGGTGGCTAGGTCGGCCTCGCCCAGGGCTATGCGGGCGATGTTGCGGATGTGCTTCGCCTTGTCGGGCAACTCGAACGAGAAGAATGCCACCCGCTTCTGGCAGTGGCACATCAGGTGGGTGGTGAGGCAGTTGAGGAAGTCGGTCTTCCCCGAGTTGGGGATGCCGGTGATGATGATGAGCCCGCCCTCGGAGGTGGGGTGGAAGATGTGGTCGGTGAGGGGACCCATGCCGATGGAGTAGCCGTGGTCGTAGTGGCCCAGCATCACGTCGAGTATCTGCTGCTCGTTGGTCTTGATGGGGTACACCTCCTCCATGCCCACCTCCTGGGCCTCGGCGATGATGTCGCGCACCACCTTGGCGCCAAACTGGGCGTATACCTCGCTGATGTCCTTGTATCCCTGGGGCAGCATCGCCAGGCGCGACTTGGCGGGATAGTGGTCCAGGAGCCGGCGCACGAGTCCTCGCCCGGGGCGGTCGGTGTCGCCGCATACGATGATGTCATCCGCCTGCTCTATCCATTTCTCGAAGGCCTCGTGGCTCTCCCTGATGTTGGTGGCGGCACCGTTGGCGATGCTCAGGGCGTAGGGGATGCCGCAGGAGAGGAGGGTGAGTCGGTCTTTCTCGCCCTCGGTGAACACGAGCTGGCGTATGGGCTCGGCTTCGGGGCGCAGGGGGCAGATGCTGTCGATGCCGTAGGGGGCGATGGGGGTGGTGGGCGACTCCTGGTAGAAGTGCTTGCTCCACTGGCCCGTGAGCGGGTCTTGGCTTACGGAGCGGAACTTCACGTTCACTATCTTGCCCAAGAGGTGGTTGCAGTAGGCGATGGCGGGCTGCATCTGCGAGCCTTGCGGGTCTTCGCTCTTGGCGTCGTCGGCGGCCTTCACGCTCATGTAGGCGCACATCACCCCCTCCCTTTCCAGCACCTCGCGGCTCCATCCCATGGCCTGGCAGTAGCGTTGCACCTGGCTCTGGAGGCTCAGTTGCTGCTGGGGCGTGAGCAGGAGGCGCGACTTGCGGTTGCGCACGGTGGCGTCGGCGGGGTGGAACTTTTGGAGGAATGCCGCCGTCTGCTCTTCGTCCAGGGGGAAGATGGGGTAGAGGCACGACATCACGGCGATGTCTACGGGCTTGTAGTCGGACGGGAGCATGGCCACGTAGTCGTTGTTGCGGGCGTCGGCGGCCCTCGCCTCGTTGTAGTAGGTGGTGTCGGCTGAGCCCGTGTGGCGGTGTTCGTGGTGGAACTCCTTGAGTCGGCCGCTCATCCCGCATACCCAGCAGTGGAACACGCCGGTGGAGCGATGGATGAAGCATCGGCGGTTCTTGCTGCTGCAGGCGGGGTTGGGGCAGGTTACCTGCACCTCCTTTCCGCTGCCTTTCGCCAGGAGGAGGAGCTCGTGGGCGGTCTCCGCCAGTTTGGCTCTCAGCCGTTGAGGGTCGAGGGGAGTGGTGGCATTGCCGGCGCTCTCGGCCTGTGCGTAGAGTTGACGTTGCTCCTGGGTTGTTAGGTCGAGGAGCTCTTTGAAGTCGATGGCTCTGTACCATGGCTTTCTCTTTCCATCGTTTGATGGTGATTGTTGTTGTGAATGCATATCTATTATGTTTTAGGAAAATCCCCGTTTAGGGGAAATGGTTATTAAAATTTTCCGCCTATATGGTGCAAATGCCCTCTACGCCCTGAAAGGGCAGAAGCACCTAGCCTAGGGCAACGCCCTAGGAAAATGCAGGGGGAAGGGTTCGCCCTGTAAGGGCAAAAGCATTATATGCTTGATTGGATTTTAATGCTTTTGCCCTTTCAGGGCGCATTAGCCACCATCCCGTCTACCCAGGGCGTTGCCCTGGGCTAGGTGCTTTTGCCCCTTCGGGGCGTATCCAATCTTGTAACTGTTATGGATTCTTGTTGTATCCCTCTTCCCATTCCTTGGCAAATTTGTTCCATTCGGCGGTGGCCGACGGGCGTGGCGGCGCTTCGGCGGGAATGCGCTTCCGCTCGGCTCCGCTGGGGCTGTCGTAGAAGCGCTGCCCCGATGCCAGGTCTTGGTATTCGTGGGGCGAGAGGGGGCGGTTCTGGCGGAGTATCACGTCTTGGTCCTTGGCCATCAGCGCCCTTATCTCCTCTATCGAACTCTTGATGTATGTCTGGATGCACGGAAATCGTCTTAGGTTTTGCAGCCAGAAGAGGCGGCCCTGGTTGTGGCGGGCATGGCGAAACTTGTCGGCGTTGACCTGGAAGTGACGGGTGAGGTGCACGTCGAGGAATCGGCGCGTGGCGATGTTCACGGGGTGCTTGTCGGTGCTCTCCACGCTCTTCAGCACGGGCAGGGCGGTTTCCATCTGTAGGTTGATGTCTTTGGTGAAGGCGTTGTAGGCATCGTCGTCTTGGCAGAGGAAATCGATGAAGCTTGTAATCTGCGACTTGAGCTCCACTGCCTCGTTGCCGTCCATAGTATGATGGATGGTATTAGAGTTATATTTAATAATATTATTCTCAGTATAATTGATATTCTTTGAATTATTATTAAATATATTATTATGGGCGGCAACGCGGCGTTGGCGCTCGGGGCTGGGCTGGTACCACAGGGGCGAGTAGAAGGCCAGCAGGTTTTCCGGCGCATGGTTCTCGCTGTTCCAGATGAAGCCGAAGCCCGCGCATTTCGTGATGCAGAGGATGAAGCGGGCCAGCGACTTAAACTTGAAGTGCTTCGAGATGTCGAGGAAGTGCATCGACGGGTACACGCCCTCCTCGGTCATCCAGCAAGGCACGCCCAGGAAGAGCTGTTCCATCTTGATGAACTGCTTGTCGGTGAGCTGTGCCTGGTGCCAGCGTATGATGAGGGTCCTCATCTCTTCTACGCTGACAGAGTCGACGATAGGTTTGATTCCGTTGCTTGTCATATTTTTTTGTTGTTTGATGAGTCCTCTTCTTGACAGTGTCAGACTCGATTAAAGTTTCCTGTTCGAGCACTGGTTGCGGAAGTGTCTCACCAGTCTGTAGATCTCGGTTTTCTCCTCGGTGCATTGTATCAGCGACGTGCCGAAGCTTCCGAAGGTATCGATGTATCTTTGTCTGATGTCGTCAAGTTCATGCGTAGGCATGTCCTTGTGCTTCCTTTCCGCGGTGTCTTTTGCCATGAGGCGTTTGTGCAGTGGTATGGCCAGCTGTGGCAACATGGCGATGATGCCCACGGCCAGTCTTTTTACTCCGATGTCTGTGAGAATCTGTTCGTCGTTTTTCCTCAGTTTTTCGAACGTCTTGTTGTCCATCCCGATTTCGGCGTAGAATTCACATAGGTGGAAGTACCTGTCTGCTACCAAGGAGTCAATAAATTTGATTATTGCCTTCTTCTCTCTTAGCAAGTGCCCGAATAGGCACTCTGCTGCATTCTCCTTGTCTTGGAGAAACTCTGTTTTCTTTATTGAAAATGAATTCATTTTCTTATTTAGGCTTATGTTGTTGCAGAATTATTTTCTGTTGTTTTGCAAAGCAACAAATAAAAGTTGAATTATGCAAATGTTTGGGGGTTGCTTGTACTATAGGGGAGCAATCCCCAAAAGTTGTTTTTTGGGGATTGGCCAGGGGGCATGCTCTTGTGAGAATGCTCGCCCTGGAAGGGCAGAGGCTCCTAGCTTCTTTCGGGCGCAACGCCCGGGGCATGCTCTTGCGAGAATGCTCGCCCTGGAAGGGCAAAAGCTCCTAGCCCAGGGCGACGCCCTGGGTAAATGTGATGGGGTTCGTGCGCCCTGTAAGGGCAAAAGCTTTATATTTATGGGATTTTTCTTGGCGATTCCTTGTCGGGGAGTTTTTTCTCGGCATTTCCTTGCCGGGGAGTTTTTTGGCAAATCCTTGCCAGGTATTTTTTCGACCCACCCCGTCCCTCCCTAGCCAGGGAGGGCTCCACCCCACTCCCCAAGCCCCTCGCCCCTCAGGGGCGAGGGGATGTAACCGCCCTACTCGGTGCTCAGAACCGAGCGGAGCTCTCTAAGGTATCCGCCAGCGAAGCTTTCGCCCTAAAGGGCTGGCGGCTTGCCTACGCAACAGAGTTGCGATTTCTTTACGCAATAGAATTGCGATAGTTTTACGCCTAATCGGCGGTTTTTGTGCGGTGTTACACCGCCTTGCTCACATTGCCTTAACCACCATCGCCTTGCTCACATTGCCTTAACCACCA
>ERZ808240.3213-NODE-3213-length-16258-cov-8.706227_pt1 | contig 16258 bp, 12 predicted proteins | sample MGYA00521084_ERZ808240 | MGnify/ENA primary metagenome ERZ808240 (study PRJEB31516, sample SAMN03275571) | gut metagenome | biome: mammalia-associated habitat; material: feces | host: Papio cynocephalus | place: Kenya | collected 2012-08-06 ... | reverse complement strand
GCCGCCTCGCGGCAGACCGCGAAGGCCTCCGGCAGCAGATCGTCGAGCGTCTCGCCCGTCGCCAGCCGGTCTTTGAATTCCTGCGTCTTCTCGCGCAGCTGCTGGTCGGTCAGTTTTTTATACGGTTCTTCGAGCGCCATCACGGCCTCGACCTGCGGTTCGAGTTTTTTGACCTCCCGCTCCGAGCGGGTGCCGAACAGTTTTGTAAAAAGGCCCATAGGTCCTGTCCTTTCTACGCCGCGGAGAGCTCCGCAGCGGCTTTGCGTTCTAGTGTGTCATTATACCACATGCTTCCGTGTAAAAAAAGAAGAAATTGTGAATTTCGGCGGCTTGATTTCATGGGATCCGCCTGTTAAAATGAGCTTGATTTCCAAGGTATCGAGGTTTTTGTTATGTCGATTCGTCTCGTTGCCGTCGACGTCGACGGCACGCTCGTCACCTCCGATCAGCGCGTTCTGCCGCGCGTGCGGGACGCGGTCCGCCGCGCCGCCGCGCGGGGCGTCGAGCTCGTTCTGTGCACCGGCCGGGCGATCGGAGAGTGCTGGTACGTTCTGGACGCCCTGCCCGAGATCCGCTACGCCGTCACGCACACCGGCGCCATGGCGCAGGATCTGAAGACCGGCGAGCTTTTATACCACTGCCCGCTTTCCGCCGACGACGCCCGTCTCATCTACAGCCATCTGCGCCGCTATGACGGGCTGATCAATTTCTTTTCCGGCGGCATCGTCTATAACTCCAAAGCGCAGGTCGACAATTTTGAGCGCTACTACCCCGCCAGCTTCCGCTGGCTGTTTGAGCGCTCGCACGAATTCGTGGACGATCTGGACGCGCTCGTGGCCGGGTGGGACAAGCCGGTCGAAAAATTCTACGTCCCGTTTTCCGGGCCGGAGGTCTGCCGGCAGGCCTGGGCCGATCTTTCGCAGCTGCCGTATTTCGTGACCGGCGCAGGCTTCGTCGATCTGGAGGTCATGAACCCGGCCACCAACAAGGGCATCGCCCTCGCGGCCCTGTGCCATGCGCTCGGCGTCCCGGCCGAACAGGTCATGGCCATCGGCGACAGCGGCAATGACGCCGCCATGCTGGACTTTGCCGGCGTCGGCGTCGCCATGGGCAACGGCGAGGACGCGCTCAAGCAGCGGGCAGATCTCGTCGCGCCGTCCAATGAAGTCGGCGGCGTGGCCGACATGCTGGAGCTGGTCCTGAAAGGAGAGGTGTAACATGGGTGTACAGGATCTGACCGTGCAAATGGTCGTTATCGTCGTCATCGGCGTGTTTCTGGCCTCGTTCATGGACGCCATCGCGGGCGGCGGGGGGATCATCTCCGTCCCGACGTATCTGCTGGCCGGGCTCCCCATGCACGTCGCGCTGGGGACGAACAAGCTCTCGGCCGGGCTTGGCTCGCTCGCGTCCACGGGGCGGTATATCAGAAACGGCTATGTCGACTGGAAGCTCGGCGTGCCGTCGATCGTGCTGGCGCTCGTCGGCTCGCACTTCGGCACGAAGCTGCAGCTGATGATCGACGAGGTGTATCTGCAGTATCTGCTGCTGGTCGTGCTGCCGGTCGTGGCCTTCGTCGTGCTGCGCCAGCGGCAGCTGCCGGAGCAGCGCGGCGACATCGAGCCCAAAAAGCAGATGGCGATCGTCTACCTCGCCTCCCTCGTCGTCGGCGCGTACGACGGCTTCTACGGCCCCGGCACGGGGACGTTCCTGCTGCTGATCTTCTGCAATCTTGCCAAGCTCGACGTGCGCACGGCGGGCGGCAACGTCAAGCTCGTGAATCTCGCCTCCAACATCGGCGCGCTGGTCACGAGCCTGATGAGCGGCAAGGTCTTTTTCGTCCTCGGTCTCATCGGCGCCGTCACGAGCTTCCTCGGGCACTTCCTCGGCGCCGGGCTGGCCATCAAAAACGGCTCGAAGATCGTCAAGCCCGCGGTCATTCTGGTCCTCGTCCTGCTGGCCGCCAAGGTCATTCAGGGCCTGATCGCCGGATAGACCGGCTGTTTCAATCGAAAGGAGTACGGCAATGGAAAAAACCATCGGCATTCTGGGCGGCATGGGGCCGCTCGCCACAGCGGACCTGTTCCGCAAGATCACGCTTCTGACCGACGCCAAGTGCGACAATGACCACATCCGCGTCTACATCGACTCCAACGCCCGCATCCCGGACCGCACGGCGGCCATTTTGTCCGGCGGCAAAGATCCCGTGCCGGAAATGGCCTCGGCCCTGCGCTCGCTGGAGGCCTGCGGCGCCAGCTGCGTCATCATGCCCTGCAACACCGCGCATTATTTTCTTCCCCGCCTGCAGGCCATGACGAAGCTCCCCTTCATCAGCATGCTCGAGGCCACGGCAAAGACCTGCGCGGCGCAGTACCCCGGCAGGACCGCCGCCGTCCTCGCGACGAAGGGCACGCTCGCCACCGGGCTCTATGAACAGGCGCTCGCAGCGCAGAACGTCCGCTGCCTCATCCCGGACGCGGGGGAGCAGGACGTGCTCATGCACCTGATCTATGACGTCGTGAAGGCCTCCAGGCCGCTCGCGCCGGAGGAAGGCACGTGGCAGCGGCTGCTGGACGCGCTTCGCGCGCGCGGCGCGGACTATTTCATCCTCGGCTGCACCGAGCTTCCCATCGTCGCCGACACGCTGCCGCAGGCCGGCCCCTTCGTCGATCCGACGGCGGAGCTTGCCAAGGCGGCCATCCGCTTCTGCGGCTATCGCGTGAAGGAATAATTGCAGTTTTTCCCGGCCCGGCGCGCTGCGCCGGGCCGTTTTTACGCTTTTCCTGCAAAAGTCAAGTAGCAATTCTATTCAAATTTCCCTGCCCGTTTTTGTCGTTATTGACAAATCTTCACAAAATAAAGACGATTTTCATATTTTTCTTTACATGTTTTTCACAACATGCTATCATATTTTTGCTGATTTTTATCAGTAATTTTGGATAGGAGAAGGAAAGTATGAAAGAAAAGAAAAAACTTGGCCTGCCGGCGTGGATATTCATCGGCATGCTGGCCGGTATCGTCGCCGGTCTCATCTTCGCATTCGCCGGTCTCGGCGATTTTACCACCGAGTGGATCAAGCCCATCGGCACGATCTACGTCAACCTCCTGAAGTTCCTGGTCGTCCCGGTCGTTCTGCTCTCCATTGCTGACGGCGTCATCAACCTGAAGGACCTCAAGCGCGTCGGCTCCGTCGGCGTCAAGACGTTTGTGTACTATATGTGCACGACCGCGCTGGCCGTCGTCATCGGCCTCGTGCTCGTCAACATCTTCAAGGGCAGCTTCACCCCGCTGCCGACCGCGGATCTTGGCTCTTTGGAATATGAAGCCAAGGAAGCCCCGTCCGTCATGCAGGTCATCGTGAACATCTTCCCGTCCAATCTGCTGCAGCCGATGGTCTCCTCCGACATGCTGCCGGTCATTGTTACCGCGATCTTCCTCGGCGCAGGCATCCTGGCTGCCGGTGAGGCCGGCCAGAAGGTCGCTGCCGGCGTCAAGGCACTGAACGAAGTCGTCATGCAGATCATGATGATGATCATCAAGTTCACCCCGATCGGCGTTTTCTGCCTGATGACCAATGTTGTCGCTGTCAACGGCGCGGATATCATCGGTAAGCTGGCGCTCATCATCGGCGTTGCATACCTCGGCTATATCATTCACGTCGTCGTGGTCTACGGCCTGTCCGTCAAGTTCCTCGCCAAGATGAGCCCGATCAAGTTCTTCAAGGGCATTGCTCCGGCCATGATCACGGCCTTCACTACCACCTCCTCCAACGCGACCCTGCCGGTCAACCTGGAGTGCTGCAATGAGATGGGCGCAGAACCCGAAGTCAGCTCCTTCGTCCTGCCGCTCGGCGCGACGATCAACATGGACGGCACGGCCATTTATCAGGCTGTCTGCGCAGTCTTCATCGCCTGCTGCTACGGTGTCCAGTTGACGCTCGGCGACATGGCCATGATCGTTCTGACTGCGACCCTCGCCTCCATCGGCACGGCCGGCGTCTCCGGCGCAGGCATGATCATGCTGGCGATGGTCCTGACGCAGGTCGGTCTGCCGGTCGAAGGCATCGCCATCATTGCCGGCGTCGACAAGCTGTTCGATATGGGCCGTACGACCCTGAACATCACCGGCGACGCCACCTGTGCCCTGTTCATCTCCCGCCTCGAGCGCGAGAAGGCCGCCAAGAAGGCTGCCAAGGCCGCAGAATAACGTCCCCTTTCCCCAAAAGCCCGCCTGGCGGCGGGCTTTTGCTCTGTCCATGCCTTCCCCTATGAGGGGAAGGTGGCTCGGCGCAGCCGAGACGGATGAGGTGGAGGTACTTGCGTCTACGAGGCGCTGTCCACCTCATCAGTCAGCCTTCGGCTGACAGCTTCCCCTCATAGGGGAAGCCTTTGGTTCGGCGCAGTTCCAAAGCCTCCCCTTTCAGGGGAGGTGGCTCGGCGAAGCCGAGACGGAGAGGTCGCTGCAAATTTGATACAACCTCTCAGTCAGCCTTCGGCTGCCAGCTCCCCTGAGAGGGGAGCCCTTGGATGGTGCGTCCTGTAGGGGCGGGGCTCTTGCTCCGCCCGCTGCTGCAGATTTTGTTGGAAGAACGGGCGGAGCAGAGCCCCGCCCCTACAAACTGCCCCGCAAGAAGGTAACACCTATCAAAGCTTCGGCTGAACCTTCTATTGATGGCAGTCGTTCTAAAGCAACTAGCTGCAAATCTGCTTCAACCTCTCAGTCTCGGCTGCGCCGAGCCAGCTCCCCTGTGAGGGGAGCCTTTCTGTGGAAAGGAGCTGAGGGGAATACTCCGGCGGCTTCGCCGCCTCCGTGCCGACTGGATTTCCTTTTTGATTTTGCGCAAAGCGCAAAATTGCGGCGTTGACACGCCGCGAAATCCAGTCGGTCGAACCCTCCGGGTCTCTCGCGTCCCTCAGCTCCAGCCACGAAAAAAGCCGCCCGGATGGGCGGCTTTTCGTGGTGGAGCTGAGGGGAATCGAACCCCTGTCCGAAAGCAACTTGACAGGACTTTCTCCGGGCGCAGTCTGTTATTTACATTCCCTCGGTGCGGCGGGAACAGACACTCTTCGCACCTTGGTAGCTTCATGATGCATGACGCAGGCAAAGCTTACTGCGTTCACGGACGCCGCTTCGTCACGCCCAAGCCCGGCTCGCGGCCCTTCCGGGGAGGACGGGTTGCCTAATTAGGCAGCCAGAGCAACTTTAGAGTTGTCAGTTAATTTAGAAAAATTGCCCGTTTTATGGAGGCCAGGCGCCTCCGCCCGCTTATCCAGCCTCACTGCCCCCGTCGAAACCAGTGCAGCCCCGTATTGCAGCGAAGATTCGCTGCGGATCGCTGGAAAAAGATCAAACTCTTGTTGCTTTTATCATCCACTTCATGGGCAAAAGCTTTGCCACGAAGCGATAGAACTTGTTGAAGGCCGTGGGCGTGTAGAACGTCCGGCCCTTTTTGGCTGCCCAGATCGTCCCGGCGACGACCTTGACCGGGTCGCACCAGGGGATGTTGCCGAACAGATCGTGGTCGCCCGCGGCGTCGAAGAACTCCGTCTTCATGGGGCCGGGGCAGACGGCCGTGACCGTGATGCCCTTCGGCCGCAGCTCATCGGCAAGACCGCCGGTGAACGCGGAGACATACGCCTTGGACGCGCTGTAGACCGTCATGCGGGGCGTGGGGCAGAAGGCCGCGATGGACGAGACGTTGATGATCTTCGCCCCGCGCGTCATGAACGGGACGACGGTCTGCGTCACCATCGTGAGCGCGCGGACATTGAGATCGACCACGCGCATCACATCGGCGGACGACGCCGAGGTGCCGATATTGCCCGTGGTGCCGCAGCCGGCGTTATTGACCAGCAGCCGCACGTCGGCTTTCTGCTCGGCCAGCTTTTCGCCGAGATAGCGGAAGCTCTTGGGATCGAGCAGGTTGAGGCCGATGCACACGAATTTCTTCTCCGGGAACTGCTGGGCCAGTTCTTCGAGCTTGCCCACGCGGCGGGCGATGAGCCAGAACTCTTCGATGTCGGGAAATTCGCGCACGAGCTGGCGCGTGAACTCCGCGCCGAGACCGGCGGACGCGCCGGTGATGACGGCCGCGGTCATCCGCGTCCGTAGGGGTCGCGGAGCTTGTCGGGCTCGGGATATTCCTCGCCCTTCGTATCGACGCGGATGGAGGCGATCTTCTGCTCGGTGAGCGGCCGGTCATTGCCGTCGGTCTTCACCGCGGCGATCTTGTCGACCACGTCCATGCCCTCGAGCACCTTGCCGAAGGCGGCGTACTGCCCGTCGAGGAACTCGCCGTCCTCATGCATGATGAAGAACTGGCTGCCCGCGGAGTTGGGCGACTGCGCACGCGCCATGGAGACCACGCCGCGCTTGTGGCTGAGGTTGTTCTTCACGCCGTTGAGCTTGAACTCGCCCTTGATGCAGTAGCCGGGGCCGCCGGTGCCGGTGCCCTTCGGGCAGCCGCCCTGGATCATGAAGCCGGAGATGACCCGGTGGAAGATCAGGCCGTCATAGAAGCCCTTGTTGGCAAGCGCGATCATGTTGCGCACGCTCTGCGGCGCTTTTTCGGGGTAGAGCTCGCAGACGATCTTGCCGCCGTCTGCCATCGTGATGGTCATAATGGGATTTTCCATGGGGTTACCGTCCTTTCATTGCGCGGTCGATCTGACGCTTGGCGTCTTTTTTCGCGGCGTCCTCCCGCTTGTCGTAGAGTTTTTTGCCCCGGGCCAGCGCGACCTCGACCTTGACGAGACTGCCGCGGAAGTACACCGAGAGCGGAATGAGCGCATACCCGTCCTGCTTGACCCGGCCGAACAGGCGCATGATCTCGCGCTTGTGCATGAGGAGCCGGCGGGGACGGAGCGGATCCTTGTTGAAGATATTGCCCTGCTCATAGGGCGCGATATGCATCTGCCGGATATAGAGCTGCCCGTCCTTGATCTGGCACCAGGCCTCCTTGAGGCTCAGCGTGCCGAGACGGATGGATTTGACCTCGGTGCCGGTGAGCTCGATGCCGGCTTCAAATTTTTCGTCGATGAAATATTCATGAAAGGCCTTCTGATTTCTTGCGGCGATCTTCACGCCCTCCGCCATCGCGCACACCCCCCTTGGCATAGCCTGAAGTAAAAAGTAAGCGTGAAGTGTGAATAAGTATGGTGCCGGCTACGCCGGCGATCTGGATCGTGCCGCTTCGCGGCACACATTCCTTCTTCACTTTTCACTATGACCTGTTACTCCTCATCCATTATATTTATTATACCAGCGCTGTCAAGCCTTGAAACGGGGAAAACGCACGAACACAGAACGCACACTGCGCGGCTGCGCCGCATACACTACAGGTGATCAAAACGCAAAACAGGAGGGGCTATTTATGGCGGTGACGCAGTATTTTCTGGGCGGGAATACCGTCCGGGGCTTCGTGTCGTTTTATTCCGGCTTCTGCCGCGGGCCGGAGGATTTTCTGTGGGTCATCAAGGGCGGGCCCGGCTGCGGCAAGTCGAGCTTCATGAAGACCATCGGCCGCGCGGCGGAGGAGAAGGGGCTGGACGTGGAGTACGTGCTGTGCTCCGGTGACCCGGAGTCGGTGGACGGCGTCTATTTCCCCGCCCTGCACACCGGCTACGCCGACGGGACCGCCCCGCATGTGCTCGAGGCCGTGACGCCGGGCGCGGCGGGGCTGTATCTCGACCTCAGCCGGTTCTATGACCGGCTCGCGCTCAAGTCCGAGCGCCGCACCATCGAGCAGCTGCAAAGGCGCTATCGATCGCTCTACCGCGAGGCCTATGCAAAGCTCGCCGCGCTCGCGCCCGCAGCCTGCCGCCTGCCGGACACGGGCGGCGCGCAGCGGCGCTTCCTCCGAGCGGTGACCTGCCGAGGGCTTTTCCAGTCTGCGCCGCCCGCGGGAGCCGTGCAGCTCGTTTCCGTGGAGGACCTTGAGGCGCTGCGCGCGCGCCCCGGCGCCGTCTGGTATCAGAACCCGCTTTTCCCGGATGAGACCGAGGCCGTCTGGCTGCCAGGCGAGGCACGCTACTACCGCAGCCCGGATACGCCGCTGCCGGAGCTTTCGGACGTTTTTTCCCTGCTCGCGCAGGCCAAGGCGCTGCATGACGAGCTGGAGGCCGTCTATAACCCGCACGTGGACTTCGCCCGCGTCTACGCGCTGGCGCACGCACACGCGCTGCAGCTGCTGGGGTGAGCGTTCGCTGCGATCGTTCAAAGAAAATTCAGTTGTATCTGCGGGGAAAATGTAGTAAAATATATTGAAATTTAAGAATATCCTACTCAGGAGGGAATACCAATGAAAAAACCGATCGTACTCGTGATCATGGATGGCGTGGGCCGCGGCGACGGCGGCCCCGGCGATGCTGTCAAGCAGGCCAACACCCCGACGCTCGACAAGCTGATGGCGACCTGCCCCATGACGTGGCTCAAGGCGCACGGCACGGCCGTCGGCCTGCCTACCGACGACGACATGGGCAACTCCGAGGTCGGCCACAACGCCCTCGGCTGCGGCCAGATCTACTCCCAGGGCGCCAAGCTCGTGCAGGAGTCCATCGAGACCGGCTCCTTGTACCAGTCTAAGACCTGGGTCGAGCTGACCGACAACTGCCTGCAAAGCGGCAAGGCCCTGCACTTCATCGGCCTGCTGTCCGACGGCAACGTCCATTCCAACATCTCGCACCTGATCGCCATGCTGAAAAAGGCCCGCGAGATGGGCCTCAAAAAGGTCTACTGCCACATCCTGCTCGACGGCCGCGACGTCCCCGCGACGAGCGCGCTGGAGTACGTCGACCAGCTCGAGGCCGTGCTGGCCTCCCTGTCCGACGCGGAGCACGAATACAAGATCGCGTCCGGCGGCGGCCGTATGGTCATCACCATGGACCGCTATGAAGCCAACTGGCCGATGGTCGAAAAGGGCTGGCGCACACACGTGCAGGGCGAGGGCCGTCAGTTTGCCTCCGCAAAGGAAGCCATCGAGACCTACCGCGCCGAGAACCCCGGCATGATCGACCAGGATCTTCCGCCCTTCGTCGTGGCAAAGGACGGCAAGCCCGTCGCAAAGATCGCCAACGGCGACAGCGTCATCCTCTTCAACTTCCGCGGCGACCGCGCGCAGGAGATCTCCCTGGCCTTCGACCGCAAGGACTTTGACAAGTTTGACCGCGGCGACTACACCGGCGTGAAGTTTGCCGGTATGCTGGAGTACGACGGCGATCTCAAGATCCCGCTGCACTATCTGGTCGAGCCGCCCGTCATCCGCAACACGCTGACTGAAGTTTTGTGCAAGGCAGGCGTGCACGAGTACGCCGTGTCCGAGACGCAGAAATACGGCCACGTCACCTACTTCTGGAACGGCAACCGCTCCGGCAAGGTCGACGAAGCGCTCGAGGACTACGCTGAGGTCCCGTCCGACGTCGTTCCGTTTGAGCAGGAGCCTGCAATGAAATCCGTGGAGATCACCGATCTGCTCGTCGAGGCCATGGCCTCCCACAAGTATCAGTTCCTGCGCTGCAACTACCCGAACGGCGATATGGTCGGCCATACCGGCGTTCTGAGCGCCGTCATCAAGGCCATGGAAGCCGTCGACGCGGCTCTGGCCCGCGTAAAGGAAGCGGCCGACAAGTACGGCTACACCCTGCTCGTCACCGCCGACCACGGCAACGCCGATCAGATGCTCGAGACGAAGAAGGGCAAGACCAGCGTGCGCACCGCGCACTCCCTCAACCCCGTCCCCTTCATCATCTACGATCCGGACAACAAGTACGAGATCAAGGACGGCCATTACGGCCTTGCCAACGTCGCGCCGACCATCGTCACCATGATGGGCCTCAAGGCTCCCGACTGCTGGCAGCCGAGCATGATCTGAGTCTGATCCTGACCACCGTGCGGCTCCCCTTGGGCACAAGGGGAGCCGTCACCGAAGGTGACTGCGGGGATCTGAATCCTGCACGCCTATGCGTAGGGGCCGATGCCCACATCGGCCCGTGAGGCAGCACGTATCCGCCGCAGCACTTCGTAAAAATCGGTGCTATCTGCTGGGCCGATGTGGGCATCGGCCCCTACAAAGCCCAAACCATTCTCCGGAGGTACCCATGCGAAAGAAGCTCTCAATCCTTATGATTCTGATCCTGGTGCTGGCGCAGCTGTGCGCCTGCGGGAAGACGCAGGCTGACCCCGCGCCGGCAGCAGGATCAGAATCAGCCGTCCCGGCTGCCGTGACGGACGAGCCTGCGGCCGAGGCCGAGGCGCCCGCGCCGGAGCCGGAACCGGTCGACCCGCACGAACCCAACCGCGTGCTGACCTCCAGGCATTATTCTGCCGAGATCTACGAGACCACCATCCGGCAGTACCGCTGCTCGATCGAGAGCCGGGAATACGTCGTCTCCGACGGCGTGACGGCCCGCGCCTTCCGCGCCACCGGCATCGGCGGGCCGAGCAAATTCCTCGACCATACCGTGCATGAGGGCGGGACACTGCACTACTTTGACGCCGCCTCCGGCAAATGGGTCGAGACGCCGCTGGCCGAGGGCAAATACGCCTCGCCGGTCGTCGTGATCGAGCTTGCCTCCGGCGCGTCCTACTTCCTTGCGCTGCCGCGCACCTTCGTCCTGCATGAAAATGACACCAAGGAATACCTGCCGGAGATGGACGGCACGCTCTACGTCACAAAGACGCCGGACGGCTTCCACCTGACTGTGAACGGCTACGGGCTGGCCGAGGGGCGCGTGACGGACTGCCTGATCCTCTCCGCGCCGTTCCGGCTGGTCGACTGGGCCCTGCAGAACTGCGCCATGGCCTGGGTCACCTATGTGCAGAACGGCGCGTCCCACTGGTGCTTCGACGGCTATTACCGCAAATCCCCGGCCAATTATATCCCCTCCGGCACGAACTACTATTACTGCTGCGCCGCGTCCTACTGCATCAAGGGCTTCCTCTCCCGGATGCCGATGTGCAAAGAGGCCGCCGCGCTCACCATCGTCATGCTCGACACCATGGCCCAGCGCCAGAACGAATACGGCTACTGGGCCACCGAGCCCGGCAGCGAATGGCTGCAGGGCGACTACGGCATCGGCCCGGGCTTCTACGACACCCGGTTCAATACCGACCTGCTGGAGATCTACATCAAAGCCGCGCGCAAGTTCGGCAAGGGCATGTTCGACGAGACGATCACCCGGTATCTCGGCTTCTTCAGCCAGATCGCGGACACCAGCCACATCTCCACGGAGTCTGGCGGCTGGCTGATCCCGGACTACTGGCACCCGTCGGAGATCACCGCGCCGCATACCTCGCTCAACCATCAGGCGTCGGAGTGTCTGGCGCTCTATCACGCGTCCGACCTGTTTGACCGCGAGGATCTGCGCGCGCTGGCCGACCGGATGCTGCTGGCCATCGAGGATACCGGCTCCAGCTGGGTCATGCCGGACCACAATCTCTATTACAGCATCAAGCCAGACGGCACCTACGTCGAGGGCGACTATCCCTACCTCACCTACAATGATCTATTGTACCTGCGCAAGTATCTCACCGGCTTCGGCAAAGCGGAAAACGAGACGCTGACCTATCTCATGAGTGAAAAGCTCCAATGGATGCAGAATCACGGCGTCACCGGCTATGAAAAGAGCTGAAATCCTATTTTTTACTTGTACTTTCCCGGCGAATCGGTTAGAATGAATTGAATATCCCAGAAGGAGGAATCTTGATGATCCGTATGAATACAGACATCGGCCAGATTACGGTCGACAGCGCTGTCTATACCAATATCGCCGGCTTCGCCGCGACCAACTGCTTCGGCGTCAAGGGCATGGCTGTGCGCTCCATGACGGACGGGCTTGTGCATCTGCTGCGCAAGGAAGCCATGGGCAAGGGCGTCAAGGTCACGTTCAACGCCGACAATTCCCTCTCCATCGACCTGCACATTATGGTCGACAAGAATGTCAATCTCAGCGCGATCGCGTCCTCCATCATCGGCGAGGTCCGCTATTTCGTCACCAAGTCCACGGGCACCGAGGTGCGTGCCGTGAACGTATTCGTCGACTCCATGTCGGTCGACTGATCTCAATTCACGCGCACACGCTGGCGCTCACGGAGGTAAACCACCATGATCAAATCCATTGACGGCGCGGTATTTTCCCGGATGATGCTCTCCGCCGCTGCCGAGATCGACCTGAATAAGCAGAAGGTCAACGAGCTGAACGTCTTCCCCGTCCCTGACGGCGACACCGGCACGAACATGAGCATGACGCTGAACGCCGCCAGCACCGAGCTGCGCCGTGCAGAGAACGTGACGCTCACCAAGGCCGCCAACATGACCGCCTCCGCGCTCCTGCGCGGAGCCAGAGGCAACTCGGGCGTCATCCTGTCCCTGCTGTTCCGCGGCTTTTCCAAGGCGCTCAAGGGCAAGCTCGAGGCCGACGGCCGCGACTTTGCCGCCGCGCTGACCGCGGGCGTCGAGGCCGCCTACAAGGCCGTCATGAAGCCCGCCGAGGGCACCATCCTGACCGTCTCCCGCCTGACGGCGGACGCCGCGCGCGACCTCGCCGAGGAAAACTGCGAGATCGAATACGTGCTCCAGCACTGCCTAGACACCGCGCACGCCGCGCTCGACAATACCGTCAACCAGAACCCCGTCCTCAAAAAGGCCGGCGTCGTCGACGCGGGCGGCATGGGCTTCTGCCTGATCCTGCGCGGCATGCTCGAGAGCCTGCGCGGCAACGACGTTGTCTGCGAGGACACGGGCGCGACGAACGAAGAGGCCGATTTCGGCATTTTTGACTCCGAGGACATCACCTTCGCCTTCGACACGGTCTTTATCGTCCGCAAGCGCGAGGATATCACCTCGCTCGACCCGCTGCGCGAGTATCTCGGCAGCATCGGCGACAGTCTCGTCATCGGCGAGGACGACGAGGCCTTCAAGGTCCACGTACATACGAACATTCCGGGCGACGCGCTGAGCGAGGCCCAGAAGTACGGGACGCTGGAGCTGGCAAAGATCGAAAATATGCGCCTGCAGCACGACGATCTGACCGCCGGGCGCAAGGCCCGGTCGACCGACGATCTCGAGGCCGTGGAAAAGGAGCTGGAAAACCAGCCCGCGCCGCAGCCGGATGGCCCGGCCGCCCCTGAAAAGCGCTACGGCAGCGTCGCCGTGTGCGCGGGCGAGGGGCTCGCGGGCGTGTTCCGCGATCTTGGCGTCGACGAGATCATCGAGGGCGGGCAGACCATGAACCCCTCGACCGAGGACATCCTCCGCGCGATCGAGAAGACCCCGGCGGAGATCGTCTTCGTCCTGCCCAACAACAAGAACATCATCATGGCCGCCCAGGCCGCGGCGGAGCTCGCCTCGCGCGAGGTCGTCGTTATCCCGACGAAGACCGTCCCGCAGGGCATCAGCGCGATGCTCTCCTTCGACCCCGGCATGGAGCCGAGCGAGAACGAGGCCGCCATGACCGACTGCCTCTCCGGCGTCATGACCATGCAGATCACCTACGCCGCGCGCGATTCCGACTTTGATGGATTCGACATTCACGCGGGCGACTATCTGGGCCTGTGCGACGGCGCGCTGGCCGGGACCACACAGGACATCACCGCCCTGCTCGCCACGCTCGCGGACAAGGCCGCGGCGGCCGGGAAGGAATTCATCAACATCTTCTACGGCGCCGACATCTCCGAAGCCGACGCCGAACAGGCCCTGGCCCTGTTCCAGCAGCACGCCCCCGACGCCGAAGTCAACCTCGTCTCCGGCGGCCAGCCGATCTACTACTACCTGATCTCGGCAGAATGATTGAAACCAAAAAGACGCTCCCGGAATGAGGGGCCGCACAAGACAGTTAACAGGCACAGCGGGATCATCCGCTGTGCCTGTTTTTGTATCATTGCATCATTTGCTTTTGTGCGGGCATCCCTTGCCTCTCCCTTTGGGAGAGGTGGCTGAGCGCAGCGAAGACGGAGAGGGGAAACGCCGCAGGTGACGGCAAGGCCCTCTCAGTCACCTGCGGTGACAGCTCTCCCAGAGGGAGAGCCAAGGCTCCGTTCATAGCATGTCGGCATGAGAAGTGGAGCGTATCGGTACCGATACGCTCCATGAACTGTTTTACGACTACCCATCCATTGCGGCGAGGGTATTGTTGTTTTTATCCCTTCAGCTTATCGAAGAAGCTTTTGCGTTTGGGTTGGCTGGCATCGCCGACAGAGGATTCGAGCTGGCGGAGCAGTTCCTTCTGCTCGCGCGTGAGCTTGGTCGGGGTCTCGACGACGACGGTGACGAACTGGTCGCCGCGCGTCTTGTAGCCGACGTAGGGGATGCCCTTGCCGCGCAGGCGGAAGGTGGTGCCGGTCTGCGTGCCCTCGGGGATCTGATAACGGACCTTGCCGTCGAGCGTCGGGACCTCAACGGTTGCGCCGAGCGCGGCCTGTGTGAAGGAGATGGGCATCTGGCACATGACGTTCGCGCCGTCCCGCGTGAAGATCGGGTGCTTGCGCACCGAGACCGTCACGAGCAGATCGCCGTTCGGACCGCCGTTGGAGCCGGCGTTGCCCTCGTCGCGCACGCGGAAGGACTGGCCGTCGTCGATACCGGCCGGAACCTTGACCTTGATGGTCTTGGTGTGACGGACCTTGCCCTTGCCGCGGCAGACCTGACACGGGTCGGTGATAATGGTGCCGGTACCGTGGCACTTCGGGCAGGGCTGCGAGGACTGCATGGTCATGCCCATGAAGTTCTGCTGTGTGCGCACGGCGCCGGTGCCGTGGCAATACGTACAGGTCTGCGGGGTCGTGCCTTCCTTCGCGCCGGTGCCGTGGCAGGTGCTGCAGGTCTCGATGCGGGAGAAGGTGATCTCGCGCTCGCAGCCGAAGGCCGCGTCTTCAAAGCTGATTTCGATCTCGCTGACGACATTCTGGCCCTTTGTCGGCCCCTTCTTGCGGCCAGTGGATCCACTGGATGCCGACGCCCCACTGAAAAAGTCGCCGAAGATGTCGCCGAAATCTCCGAAGCCCGAGCCTGCTCCGCCAAACCCTGCGCCGCCGAAGCCCGCACCGCCAAAGCCCGCGCCCGCGTTCGGGTTGAAGTTCGGGTCGACGCCCGCGAAGCCGTACTGGTCGTAACGGGCCTTTTTGTCGGCGTCGGAGAGGACCTCATAGGCCTCGTTGATCTCCTTGAACTTTTCCTCGGCGGATTTGTCGCCGGGGTTCTGGTCTGGGTGATATTTCATGGCCAGCTTGCGGTAGGCCTTTTTGATTTCGGCGTCAGACGCGTTTTTCTCCACGCCCAATACCTCGTAATAATCTCGTTTGTTCTGATCTGCCATAGTTTCTCACCTCGGATTCGGTGGGTAACAGCCGATAGGGGCGGACGGGCCGCCCCTATCAAGCTATATTCCGCGAATTAGTTGTCCTTGACCTCTTCGTAGTCCGCGTCGACAACGCCGTCGTCATTGCCGCCGGCCTGCTGGCCTGCGCCCGCGTTCGGCTCGGCATTCGCTTCGCCCTGCGGAGCCGCGTTCTTATAGAGCTTCTCGGACACAGCATAGAACGCCTTCTGAAGTTCATCTGTCGCAGTCTTGATCGCCGCAACATCGGAACCCTTCTGCGCAGTCTTCAGCTTTTCGATGGCGTCCTTGACAGGAGCCTTCTCGCTTTCCGTGACCTTATCGCCCATTTCGTTGAGGGTCTTTTCAGCCTGATACACAGCCTGATCCGCATTATTGCGGGTCTCGACCTCTTCCTTCCGGGCCTTGTCCTGTGCAGCATACTGCTCTGCTTCCTTGACGGCCTTATCAACATCTTCCTTCGAGAGGTTGGAAGACGCGGTGATGGTGATCTTCTGCTCAGCGCCGGTACCGAGATCCTTCGCGGAGACGTTCACGATGCCGTTGGCGTCGATGTCGAACGTGACCTCGATCTGCGGGACACCGCGGGGAGCCGGAGCGATGCCGGTCAGCTGGAACTTGCCGAGGGTCTTGTTGTCGGCAGCCATCTCACGCTCACCCTGCAGGACATGGACCTCAACGGAGGTCTGGTTGTCAGCGGCGGTGGAGAAGACCTGGCTCTTTTTGGTCGGGATGGTGGTGTTGCGGTCGATCAGCTTGGTAAACACGCCGCCCATCGTCTCGATGCCAAGAGACAGCGGCGTAACATCGAGCAGCAGAACACCCTTGACGTCGCCGCCAAGCACGCCGCCCTGGATGGCTGCGCCGACAGCCACGCACTCGTCGGGGTTGATGCCCTTGAAGCCTTCCTTGCCGGTCAGCTTCTTGACCTC
>ERZ808240.3211-NODE-3211-length-16260-cov-27.861771_pt1 | contig 16260 bp, 9 predicted proteins | sample MGYA00521084_ERZ808240 | MGnify/ENA primary metagenome ERZ808240 (study PRJEB31516, sample SAMN03275571) | gut metagenome | biome: mammalia-associated habitat; material: feces | host: Papio cynocephalus | place: Kenya | collected 2012-08-06 ... | reverse complement strand
ACAGTTCCGTCGAATTGCACCCACGCACAGTTCCGTCGAATTGCACCCACGCACAGTTCCGTCGGATTTGCAATCCGACGGTGCTTGGGTAACTATTGCGGATTTGTAATCCGCTAAAAGGAACGTAGCAAATTCGCAAGCGTGTCATTTGTGTCAAAGTCATTTGTGTCAAAATGAATTTTCAAAAGAACAAACTAACTATTTTAAAACAATGAACCAGAAACGAACAATGAACCAAAAACGAACATTCATAACCTTGGCAGCAGCACTCACCAGTGTTGCTGCCTTGGCACAAGCCCCTGCCTTTCCAGGAGCAGAAGGCCACGGCAGATACGTGACGGGCGGAAGAGGAGGAGAAATCATCCATATAACCAACCTCAACGACAAGGGCGAAGGATCGCTGCGTGAGGCCGTGAAGGGAAACGACAAGAAAATCATCGTATTCGACGTGGCAGGAGTCATTCCCCTCGCATCCGACCTCACCATCGGAGCCAACACCACCATCCTCGGACAGACCGCCCCCTCTCCAGGAATCACCCTGCGCTACTACACCGTGCGCCCCAAGAGCAACAACATCATCCGATTCATCCGCATCCGTCGTGGACAGGAAAAGAACATCAACGACGGAGCAGACGCCTCCTGGCAGCACAACGAGACGGGAATCATCCTAGACCACTGTTCCTTCAGTTGGAGCATCGACGAGGTGGCTTCCTTCTACGACAACAACAACTTCACCATGCAATGGTGTACCGTGGCAGAAAGTCTCACCAATCCGGGCCACAGCAAGGGAGCACACGGCTACGGAGGCATCTGGGGCGGAAAGCTGGCTAGCTTCCACCACAACCTCATCGCCCATGTGCAGAACCGTGGACCTCGCTTCAACGGGGCACGCTACGACTGGAAAGGCTACACCGACAACTACGACTACGACACCTACAAATGGGAGAACCCAGTGCAGGCAGAGAACGTGGACTTCCGCAACTGCGTGATGTACAACGCACAAGGCACCTGCTACGGCGGTCCTGGCGGCGGACAGGTGAACATCGTCAACAATTACTATAAGGCTGGACCGAGCCAAGGTCTCTCTTCCACCACCCTCAACGGAATGAAAGTGAGCGTAACCAACGGCAAGGAGCGTGGCAACCAGGGAGTAATCACCCTCGTAACCGTATCGGAAAAGGGAAACTCCGACTCTAGCCACCCTGAATACTACAACATGACCAGCCGCTACTACATCGAGGGCAACACCACCGAGACCACCCAAGGCAAGGTGACAGAGAACCAAGACTGGAAGGGCGTGAAATACGACAGCGGCACCCACGAGCTGAACGGCGAGGAATACTCAGCCGACGAAAACAACTTCTACGGCGACAAGGTGGAGCACGTAACCATCGACGGCGTATCGTGCGTGAAAATCAAGATGGACACGCCAGCTCCATCGGGCACCATCACCACCCACACCGCCAAGCAAGCCTACGAGAAAGTGCTCGCCAACGCAGGCGCATCGCTCTACCGCGACGAAATCGACGCAAGATACATGGAAGAGACCAAGACGGGAACTGCCACCTACAAGGGAAGCATCACCCAATCGCCCGGAATCATCGACCTCGTATCAGATGTCAACGGATACACCGAAGACAACTTCCCTACCGCCGCCCATCCAGACAACTTCGACACAGACGGCGACGGAATCCCAGACGACTGGGAAAAAGCGAACGGTCTGAACCCCGACGACCCATCCGACGCTCTCGCCCACTCGCTCGACAAAAAGGGATACTACACGAACATAGAGGTGTATGCAAACTCACTGGTAGAGCACATCGTGAAAGCCGAGAACGCCGACGCTGAGGAAGCCGTGGATGAATACTACCCTGCCTATACGCCTACCACAGCTATCAAGGACGTGGCAACCGTGCAACCCCAAGAACTGCTGAAAACCGAGTATTTCAGCCTCGACGGCAGCAAGATGAGCTTGCCCAGCAAAGGAGTGAGCATTCGCAAGATGACGTTCAAGGGCGACAAGACCATCATCGACAAGATTATTAAGTAATTGCACAGAAAAATGCAAAAAAGAAAACGTTTACGTAAGTTTTTAACAACTAACGTGAACGTTTTTCATTTTTTTTTAATACATTTGCACTCAGAAACTAACAATGCATAAAAAAGGACGCTAAAAGCTAACCCTAATATTGCAAACAAAGTTGAATAAACAAAAACAAACGAATTATTAAGAACAAACAATTATAATATAAATCTAACCTATAAGTGTATGTCTGGTAAATTGAAAAATCTAAGATTTGCGCTTGTTGCCGCAACTTTGACCATGTCGGCCAATGGTTTTGCGCAAACAGTAATCAAAGGTAATGTAACCGACAATACAGGCGAGCCTATCATCGGCGCATCCGTACTCGAAGAAGGTACAGGCAGCAATGGTGGCGTAACTGATATTGATGGTAACTTCGTTATCACACTGAAAGGCAACAGTAAGAAACTGAAGATTTCGTACGTAGGTATGAAACCTCAGGTGGTAAACGTATCTGGCAAGTCAACCATCAACGTGAAGCTGGAAGACGACGCTACCTCGCTCAACGACGTGGTGGTAATCGGTTACGGCTCAGTGAAGAAGAAAGACTTGACGGGTTCCGTAGCAACCGTAAACAGCGAGACCTTGGCTGCAGTTCCTGTTGCCAATGCTTCAGAGGCCTTGACGGGTAAAATGCCTGGTGTGCAGATTACTACAGGCGAGGGTTCTCCTGACGCAACCGTGAAAATCCGTGTACGTGGTGGTGGTTCCATCACACAGAGCAACGACCCATTGTATGTAGTCGATGGATTCCCTGTTGACGACATCAGCAACATCCCTGCCAACGAAATCGAAGACATTACCGTATTGAAGGATGCTTCATCCACAGCCATCTATGGTTCTCGTGGTGCCAACGGTGTAATCCTCGTAACCACCAAGAGTGGTAAGAGCGGCAAGGTGAACGTGAGCTACAACGCTTACTACAGCTGGAAGAAACTCGCCAACAAGCAAGACGTTTTGGGCGACCGCGACTACGTGAAGTGGCAGTACGAGCTGGCACTCCTCAAGAACAACAACGACCCAAGCAAAATTAGCTCTTACACCGACTACTTCGGCGAGTACCAGGACATGGACATGTATAGCACAGGCGTTACCAACGACTGGCAAGACTTGACATACGGTAGAACTGGCCACACATTCAACCACAACTTGAACATCACGGGCGGTTCCGACAACATCAAGTATGCTTTCAGCTATGCACACATGAACGACAAGGCCATCATGGTGAACTCTGGCTACAAGCGTGACAACTTCGGCTTGAAATTGAACACCAAGCCAACCAAACGTACAACACTCGACTTCCAGGTGCGTTACGATATGACCAACGTAACCGGTGGTGGAGCCAATGAGGCTGCCGGAGTTTATGACACCGACCGCCGTCTGAAGTACTCTGTCATCTACTACCCTCTGCCAGTAGCTAACATGGATCCTACCGTAGGTGCAGACGACGATGACCTGGGCAACCTCTACAACCCTATCACATCAGCTTACGACAACGACCGCAAGAAGGAGCGCAAGAACTTGAACTTGGGCGGTTCCTTCGGATGGGAAGTACTCGACAACCTGAAGCTCAAGACTGAGTTCGGTTACGACTACTACAACCAGTACGACAAGCGTTTCTGGGGTTTGACCACCTATTATGTAAAGAACGTACCTACTGGCGACAACCAGAACCATCCAGCCATCCGTCTCACCCAGACCGACCGCCATCGTTTCCGCAGCACCAACACCATCAGCTACGACTTCAAGAAGTTGTTCAACAACAACGACCACAGCCTCAACCTCTTGTTGGGTCACGAGTATGTGATTACCAAGAAGCGTGAGAACATGGACGAGGTTCACGGATTCCCTGTTGACTATAACTCTGAGACTGCATGGAAGCTTACTTCTCAGGGTACTCCATACACCATCGACGATGCTTACAGCGCAGACGACAAGCTGTTGTCATTCTTCGGTCGTGCCAACTATAATTACTTGGATCGCTATCTGCTGAGCGCAACCTTCCGTGCCGATGCTTCCTCTAAGTTCTCCAAGGAGAATCGTTGGGGCTACTTCCCATCAGCAGCCTTTGCTTGGCGTATCTCTTCTGAGCCATTCATGAAGGGTACCAAGGGATGGCTCGACGACTTGAAGCTCCGCTTGAGCTATGGTACCGCTGGTAACAACAATATCCCTGTAGGTCAGCTCGTACAAGCTTACGAGAACAAGGCGACAACTTGGATTAATGGATTCGCCAACTACTGGGCACCATCCAAGACTATGGCTAACCCAGACTTGAAATGGGAAACTACCATCACCCGTAACATCGGTCTCGACTTCACTCTCTTTGGAGGCAAGTTGAACGGTAGCGTGGAAGCATACTTGAACACCACCAAAGACTTGCTCATCGAATTCCCTGTGGCAGGTACAGGCTACGACACCCAGTACCGCAACATGGGTAAGACCGAGAACAAGGGTCTTGAGTTCTCATTCACATGGCACGCCATCGAAAAGAAGAACTGGGGAATCGACTTGGCAGGTAACATCGGTTTCAACAAGAACAAGGTGAAGAGCCTCGGCATCATGAACGACTTCGGCCAGGACTCTCGCTGGGCTTCCACAGAAATCGGACAGGACTACTGGATTGCAGTAGGCCAGCCATTGGGACAGATTCGCGGCTACCAGCTTGACGGCAACGGACGCTACGAGGTAAGCGACTTCTCTGGTTACGACGAGGCTAGCAAGACTTGGACATTGAAGGAAGGCGTAACCGACTGTAGCAGCGTAGTAGGCACCATCCGCCCAGGTTCGCTCAAACTGAAAGACCAGAACGGCGACCACATCATCACCGACGAGGACAACACCATCATCGGCGACGTGAACCCTAAGGCATTCGGTGGTTTCTCGCTCAATGCACACGCATTCGGATTCGACCTGAGCGCAAACTTCAACTACTCCATCGGCAACAAGGTGTATAACGCCAACAAGATAGAGTGGACTTCCACAGGTAAGTATCAGTACCGCAACATGAGCACCATCATGGCAGACGGCAAGCGCTGGACCAACCTCGACCCAGAGACAGGTCTCTTGAGCAACGACCCTGTGCGCTTGGCAGAGCTGAACACCAACACCACCATGTGGTCACCATATATGAGCAAGATGGTCCTCACCGACTGGGCCATCGAAGACGCTTCATTCCTCCGCTTGAACACCCTGTCATTGGGTTATACATTGCCTAAGACACTCACACAGAAGGTGGGCATCCAAAACCTGCGCTTCTACGTGACAGCTTACAATGTATTCACCATCACAGGCTACTCTGGCTTCGACCCAGAGGCAGACTGTATCACAAAGACAGCCCTCACACCAAGCGTTGACTACTCTGGTTATCCAAGAAGCCGCACATTCTTGGTGGGTGTAAATTTGAATTTCTAACATTAAAGAGGAATTATCGAATATGAAAAATTATATAAAACTATCAATATTCTCCATGGCTCTGGTTGCCGGAATGACATCTTGCGACATGGAGGCTCCGACTCAGTCAACTCTTGACGGTTCCTCAGTCTATTCAGTCTATTCGCTGGCTGAAGCCGAGGTAATGTCAATCCACCAGTCTTTCGGCGAGACCAACTCTTATCGTGGACGTTTCTTGCCTTGGTACGGACTGAACACCGACGTGGAGGTTCCTAGTGGAACAGCTCCTTCATTCGCCGGCAAGAACGAAGACAAGCAAAACTTGGTAAACTATGCTCCAAGCGAGAGCAACGCACAGATGAACACAGACAACAACGCCTACGCTAAGTTCTATGAGGGAATCGAGCGCGCCAACCTCGCCATCGAGGGAATCCGCCAGTATGGCAACATCGAGAACAACAAGAACATGGCCCAGTTGCTCGGCGAAGCACTCACCTTGCGTGCCGTTATCTACAACGACTTGACCAAGGCTTGGGGCGACGTGCCAGCTCGCTTCGCTCCTAACAACAACGACAACATTTACATGCCTCGTTGCAACCGCGACTCAATCTACAAGGTGTTGCTCGCCGACCTCAAGGAAGCAGAAAACTACTGCTACTGGCCTAACGAGAACAGTATCACCAAGACCACAGAGCGTGTGAGCAAGAGCTTCGTCAAGGCTCTACGTGCCCGCATCGCCCTCTACGCTGGCGGCTATGGTCTCCGTGGCGACGGCTATCGTCTGAGCAAGGACCCTGAGTTGGCTCCTGAGAAGATGTACCAAATCGCCAAGGAAGAGTGCGAGGACATCATCAACGCTGGCTACAACAAGCTCGGCGGCTTCAAGGAGAACTTCACCAAGCTCTGCGAGGACAACGTAACAGCCGGTGGCGAAAGCATCTGGGAAATCCCATTCTCTGAGGGTCGTGGCCGTGTACTCTACACCTGGGGCGTCAAGCACCAGGCCAAAGACCAATACACCCAGCAAGCACAGGGTGGTGTGAATGGTCCTACTCCATATTTGTACTACGACTATGACGCTGAGGATGCACGTCGCGACATTACTTGCGTACCTTACGAGTGGAGCAAGGAGTTGACCAACGGCAAATCTCACCAGCAGTTGCGCAAAATTTCACAGTGGTGCTTCGGTAAGTTGCGCTACGAGTGGATGAAGCGTATCGTAACTTCTACCAACGACGATGGTGTAAACTTCCAGTATATGCGTCTCGCCGACGTATATATGATGGCTGCCGAGGCTGAAAACCAGCTGGGCAATACTTCTACAGCTTGGAACTACTTGAAGCCTGTGTTGGCTCGCGTATTGCCAGCTGCTAAGGTGAGCGAGTTGCAGGCTAAGTACTGCGCAAGTAAGGAGGCTTTCCAGCAGGGAATCATCGAGCAGCGTGGCTTGGAGTTCGCTGGCGAGCAGCTTCGTAAGGCAGACCTCATCCGTTGGGGAATCATCGACACCAAGATGGCAGAGGCTAAGCAGAAACTCACTGACCTCGCCAACCGCCAAGGCGAATACGCTGGTCTTCCTGACAAGGTTTACTACACGCTCGACACCGATGGAGAGACCTTGAAGCTATACGGTCTCAACAAGGGCGAGGACAACGCAGACAAGATCAAGGAGTTGAAAGAAGCTGGATGGGAAAACAAGAACTGGTTTGTTAGCAATGGCGCAAACATCTTGACCGATGACTACATCAACGGCCTCTACGTAGAGCAACCAAGTACCCACTGCTTGTGGCCTATCTGGAAGACATTCATCGACAAGTCTAACGGCTACCTCAACAACGACGGTAACTACGGACAATTGTCTGACTAAACATTTAAACGTTATCTGAAAAGTTCTCAGACTTTAATAAAACATCTGAAACAATGAAAAAGATTAATATATTAACAGCATGTATGTTGGGGCTATCTACCGTAGCCCTGACATCCTGCGGTGACGTTGCCGACGAGGTGACCAGCCTCGTCTTCGACCGCAACTTTGCCCCTGTAGGATTGGAATCCAGCAATGTGACAGAGACATCTGCCAAGCTGGACTGGACACAATCAGCAGGTGCAACATCATACACCATCGAACTGTTTGCCAATGATAGCTTGACTTTCGAAGGTTCCCCCGTTAAAACTCTGACAGGAATCGGTGCAGAAAGCATCCCTTACACTCTGTCAGGCTTGGATTACGACACCAAGTACTCTGCACGCGTGATGGCTCTCGACGAGAATAACACAAGCCGCAACTCTAAGTGGAGCAACGTATATTTCCGCACCAACGCACAGCAAATCTTCAAGTCGATGAAGACACAAGATGTAGCCGACAAGACCGTGGATTTGAGTTGGCCAGCAGGTGAAGCAGACGTAACAAGCATCAAAATCTTCACCAAGGCTGGAGCACTTGTCACCACATACACCTTGACAGATGAGGATAAGGCGGCAGGAAAGGCAACTGTAGCTGGCCTTAGTCCAGAGACAGACTATGTTGGCAAGCTCTACTTTGGAGAGCGTGAGCGTGGAAGCAAGAGCTTCAAGACCATCGCCGACCTCAATGGCGCCACTGTGGTGAAGGAAGGTGACAACCTGAAGAGTCTTCTCACAAAGGCCACAGATGGCGAAGTATTTGCCTTAATGCCTGGAACGTATCAGATTCCAGCAGCTGAAGATGACGGAACCACCTCATCAGCAGCCTTGAAGACCAACGTTGTCATCAAGGGTATCTACCCTACCGAAAAGCCAGTCATTCAGGGTCGCTTAGAGATAAACGGTGCAACAAGCGTAGAGCTTGACAATGTGATTCTCGATGGTTCACTCAACAACTCTTCAGACCAGGCATTCAACTTCAAGCAGAAAGGCGACTTGGAGAAGTTGGTTGTTAAGAACTCAGAAATCAAGAACTTCGGCAAAGGCCTCTACTACATCAACGTGGCTGCCAAGGTTGGAGAAATCACTTTCAACAATTGTGACATCCACGACATCGAGTGTGATGGTGGCGACTTCCTCGATTGCCGCAAGGGTTACATCGGAGCCTTGAACCTCATCAACTGTACATTATACAATAGCTGTGCAGCTCGTGACTTCATCCGCTACGACAATGCTAAGCTTGACAAGGAGACCGTGATTACAGTAAACCACTGTACTATCGACGGAATCTCTAACACCAAGGGCAAACGCTTACTCTATGTTCGCAATGGCTGCAGCAAGATAGTTTGGAGCAACAACATTGTGACTAACACACTCGCCGTATGGAGCAACCAGTCTTCTACCACTGTTCCGGAGTTCAGCAACAACGTTTACAACGCATGTGCTAACTTGAACACAGTAGTTTGGGCAGATGGCAAGGGCGACAACGCCTTCAACGATGGCTCAGCAACTGTTTTAGATCCAAAGTACAAGAATGCTGCCAAGGGCGACTTCACTGTAGGCAACGAGGCTGTAAGCAAGCTCAAAGTAGGTGCAGAGAAGTGGTATGCTGCAGAATAAGATTTACTAGTTCATACATCCCTTAAAAGATGAAGGCTGTATCCCGAGGAGAAATCCTGATGGATACAGCCTTTCTTCTTGCCCATTTGATAGCCTTATATATAGCTTTACAGGAAACCTTCCACATCCATTTAAGAAACCCCTTCACGTCCCTTTAAGAAACCCCTTCACGTCCCTTTAAGAAACCCTTCCAATACATCGTTAAAATATAATATATTTCAAGTTCGTGTGTATAGGAATTTATTGAAGTTAAAGAAGTTATCACTCCCTTCGGTCGTTCGGGAAATTAAGGGACAACAGTTTTTTTTAGGATAGGTTCTTTAAACAGTTGTCTCTTAACTTCCCTTAACTTCTTTAAATTCCCAAATGCGAAAGTTCAGTAATATATTTTGAATAAACAAAAGTAAAAAAATCCCCCTCGCAACCTTTTAAAAAGCCGCAAGGGGGATTAATAGTTATGAGTAATCTAAATTCTAATCTTTCTTTTCAGCAGGAGCCTCACCTGTTTTCACAGCAGGAGCTTCATCGGCTTTCGCTGCAGGAGTTTTCTTGGCAGGAGCTTTCTTGGCAGCTACCTTCTTGGCAGGAGCTTTCTTGGCAGCAGCCTTGGCAGGCCTCTCACCACGAAGCTTGGTAACCTCTGCCTCAATCTTCTCAATCTTAGCCTGGAGACGAGAGATTTCCTTATCCTTCATCTCGATTTCCTCATCCTGATTGGTAATGGTGGTAAGGAGACCTTCCAACTGGTCGTTATCCACATCGGCAGGATAAAGGTCGTTCACACGATTGATAAAGTCACCAAGAATGTTCATATAGTTGGTGAAAGCATCAAAAGGACTAGAGTAAATTCCACGGTCAAGACCCACATTGCTAGGCTTTGTGGTCATAAAGCGGAAGTTGTTGCTAGCCTGGAGATAGTCCCAGTCTTGGTTGATGCGAGGGTCGTTGGCGATGCGCACACGGTCTGCTACACTGTAAAGCTTGTTGAAAGCCTCACGCTGCATAGGATTTCCCAGCCAAGAGCTAACGTCACGCTCCTCATCTACCCAACTCAATGTGTCTGGCACATTAATCTCGCCTACGCTCTTGATTTTCTTGCAAATCTCTGTAGGTGTAGAGAAAGTAATGCCGCGCTCCTTGGCGCACTGAGGCCAAGCCTTGAAAAACTCCAGGATGTTGCTAGACAATGGCTGGGCAATTCCCAGGGCAGAAAGCTCCATGAAAATATTGATAACCTGCTCCTCCTCTGGGAAGGCGGCAATCTCATCCATATAGTTGTCAGCAAAGAGAGGATAACCCTCCCAGTCGCTATTGGCAAATCGCAAGGAAACATCATCGCTCAAGCGAATGTCACGAAGCAAGAGCTTGAGCTTTGGGTCCAAGGCACAATGATAAACATAGTGAGGCGACTTCCAGCCCAGCACATGCTTTGCTCCCTCTGTAAGCATACCGACAAAGCCCATATTGGCTACCTCCTCGCCAATCTCATCGCTGTAGATGAGCGAAGAGTTGCGAAGCACGGTAGGCTTCTTGCCGAAATACTCCTCAATCTTTGTACACTGACGCTTCACCTCAGACTTGAAACTCTCCTCATTAATAAGAGAAGCAAGACCATGAGAATAAGGCTCGGCAAGGAATTCCACACAACCCGTGTTGTTGAGTTCCTGCAACTTCTCCAACACCTGAGGAGCATGAAGCTCCAACTGCTCCATTCCCACACCGGAGAGAGAGAAAGCTACCTTGAAAGCCTTGTCGCTCTTCTCTATCATTTCCTGAATGGCATTCAGAGCAGGCATATAGGAATGCTCGGCAATATAGCTGATGCTACGCTCATTCTCATAGTCATCGTAGTAATAATGATCGGTACCTATGTCGAAGAAGCGGTAGCGTTTCAGATGGGTAATCTGATGTATCTCGAAATATAAACAAATTGTCTTCATAAATATTGAAAATTGAAATTTGAACTTTATGATTAGTAATCGAAGAAAGAAACAATTCCTAACTTCTAACTAAACTCTACTTCCATCCCAGGGTCTTCAGATAAAGATCTCTGATGCGAGCTCCCACTTTCTCCCAGGTAATCTGGTCAACTTCCCTCTTGCCTTCCACGGAGAGATAGTCGAAGAGGCTCTCGTTGTGGCAGATGCTATAGATGGCATCGGCCAACGCATGAATGTCCCAGTAATCTACCTTGATACAGTTGGTAAGAATCTCGCCACATCCACTCTGCTTAGAGATGATGGTTGGCGTTCCACACTGCATCGCCTCCAAAGGAGAGATACCGAATGGCTCGCTCACAGAAGGCATTACATATACATCACTATCCTTCAGACACTCATATACTTGCTTGCCTCGCATAAAGCCAGGGAAGTGGAAACGGTCGGCGATTCCTCGCTCGGCGGCGAGATAAATCATCTGATCCATCATATCGCCCGAACCTGCCATACAGAAACGCACGTTGCGGGTGCGGTGAAGAACCATATTGGCAGCCTCTACGAAATACTCTGGGCCTTTCTGCATAGTGATACGTCCTAGGAATGTGACCACCTTCTCCTTACCCTTATGGTCAGGACGCGGAATGTCTTGCCACTCCTGCTTCAGTGGATACACGGCATTGTGCATGGCGAAGCACTTACGTGGATCTTGGTGATACTGGTTGATGACGGTCTGTCGGGTCAACTCGGATACACACATAATGCAATCGGCATTGTCCATTCCGTCCTTCTCTATAGCATACACGGTAGGGTTCACCTTACCACGACTACGGTCAAAGTCGGTAGCATGCACATGGATACACAGCGGTTTGCCGCTTATCTTCTTAGCGTGGATACCGGCAGGGAAAGTAAGCCAGTCGTGAGCATGGATAATGTCAAAGTCTTCGCTACGGGCTACAACGCCAGCGATGATGCTGTAGTTGTTGATCTCGTCGTGGAGGTTAGAAGGATAACCACCGGCAAAATCCATACAGCCGAGGTCGTTCACGTTCATATAATTAAAGTCGGCATAGATGTGGTCACGGTAGCGGAAATAGTCGTCAGGATTCATGATGTTGCCCACTCGTTGCTGCACATAGTCGCGATTGACGTCGCGCCAAGCGATAGGCACACTGTTCATAGCCACAATCTTGCAAGCACTTTGATCTTCATCACCGAAAGGATGAGGTAGGCACAAAGTAATATCGACATCACCCTGGGCGTGCAAGCCCTGGGAGATACCAAAGTTGGCAGTAGCCAAGCCACCAAATACGTGAGGAGGATACTCCCATCCAAACATTAAAACTTTCATATAGCAGTCCTCCTTTATTAATATTGATACTTTTCAAGTAATTCGAGCGCACGGAGAATCTCTGCCACATTCATGGCAAAAGATATGGCACCACGACCCGTGAACGGTGGGTTGCCATCGAAGAGCTCGCTGATGGTACCGAGACAATGATAGGACATTTCGTCCTCGTAGCCCACCATCTGACGCTCAATGAAGCTCAGGCGAGTGCGCTTGTAGAGTTTCAAACTTGCCTCCATATAGAATCCACCGAGCCAAGGCCACGCCGTACCCTGATGGTAAGCATAGTCGCGCTGGGTCTGAGGACCCACGTAGATAGGATTGTAACCACCACTCTTTGGAGAGAGCGAACGCAATCCCTTTGGAGTAAGAAGTTCACGTGTACAGATGTCGAGCACCTTCTTTTTTTGATCTTGCGACAATGGGGAATAATCGAAAGCAACTGGGAAAATCATATTCGGGCGCACGCTCCAGTCCATCATGTTGCCATCCACATAATCATACAGATAGCCATACTCATTGAGGAATGTATCGACGAACGATTTCTTGGTAATCTCAGCCTGGGCAAGAAGTCTCTGCTGAGCCTCATCATTGCCCTCGATGGAAGCCAAGGATGCACAGAAGCACAGAGCATTGTACCACAAGGCATTGAATTCCACAATATATCCCGTACGAGGCACCACTGGGCGACCATTGGCGGTAGAGTTCATCCACGTTACGGCCTTTTCCTTGCCATTGGTATAAAGAAGTCCGTTTTCCTTTAGCTCCAAGTTAGGATGCTTGTTTTCCTGTATGAAATGGATGATGTCCTTAATAAACTGTCCATACTTCTTCAAGCACTCCTCCTTACTGGTCTCCTTGGCATACTGCTGCAACGCCCAAATGGCCCAAAGAGGAACGTCCGGCTGCTCGATTTCATAGATGTGGGCCGTGATAGGCTTACCTTCCATAAACTCATAATAGCCACGCATAGCTGTCTTCATCACTAACTCAAAATAATCGTTCTCCTCGATGGAGAGGGTGAGACCAGGAAGAGCGATGAATGTATCGCGGGCACGGCACTTAAACCAAGGGTAGCCAGCCAAGATGTAACGGTCGTCGTTTTTTTCACGACGATGGAACTGATGGGCAGCATTTACCAAACAATGGAAGAAATTGTCACGTGGAGCTCGCTCGTTAACCTCCGTATCAAACAGCTTCTTCAAGCTGCTTGTCTTGATTTCGGAAGTAGCAGCAGCAAAGACAATGGTCTCGCCTTTTTTGATGTCCATCTCGAAATAGCCAGGCACATAGAGGTCTTCATTAGAAGCATAACCTCTCTCCTGCTCCTTAGGATATTCCACCCCACGATACCAATCTGGGCAGAACTTAAACTCGTTCTTCTTAGAGAACTGCATATAGAGGTCTGGATAACCCGCATACATACAAGTCTTGATTCCGTTATCCACGCCAAAGTAATCACGAGAGGCTGTAGCATTCTCGTGGGTAAACTGGCGAACACTTCGGAAAGCCAAGAATGGACGGAAACGAAGGGTGGTGGCAGAATGCCCGTCAACCAACGTATAACGAATCAGAATTCGATTCTCATAATGCTGGAAAACCACCTCTTTTTTGAGGATAACGCCACCTACGCGGTAAAGTGTTGTAGGCACCTTATCACAATCAAACTCACGAATGTACTTATGGCCCAAAGGACTATAGTTGTTGCCCTGGTACTTGTGCAATCCTAGATTGAACTCAGCACCATGCTGAATCACTGTAACATCCAGCGAGCTCAGGAGCACATGATTCTCATCGTCCAGTTCTGGAACTGGCACAACAAGCAATCCGTGATACTTGCGGGTATTACAGTCCACTATCGTAGAGCACGAATATGCGCCCGAACGATTAGTCCTTAACAACTCTTTAGGCAATGACTCTTGTAAATTAGTCATCAGGGCCTTTTCGAATTTTAGATAACTCATAGATCTATATTAAGGTTTTATATTTTTGTTGACTATTTTAATTGCATCCAAAGGTAACACTTTTTTGTGGGATAACAAAGGAAAAAGTGGTACATTTTCAAAAAAACTTACTTTTCTATGTTATAAAGCACATTTTAAGCCATTTTCGTTGAGCTTTCTCAGTTTTTTTGTGTACTTTTGCAGTCAAATAAAAGAAACAGATACACAATAAAGACAAAGGTAATGGCTGCAAAGAAAGATAGCAACAAGGCAAAAGTGGCTCGCGAGATTGCGAATTTATGGGGTGGCATCGAAGACGAACAGTTTGAGATGCTAAAAGAACACCTCGAAATCACCAAGTTCAAAAAAGGGGAAATAATCTACAAGAACGAGGGAACTCCCACCGATGCGATGTGCTTGCTTACGGGCAAAGTGAAGATTTTCAAGGAAGGGATAAATGGTAAAAGCCAAATCATTCGTGTCATCAAACCCCATGAGTTCTTTGGGTTCCGCGCTTACTTTGCTGACGAAATCTACAAGACAGCAGCCATGGCCTTAGATACTTGCACCGTAGCTCATTTCCCTATGCCTGTACTGATGAAAATGCTTCAGAAAAGCTATAACATTGGCTACTATTTCATCAAATACCTGAGTGTGGAAATCGGAAAATCGGACGACCGAACAGTCAATCTTACCCAAAAACACATACGTGGACGCTTGGCTGAGGCTCTTCTGTTTCTGAAAGACTCATACGGATTGGCAAAAGATGGAATCACCCTAGATTGCAGTCTGAGTCGTGAAGATCTAGCTAACATTGCCAATATGACAACGAGCAACTGCATTCGAACTCTATCCGCATTTTCCGCAGAAGGACTTATCAGCACTAATGTAAGAAAAATAAAGATTATCCAAGAAGAAGAACTCAAGAAAATAGCTGAGCAAGGTTAACGCCTTACTCAGCTATTTTCTATTAAGCAGGAATCAAGAAATTAACAACTTCTTGTACCACTGTGATTTTATAAGGTCCAACAGGGGTATTCATCAACCTGCCATCTATACCTATCATAGCATGTGAAGCTTCCTCCACCACTACTTCTCGGGTACGATAAGGATGTACACTCTTATGGTTAAGGAACTTACCCTTCACAAAAAGATAAATACCCTCGAAAAGTTGAGTCATCTGTGGATGATAAACCACCGACACATCTAGCAATCCATTGTAAGGCACTGCGTTGGGGGTCTGTCCATAGCCAGTCGCATTCCCCACGCACACAGTCATCACTCTTCGTTTTATTTCATCAGAATTGATTAGGATGTGCATCTTGTAGTCCAAACGTTGGAATATCATCAAGATGAAAGAAAAGATGAATGAAAGCGTGCGAGATCCGAAGAAATGATGGGTCCGGCGGCGCAAATTCATAATGCCTGCAATAAGACCAATGTTGATACAATTAAGGAAATAGCGCAAACATCTCTCACCCTTTTTGTTTGTATATCTAATACAGCCCAAATCAATCTTTCGAATACGTCTCTGCTTGAGCCAAGCCACCGTCTGCTCGATGTCACTATCGTCAAATCCCCAAAAATGAGCGAAATCATTCATCAAACCATTAGGTATTACTCCCAGTGCCACCTGACTACGCTCGGCTTCACTCACTTGCATTAAGCAGTTGACAGCGTCATTGAGTGCAGAGTCTCCTCCAACAATCACTATCGTACGATAGCCATTGTTGATAAACATCTTAACCAGACGCTCAACGCTTTTTTGATTCTCGCTCTGCACAAAGTCATAATCCACACCTTGCTGCTTGAGCACTTTCGCTATTTTTTCCCATCGCTTGTTACTACGCCATCCTCCACGTGGACAATAGAGTAGTCCCCATTTATTCTCATTCACCATAGTTATATATTGAACTTTGAGATTTAAACTTTATGATTGGCAACTTACGGCAACTATCCGTACTTGGAATTTACATCGACCCCTTCATCAAGTCCAACACCTGCCCCACTTTCTGCTCCATCGGCTGCAAGGCATCT
>ERZ808240.3210-NODE-3210-length-16261-cov-69.022831_pt1 | contig 16261 bp, 9 predicted proteins | sample MGYA00521084_ERZ808240 | MGnify/ENA primary metagenome ERZ808240 (study PRJEB31516, sample SAMN03275571) | gut metagenome | biome: mammalia-associated habitat; material: feces | host: Papio cynocephalus | place: Kenya | collected 2012-08-06 ... | reverse complement strand
ATTCGTTGAACGCGGCGACGTCCGCCTTGTCCAGCGGTTTCGCCGCGCCGCCGCGGGGATTGCGCGTGAAGAACTGGAAGACGTTCGCGCCAATCGAGACGGCCGTCTGGCCCATGGCCAGATATCCTCCCGAACTCGAGAGATGACAGCCTATCTTCATCGTTTCAGTCTTGTGCATACTACCTCACATTCAATACAGAATATTATACCATACATTTCCCTTTATCGCCACCCCCAATGGGAAATGTCGCGCGACCGGGCCGCCCGCGCCGCCGCGCACTGCGGATTAGCCCACGCGGACCGTGCGGCGGGCGACCTGCTCGGGGGCGTCTTCCGCCGCGCCGACGTGGAGGCGGAACGTGAAGGTCACCTCCGTCCCGGCGGTGAGATTCGCCAACGCCTCCGGGATGCCGAGGTCCATCGCCGGTCCGCTCCCCCACTCCGGCTCCAGACGAACCGTCCGCTGTTCGCCGTCCGCGTCCGTCCAGGACGCCGTCACCGAATCGCCGCGCGCGGCGGAATACTTCAGATTCCGCCCGTTCACCATGATGCGCTCGCCCGGCAGGATGACGTCGATCGTGCGGCTCTTGTTGCTCGCTATCGCCTGCACCGCCAGCCGCCCCTCCAGATTGTCCGCATTCTCGAACCCGTAGTCTTTCAGCTTGCCCTTGAAGTTCCGCAGCGGCGTGACGACCATGCGATAGCCGTTCCCGGGACCCAAACGCCGCGTTTCTTCGTCGACGTACCCCGTCAACTCGCCGTGGAAACGCAGCCAGTCGTCTATGACGACCGAATTGCCCGCCCGGTCCAGATACTTGACCGCTTCCAGAAAGCCCAGAATCGTGCCGATCGCGTCGTACTTCTGCCCGCGGATGTAGCCGCTTTTCAGCGCGAAATCCACCGCCCGTTCGAGCGAGTAGATCGGACGCTCCACCACCACCGGACGCAGAAGTTTCTTCGCGTCTTGGGGATGTTTCATCGGGATGACGCGGTATTTTATCGTGCTCTGAACTTGCATTTCTCTTTATCCTTATATAGAGTCCCCGCCTCAGAACCCGGACGGACCCAAGGAACGGACAACAAGAGGATTATAGCATTTCCACGGCGGGTGAGCAACACATTTCCGGGAGACCGTGGTCTCTTGGTCGGGAGACCGCGGTCTTTTGACCGGGAGACCGCGGTCTCTTGCCCTGGAGACCGCGGTCTTTTGACCGGGAGACCGCGGTCTCTTGCCCCGGAGTCGGCGACAAGACACCCCAGTCAGGCGGGAAACGCGTCCGGAGTCCTTTTTAGAAGCGCGGCAGTTTGGCGAGGGAATCCACGCGGCCGCCCTCGCGGGAGCGCAGTCGCCAGATGCGACCGTGTTCGTCCCGGAGTGCGCGAAGGCGGCCCTCATCGCGGCGGTGGCAGGCGCAATCTATGAGATTGGCCATGTAAACCAGCTCCTTCGCCCAATCGTTGCGGTCGGCCCACTTCTCCGCCCGCAGGCGGCAACCGGCCGCATAGCCGCTGATGTCGTCCAAAACCGCCTGCGTCAGACCCGGATGCCGCGAGTAGCCGCGGTCGTTGGCGAGGATGTTGTAAAGTTCGGAGCAATTGGCCCGCAGCGCGCCGCCGCGCAGGTAGAGTGTCCCGAGCCGCAGAAGCGTGCCCCCGAGCGGGGCGTCCATCACCCGGTCGAGTTCCCTCTCGAGGTCGATTTTCGCCGCTTTGCGTCCGTCGCAGGCGAACGCGCCGCCCAGGATCAGCCCGGGCAGGCTCGCGGCGAGCGGTTGCCAGTGTCCGCCGTCTCCCCAGTCCGTCACCAGATACCCCTTCGCGCCGAACCGGCGTCCCGCCGCTTCCGCCGCCTCCAGATTCTCGCGCATGTTCTCCACGCGTCCGCCGAGCGAACGCCAGCTGGACGTGCCGGGGCAGACGTAGAAGTCGAGTCCGGACGCCGCGAACGCGGCACATTCCCTCTCGAACGGATGATTCCCTTCGTAGCCCCAGTCCAAAGCGACGAGGTCTTTCGGCAGACGGCCGATGAGTTCCGGGTGTTTCAGGACGATATCCCCCCAGAACATGGGGCGTTTGCCGTGTTTTCGCACGATTTCGCAGACCTGCAAAAGGAATCCGAGGTACTCCTCCGGATCGGAAATCTCGAACGTTTCGTCGCAGCCGATGTTGACGAGCGGAGCGGAAAAGTTCGGCAGAAGTTCGTCCAGCAGCCCCTCCACGAGCGCCAAAGAGCCGGGATTGGCCGGGTCGAGCGTCGTGGGGTCCTTCTTGATCGTGCCCCACGGGGTCATCGCCCCGCCCTTGGGGAACTTGGCGAGGCCGTTGTACTTGGGAAGCGTCAGCCAGCGTTCCATGTGGCCGAAAGTGTTTTGGTTCGCGACAAGCTCGATACCCTGCATGCGGCAGTAGGCGTCCAGCTTGTGGACTTCCGCGGCGGTCAGGGGATCCGCCTCCTCCCAGACGGTTTCGTGCCCCGTGTAGGCGAAGGTGTGCTCGGTGTAAAGCTGGAACTGGTTGTAGCGAAAGTTCGCCAAAAGGTCGACGATGAGACGGAGCGTCCGCAGGGTGGGGACCCTGTCGCGACTGATGTCGAGCATGTAACCGCGCGTCTCAAACATAATGCAGACCCGGAACCGCGTCCGTCAGGATTTCGAGACACCGGTCCCGGTTCTCTTTGTATTGGCGGGTCATTTCGGGACGCCCCGCCACGTCGCTGACGCACTTCCACATCCGGCAGGCCACACCGGCCGTCTGGCAGACATGGACAATTGCCGCACCTTCCATATCGCGCAAACCGGCGTGGAAACGGCCCAAAAAGGCGTGTTCGGCGGGATTGTCCGTAAAATGGTCGCCCGTCGCGAGGGTGGCGGCCTGGGGCAGATCTTGCGGGTCGACGGAAAGTTCAAGGTACGGGGTCCGGTATTCGTTCAGCGTGCCGGGCTCGGTTCCGTTGATTTCCGAAAGGTCGAAATCATACTCGACCGCCTGCGCCACGGAGTAGATCTCGCCGATTTGCATCGTGGGGAGGAGGCCGCCCGCCACGCCGATATTGTAGAGGAGGGGCGGACTGTAGTGCGCAAGCGCCAATTGCGCCGCGGCCGCGGCGTTCGTCTTGCCGACACCCGCTGTCACGACCGCCGCGGGGCGTCCGTCCAGATACCCCTCCGCGACGGTGCGCCCGAAGAGGGTTTGGACGCGGCAGTCCCGCAGATGGGCCGTCACGCACGCCGCTTCGCACGGCATGGCGACCACGAAAACGCGCGGGGCCGCCCCACTCGTCCGACTTTTCTCACGCATACGGCCAGAGGTCATGCGCCATCTCGCGCAATTCGAACTTGCGCACCTTGCGGGAGGCCGTCAGGGGGAATTCGCGCAGAAAGTGCACATATTTCGGTATTTTGAACCAGGCGATCTGGTTCTTGCAGTAGTTCGCCACGTCTTCCGCCGTGATGTTCGACCCCTCCGAACGGATGATGAACGCCGCGGGCTGTTCGCCGTATTTCTTGGAGGGACACCCGACGACCGCCACATCGCGCACGCCCGGCATCGTGCCGAGGAACTCTTCCACTTCCTTGGGGCTGATGTTTTCGCCGCCGCGGATGATGAGATCCTTGAGCCGACCCGTGATGTAGTAGTAACCTTCCGCGTCCATGCGCCCGATGTCGCCGGAGTGGAGCCAGCCGTTCTTGTCCAGGCACGCGGCGGTTTGCTCGGGCAGGTTGTAGTAGCCCTTCATGTTGTTGTAGCCGCGACAGCAAAGCTCGCCGTCCTGTCCGATTTCGGCGATTTCGCCTGTTTCGGGCACGATTACGGCGACTTCGATGCCGGGGAGGGCCTGTCCGAGGGTGGTGCACTTGCGTTCGATGGACGGCTCGAAGTAGCGGGTCATGGTCATGACGGGGCCCGCCTCGGTCAGTCCGTAGGGAATGCACACCTCGCGCATGTGCATCTTCTCGATGACCTGCCGCATGCGGTGAACCGGGCAGGCCGCGCCGCTCATGATGCCCGTGCGCAGGGAACGCAGGTCGAAACGGTCGAAAAGCGGGTGGTCCAGCATGGCGATGTACATCGTCGGCACGCCGTAGACCGCCGTGCACTTTTCCTTTTCGATGGCCGTCAGCACCTGTATCGGGTCGAAACGCTCCACGAAAACCAGCGTCACGCCCTGGTTCAGGGCGCACAAAACGCCCAAAACGCACCCGAAACAGTGGAAAAGCGGCACGGGCACGCAAAGGCGGTCCTTGACGGAAAAATTCTGCGCGAGCGCGATCCAGAAACTGTCGTTGGCGATGTTTCGGTGGGTAAGCTGCACGCCTTTCGGGAAACCCGTCGTGCCGCTCGTATACTGCATGTTGACGACATCGTTGACGTCCAGTTCGGCCTGACGCGCGAAATAGTCCGCGTAGGGCACTTCCTGGGCGAGATTCTTGATTTCGTCCAGCGAATACATGCCGCGGTACTTCGTGCCGCCCATGAAAAGAACGCGCTTGAGATGGGGAAACGCCGCGGACTTCAACATGCCGCGCGGCATTGTGCCCAGCTCAGGCACGAGATCCCGCACGACTTTCGTGAAGTCGCAATCGCGATAACCTTCGATGATGACGAGATTCTCCGCACCGGACTGCTTCAGGGAGAAATCCAGTTCGTGCTTCTTGTAGTTCGTGTTGAGCGGCAGAAGAATCGCGCCTATTTTCGCCGCGGCCAGCATCAGCACCACCCAGTACGGCACATTCGTCGCCCAGAGCGCGATCTTTTCGCCGCGCTGGATGCCCAACGCCATCAGGCCGCGCGCCACCAGATCGACTTCGCGCCCCAGTTCAAGCCAGGTCAGGCGGTAGTCCCGGTCGGGGAAAACGAGCGCATCGTTCGCGCCGCACCGGGCGATCGTCTGGTCCAGGAGCTGGCCGATCGTGTACTCGCGCGTCAACGGCAGGTCGTTCCAGGCCACGCCGCGCGAGACGCTTTGCGTGAACGGCGCTTGAACGGGCGCCGTACCGTAAGGATCCGATAGTTTGAACTCGCTCATAACATTCCTATTATACCATATTTAGACGGGCTGAAATAGGGCTCCGTCCCACCCTGAATGGTCAAGGAGTGTCGCAAACAGAGAACCAGATCTTGGAGATTCCGCCTCGGCGGCGCGGCTTACGCCTCCAGGACGGCGCTAGCGTAACGATCCAGTCCGGCGAGATCCTTGTCTATGCGGACGTTTGAAAAGCCATAGTCGTCCATCAATTTCTTGACGGCCGCCCCCTGGTCATAGCCGATTTCAAAGAACACGCCCCCGCCCGGCTTGAGCAGATTCAGCGCGTCGCCCAGGTACCGGTCGTAGAAATCAAGTCCGTCCTCCCCGCCGTCAAGCGCCAAAATGGGTTCGTAGCAGCGGATGCGGCTGTCCAGCGTCTCGCAATCCTTGTGCGGGATATAGGGCGGATTCGACACGATCACATCCGCCACCCCCGGCTCGTCGAAGTCGTCAAGTCCGTCCATGATCCCGAAATGGACCCGCCCGGCCAAATGCGTCAAATCGGCGTTGTAATTGGCGAGCGCAATCGCCTTGGGGCTGATATCCGTCCCCCAGAAGGTCCCCGGACCCTTGAACTCGTCGGCAATGGAGAGAATAATGGCGCCCGTACCCGTGCCGACGTCTATAACATAGGGATTTGTGCGTCCTTTCAGGAAATTCAAGACGTGCGTGACTAGTTCCTCCGTCTCGGGACGGGGAATTAGCGCCCGCGGGTCGCAACGCAGGGTCAATCTGCGAAAATCCCACTCTCCTATCACATACTGCAACGGTTCGCCGCGCGCCAAACGCGGCAAAGCCCGGCGCAACGCCTCCAGATAGGGACGCGGCACGGGCTGATCGAAGTAAAGGTGCATGAAACCCCGTTTGCAGGGGAGGAGTCGTGCAACTAGGCATTCCGCCGCCACCCGCGGATCGGGAACATGGTGGGTTACGAGATAGGCGACCGTCTTTTCTATGATCTCTTTGTAGGTCGGCATCGATTCCGCCTCTTCGGCTTCCAACTCTTCCGGATCTTCCATGTCTATCCTTTCAAATGGGCAAATTTGTCGCCAGGAAAGAACGCGTATGGGCATGGCAAATGGCGAGCGCAAGCGCGTCGGCGGCGTCGTTCTGGGGCAATTCCGGCAGTCCCAACAGCGTCTTGACCATGCGCTGAATCTGATCCTTTTCCGCCAGACCGTTCCCGCAAACCGCCATTTTCACGCGCCGCGGTTCGTATTCGTAGACAGGTTTCCCCGCCAAAGCCGCCGCAACGATAACGGCGCCGCGCGCCTCTCCCAGCACCAGCATCGTGTTGGCGTTCTTGCCGTAGATAACCTTTTCCACGCTCAGCACATCCGGTTTCCAGTGCTCTATAAGCTCGGCAAGACGCGTGTGAATGGAAAAGAGACAAGCCGAAACGGACAGTTTCGGCTTGTTGGGGATGTTTCCGTAGTCCCGGGCGCTCAACCGGCTTCCGGTGGCTTCCAGCACGCCATAACCGGTCGAGCGCAGGGACGTATCGACCCCGAGTATGATCACGAGAGCAAATCCGAAGAATCGGAACCGTCCGACGATTCAAAGCCCATCGTTTCGTCGGCGCCCAGCAAATCCTGGCCGTCCGCCGAATCGTCGCCCGTATCCAGGACCGACTCGTGCTTCGGCGCGATTTCATCCTCGTCCTGCCCGTCTTCCTGCTCCTCGCCCTGAATGACGGAAGGAATCCCGAACAGTTCATCGTGATGTTTGCGCTGCTCCTCGCGCAGCTTGTCCCATTCCTCGTCGGAAATAGGCTCGCAGCACGGAACCAGCTTGAGATTGCGGTGAAGCGGGAAGCCCGTGCCGCCCGGAACCAGGTGGCCAAGGATGACGTTCTCCTTGAAGCCGCGCAGTTCGTCCACGCGCCCCATCGTCGCCGCCTCCGTCAAGACACGCGTCGTATCCTGGAAGGACGCCGCCGAGATGAAGGAATCCGTCTCGAGTGCCGCCTTGGTGATGCCGAGAAGCGCGGGCTGCGCTTCCGCCGGACGCCGCCCTTCCTCCATCATCTGCTCGTTGACCTTGAGGAAGGTCTGACGCGTAACCTGCTCGCCCCAGAGGAAGTCCGTATCGCCCGGATTCGTGATGCGGACCTTGCGGAGCATCTGGCGCACGATAATCTCGATGTGCTTGTCGTTGATCTCGACGCCCTGCAGACGGTAGACCTGCTGGACTTCGTTCACGAGATACTTTTCGAGTTCCTGCGGACCCGAAACCTCGAGGATTTCCTGCGGAATGACCGGACCTTCGGTAAGCTGCTGGCCCTTCTTGACCATGTCGCCCTTGAAGACGACGATCTGCTTGCCCATCGGGATCAAGTGCTCTTCGACAAGACCCGTGACCTCGTCGACGACCTTGACGCAGCGCTTGCCGCGAACGTTCTCGCCGAACTCGATGCGACCTTCGATCTTCGCGATTTCCGCCGCATCTTTCGGCTGGCGCGCCTCGAAGAGCTCCGCCACGCGCGGCAGACCACCGGTAATATCGCGCGTCTTCGCCGCCTCACGCGGCGTTTTCGCGAGCAACATGCCCGGTTGCGCCTGCTGGCCTTCGCGCACCATGACGATCGCGCCCGTCGGAATGTCGTGCGAGTCGAGCATCGCGTCCGAAGCGCCGTTGGCGTCCACGCCGCGAATCTCGATGCGCGGATGGAGGTTCGACTCGCGCGTATCGAGAACGACCAGCGTCTTAGCCCCCGTCGTGCGGTCTGTCTCCGTCTTGACGCTCACGTCTTCCTCGAAGTCCACGAAACGGATCTGGCCGGCCGCTTCCGAAAGGACAGGCACCGAGTGCGGATCCCACGTGGCGACCTTCTGACCCTTCTTGACCGTCTGACCATCCTCGATATGGAGCGTCGTGCCCATCTGGAGCGGATAGGTATCCAGCTTCTGCCCCGTGGTGGACCAGATTTCAAGCGAGCCGTTCTTGTTCAGGACGACTTCGTCGCCGTCGGCGTTGCGGACCTTGCGGATATCCACGAACTTGGCGACGCCGTCGTTCTTGAGGACGATCTCCGGAACCTTCGCCGTCGCGCTCGCCGTGCCGCCGATGTGGAATGTACGCATCGTAAGCTGCGTGCCCGGTTCGCCGATGGACTGCGCCGCGATAATGCCCACGGCCGTGCCGATTTCAACCTGTTTGCCCGTCGAAAGGTCGCGTCCATAGCACTTCGCACACATTCCGTGCTCCGCATCGCACGTAAGACCCGAACGAATCCAGATCTTTTCTATGCCGCTGTCGTCGATGCGCGCACAGGCCGCCTCGTCGATCTCCGCATTCGCCTTGACAATGACCTTGCCCGTCTTCGGATCTACGATATCGTAGAGCGCCGTGCGTCCGAGCACGCGATCTCCGAGCGTCACCTTGACTTCGTCGCCCTCGACAATCGCCTCGACCTCGATGCCGTTGACGGTGTTGCAGTCTTCCTGCGAAATGATGACATCCTGGGAAACGTCGACAAGCTTGCGCGTCAAATAGCCGGCGTCAGCGGTCTTAAGTGCCGTATCCGCCAGACCCTTGCGCGCGCCGTGCGACGAAATGAAGTACTCGAGAACCGACAGACCTTCGCGGAAGGAGGCGGTGATCGGGCGTTCAATGATATCGCCGGACGGGTTCGCCATAAGGCCACGCATGCCTGCCAGCTGGCGAATCTGGAGTTTCGAACCACGCGCTTTCGAATCGGCGAACATGTACACCGGGTTGAGTTCGGTCGGATTCTTGTTCTCCGGCGTGATATTGCGGTCGATTGTCTTGTAGAGTTCGTCACCTACCTTTTCCGTGGTGACGGTCCAGATATCGACGATCTTGTTGTGGCGTTCACCTTCCGTGATGATGCCCTGCTGGAACTGCTGCTGGACCTTCTCGGCTTCTTTGCGCGCTTTCTCGATTTCCGCGTCCTTCATGGCCGGGCGAATCATGTCCTTCAAACCCATGGATGCGCCCGAAACAGTGGCAAAGTTATAGCCCAGCGTTTTGAGCTTGTCGATCGCGGCAACCGTGACATCGTGTCCGGCGACCTTGTGGCAGTCCAGAATCAAGTTGCCGATTGTTGACTTCGAGCATTTGTCGTTCCAGAAGCCCATTTCCTTCGGCCAAACGTCGTTGAAAATGACGCGCCCAGCCGTCGTCTCGATGGTCCGCTTGTCGGTCACGCCGTGCGGACGCCCAATCGTGCCGTAGTCCGGATTGCGGTAGCGAATGCGCGAATGATAGGTAATCGCGCCTTCCGCGATGCCGAACTCGACCTCTCCGATATCGTTGAAGAGCGGCAGGTGCTCCGTGGAGCAGTCCGTCTTGCCGGCGATTTTGCCCGCCAGTTTGTCGCGTTGCGAAGGAACCGTGAGGAAGTAGAGTCCCAAGCAGACGTCCTGCGTCGGCGTCATGACCGACTTGCCCGACGCCGGCGAGAAGATGGAGGTCGAAGCCAGCATCATCAACTTCGACTCGAGCTGAGCCTCGATCGAAAGCGGAACATGGACGGCCATCTGGTCGCCGTCGAAGTCCGCGTTGAACGGCGTACAGACCATCGGGTGCAGCCGGATCGCCTTGCCTTCCACGAGCACGGGTTCAAAAGACTGGATCGAAAGACGGTGCAATGTCGGCGCACGGTTCAGGAAGACCGTCTTGTCCTTCGTCACCTCTTCCAGAACGTCCCAAACCTTCTCGTCTTGACGCTCGATCATCTTGCGCGCCGTGCGGACCGTATGGCAGACGCCCAGTTCTTTCAGGCGGCGGATAATGAACGGCTCGAACAGCCGAAGCGCCATCTCCTTCGGGATGCCGCACTGCGGAAATTTGAGTTCCGGTCCGACGACGATAACCGAACGGCCCGAATAGTCCACGCGCTTGCCGAGCAGGTTCTGCCGGAAGCGGCCCGTCTTGCCCTTCAGAATCTCGGAGAGGGACTTGAGCGTGCGGTTGCCGGGACCCGTGACCGGACGCCCGTGGCGGCCGTTGTCGAAGACCGCGTCCACCGCCTCTTGCAACATGCGCTTTTCATTGCGGATAATGACATCCGGCGTCTTGAGCGCCAGAAGGTTGCGCAAACGGTTGTTGCGGTTGATGACGCGCCGGTACAGATCGTTCAAATCGGACGTCGCGAATTTGCCGCCTTCCAACGGAACGAGCGGGCGCAGTTCAGGAGGAATGACCGGGAGCGCGTCCAAAATCATCCATTCGGGGTTGGACTTTGAAGAGCGGAAGCCTTCGACGACCTTCATGCGCTTGGCGATTTTCTTGCGCGACTGCTTGGAGCGCGTGTTTTCCATCTCCTCTTCAAGCTCAACCATCAACTGGTCGAGATCGAGGTTGTGCAGAAGTTTGCGGATGGCCGAAGCCCCCATCTCCGCACGGAAACCTTCCGCATACTTCTCTTCCGCGTCAATCTTCTCCTGGTCCGAAAGAAGTTGCCCCACCTTGAGCGGCGTGTCGCCAGGCTCGACGACAACCCAGTCCTGATAGTAGATGACGCGCTCCAACTCGCCCATGGTCTTGTCCAGCAGAAGCCCCATGCGGGACGGCGAACACTTGTAGAACCAAATGTGGCTGACCGGAACCGCCAACTCGATATGCCCCATGCGCTGCCGGCGGACGGAAGACAAGGTGACTTCAACGCCGCAACGGTCGCAAATCATGCCTTTGTTCTTGATGCGCTTGTACTTGCCGCAGGCGCACTCCCAATCCTTCGTCGGCCCGAAGATCTTCTCGCAGAAAAGACCGTCGCGCTCCGGACGGTACGTGCGGTAGTTGATCGTCTCCGGATTGCGCACCTCGCCGTGAGACCACTTGCGGATGGTCTCGGGCGAAGCCAATTGAACCTTAACGGCATCATAGTGGGCGGACGCGCGATAATCGCCGCCAAAGATGTCTGTCATGTTGAAATTGTTCATTTTATCAAAATCTCCCAGAAATTGTCCTTATCGGCTTAGAGCGTCAACGCACCCGACAGCAGGTCATCGCTTGCCACGCCCGTCGGCGCCGTATTCGCCTTGGACGGTTCGGTTGCATCCGGCGCGCGGCGCGAATCCGTCTCGCCACCCAAGAGTTGGGTATCCAGGCAGAGACCGCGCAATTCATGGATAAGCACCGAGAACGATTCCGGCATGCCGCAATCGAGGATGTTGGTTCCTTTGACGATAGACTCGTAGATGCGCGTACGCCCTTGGACGTCGTCCGACTTGACCGTCAGCAACTCTTGAAGCGCGTAGGCGACGCCGTAGGCTTCCAACGCCCAGACTTCCATTTCGCCCATGCGCTGGCCACCCAGTTGCGCCTTGCCGCCCAGAGGCTGTTGCGTGACGAGCGAATAGGGTCCCGTCGCACGCGCATGCATCTTGTCCGTGACCAGATGGTGCAGCTTGAGCATGTAGATGACGCCCACGACAACCTTCTGCTGGAAGGGTTCGCCCGTCATGCCGTCGTAAAGCACCGTCTTGCCCTCCGGCGTGATCCACGAGCGGTCGCCTTCCTCCTTCTCCTGCACCGTGCGCGCCTGCTTCAGCAAATCGTCGATTTCCGTTTCGCGCACGCCGTCGAACACGGGTGTGGCGGCGTGGAAACCGAGATAGCGGCAAGCCAGCCCCAGATACGTTTCGAAGAGCTGCCCCAGGTTCATGCGCGAAGGCACGCCCAGCGGATTCAGCACGATGTCCACCGGACGCCCGTCCGGCAGGAACGGCATGTCGCAGCTCGGCAAAATGCGCGAAACGACGCCCTTGTTTCCGTGGCGGCCCGCCATCTTGTCGCCGACGGAAAGGTTCTTCTTGTCGACCAGGAACACGCGCACGTGCTTGACGACTTCGCCGTTTTCGCCGCCGCCGAACTCGGAACCGAAAGCGCCCGCCATCGCGTCCTCCGCCGCCGCATCCTCGATACTCGCGAATTCCTCGGCGTACGGATCCATGATTTCGGCGATCTTGTTCTGGGTCGCCTCGTCCTTCGTGTCCCAGTGCGCGTGGGCCTGCGCCAGCATGGCGAGCTGGGGCTTCTTGATCTTCTTGCCGGCGGCGATGATGATGTCGCCCGTGGCCGTGTCGACGACGTCGGCGTCAATCTTCTCGTTCAGGAAGGTTCCCGACAGCTTCGCGACGAGATCCTTCTCGAGCTGGGCGATCTGCGCCTGCGCCTTGCGCTCGTCTTCGCGCGCGGCCTTTTGGGCTTCCGACCGGTCCGTCTCGAGCTCGTGGTTGTTCGTCGACACCTGCACGCTCATGACGATGCCCGTCGTCCCCGGCGGGACCTTGAGCGAGGTGTCGCGCACGTCCGCGGCCTTCTCGCCGAAGATTGCGCGCAAAAGGCGCTCTTCCGGCGAAAGTTCCGTCTCGCCTTTCGGCGTGACCTTGCCCACCAGAATGTCGCCCGGCTTGACCTCGGCGCCCACGCGCACGATGCCGTCCGCGTCGAGGTTCTTCAGCATGTCCTCGCCGACGTTGGGGATGTCGCGCGTGATCTCTTCCGGTCCGAGTTTCGTGTCGCGCGCGTCGCATTCAAACGTCACGATGTGGAGCGATGTCAGGACGTCCTCGCGCACGATGCGCTCGTTGATGAGGATGGCGTCCTCGAAGTTGTAGCCGCGCCAGCTCATGAAGGCGACGAGCAGGTTCTTGCCCAAGGCCAGCTCGCCCTGGTCCGTCGCCGGACCGTCCGCAAGGCAATCGCCGATCTCGACGCGCTGTCCACGCTTCACGATCGGACGCTGGTTGAAGCAGCACCCCGAGTTGCAGCGGCGGAATTTCTGGAGGTTGTAGCGCCAAATCCCCTTCTCCGGCACGCTGGTTTCCGGAACCGGCGTCGGCAAGGTGCCGTCCGGCGTGACGATCACATACTCGGCGCAGACGTACGCGACGACGCCGGCGCCCAGTGCCGTCACGATCACGCGCGAATCCTTCGCGCTGATGCCTTCAAGGCCGGTTCCCACGTACGGACGCTCCGTCTGCATGAGCGGCACGCCCTGGCGCATCATGTTCGCGCCCATGAGCGCGCGGTTCGCGTCGTCGTGCTCGAGGAACGGAATCAGCCCCGCCGCGATCGAGATGACCTGCATCGGCGCCACGTCCATGTACTGCACCTCGTTCGCCGGCTTTTCGCAGAATTCCGTCCGGTAGCGGCAGGTGACCTCAGGTTCCGCGAAGGTCCGCTCCGCCGTCAGCGGCGCGTTCGCCTGGGCGATGACAAACTGTTCTTCCGTGTCGGCCGCCAGGTATTCGATGTCGTCCGTGACCTTGCCGCCGACGACCTTGCGGTACGGCGTCTCGATGAACCCGAAACGGTTGATGCGCGCGTATATGCCCAAAGAGGAAATCAAACCGATGTTCGGACCTTCCGGCGTCTCGATCGGGCAGATGCGCCCGTAGTGGGACGGGTGCACGTCGCGCACCTCGAAGCCGGCGCGTTCGCGCGAAAGACCGCCCGGACCCAGCGCCGAAAGACGCCGCTTGTGCGCCAGCGCCGAGAGCGGGTTGGTCTGGTCCATGAACTGCGAAAGCTGCGAACGCGCGAAGAAATCCAGGACCACCGAGCTGAACGTCTTCGAATTCACGAGACGTCCCGGCGTGAGCGGCCCCTGGTTGGAAGCACCCGCCGGATTGGACTCGTGCAGCGTCATACGCTCGCGGACGATGCGCTCCGTGCGCGCCAAACCGACGCGGCACTGGTTCTCGACGAGTTCGCCCGTGGTGCGCACGCGGCGGTTGCCCAGGTGGTCGATGTCGTCGACCGTGTCCTTGCCCACATAGATGTTGAGGAGCAGGCGGATGGACTCGATCACATCCACCCCCGACTCGTGGAGCGTGCGCAGATTCTCGTCCACGCGCCCCGCCAGATGGAGCTTCTTGTTGATCTTGTGGCGCCCGACGTAGCCCAAATCGTAGTGCGACAGATCGAAGAACATGCGGCGGATCATCTGCTCCGCGTTCGAAATCGAGGTGAGCGGGTCGCCCGGGCGCATGCGCTTGTAGATTTCGCGCAGCGCGTCGTTCTTGTTGTGGATGCCCGCCTTCGCGTCTTCGCGCAGCGTCTTGATGAGCGTGCCGTTGTCGAACGAGACGTCCACGACTTCGACTTCCGGAATGCCGGCCGCGGCGATTTGCGCCATGAGCGCCGGCGTGACGGGGTCGTAGGTGCGCGCCAAAACCGCCTGCGAGGTCGCGTCCACCACGTCGTCCTTCATGACCAGAAGTCGCAGATCGCGTTCCGTGTACTTGCTCGCCGTCGGCAGCGTGCGGAAGTCGTAGTAGAGGCTCATGATCTGCTCGTCTTTGCCTTCCTTCGGCATCAACGCGCGCAGCAGCGTGGTCGCGTAGAATTTCCGGCGACGGCGGCGCTGGTCCATGAAACACCACATCACGTCGTTCGTGTCGAACATGATCTCGATCCAGTTGCCGCGGTCCGGTATGATGCGCACGGACAGCAGCGGCTGGCCGTTGGCGTGGACCTGGCGTTCGGTCGAGATGCCCGGGCTGCGGTGCAGCTGGGAGACGATGACGCGCTCGGCGCCGTTCACCACGAACGCGCCGTCCGGCGTCATCATCGGAATGTCGCCGAGAAACACCTCTTCTTCGCGCACGTCGTCCCCGTCCTTCAGGCGGAAGATCGCGCGCAGGGCCCGCGAATAGGTCTCGCCATCCATCAACGCCTGCAGATACGACTTCTTCGGCGCGTCGAACTGATAGCTCACGAAATCGAGCGTATAGCGTCCGTCATAGGAGGTGACGGGGAAGATTTCCTTGAAAATCGCTTGCAGGCCTGTGTTCGCGCGGGCGGCTGGCGCCGCATCCAACTGTAGAAATTCGCTGTAGGAATTTGTCTGAATGCCGATTAGATCCGGCGGCGTGGGCACCATGCTCTGGAGTTGCCCGAAGACCCTGCGTTCTGCGCTCATTATAGGCTTACCTTATTTAGTCGTTGCATTTGAAATTGACGAACCGTCCCTATTGCGCCTGAAGTGTGGTAAGCGACCACTTTGTTAACTGTGCACAATATGGACATAGTTTTGTAATTATATCAAACTTCCCCTTGAAAAGTCAACCCCCTTCCGATAGAAAAAGTGCACCCTGCCTCGAGACACCCCGGACAGGTAGTCCAACGGGTGGAAAGCGAAAGAAAAGAATGCGCAAGGGCCGCCCCCAGGAGGATGGCGCGCCGGCCCCATCCCCCTTCATCATCCCTCCAACTGACCTCTCTCTCCTTATATATACAGCAAATTCAAGTCCGGCAGTGGCGAGACTGCCGCTTCTGCACCGCACGGCCGTTCCGGCGCAACGGGGTGGCCGTTCCGGCGCAACGGCATCACCGTTCCGGCGCAACGGCATCACCGTTCCGGCGCAACGGCATCACCGTTCCGGCGCAACGGCATCACCGTTCCGGCGCAACGGCATCACCGTTCCGGCGAGACGGCGTCCACCGTCCCGCCCGCGGCGGCAAAACGGCGGCGCAAGACATCGCCGAACTCGCCCGGCACGAAGGGGAAACCTCAATGAGAATGTCCGGATTGTTGCCAAGAGGACTCGAGAAATCTTCAGCGAGGCGTCCCACCACGCTTGCATTTTGCCGCGCTTACGGCAAAAAAAATGCGCGGCGCATCGCCCCATTGCGATGAAAGCCGCTTTGTAATTCCTTTTGGTGGAGAAGAAGAGATTCGAACTCTCGACCCCCACGTTGCGAACGTGATGCTCTACCAACTGAGCTACTTCCCCGCAAGGAATTGGCAATAGTATATCATATTCAGGCTTCCGATGCAAGGGGGAATTTCAACTTCTCGCTTGGCATAAGAACTCTTGCTCCTTCTGCCTATATATCGAAGAAAAAGAAGGGACTTTGAAAGCCCCTTCTCCCGCGCAAAAAACGATCCGCGGCGGTTTCTTTTCGCCGCGGACCCGTTTTCAGTCCGCCAAAGCGGCGCAAACCGCCTTTTCCAGCTGCGGAACCGTCAATCCGTTCGCTTCAAGGAAGTCCGCCACGTTGTAGCGGTCGGCGAACTTCTTTGCCGCGCCGCGCACGAGCACCTTCAGGGCGCTTGTACCATAGTAACGGGCGATTTTCTCGCCGAAACCACCGTCCATAACGCCGTCTTCCAGCGTGACGACCAGACGGTGGTCCGCCTTGAGCGCCTCCAACGCCGCGGTGTCCAGTTCCGTCGCCGTGCGCGGGTTGACGAGCGTGGCGGAAATCCCCTTCGCCGCGAGGGCGTCCGCAAGCTCCGTCCCGAGCGCATAGTAGGTG
>ERZ808240.3209-NODE-3209-length-16268-cov-5.131314_pt1 | contig 16268 bp, 13 predicted proteins | sample MGYA00521084_ERZ808240 | MGnify/ENA primary metagenome ERZ808240 (study PRJEB31516, sample SAMN03275571) | gut metagenome | biome: mammalia-associated habitat; material: feces | host: Papio cynocephalus | place: Kenya | collected 2012-08-06 ... | reverse complement strand
GCTCGGGGTAGGTCATGCCCTTGTCGTCGGCCTTGAAGTCCCATGCGGTCATGGTAACCAGGTCGATGACGCCCCAGAAGTTGTCCTCAGCGCCCATGGGCAGCTGAGCGGCAACGGCGTTGGCATGCAGGCGATCCTTCATGGTTTGGATAGCATGCTCGAAGTCGGCGCCGACGCGGTCGTACTTGTTGATGAACGCGATGCGCGGCACGCCGTAACGCTCGGCCTGACGCCACACGGTTTCGGACTGCGGCTGAACGCCGGCAACGGCGTCGAACACTGCCACGGTGCCGTCGAGAACGCGCAGGGAGCGCTCCACCTCGGCGGTGAAGTCCACGTGGCCGGGCGTGTCGATGATCTGGAAGCGGTACGTCTCGCCGTCCTTCTTCCAGAAGCACGTGGTAGCAGCAGCGGTGATGGTTACGCCGCGCTCCTGCTCCTGAACCATCCAGTCCATGGTTGCGGCACCGTCGTGCACCTCGCCGATTTTGTGCGTTTTGCCCGTGTAGTACAGGATGCGCTCGGTGGTAGTGGTTTTACCGGCATCGATGTGAGCCATGATGCCGAAGTTACGGGTGAGCTTCAGATCGTTAGCTTTAGCCATTATTCGTCACGCCCTAGAAGCGATAGTGCGAGAACGCACGGTTGGATTCGGCCATCTTGTACAGATCCTCGCGCTTCTTCACGGATGCGCCGGTGTTCTCGGCGGCGTCCATAATCTCGGCAGCCAGGCGCTGCTTCATGGTGTGCTCCTTGCGCTTACGGGAGAAGTCGACGATCCAGCGGATTGCCAGCGTAGTAGCGCGGCGAGAGTTGACTTCCATGGGCACCTGGTAGGTTGCGCCGCCAACACGCTTGGGCTTGACCTCGAGCGTGGGGCGTACGTTGTCCATAGCCTTCTTGAAAACGGCCAGCGGGTCTTCGCCCGTCTTGGCCTGAACCAGCTCGAAAGCACCGTAGACGATGCCCTCGGCGGTGGATTTCTTGCCATCAAGCAGGATCTTGTTGATCAGCTGGGTGACAAGACGGTTGTTGTAAACGGCGTCCGGCTGAACTTCACGGCGGACGGCTGCTGCACGACGCGGCATGTAAAACTCCTTTGTATTCCTGCGCGCTTCTAAGAGGCTTTCTTCCTCTCATTAGGCTGCGAGAAAACCGGCCCTTCCGGTTTGCCCTGTATGCAGCCCGCGCGACTTAGCGGTGAACTTATTTCGGGCGCTTGGCACCGTAACGGCTGCGAGCCTGCTTGCGCTTGTCAACAGCGGCGCAGTCCAGAGCAGCGCGGATGACCTTGTAACGGACACCAGGAAGGTCCTTAACACGGCCGCCGCGGATAAGCACCATGGAGTGCTCCTGCAGGTTGTGACCCTCGCCCGGGATGTAGGCGGTAACTTCCATGCCGTTGACCAGGCGGACACGGCAAACCTTACGCAGTGCCGAGTTCGGCTTTTTCGGGGTGGTGGTGTACACGCGGGTGCACACGCCACGCTTCTGCGGGTTGCCCTTCAGCGCCGGAGTCTTGGACTTCACGGCAGCCGTTTTGCGGCCCTTGCGGACCAGCTGGTTGATGGTAGGCAAAATCTTCTCCTTCGCTCTTGCCTCCGACGGCGTACGAGACCGCCGTCGCATTACTCAGATGGTTTCGTGTGCGTTCAGCTGATGCGCACACGAAAACCTACGCCTTAACAAGGCGCGAGTTGGAACTTTAACACCGGGCATAGGGGCTGTCAAACGCCACGCACCCGGGTGTGTCTATTGCTATTGTACCTTGTTTTGGCTGGTCATGCAAGGTTTTCTGGTGTTCTTGAGCACGTTTTGCACACAATTTTGAAAAAAGTTGTTGCATTTTTTTCGTTGCAGTGAGTTGGGTTGCACCGCACTGCGAACACAAGGCGAGCGCAGGGCGAGCGCAATGCTATTGCCTTGCTTCTAGGATGAGCTGCTCTACCAGACGCGCGCATCCGTTGAGGTTTTCCAGCGTGATGTACTCGTCTGAGGAATGATAGTTCGCCATGCCGGTAGACAGCGTGATAGCGCGCACGCCGTGACCTGTCAGGATGTTCGCATCGGCGCCGCCACCCGAAGCGCGAAGCGCGGGCGTAAGGCCTGCAGCTCGCGCGGCGCGCACCGCGCCTTTTACCAGCGGGTCGTTTTCTGCATAGGAAATAGGTAGGTAATCCGTTCGCCATTCGATGTCCACGGTGCCGCCGGCCTGCGCGGCCGCCGTGCGCATGGCGCTGTCCATGGCGGCGCGCTCGGCGCGGGCGCGCTCAAGCGACGTTGAGCGGCACTCCCCCGACAACCAGCAGGTGCCCGGCACCACGTTGGTGGCGCCGTCGCACTCTATGACCCCTACGTTTGAGGTGGTGTGGGCTGATATGCGCCCGAGCGGCATGTGGCACACGGCCTGCGCGGCCATGGCAAGCGCCGACACGCCGCGTTCCGGTTCCACGCCCGCATGGGCCGATTTGCCGTGGAACGTTGCAGTGAAGGTGCAGTGGCACGGGGCGGATTGGATGATGGTGCCCGGGTTGCCGTCGGCGTCAAGCACGTAGCACGGGGTTTCGGGCGGCAAAAACGACGGGTCAAGGGCTGCAGCGCCGAGCAAGTGCATCTCTTCGCAGGTGGTAAGGATGACGTAGATGTCGGGCAGGGCTTGGCCCGCTTCAATAAGGCTACGCGCGCCTTCGAGGATGACAGCCACGCCAGCTTTGTCATCGGCGGAGAGGATGGTGTTGCCGGCGCTGCGCACCACGCCGTCCACAACCACAGGCTCGATGCCCGCGCAAGGGCGCACCGTGTCCATGTGACCGGCAAGCGCCACCGCACCAGCAGCCTTGCCCGAGCGATGCGCTATAAGGTTGCCCACGTCCGAGCCGGTTTGCGCCACGGAATCGTCGAAGCGCACCGCAAAGCCCAGGCCTTCCAGTTCCGCTTTGCAGCGCGCTGCCATAGGCGCCTCGTGGCGCGACGGGCTTTCGATGCGCGCAAGTTCGCAGAACAGCGCAAGCAGGCGGTCGGCATTCATAGAGTTCCTTTCAGTGTTGACGCAGGGCACGGCATGAGGAAAGCCGCGATGGAGCGGCTCTCGGTTGTTGCTTACTTATTAGTATATGAGGTGTTGCAAGTGGTGCGAGCGAAACCTCGACTGCTTGCACGCTGCCGCTTGCGGGCGGTAGTGCGCAAAGGACATGCCGCACGACTTGATAAACATTAGCAAGCTAGGACAATGCGGAACCGTTGGCTCATTCGTGATGAGTTAGGAGTCCCCCGAACGGTTTTGACTCGCTAGCGTTTGTGCACCGGGCAGCGGCGGCTGCTGGCGCTTATTTGCGCGCGGCGGCCTGGGCGTCTTGGGCGTCTTCCTCGGCACGCAGGCGATCGCGTTCGCGGTCGATAGCGCGGTTGCGGAAGTACACGACCCAGTTGGCGGCGATGCACACCACATTGATGAAGTACACAGCCAGGACCCAGTTGATGGTGCCGGACACGAACTTTGCCGCAATGCCCGCAAAATAACCTAGCGTGATGAGCAGGATGAACTGCCAGCTGGTGCCGGCGGCCGTGCGAGCCTTGAAGTTCTTGTACGCGTTCATCGGCCACGAAAGGCCGAAGCAAATGAGCATGATCGCCTCGAGCGCCTCTGCCATTGCCGTCATCTCCCCTACCTTGTTTACGCTTGCGAGGTTTTGCACCGCAAGCGCATGTGTTTTGTGACGGTTCGGAATACTAGAACTTCGAATGTTATGATTTAAGCGTTATTGATAATCTACTCGTTATCATCACATAGCAGAAACTCGTACGAAACAAACCGGAAACGGTGGCAACCTATGGAACTTTTGCAGCTGCGCTACTTCCACGAAGTTGCGCAAACCCAGCATATGACTAACTCGGCAAAGCGTTTAGGCGTAGCGCAGCCGGCGCTTACGCAGGCCATTCGCCGCCTTGAAAGCGAGCTTGACGTGCGGCTGTTCGAGCGCGCTGGACGCAACATCCGCTTAACGCCGTGCGGGCAAGCGCTTGAAGAGCACATAGCGCCGCTTTTGGCGCGTATCGACGAGATTCCAGACGTGATTGCCCAGGCCAAAGGCACGCAACGAAACACCGTGCATGTTGACGTGGAAGCCGCAACCTCGCTGACCGTAGACGCGATTGCAGCGTTTCGCGCCGCGGTGCCTCAGGCGGCGTTCGTGATCAACCAGGCCAATGCACAAGCGCGCTGGGACGTTCGCGTGCGCACTGTGCTGCCCGGGCAGACCAAAGAAGGAGACGTTCGCACGTCGCAGGCGTTTCGCGAACGCATTTGCCTGGCAGTGCCGCGTGAGCGCGCGAAAAGCGGCGCTGTCGCTTTAGCCGAGTTTGCCGATGCGCCATTTGTGTGCCTGGCAGGAACGCGCACGTTTCGCGGCATTTGCGACGAACTGTGCACGCAGGCGGGATTTGCCCCGAACGTGGTATTCGAGTCCGACAGCCCTGATGTGGTGCGCAAGTTCATCGGGCTGGGGCTTGGCGTGGGGTTTTGGCCCGAACGCAGTTGGGGCGCGCTTGAAAGCGACGAGGTTGCGCTGACACCGCTTGATGATGAGCGCTTTGCACGCGACATCGTGGTGGAGGCGGCAAAACACCCGCTAGGGCAAAAGGCCGCAGAGTTTCACGCGTTTCTGCTTGATTTCGTTGGAAGGAAGATGAGCGGGCGATAAAAGCACTCGGGTGCGTCGCGCCGCACCTTCCATGAACGCCGCAGCCTTCTGTACATGCGCGCGCTCACCCGTTCGCTCGCTCGTTCATACGCCTCGGCTCCAAACGCCAACATCTCAAAAAGCGATGACATAAAAGAGGTCCCAAACCTTAGGTTTGGGACCTCTTGCGTACCGGTGTAAATCGGTTTCAGGCCAGGTTACAGGGCCAGAATGGGGGCAGCAACCTGCTTTTTGCGGGACAACACGCCCGGCATCCACACAGACTTGCCCGTGCAGTCGATGCCGAATGCGCGGTTCACGAAGTCGGTATCGCCCTCACAGATGAACTGGCTGCCTTCAGCCAGGATGTCCGTAGCGAAGAACAGCACGAACTGGTAGCCCTTTTCGGCAACCAAAGCCTTGAGGGCCTCGCGGATTTCAGCCTCGCGGCCAAGCACGGCCTTAAGGTCAACGGTTTCGAACTGGCCGATGTACACCTTGTTGCCGTTGGACAGCTCGAATTCCTTGGCGTCAGCGTTCACCAGCTTGTCAACAGGCAGCTCGGCAGGGTTGGAGCGGCACTTGAAGATGGACATGCCGTACTCCACCGGGTCAACGCCCACAGCCTCTGCCGTGCGCGTGATAATCTGACGGTCGAAGTCAGTGGTGGTGGGCGACTTCATGATAACGGTGTCGGTGAGCATGGCGCCCAGCAAAAGCGCGGCGATTTCCTTCGGCAGTTCAATGCCCTCGATTTCGAACTCGCGCGCCACGATGGCGGCGGTGGAGCCAACGGGCTTGGCGTTGAAACGCAGCGGCTGTGCGGTGACAAGGCCGCCCAGACGATGATGGTCGACAATCTCCACGATTTCGGCGCCGTCAAGGCCGTCGACAGACTGCAGCGCCTCATTGTGGTCAACCAGGATAACCTGCTGACCTGCGTCAACGCTTTCAATCAGACGCGGAGTTTCAAGACCGCGCTCGCCCAAGATCCACTCGGTCTCGGGCGGCAGAGCGCCCAGGCGGCAGGCCTCATACGTAACGTCGCTGCCAGCGCGCTTCGCCAGCTGGTTTTTCAGGTACGCGTAGCCAACAGCTGCGCTGATGGCATCGTTGTCGGGGTTCTTGTGACCGAACACCAGGATGGGTGCCGTCATGTGATCGCTCCTTTGCTTCGCCGGGACTGCCCGGCGTTTCTTTCGTCCTACCCTATTCGGCTTGGCGCGGCGGCGCTACCGCGCGCAGCAAGCTAACACGTTATTATAGCCCCCGCATCGCGCGGCAGCGCGAAACGCAAAGGAAACGCCCACGTATGGGTACGAAAAGGGGTATGCGGACGGGTGCGGGCCGTTCGTGGCGGCGCTTTCAGCTTGCGAATTCCAACATGCTACAAAAATGACGGTTTTTTGGCAGTTTTAAAAGAAGTTGGAATGCGCGAAAAACCTTGCATCAAAGCGCGGCAGGTTTCAATTTTCAAGTTGTCGGCTATATAATTAGCTGACCAGGCGAAACGCACGTAACCCCCTTCGCCTTACCCTCAGCAGCACAAGAAGCCGCCGCCCCACCGCCCAGCCGTATTCCAACATCGCGGCATTTTGACAGCCTTTCGTTCCAACAACCCAAGAAATTGCCGGAAAACCGTCAATTTACCTGCATGTTGGAACGTTCGGCCGCAGAGGCGCAGCGTGTTATCGTGCGCACTTTCGAAAGACGTGCGGGCAATCGGTTAACAAAGCGTGTCGAAACGGGAAAAGCACGTTACGAGCGAGCATCCAATGGCGCAAAGCCGGTATAGTGTTCGCGAGAGAAAACGAGCGAGCATCCGCAGCAACGCATGAAGGAGCGCACATGGAGACGATTGGGCTGACCGACGTTATCGGACCGGTGATGGTGGGACCATCAAGCAGCCACACGGCAGGAGCGCTGCGCATTGCCTATATGGCGCGCAAGCTAGCCGGCGCGCTGCCCGCCCATGTGGAGTTTCGGCTGCTGGGAAGCTTCGCGCACACGTTAACCGGGCACGGCACCGACAAGGCGCTTGTGGCGGGCATGCTAGGGTTTGCCCCTGACGACCTGCGCATTCGCAACTCGTTTGCCCACGCGCGTGAAGCGGGGCTGGACTTCACGTTCACTCCCCTGCCCGATTGCGACGATTACGAACACCCCAACACCATCGATATCGTCATTGAAGGCGCAGGCGGCGGGCGCATGGAGGTGCGCGGCGAAAGCGTGGGCGGCGGCGCGGCCGTTATCCGCAAAATCGACGGCGTGGACGTGTACATTACAGGCGAGAACCATTCCATCGTGGTGCAGCAGCGCGACGAGCCAGGCGTGCTGGCGCACATTGCCACCAGCTTAAGCGCGCACGGTGTAAACATCGCCACGGCGCGCATGTACCGCGAACAACGCGGCGATGCAGCGTGGACCGTGCTTGAAACCGACGAGCGCATCGACGACGAGGCGCGCGCGACCATCCTGGCAAACCCCCTCATTCGCGGCGTGCGCGTTATTCCCGCGGCATCGTTAGGGCAAGCTGCCGAAACGGTTGACGGCACTACGCAAGCGCGGGCACTTGAGCGGTTGCACATGCTGGATTTCGCGAACGGCGCACAGCTGCTGGAGCGTTGCCGAGCGCAAAAGGCCAGCATATCCGAGGTGTTTTTGCGCCGCGAGGCCGCCGTGCAGGAATCGCGCGGGCATGCCGACGAAACGCTGGGCTACTTGGCGTACGCGCTGCGCGTGATGAAGGATGCGGCGTTTCGTCCGCTTGACGTGCCGGCGCATTCCATGGGCGGGCTTTTAGGCGGCGAGGCCGAGCGCATGGCCAAGCTGCGCGGAGCGGCAGCCGACGTGTGCGGCGAGCCTATTGCCAGCGCGGCGGCCTACGCCATGGCGGTGCTGGAAACGAACGCGTCGATGGGCCGCATCGTGGCCGCGCCCACGGCAGGCTCGGCCGGCGTGATCCCCGGCGTTTTGCTGTCGCTGCAAAAGGCGAAGGGTTTCACCGATGAACAGCTGGTGCGCGCGCTGGCGTGCGCGGCGGCCGTAGGGTACTTGATCACGCGCAACGCCACAGTGGCGGGCGCCGAAGGAGGCTGCCAGGCCGAAATCGGCTCGGCGGCGGCCATGGCGGCAGCGGCCTGCGTGGAGCTTGAGGGAGGCACGCCCGAGCAGTGCCTGAACGCCGCAAGCAACGCGCTGACGAACATGATGGGGCTGGTGTGCGACCCGGTGGCGGGCCTGGTGGAGGTGCCATGCCAGAAGCGCAACGCCTCGGGCGCGGCAACGGCGCTGGTAAGCGCGCAGATTACGCTTGCGGGCGTGGGCAACCTGGTAGGCTTCGACCAAACGGTGGAAGCCATGTACAAGGTAGGCCGCAGCCTTCCCTTCGAGCTGCGCGAAAGCGCCTTAGGCGGCCTTGCCGCAACCCCCGATGCCTGCGCCTGGTGTGAAAGCCACATGTGCGGGAAGTAAGCAGCGCCCTTCGAACCCTTGTTGGTTCGAAGGGCGCTTTTCAGTTACATACAAGGTAATAGTCCGGAGCTTTAGCGAAGCTTATGGCACCTTTACTGGTTGATTTTCACGATGGGGGCGTAGTCTTTCAGGAGCTTTTTCGTTTGGCCGGACTTGGCGAAGCGGACGTGGAGAGTATCGCCGTCCACCTTCACCACTTTGCCGCGGCCGAAGGTTTTATGGTCCACCATGTCGCCGGCAGCGAAGGTCATCTTGGCTGCTGCCTTCTTTTCCGCACCCGGGCGCACGTAGGTACCCGACACCGCGCGGCTGGCACCTACGCGTCCCGTGCGCGCTTCGCGGCGTTCACGGTCGGAACGCCCACCGGGCATGCTGGCGCTTGAACGACCGAACACGCGGCCACCGCCGGCCTCCACGCCGCTGCCCGAGATGCCCTTGCGGCTGCCGCGCTTCTCCCAGCCGGTGCCCGAGAAGCCCTGGCTGCCCACGCCCATGGTTTGGCGCAGCTCGGATGGGATCTCGTGGATGAAACGCGACACGGGGTTGGACTGCGTTTGACCGAAAATCTGGCGCGTGTAGGCACACGTGAGGTACAGCACCTTGCGGGCGCGCGTGATGGCCACGTAAGCCAGGCGGCGCTCCTCCTCGATGCCGGCGGCGTCGCCGACGCTGTTCATGTGCGGGAACAGCGTTTCCTCCATGCCCGCCACGAACACGCAATCGAACTCCAGGCCCTTAGAGGCGTGCACCGTCATCATGGTGACGGCCTGGCCGTCGTCGTCCATGGTGTCCAGGTCGGTACGCAGGCGCACCCACTCCAGGAAGTCGGCCAGCGAATCGCCGCGCAGCACGCGCACGGGTTCGGCCTCGGCCTCGCCTTGCCCGCCTGCCACGGGGGCCGCATAGTCGGCGTCTTCCTCATCGTGCGTGTCCACAAACTCGTCTACTACCGACAAAAACTCTTGGATGTTTTCCACGCGCCCGCGCGCCTCATCGGTATTTTCAGCTTGCAACGCGCTGATCAGGCCCGACTTGTCGATAACGGTCTCGATGCACTTGCGCAGATCGCCCGAGTACGACTGCGCGTCCTTCACGATTTGCACGAACTCGCCCACGCTGCGGCGCGTGGCGGCGCGCACCTCGGGGTCGGCCACCACCAACTCGGCGCCCTCCATGAACGTCATGTCCATCTCGCGCGCGAACTGCTCGATGCGCTCCACCGTGGACTTGCCGATGCCGCGGCGCGGCGTGTTGATGACGCGCTTGGCCGCGATGTCGTCGGCAGGGTTGATGACCAGCGTGAGGTAAGCCATGACGTCGCGGATTTCCGCGCGGTCGAAAAAGCGCGTGCCACCCACGATGCGATACGGCACGCCGGCGCGCAGCAGCATATCTTCAAGCATGCGCGACTGGGCGTTGGTGCGGTAAAACACCGCCACCTGGTTGTAGCTCAAGCCCTTCTGACGCTGCTTCTCTATCTCGCCGGCAATCCAGCGGCCCTCGTCACGCTCGTCGGAGGCCATGTACACGTGAATTTTCTCGCCGTCTTCCTGGTCGGTGAACAGCTTTTTCACCTTGCGGTGCTGGTTGTTGGCGATAACGGCGTTAGCCGCGGCCAGCACGTTGCCCACGCTGCGGTAATTCTGCTCCAGCTTCACCGTGGTGCACGCCGGGTAGTCCTTCTCGAACTCCAGGATGTTGCGGATGTCAGCGCCGCGCCAGCTGTAAATGGACTGGTCGTCGTCGCCCACCACCATGATGTTGCCGTGCTGCGCGGCAAGCAGGCGCGTAATCTCGTACTGCGCGTGGTTGGTGTCCTGATACTCGTCCACCATGATGTAGCGGAAACGCAACTGGTAGGCCTCCAGCACATCGGGGTGGTTTTTCAACAGCAGGTACGCATACAAAAGCAGGTCGTCGAAATCAAACGCGTTGGCCTGCTTGAGGCGTTCCTGCAAGCGCTCGTACACGCGCGCGGCCACCTTGCCCACCGGGTCGTTTGCCTCCTTGGCGAACACGGCGGGCGCTTTCAGCTCGTTTTTCGCCGTGGAAATGCGGTTCATCAGGGCATTTACCGGGAAACGCTTCGGGTCGATGTCCAGCTCGGCCATGATTTCCTTGTACAGGCGCTTTTGGTCGTCGGTGTCGTAGATGGTGAAGCTTTTGGAGAAGCCCAGGCGCTCGGCGTCGGCGCGCAGGATGCGCACGCACATGCTGTGAAACGTTGACACCCACATGCCGCGGCTGCGCGGACCCACCAAGCCTTGCAAGCGTTCGCGCATTTCGGCAGCGGCCTTGTTCGTGAACGTGATGGCCAAGATTTCCCACGGCGCCACGTTCAAGTCTTCCAGGATGTGCGCGATGCGGTAGGTAAGCACGCGCGTTTTGCCTGATCCAGCGCCCGCCAATACCAAAAGCGGGCCTTCGGTGCATTCAACGGCGGCGCGCTGCGGGCCGTTGAGCGTGGTGATGTCGACGGGCATGTGTGGTTCCTTCGCGATATATCCGCCCGACAGGTGCGCGGTTTGCTTGCAAGAGGCAGCTGCGCGCTGGTGCGGCCAGGCGGCGATTTTAGGTGATGATGCGTTGTGCGCCCAGGAAGGGCAACGCAAGATTGTACCGCTTTCGCGGCAGGGGTTCACGCAGCACGCGGCGCGTGCACAGCATGGCCAGATAGTGTTCGATTTTACGGGCAAATGAGAAAAATCACCTCTGATGTGTTTTTTCTCATTTGCGATACCATAGCGGGGGAAATTGCTTCACGCGCGATGAGACGAAGGAGGTGGGCATGGGCACGTGGAAAAAGGCTAGCAGCACCGACGGCCTAATGGGTCGCGTTGCCCTTGACCGCGTGCTGGCCTGCGGAAACTTCGCCGTAAGCGACGCCTGCGTTGGGTGCGGCCGTTGCGAGCGTGCCTGCCCGGCCAACGCCATCGTGCTTGCGGATGGCCGCCCTACCTGGCCAAACACAACATGCTTGATGTGCTTAGGCTGTATGCGCGCCTGCCCCGCGCGAGCCATCTCCTACGGCAAGCGCACCAACGGCTAGGGAATCAAAGCACCGTGAAGACGTCGGCTCGCTGCGAGCAAGCCCGCACGGCAAAAGTTAGTGAGTCAAAACGATGCGAAGGCATTGACTCACCGAACGACCCAGGATGCCACCAAAGTCAGCGAGGAACCCTGCAGCGCGTCGTATTCAGATAAAACGAACAGGCATGCATTGGCCTTTGGGCCATGCTCGTGAAGCTGAAGTCGAGGAAAGCGTGCCACAGAGCCCCACGGCGTCGAGTCAATTCGCCGGCCGGCAGGCCAACGAAACCAAAAAGAAGGCGAACCGGTTTCCCGATTCGCCTTCCCTATTGCAGCGTCAAGCCGATTGCTAGACGATTTTCTTGCCGAACACAGCGGCAATTTCACGCAGCTCTTCCACCAGCACGCGGAACTGCGCGGGGGTCAGCTGCTGAGGGCCGTCGGACAGAGCCGCCGGCGGGTTGGGATGCACCTCGATCATGATGGAGTCGGCGCCCACGGCAACCGCAGCGCGCGCCAGGCTGGGAACCAGGTCGCGCACGCCGGCCGGGTGCGACACGTCCACGCAGATGGGCAGCAGACTTTGCTTGTGGATAACCGGCACCGCCGAAATGTCCAGCGTGAAGCGCGTGGCCGTTTCGAACGTGCGCAGGCCGCGCTCGCACAGCACCACGTTGTCGTTGCCTTCCATGGTGATGTAGTCGGTTGCAGCCAACCACTCGGCGATAGTGCCCGCAAAACCGCGCTTGAACAGCACCATCTTGTGCGAGTCCTTCGTAACCTTGCCGATGTTTTTCAGCAGGCTGAAGTTCTGGAAGTTGCGCGCGCCCACCTGCAGGCCGTCCACGTAGGAGTGCACCAGCTCGCAGTGCTCGGAGTCCATAACCTCCGTAAGCGTTTTCAGGCCGTACTTCTCGCCGCCGGCCTTCATGATTTTAAGCGCTTCTTCGCCGAGACCCTGGAAGCTGTGCGGGTTGGTGCGCGGCTTGTATGCGCCGCCGCGAATCCACGTAAGGCCCAGGTCATGGATGCATTCGGCCACTTCGAAGAACTGCTCTTCGCTTTCTACCGAACAAGGGCCGGCGTAGATGGTGATCTCGTCGGTGCGGGTGCCGTAATCGGGCAGCTGGGTTTCGATATGCTGTTCACTCATGCCGACGGAGTCTCCTTCATGACCTTCAGGATAGTGCTGTAAATCTCGCGGAGGTTGTCGTTATACAGCGGCCCTTCGTTGAAGCTGTCCACCTTCTCGAAAATTTCCTCCTCGCGCTTCGGGTCGTACAGACCCATACGCGCACCGGGCTTCAGGCCGCGAATGACCAGCGAATGACCGGCGCGCTTGTTCAGCAGCGCGACGATCTGACGGTCGATTTCGTCGATCTTGGCACGATGTTCCTGGATCTGCTCGAACGAGCTGTTCTGATCAGACATCGGCTTTTCCTTCCATACTTGCATCGGTAACGAACAACGGCCGCGCGCACCGCCGAGTACCAGGCGGGCGCCGCGTGAGCGAAAGCGACCCTCGTGTGGCACCAATAATAACAAATGAGGTCGGCGACTGGGGAAAACCGGGCAGAAATGTGGGTGAACTTTTGCGAGCGGCGGCGGTACCTTACAGCATGCTGACGAAGGTTGCCAGCAGCGGGATGGTTGCAAGCGACAGCACCGTGGTGATGAACGTGCCCTGCGCCATGGTTTTGGCGTCGCCGTGGTATTGGTAGCACAGCATGGTGCCGTTGGTGGCAACGGGCATGGCGGCAAGCACAACCAGCACCGACAGCAGCACATCGTGCGCGAACAGCTGCATAACGGCGAAAATAGCTAGCGGCACCACAGCCATGCGGATGACGCAGGCTGCCCACAAGCGCGGCGTGCCCAAAAGGCCGGCGGCGGGCAAGTTTGCCAGCGATGACCCCACAATAAGCAGCGTGGCCGGCGTGGTGAAGTTGCCGATAGTCGACAGCGCCTCGCCCGCCACAGGTACTGCGTGCACGCCGGCAAGCGCCAGCACCAGCGTGAGCAGCGTTGCCACGTTGCAGGGCGTTACGAAATCGCGCCAGTTCATGCGCACTTTCACGCCGTACTCGTTATCAGACGCGATAAGCCACGCGCCCAGCGTGAACACCAGCATGTTGAACGTGATGTTGTAGATAACGGCGTAAATAACGGTTTGCGCGCCGAAGATGGCCGTGAGCACCGGGTAGCCGATAAAACCGGTGTTGCCGAAAATCAGCATGAAACGGTACACGCCGCGGCAACCGTCGGGTACGCGCAGGGCAAACGCGATGGCGAACGCAAGCGGAATGAGGATGGCGAAACTGAGCACGGAAAGCGCCAAAATCTCGCCCACAAGCAGCGGGTCAGGCAACGTGTCGGCATTAAGCACCGAGGCCAAAATGAGCGCGGGCAACGTGGCCGAAAGCACCAGGTTCGAAAGCTTTTTGTCCAGCTCGGCATCCATGACGTGAACTTTCTTGCAAAGATAGCCCACGCCAATGGCGGCGAACAAAATAACCATCTGCGTGAAAATATTGCCGAGCTGTGCGAACACGAAGCGCCTTTCTGTGCGATGCGGGAATACGCGCAGGCAGGCGGTAGACGCCAAGCACATGCGCGGCGCTGTACTTTACCAGCAAAAACCCGGCACGCACAAGAAAATCGGCACCTGGCACGAAGCGCTTCACGGGAGGGGCGCTTCCGTGTATGGTTTTGCAGGCAATAACGGGCGTTAGCGAATTGCGCACCAGGGGCTTTAGGCAACATACCGGGAAATACCCACTGAAAACCGTGCACGGAGGCTGTCCCCCCTGCGGAAAACAGCTCGAAGAAGGCAGCGCGTTACGCCAGTACGCCCGTAACCTGCAGTGCGAAGATGCCCAGCACCACAATGCCCACGATAATGCGGTACCAGCCAAACGCGGTGAAGTCGTTTTTCTTGATGTAACCCATCAGGAATTTGATGGATACCACCGACATTACAAACGCGGAAACCACGCCGATGACCAGCACCACAACCTCGATGGTGGTCATAACCAGGCCAGCGGCGAAAAACTTCAGGCATTTCACCAGGCCCCAACCGAACATGATGGGGATGGCCAGGAAAAACGTGAACTCGGTAGCCGCGGTTCGGTTGCAGCCGCACAGCATGCCGCCGATGATGGTAGCACCGGAGCGTGAGGTGCCCGGGACGATGGCAAGCACTTGGAAACAGCCGATTTTCAGGGCCGTTTTCCAATCGATGGCGTCGACGTCGGTGATGCGGAAGATGCGGCGCTCGGCGGCGGCATCTAATTCTGCGGGCGATGCGGCGGCCGCGGCGGGCACCGGCTGCATGCGGGCATGACGGCCACGCGGCATGGCGGGCCGCTCGATTGCGCGAGCACACGCCACACGGGCGCGGGCCAGGCGCGTGCGGTTGCGACGCTCCATGACGATGAACACCACACCATATAAGATGAGCATTGCGGCAACGGTAACCTTGTTGTAGAAGTGCGCGTTTACCCAGTCGTCGAACAGGATGCCGATGATGGCCGCTGGGATGCAGCCGATGGCAACCATGCCCCACAGCCTCCACGTTGCGCGCTTTTCACCTGCGGTTTTGCGCGGGCTTAGAGGGTTGAGCTTATGAAAATACAGCGTGAGCACCGCCAAGATGGCACCAATTTGGATGACCACCAAAAACAGCGCCAAGAACTCGGGCGACACCTGCAGCTCGACGAAGTCGTCCACGATGACCATATGGCCTGTTGAGGAAATAGGCAGCCATTCGGTAACGCCCTCGACAATGCCAAGGAGCAGGGATTTTAACGCTTCGATGATCATGAGCCGCCTTCCACTTCCGTTTGCGCGACGCCGTAGCCGCCGCAACGGCACGCCTTCCCGCGCGCTTATACGAATTCGGCATTCTACGAGCGCAGCCACGGGCAGACAGGGCAAAGCGGGCCGTTTTGCCCCGAAACCAGAGCGGACGCACGAAGTTTTTACCTGCTCTTGATGTTTCCTGAGCAAACGTCAGGTGCGTGGTTGCGAGCCGCGCCACGCGCAATGCGACCAGCGCACTTGACCGCGCCCGCTGCTTTTGGGCGGTTTTGCGGGCCCGGCCGTGGCCGGCTGCGTGCGCGGCCGCGGACGACGGCATAGCGTTGTGTTTGGAGATACGCGGCGGATGCGCACGTGACCGGCGGTTTCGTGTAAGATGAGCGCATACGCGAAATGGTAAAAGCCGCCTGCCGCCGCCGCAGCGGGCGCACGCGATACGAAAAACCGTAAAGGAGCTGCTTGTGAGCACCGCATCGTCCCCTTCAACCAGCCAGAAAGTCCTCGTGTTCGACTTCGGCGCACAATACGGGCAGCTGATTGCCCGCCGCGTGCGTGACCTGCACGTATACTCGGAGATTGTTCCGTGCGACATCACGGCCGACGAGGTGCGCGAGCTGGCGCCTTCCGCCATCATCCTGTCCGGTGGCCCGGCGTCGGTCAACGCCGAGGACGCACCGCGCGTCGATCCCGCTATCTACGAGCTGGGCGTGCCCATCCTGGGCTTTTGCTACGGCCATCAGATCACGTCAGTTACGCTCGGCGGCTCGGTGTTCCACCCCGAGGTGGGTGAATACGGCCCGGCCGAGCTGCACGTTGCAGGCGGTGCGCTGTTCGAGGGCACGCCGGCGGACCAAACCGTGTGGATGAGCCACTTCGACGCCGTTAAAGACGTGCCCGAGGGCTTCACCGTGGTGGCCTCCACCGACGTGTGCCCCGTTGCCGCGCTTGAGTGCCCCGAGCGCAAGATTTACACCACGCAGTTCCACCCCGAGGTCAAGCACACCGAGTACGGCCAGCAGATGCTCAAGAACTTCCTGTTCAACATCTGCGGCCTTGAGGCGAACTGGACTATGGACAATCTGGTGGAAACCATGACGGCCGACTTCCGCGAAAAGGTTGGCTCCGACCGCGTTATCTTGGCGCTGTCCGGCGGCGTGGACTCCTCGGTTGTGGCCGCATTAGGCGCGCGTGCCGTAGGCAAGCAGATGACCTGCGTGTTCATCAACCACGGCCTGCTGCGCAAGGGCGAGCCCGAGCAGGTGGAGG
>ERZ808240.3206-NODE-3206-length-16273-cov-5.316439_pt1 | contig 16273 bp, 12 predicted proteins | sample MGYA00521084_ERZ808240 | MGnify/ENA primary metagenome ERZ808240 (study PRJEB31516, sample SAMN03275571) | gut metagenome | biome: mammalia-associated habitat; material: feces | host: Papio cynocephalus | place: Kenya | collected 2012-08-06 ... | reverse complement strand
GATGGCAGCGATGTTATTCCTACCATAATTAATTTATGGAAGGCAGCAGACTTGCTTGAAAGAGAAGTCTTTGATTTTCTCGGCATCAAATTCTTAGGTCATCCTGACATGCGTCGTTTGTTCCTCCGTACTGATTTTAAGGGTTACCCATTGCGTAAGGATTTTGACATGAGCCCAGAGGCCAACAAGTTTCCTCTGACAGATGAGCCTGAGTCAGATTATACAGTGGCATATCATTTAGATGATGATGGACATCTCGTAGCTTTCAAACATCGTCTTTTCGATGATGATGATTACGTTGTCAATATAGGTCCTAATCACCCGTCTACTCACGGTGTACTTCGTTTGCAGACAATTGTCAATGGTGAGACTGTAAAGAAAGTATATCCTCATCTCGGATATATCCATAGAGGTATAGAAAAGATGTGGGAGAATATGACCTATCCTCAAACATTGGCACTTACTGATCGCTTGAACTATTTGTCGGCTATGATGCATAGACATGCTTTAGTGGGAGTTATTGAAGAAGGTATGGGCATAGAGTTGTCAGACCGTATCCATTATATTCGTACTATTATGGATGAGCTGCAACGTATCAATAGCCATTTGTTGTTCTTGGGCTGTACAGCTCAAGACCTCGGTGCTCTTACAGCATTCCTTTACTGCATGCGTGATCGTGAGCATGTGCTGAATGTAATGGAAGAGACAACTGGAGGCCGATTGATAATGAACTATTATAGGATAGGTGGTTGCCAAGATGATATAGACCCTAATTTTGTGGCAAATACAAAAGCCTTATGCAAGTATTTGCGTCCAATGATTCAAGAATATCTTGATGTATTTGGCGATAATATCATTACGCATAATCGTTTGGAAGGTGTTGGACCTATGAATTTAGAGGATTGTATTAATTATGCTGTAACAGGTCCTGCTGGTCGTGCCGCAGGCTGGCATAATGATACTCGCAAGCGCCATCCGTACGATTGCTATGATAAGGTAAATTGGAAAGAGATTACACTTTCAGGTTGTGATTCTATGGATCGTTATTATGTTCATATTCAAGAGCTTTATCAGAGTCTTGATATTATTGAACAATTAATAGATAATATCCCAGCTGGTGATTTCTATATAAAGCAGAAACCTATCATTAAAGTTCCAGAAGGACAATGGTATTTTTCAGTAGAAGGTGCAAGTGGAGAGTTTGGCGTATATCTTGATTCTCATGGGGATAAGAGTCCTTATCGTATGAAGATGCGTCCAATGGGCTTGACTCTTACTGGCGCATTAGATTCCATGGTAAGAGGTCAGAAGATAGCCGACCTTATTACTACAGGTGCTGCCATTGACTTTGTAATACCTGATATAGATAGATAAGAAGTTATACGGAATATTTATTCCATAACCTTTTAATAACAATAATCAATTAAACGAAATGTTTGATTTTAAAAACGTAACTATTTGGTTCGACGCTCTTCTTCGTCAAACGTTAGGCTTGGGAGACTTTTGGTCGATTCTTATCGAGTGTATACTTGTCGGCGTACTTATCTTGGTGGGTTATGCTATGCTGGCTATATGCTTGATATTCATGGAACGTAAGGTGTGTGCTTATTTCCAATGCCGTCTTGGTCCTATGCGTGTAGGCTCTTGGGGAGTATTGCAGGTTTTCGCAGATGTGCTTAAAATGCTGATTAAGGAAATTTTTGCTGTAGATAAAGCTGACAAGTTACTTTATTTTATAGCTCCTTTCTTGGTAATTATTGCATCTGTAGGAACTTTTTCGTTTTTGCCATGGAATAAAGGTGCTAATGTCCTTGATTTTAATGTAGGTGTATTTTTGCTTACAGCCGTTTCAAGTATCGGTATTGTAGGTATTTTTATGGCAGGTTGGGCCAGCAACAATAAGTATAGCGTAGTTTCAGCTATGCGTGGTGCCGTGCAACTTATTTCTTATGAAATGTCTCTATGTCTATGCCTCATCACGGCAGTGGTACTCACAGGCACTATGCAAATATCAGAAATAGTAAACTTTCAGACAGGTCCTTGGAATTGGCTCATATTTAGAGGGCATATACCTGCTATAATAGCATTCCTTGTATTCCTCATTGCAGGTAATGCAGAAGCAAACCGTGGTCCCTTTGACTTGGCTGAGGCGGAAAGTGAATTGACAGCAGGTTACCATACAGAGTATAGTGGTATGGGATTTGGCTTCTATTATTTGGCTGAATATCTTAACCTTTTTGTTATTTCCGGTATTGCTACTACTATATTCTTAGGAGGTTGGGCTCCGGTAAACATAGGTATAGAAGCTTTTGATTCGGTAATGAATTTTATCCCAGGCATAGTATGGTTTTTGTGTAAAACTTTTGCTGTGGTTTGGTTGCTGATGTGGGTACGCTGGACATTCCCTCGTTTACGTATTGACCAGATACTTAAATTAGAATGGAAATACTTAATGCCTCTTTGCTTGATAAATTTGGTCATTATGACAATAGTCGTTGCTTTAAACTGGCATTTTTAAGCTATTCACATAGATATTGGTTTTAATTAAGGCATGTTTCATTTATTATTTTAAAGTTACGGCAGTGTCTTTGTAGAAAGAAACGAAACATTGAGAATGCTTATGTGGCTCAAGAATAATAAAAGGTATAATGTCTTAAACTCATAAAAAATAAATAATGAAAGACAATAATAAATCATATTTCGGTGAGATAGGTGCTGCAATGAAGACACTTGCTACGGGTATGAAAGTTACTCTAAGAGAGTATTTCACCCCCAAGAGTACTGAGCAGTATCCTGAAAACCGTAAGACAACATTGCACGTTTCAAAACGTCATCGTGGCCGTTTGGTATTTAAGCGTAATGAAGACGAAAGCTATAAGTGCGTAGGTTGTACCATGTGTGAAAAAGCCTGTCCTAATGATTCCATTAAGATAACCACGGAAATGGTTGTTGATCCGGAAACAGGTAAGAAGAAGCGCCATTTAGTAGATTATCAGTATGACCTTGGTGATTGCATGTTCTGCCAGTTGTGTGTTAATGCTTGCAATTTTGATGCTATTGAGTTTACAAATGATTTTGAGAACTCTGTGTTTGACCGTAGCAAGTTAGTACTTCACTTGGACAAAGAAGTCTATAAAGGAGGAAGTTTGCCACAGCTTATTGATGGTGGAGCCCCGTTTACCATCGGAAAGTTTAATACCAAAACAAAATAAGGAAAAATAATATGGCTAATTTAGTGATGTTTTGCATTTTGGCAGTTATTATTCTTGGTTCTGCCATTATGAGTGTGGTTACCAAGCGCATCATGCGTGCTGCCACATTCCTGTTATTCGTCCTTTTTGGCGTAGCAGGACTTTACTTTTTGCTTGACTATACGTATCTTGGAGCAGCTCAAATAAGTGTGTATGCTGGAGGTATAACGATGATTTATATATTTGCTATACAATTAGTAAGTAAAAGAACATTGCAGGGACTTGTTGAGCGTATGAAAGGAAGTCGTGTCATTTATGGCGCATTTATTACGTTAGTAGGATTGGTTACTGTAATTGCCGTTCAGCTCAAGAATGGATTTATAAATGCAGTTACGGCTGATGAAGAAGTTAAAATGGACGTAATAGGAAAGGCCTTGCTTGGAAGCGACAAGTATCAATATGTGCTTCCATTTGAGTTCATTTCTGTATTCCTTTTAGCTTGTATCATTGGTGGTATTGTTGTAGCACGTAAAGAAAAGGAGAAAAAATAAGATGGTACCAGTAGAATGTTATTTTGTGCTTAGTGCACTGTTGTTTTTTATCGGTGTGTTTGGATTTATCACTCGCCGTAATTTGATAGCGATGCTCATTTCCATAGAGCTAGTATTAAATGCTGTAGATCTTAATTTTGCTGCTTTCAATCGTTTGCTGTACCCTGGTGAGCTTGAAGGCTTTTTTATGACTCTTTTTTCTATCGGTGTGAGTGCTGCAGAATCTGCAGTGGCTATTGCTATTATTATTAATGTTTACCGTAATTTCCACAGCGATCAGGTGAACAGTATTGAAAACATGAAATATTAATAATTATGGATTTTACATATTCATTGTGGATACTTCTTCTTCCATTGATAAGCTTTCTTGTCATTGGACTGCCTGATTTCGCAGGCAACAAGTATGCATGGTCTCATAAAACTGCTGGCTTAATAGGTACATGTTCTATAGGTATTGTTACGATACTTAGCTATATTACCGCATTTCAGTATTTTACTGCTCCTCGTTTGGCAGATGGTACCTATGCAACTTTAGTTCCTTATAACTACACTTGGTTGCCTTTGGGCACGCTTCATTTTGATTTGGGAATTTTGCTTGATCCTATTTCGGTGATGATGCTCATTGTCATCTCTACTGTAAGCTTGATGGTTCATATATATTCTTTTGGATATATGCATGGTGAGAAAGGTTTCCAGCGTTACTATGCTTTTCTCTCTCTCTTCACTATGTCTATGCTTGGCTTGGTCTTGGCCACGAACATATTCCAAATGTATATGTTTTGGGAGCTTGTAGGCGTTAGCTCATATCTGCTTATTGGTTTCTACTATGGACTTCATGCAGCTGTACACGCCAGCAAAAAGGCATTTATTGTAACGCGTTTTGCAGATATGTTCTTTTTGATAGGTATATTGATATTTGGATATTATACTGGTTCATTCAACTTCTCATTTACCGGTACTAAGGTGATAATGGCAGAAGGCATGACCGCATTCTCTGTTTGTGATACAGCACGCGCAGCAGCTGCCGGTGGCTTTATTCTTCCTACAGCTTTGGTTCTTATGTTTATTGGTGGTGCAGGTAAATCAGCCATGTTCCCATTGCACATTTGGTTGCCAGATGCTATGGAGGGTCCAACACCTGTATCAGCTCTTATTCATGCGGCCACTATGGTCGTAGCTGGTGTAGTACAAATCGCTCGTTTGTTCCCTATTTGGATTGACTATGCACCTCAGACCATGGAGGTAATTGTAATAGTAGGTGCCTTCACTGCTTTTTATGCTGCCGCAGTAGCTTGTGCGCAAAGTGATATCAAACGTGTATTGGCTTTTTCCACTATCTCACAGATTGCATTTATGATGGTAGCTTTAGGCGTATGTTTGCCAGGTCATAATGGTGGACTTGATAACCATGATCAATTAGGCTATATGGCTTCATTGTTCCACTTGTTTACCCATGCAATGTTTAAGGCATGTTTGTTCCTGTGTGCAGGTTGTATTATTCATGCTGTGCATTCTAATGAAATGTCTGCTATGGGTGGTTTGAAGAAGTATATGCCTATTACTCATGCTACATTCTTGATTTCTTGTTTGGCTATTGCAGGTATTCCATTCTTCTCAGGCTTTAGTTCTAAGGATGAGATTATTACAGCTTGCTTTGAATATTCGTCTGTGTGTGGCTGGTGGATGACCGCAGTAGCTGCCATGACAGCTTTCTATATGTTCCGTCTTTATTATGGTATTTTCTGGGGAACAGAAAACAAAAAACTTCATGCAGAACATACACCACATGAAGCTCCTGCTACAATGACATTCCCTTTGATTTTCTTGAGTGTTATAACTGTTGGAGTTGGTATCTTTACTACTTTAGGAGGATTCTTGGGTTGGAATTGGGCAAGCTTCGGCTCTATTATCAGTGCAGCAGGAACTGCATATACAGTTCATTTTAATACGCAAATAGCTATTACTTCCACTGTGATAGCAATTGTATCCATAGCACTTGCTACTTACATTTATAAGGGTGAAAAGCAACCTATTGCCGACAAGCTTTATGCTACATTCCCACGTCTTCACCGTTGGGCTTATAAACGTTTCTACATGGATGAGGTTTATATGTTTGTTACGCATAAAATTTTATTCCGTTTCGTATCAAAACCAGTTGCTTGGATTGATGAACATATTATTAATGGACTCATTGATTTCACAGCTTGGGGTGCCAATGAGGCAGGCGAAACCATACGCCCTTGGCAGAGTGGCGATGTTCGTCAATATGCAGTTTGGTTCCTTACCGGTACTGTAGCATTAACATTAGTATTACTTTGCATATTATAAAACAAAATGAGTATATTAAGTCTATTCGTAGTAATTCCTGTATTGATGTTGTTGGGCCTTTGGGCTGCACGCAATATCAATCAGGTGCGCGGTGTGATGGTAACGGGTGCTTCATGTCTTTTGGCTTTATCCGTTTGGCTCACATTTTATTTTATCAGCGAGCGAGCAGCAGGCAACCAGTCTGAAATGCTCTTGACATCTTCTATCGCATGGTTCCCTGCTTTGCATATTAACTATGCTGTAGGTGTAGATGGAATCTCTGTGGTGATGCTGTTGCTTTCAAGTATCATTGTGTTTACAGGAACATTTGCTTCTTGGAAGTTAAAGCCACTTACTAAAGAATTCTTCCTGTGGTTTACCTTATTGTCAACAGGTGTTTATGGCTTCTTCATCTGTATTGATTTATTTGCCATGTTTATGTTTTATGAGGTAGCTCTTATCCCTATGTACCTTCTGATAGGTTATTGGGGATCAGGAAAGAAGGAATATGCAGCTATGAAACTTACCTTGATGTTGATGGGTGGTTCTGCTTTGATTATCTTAGGTATTGTAGGTATCTATTTCTTTAATGGTGCTTCCACTATGGATATACTGGAGATAGCTCACCATAACAATATACCTGCTCATATTCAGAATATCCTTTTTCCGTTTGTGTTCATCGGTTTTGGCGTGTTAGGCGCTTTATTCCCTTTCCACACTTGGTCTCCTATTGGTCACGGTTGTGCACCTACTTCGGTATCAATGTTGCACGCTGGCGTGTTGATGAAGTTAGGTGGATACGGTTGTTTCCGCATTGCCATGTTTCTGTTGCCTCATGCAGCACATGATTTGGCATGGATATTCCTTATTCTTACTACTATTTCAGTAGTGTATGGTGCTTTTTCAGCTTGTGTACAGACCGACTTGAAGTTTATAAATGCTTATTCCTCAGTTTCTCACTGTGGCTTGGTACTGTTTGCATTGCTTATGATGACTCGTACATCTTGTACAGGTGCTATTCTTCAGATGCTGTCTCACGGCTTGATGACAGCATTGTTCTTTGCTCTTATTGGTATGATATACGGTAGAACTCATACTCGTGATATTCGGAAGTTGGGTGGTTTGATGAAGATTATGCCTTTCCTCTCTGTAGGTTATGTAATAGCTGGATTGGCTAACCTTGGTCTTCCTGGATTCTCTGGCTTCATAGCAGAGATGACCATTTTCGTAGGTTCTTTTGAGAATGCAGATACTTTCCATCGTTGTTGCACCATTATTGCTTGTACCTCTATTGTAGTAACAGCAGTATATATTTTGCGTACCGTAGGTTTTATTCTATTCGAGAAGGTAAAGGATCCACATTACTTAACTCTTACCGATGCTACTTGGGATGAGCGCTTCGCTGTATGTTGCCTTATATTCTGTGTAGCTGGTTTAGGTACATTCCCAATGTGGGCAAGCCACGTAATTGGCAATGCGGTAGCACCTATACTTGGTGTAATTAATATTTAAACTTATCAGTAAGATTAAAATGGATTATAGTCAATTTTTTCATATGATACCAGAAGCCGCATTGATGGCTATTTTGGTAATAGTATTTCTCGCTGATCTTATTTTGAAGGGTGAGAAAAAACTTGCATCTTTGAGTTTGCTGACAGGTATATTGTTGGCCCTGCAAGTTGTAGTTTGCTTTGCGGCAGGTCCATCATCAGCCTTTGCAGGCCTCTACAATGTAACTGCTGCTACAAACGTAATGAAAATTATTCTTACCGTAGGAGCTTTAATCGTTGTCATTATGTCGCAACCATGGCTAAAACAGCCTACTGTAACCAATAAGATAGGTGAGTTTTATGCTTTGTTGGTATCTACGTTGTTAGGTATGTACATGATGATTTCTGCTGGACACTTCTTGCTGTTCTTCCTTGGACTTGAGATGGCTTCTATACCTATGGCTTGTTTGGTAGCTTTTGACAAGTTTCGTAAGAACTCAGCAGAGGGAGCAGCTAAGTTTATTCTTACTGCCACCTTTTCAAGTGGTATAATGCTCTATGGTATATCTTTCCTTTATGGAGCTGTCGGAACTCTATATTTTGATGATGTAGCAGCAAAGATTACTACCTCTCCTCTTACTATTATGGGATTGGTGTTTTTCTTTAGTGGCTTAGGTTTCAAGATATCTCTCGTTCCTTTCCATTTCTGGACAGCAGATACTTATCAAGGAGCGCCTACACCTGTAACAGGTTATCTTAGTGTTGTATCTAAGGGCGCAGCCGCTTTTGCACTGCTAACTATCTTGATGAAGGTTTTTGCACCGATGGTGGAATATTGGGAGTATCTTCTTTATATCGTTATTGTGCTTACCATTACAATTGCCAACCTCTTTGCTATCCGTCAGAGCGAATTGAAGCGCTTCATGGCTTTCAGTTCTATCTCTCAGGCAGGTTACATTATGTTGGCTGTGGTAGGCAACAGTGCTATGGGTGTTGCAGCATTGTCTTATTACATACTTGTTTATGTCGTAGCCAACATGGCAGTGTTTACTGTTATTAATGTGGTAGAGCAAAACAACGGTGGAGAAACTCGTATGAAAGCTTATGATGGCTTTTACACTACTAATCCAAAATTGTCGTTGCTCATGACTTTGGCACTCTTCTCATTGGCAGGTATTCCTCCATTTGCAGGTATGTTCAGCAAGTTCTTCATCTTTATGGCAGCTTGTGAGCAAGGTTCTACTTTGGCTTATGCAGTAGTATTTATAGCATTGATAAATACTGTAGTAAGTCTTTATTACTATTTGTTGATTGTAAAAGCTATGTATATTAACAAATCAGAGAATCCTTTGCCAACTTTCAAGAGCGATTGCAGCACAAAATTAGCTTTGGCACTTTGCACAGCAGGTGTTCTTTTGTGTGGAGTTTGCAGTTTCTTCTACGATTGGATTAGGGTAGCTGTATAATATTCAACAGCTTGAGATGTGTGAATTCACATCTTGATATTGCAATAGGCTGTATCAAAATCTGAGATTTTGGTACAGCCTATTGCTTTGTATGCTCGGCATAAGTATTGCTTGACGGCAGAAAATGTTGGGCAAGCATGATGATATAGCCAAGATCAAGAGCTCTTCTTGTACAGTAAAAAGAGGAAAAGCGGGTAGCAAATATCAGGGATACCAGGTAAGTATAAGTTGTCTTGTATTGCCCATGTGGTATGGGCAATGAGTGCCCAAGCCTTGGGCACTCATTGCCCGCACACTGTTCACTGTATGCCCAAACTTTGGGCATACAGTGAAAGCAGCTTTATGACTGTTATTATACAGATAGAGCCGTTCTTTAAAAGCTTCTGTTTTTATTGTTTCCTTAGAGGTGAGCAACTTAAAATTTACGTAAAGATGCTTGGCAATACAAATAAAAACAAGTACTTTTGCAAAGATTTTAGCATCTTGCATTGAATAACAAAACGAGAGAAGAATAAAAGACAATGATATCAATAGATGGACTAAAGGTGGAATTTGGTACAAAGCCACTATTTAGTGATGTAAGCTTTGTGATTAATGACCGCGACCGAATAGCATTAGTAGGAAAGAACGGTGCTGGAAAATCAACTATGCTAAAGATATTATGTGGCATACAGAAAGCAACGGAGGGTACTGTATCAGTCCCTACCAATACAACTATCGGCTATTTGCCACAGGTAATGAAATTACAAGACAACACTACTGTAAAGGAAGAAACCAAGAAAGCCTTTGAGGACCATACCCAATTGAAAGCTAAGATTGACAGGCTCAATCAGGAATTATCCGAACGTACTGATTATGACAGCGTGAGTTATATGTCACTGGTACAAGACTTTACGCAGGAGCATGAGCGTTACATGATGATGGGGGGCGACAATTATGAGGCTGAAATAGAGCGCACTTTAATTGGATTGGGCTTTAATCGTAAAGATTTAGACAGGCCAACTCGCGAGTTTAGCGGTGGTTGGCGTATGCGTATAGAGCTTGCCAAGATACTATTGAGGCATCCTGATGTCCTCTTATTGGATGAGCCTACTAACCATCTTGACATAGAAAGTATACAATGGTTAGAGCAATTCCTGTTGCAAAGTGCCAAAGCAGTGGTGCTTGTGAGTCATGATAGGGCGTTTATCAATAATGTTACAAACCGCACGCTTGAAATCAGTTGCGGTAAAGTAATAGACTACAAGGTTAAATATGATGAATATGTAAAGCTCAGAGCAGAACGCCGCGAACAGCAGTTGCGGGCTTATGAAAATCAGCAAAAGGAGATAGTCGACATCAAGGGCTTTATAGAGCGTTTCCGATACAAGGCTACAAAGGCAGTGCAGGTGCAAAGCAGAATTAAGCAATTGGAAAAGATTGTTCCAATTGAGATTGATGAGGTAGACAATGCTATTATGCATCTTAAGTTTCCACTATGCTTGCGCAGCGGAGACTATCCTGTTATTTGCGATGAAGTATCCAAAACCTATGGTACTCATAATGTATTCAGTCATGTTAATTTGACTATAAAGCGTGGCGAAAAAGTGGCCTTTGTAGGAAAAAACGGTGAAGGTAAATCTACCTTGGTAAAATGTATCATGGGAGAAATCCCTTTTGACGGCACACTTAAAATAGGGCATAATGTGCAAATAGGCTATTTCGCCCAGAACCAAGCACAGCTCTTGGATGAGAATCTTACAGTGTTTGAAACGATTGACAATGTAGCCAAAGGCGAGATAAGGCTGAAGATAAAAAACATTTTAGGTTCATTCATGTTTGGTGGCGAAGCCTCAGATAAGAAAGTTAAGGTTTTAAGCGGTGGCGAACGTAGTCGACTGGCTATGATAAAGCTATTGCTTGAACCTGTAAACTTGTTGATACTTGATGAGCCTACAAACCATCTTGACATGCCCTCAAAGGACGTATTGAAAGAAGCTATTAAAGCTTTTGACGGCACGGCTATTATTGTGAGCCACGACCGCGAGTTCTTGGATGGATTGGTTTCAAAAGTTTATGAGTTTGGCGGTGGAAAAGTAAAAGAACACATAGGTGGCATTTACGACTTCTTACGCCATCATAACATGGACACTTTAGATGCATTGAACAGCAGAAAGGCTACTGAAAAGACAGAAAGTGTTGCCTCTGTTTGTGTAACAGGACATGCAGAAGCTTCTGCCAATGCCAATAGTGGCAAGCAAAGTTATTTGGATCACAAAGAGCAACAAAAACTTGTACGTAAAGCCGAGAAAGCTGTAAAGGAGAGCGAAGAAAAGATTGAAGCATTTGAGAATAAATTAAAAGAACTTGACAAGCTACTGTGCGACCCCGACAAGGCAAGCGACATGAGCATTATCAATGAATATACACAAATAAAGAAATCATTGGATGATGAAGTAGAACAATGGGAGACTTTATCCATTCAATTGGATGAAATGAAGAACAAGTAAATTGTGAATATTATGGTGCATATAATATATTGCAATGAAAGATAACGGATTTAACATTAAATGAATAAGATATGAAACTAAAGCACATTATTCCGGCTGTAATGGTCGCATCGGTACCGCTTTTTGTTGGTGCACAGACGCAACTAAAGTCAGGCATTGATCTTACCAATCTTGACAATAGTGTACGTCCAGCAGATGATTTTTATCAATATGCTTGTGGCGGATGGATGAAAAAACATCCACTGCCAGCAGCCTATTCTCGTTTTGGCAGTTTTGATCAGTTAGGTCAAGATAACAATAAGCGAATCAATGAAATTCTGAATGAATTGCTTCATAAGCAGTTTACGCAGGGTAGTGTAGAGCAGAAGTTGAGCGATTTCTACAAATTGGCTATGGACTCTGTACGCCGCAATAAAGAAGGTGTAAAGCCACTTATGCCGCTCATCAATGAGATGGAAAAGGCAAAGAGCGTGAAAGCTTTGCGCGCGATACAGTTGAAATATCCTGCCTTTGGCTATGGATTGCCTTTAGGATTAGGTTTTGGCGCAGACCAAAAGAATGCCACGGAAAATATCATGAATGTATATCAATCTGGCATTACTCTTGGCATGAAGGAGTACTACTTGGACACTGACGCTCCTACCACAGCCATACGTGAGGCTTACAAGAAGCATATTGTGCGCATGTTCAAGTTATTTGGCTTTACTGAGAAAGCTGCTGAGCAAAAGCGTGATGCCATCATGAAGATTGAGACAGAATTAGCTAAAGCATCAAAATCACAGACAGAGTTGCGCGATGTTGAAGCCAACTACAACATCATGACACTTGCAGATTTTGAAAAGCAATATCCAAATATTGGACTTACCACATATCTTAATGCAGAAGGTGTCAAGACTGACTACTTCAAGAAACTGATGGTAGGTCAGCCGGCTTTTGTCAAGGCTGCCAATGCAGTAGTGGAAAAGATGACAGCCAATGAACTGCGTGCCTATATGGAGTGGGATGCCATCTTAGGTGCCACAGGTTATTTAAGTGATGATATAGCAGCTGCTAATTTCGACTTCTTCGGCAAGACCATGTCAGGACGTAAAGAAGATTACCCACGCTGGAAGCGAGCTACCAATCAGGTAGAAGCACAGATGGGCGAGGCTTTGGGCAAGATGTATGTAGAGCGCTATTTCCCTGCATCGTCAAAGGAGCGCATGGAGAAGCTGGTTAAAAATCTGCAAACTTCATTGGCAGAACGCATAAAGGTTCAAGACTGGATGAGCGATGAAACCAAGAAGGCTGCCCTTGATAAGCTAAGTACATTCTATGTAAAGATAGGTTATCCTGACAAGTGGAAAGATATCTCTGGCTTAACAATAGATTCTAAATTGTCTTATTATGAGAATGTACAGAGATGTCGCGAGTTCTGGGATAAATGGGACATTGACTATCGCGCAGGAAAACCCGTGGACAAGGATGAGTGGCAAATGACTCCACAAACAGTTAACGCTTACTATAATCCTACCACTAACGAAATATGTTTCCCGGCAGGTATTTTGCAGGTACCATTCTTTGATCCTACCGCTGATGATGCCTTCAATTATGGTGCTATCGGTGTAGTAATCGGACACGAGATGACTCATGGATTTGATGACCAGGGACGCCATTATGACAAGAATGGCAACATGACAGATTGGTGGACCGCGACAGATGGCGAAAACTTTAATAAGAAAGCCAAAGCTTATGCAGAATTCTTTTCTGCAATAAAAGTGTTGCCTGATTTGAATGCTAATGGATATTTTACCTTAGGCGAGAATTTGGCAGACCATGGAGGTCTTGAAGTTTCTTACAATGCATTCTTGAATGCCACAAAAGATGCTCCATTAAAGGATATTGACGGATTGACTCCAAGTCAACGCTTCTTCTTGGCTTATGCAGGCGTATGGGCTGCTAACATCACGGACGCTGAAATAAGAAATAGAACAAAGAGCGATCCTCACTCATTGGGTCGTTGGAGAGTAAACGGTGCATTACCTCACATAGATGCTTGGTATAAAGCATTTAATGTAAAGCCTACAGACAAATTATATTTGCCAGAAAGCAAACGTCTAAAACTTTGGTAAAAATGGCATAAAGATGCCAATCCGCAATGCCAGTCTTTTTATTGGCATTGCGGATTTTATTTTTATAAGTAGGTGTTCTGAATTAATTTAATTATAGCGGTTTCATATATACGTTTGATTTTGAACACTTATTGTGATGAAGTGATTTATGGTAAAGAGCAATGAGAGTTGAAATATAAATACCGGCTTGTAAGAAACTTGTTGGCTGATATTGACAGCTTTTGCATCAAATGTAAATTGAAAGATGAATAGAAGATTAAAGGGAACATTATGCGGAATTGGTGCTGCTGTAAGCTATGGCATGAATCCATTGGGAGCATTGCCATTGTATGCAGAAGGTTTAAATACCAATACCATATTATTTTACCGTTATGGCTTGGCGGTGATATTTCTGTTGATAGTATTACTTTTCAATAAAAAGAACTTTCTTGTTACCAAGAAAGAATTGCCTGTATTGGCATTATTAGGCATGCTGTTTGCAGTCTCTTCGTTGAGCTTGTATGGCAGTTTCAATTATATGGATGCAGGTATAGCATGCACCATCCTTTTCGTATATCCGGTAATGGTAGCCATCATAATGGCAGTATTCTTCAAAGAGAAGATAACGGCAGTTACGAGCTTATCCATTTTTTTTGCATTGTGGGGCATTAGCTTGTTATACAACGTGGATGGCAATACAACATTAAGCATTGTAGGTGTTTTACTTGTCATTCTCTCCTCCTTGTCTTATGCGCTTTATATTGTTATTGTAAACAAGTCCTCTCTTCGCATGTCATCCGTAAAGCTTTCCTTTTGGGTGCTGATATTTTGCGTGATAACGATTGTTGTTAATTCCTTATTTGAAATAGGACCCATTCAGTTGTTAACCACCTCAACCATGTGGGGCTATTCTTTGCTGTTAGCCTTTTTCCCAACCTTTATATCTTTATTGCTGATGGTTATAGCAGTACATGATATAGGTTCAACACCAACAGCTATTATGGGAGCCTTAGAGCCTATTACAGCAGTTATTATAGGTGTGTGTATCTTTAACGAGACGCTTTCTGTTCGGTCAACTATCGGCATGGCTCTTGTGCTGTTGGCTGTACTCTTGATTGTATGTGGCAAGGCATTTCCATTGAGCAGGTTGAAAATAATGGTAGGCAATATAGAGAGAACAATTGTTAAATATTGGCGTTGGAGATGACACGCAGAATTATTCATATTGATATGGATGCTTTTTTTGCTTCTATCGAGCAAAGAGATCATCCGGAATATCGTGGCAAGCCATTGGCAGTAGGCTTTGACGGACCCCGTGGGGTCGTGTCAACAGCCAGTTATGAGGCTCGCACTTTTGGAGTACACTCGGCTATGTCTATGGCTAAGGCTAAGCAGCAGTGCCCTCAACTGTTGATAGTTCCATGTAATCATGCCCATTATAAAGAAGTATCGTCTGCTATTCATGACATCTTCTTAAAGCATACATACAAGATAGAGCCATTGTCAATAGATGAAGCCTTTTTAGATGTCTCTGAGCAAGCTTCAAGTCATCAGATGGCAATAGACATAGCGTTGGAAATAAAGAAAGAAATAGTAAACAAGCTTTCTTTAACGGCATCTGCAGGTGTTTCCTATAATAAGCTGTTGGCAAAAATAGCTTCTGACTATAACAAGCCAAATGGCATTTATAGCGTAGATGAGGAACAAGCGCAAAGTTTCTTAGACCAGCTTACCATTGATAAGTTTTGGAGTATTGGACCTAAAACTGCCAATATCATGCACCGAATGGGTATTTATACGGGGGGACAACTAAGAAAAGTTTCTCTTAAGCATCTGGAAGAAATATTTGGCAAAGCAGGTCTTCTGTATTATCAATTTACACGTGGCATAGATAACAGGGAAGTAAGGGTAGAAAAAGTACGGAAGTCTGTGGGATGTGAACGTACCTTTCTTACAGACATACATCAGAAATCTGTTGTTTATATAGAACTTTATCATATAGTAGAAGAACTTGTAGAACGCTTGAGTGCATCTGCATTTGAAGGCGTTACACTAACTATTAAAGTAAAGTATGATGACTTCAAGCAAATAACAAGAAGCATAACAGCACATCATAGCTTAAAGTCAAAGTCTGAAATTTTGTCTTTGGCGCGGCAGTTGATGCAAGCTGTAGATTTCAATGAAAAGAGAATCCGCTTGTTGGGGCTGTCTGTATCTAATCCTGTTCTTGAAGAAGAGCCTAAAAAATTGTGGATAGAAGGATTTCTTGATTTTAAGTAATCGCCCCTTAAAGATGCAATTTTACCAGTTTTTATTTCACCTAATTTTTGTGGTTTATAAAATCATTGTTGTAAATGCCAATACTTTTTAGCAATATATGCCAATATTGTTATTGGAATATAAGGAAAGAATATAAAAATCCACCCAAAATTTTCCTCTAAGTAATCTTCAAAGAAAGGCGTAAAAAACTCATGCAGACAGGTTGTTACCAATGGAAGAGCAAAGAGTAAAACCATATACACTATCACCTCTATACATATCCATTTCCTATTTTTTAATATAGGAAGGCACACTTTAATATCATATAATATATATAAATAACATGTATTGATGAATGCTATAATAGTATAATAAATAATACATAGTTGCATAATGAGAGTATAGGTAAAAGTCGCTTCTGGCGATGATG
>ERZ808240.3205-NODE-3205-length-16275-cov-4.435450_pt1 | contig 16275 bp, 10 predicted proteins | sample MGYA00521084_ERZ808240 | MGnify/ENA primary metagenome ERZ808240 (study PRJEB31516, sample SAMN03275571) | gut metagenome | biome: mammalia-associated habitat; material: feces | host: Papio cynocephalus | place: Kenya | collected 2012-08-06 ... | reverse complement strand
AGGCAATCGGCTACGCCGCCGTTGTTGTGCTGGCATTCCTGATTGCCTGGGCGGCGCGCTGGGCCACGTGGCGCATCGGCCTGCATCGCGAATGGCGCCGCGAGCAGCTGGCCCGGGCAAAGGCGATGCCCGCAAACGTTTCGCCTGATGGAGCGAACGCGCAAGCCGCAAAGACCGTGCCCGCCGCTGTGAAACACTTGCGCCTCAAGCGCTTCTACGCCTGGCTTATCTCCGAGCCCATCGCCCCGGTGGCTGCGGCGCTGTGCGTGTACTTCGGCGTGTTCGCCATTTCCTGGACAGCGTCGATGGTCATGAACTCCATGATCTTATACTACCGCTACCTGTTCGTGGCCATTGGCCCGCTGCTGTTCGCGTGCGCGGCAGTGCTGTCACATGTACATGCAAAACCCCTGGTAACGGGCGTGGTTGTTGTCACGCTGGCGTGCTCGACGGTCAACCAGGTACTGCTGGTGCACGATGACTACAGCCCGGAGAACAACGTGCCCATCGACCAGTTCCGCGAAACGGTCGACCAAGTTGCAAACAACCACGGCGGACAGTCGCCGCTTATCGTGTCCACCGACATCGGGTACATGGGCGTGACCGCGGTAATGTGCCCCGACATCCCGCAAACGTACATGGACTGGCAAAAAGGCAACTGGGACCGCGCGTACATGGCCTATTCGCCCACGCTTGTGAGCAAAATGAGCTGGGAGATCATCTTCGACAACTTCCACGGCACGTTCATTTGCCTGGGTCAGGCGCAAAACGACAGCCTGCCGCGCGACATTTCAGACCTTAGCCAAAAAGACGGCTTTAACCTGGTGGAATACCACACGTACTACCGCCCGTACGAGCGCACCTGGCTCACCATCGCGGTGATGACGAAGTCGTAGGGCCCCTGGGCGAGTTGACGCAGCCGCAGCTGACCCGAGGGGCCCACGGCCCGCGTAGTACGAAGGAATTGGCAGCGGGCCCATTGCGGACTTTGCTATCATGAAACGTTAGACATCAGATGCTGGAATAATCCGGATTGTTATAGGGCCGCAAACGGCGGCGTAAGAAGGTTGGTTTCACATGGCGTTTATGCTGGGCTGCGAAAAGGTAAGCGTGGAATTCCCCACAAAAACGGTGTTCGACAGCGTGTCGCTGGGCGTTGACGAGGGCGACCGCATTGGCATCGTAGGCCGCAACGGCGATGGCAAATCCACGCTGCTTTCCGTGCTTGCCGGCACGCTTGAGCCCGATGAGGGCCGCGTGCTGCGCAACGGCGCGGTGCGCGTGGGCGTGCTGGGGCAATCCGACCAGCTGAGCGACACCGACACCGTCGAGCGCGCCGTGGTGGGCGACATCCCCGAGTACGAATGGGCCGGCGATGCGCGCATCCGCGACATCATCGCGGGCCTTGCGGCCGACATCCCTTGGGACGCGCAGGTGGGCACGCTTTCGGGTGGGCAGCGTCGTCGCGTTGACCTGGTGCGCCTGCTTATCGGCGACTGGGACATCCTGGCGCTTGACGAGCCCACCAACCACCTGGACGTTCGCGCCATCACCTGGCTGGCTAACCACCTGAAAAACCGCTGGCGCACGGGCCAAGGCGCGCTTTTGGTGGTCACGCACGACCGCTGGTTTTTGGACGAGGTGTGCACGCGCATGTGGGAAGTGCACGACCGCATGGTCGAGCCGTTCGAAGGCGGCTTTTCCGCCTACATCTTGCAACGCGTGGAACGCGACCGCCTGGCGGCGCTGGCCGAGGAAAAACGCCAAAACGCCCTGCGCCGCGAGCTTGCCTGGCTGGCGCGCGGCCCGAAAGCGCGCGGCACGAAGCCGAAGTTTCGCGTAGACGCCGCGCACGAGCTTATCGCCGACGTGCCGCCGCTGCGAAACGAACTGGAGCTCAAGCGCATGGCCATGTCGCGCCTGGGCAAACAGGTGGTGGAGCTGAAAAACGTCACCGTGCGCTTCGAGGGCAAACCCGCGCCGGTGCTTGATGGCGTGGACTGGATCATCGGCCCGGGCGACCGCTTCGGCATCGTGGGAGCAAACGGCGTGGGCAAAACCACGCTGCTGAAGGTGATTCAGGGCAAGCTCAAGCCCAGCTCCGGCTTCGTGAAAATCGGCAAAACGGTGAAGTTCGCCGTGCTGTCGCAGCACCTGGACAACCTTACGCACTTCGGCACCGACCGCGTGCGCCAAGTCATCAGCAACTACACGCGCCGCATGATGCTCGATGGCAAGGAAATGACGCCCGCCCAGCTGCTGGAAAAGCTAGGCTTTAGCCGCGCCGACCTCAACGAACCGGTGTGCGACTTATCCGGCGGCCAAAAACGCCGCCTGGCGCTTATGCTCATCCTGCTTGACGAGCCCAACGTGCTCATCCTTGACGAGCCTGGCAACGATATGGACACCGATATGCTGGCCGCCATCGAAGAGCTGCTTGACGCATGGCCGGGCACGTTGCTGTTGGTCACGCACGACCGCTTCCTGATGGAGCGCGTCACCGACCACCAGTTCGCGCTTATCAACGGACACGTTCGTCACCTGCCACGCGGCGTGGACGAATACCTGGAGATGACGGCAAAGACGCCGCAACCCGCAGGACGCGCAAAAGCCCCGCAGGGCAAAGCAAGCTCCGGCAGCGGGCAGGCAACGGGCGAGGCGAGCGACGAACCTGCAGATGACGCGGCGCAACTTTCTGGCGGAGAAATCCGCGAACTGAAAAAGCGTATGCGCAGCTGCGAGAACAAAACGAACACCTTGCGCGGGAAAATCGAGCAGGCCAAAGCCGACATGGCAGCAGCCGACCCCTCCGACTTCGAAGCGCTTGGAGCGTTCCAGCAGCAGATTAACGACTATCAAGCTCAAATCGACGCCCTTGACGAGCAATGGCTCGAAGCCGCTGAAGCTCTCGGGGAGTAAGGTCGAGAATTCTGCGAACGGAAGGGGCATTGCAACAAACGAGCCACCGTGAACGCGGGGACCGTGAACAGGGGGACGGAGGTGGTGTTCACGATTAACCTTATATTTCCCAACAGATTCACCGTGAACACCCACTCCGTCCCCCTGTTCACGCAAACGCTCATCTCGAACGCTCGCTCCGCACCCCGCGTTCACGCAAGCGTTATTCCGAGCGCTCGCCCTATCCCCGTGCTCACGCAAACGTTCTCTCTGCAAAACACGAAAGCGCCCCGAACCGCAGATGCTCGGGGCGCTTTCTTTTCCAGCCGGCCAGATCCGGATAGAAACAAGGTAGGTAGTAGGTGATGGTAAGGAGCGCAGGCAAAACTAGCGAGCCAAAGTGCATGCAACCAATGTACGCCGCTTGTGCGGTGCAATAGCAAGCCGCTGGCAATCACGCGCTTACGGACGCAGTCCCATGCCGCCTTCTAGCGTAATGGTTTCGCCGCTCATGAACTTGAAGTCGGGGCCGCACAGCTGCACCACGGCGCGTCCGATTTCCGTTTCTACATTGCCGTAATGGCCCATCGGAGGCATGTGGACGTTTGCCTCGTATGCCTCGGGGTAGGCTTCCTTGAAGTTCTCAAGCGCCGCCGTCCACGCAAGCGGGCACACCACATTGGCGTTGATGCCGTCCGGGCCCCACTCAGTGGCGGCCACGCGCGTCAGGCCGCGGATGCCTTCCTTCGCCGCCGCGTACGCACACTGTCCGTAGTTGCCGAACAGCCCCGCGCCGCTGGCAAAGTTCACCACCGAGCCCTTTGTTTCCTTCAGGTGCGGATAGCACGCCTGCATGTAGTAGAAGGCCGCATACAAACCGGAGTACAGCGCAAGGTCGAACTGCTCGGTTGTGTGATCGGCAATGGTAACGCCCGAGGCGGAGGCCTGCGCGTTGTTCACCAGCGCGTCAATGCGGCCGAACTCCGCAATCACCTGGTCAACGGCTGCTTGCACCACGGCTTTGTTGTCGGCCTGCGCGTTGACGTCGGCCTGAATCGGCAGCACGCGGATGCCGAACTCGCCCTCAAGGCGTTCCTTGGCCGCCTCAAGCTTTTTCACGTTACGGCCGGTGATGGCAAGGTTCGCGCCCTCTTTGGCAAACGCAGTGGCAATGCCGAAACCAATAGACCCCGCCGAACCGTCCTTAAGCGCCGCAAAACCAGCGCCGGTGATGATGATCGTCTTGCCAGTAAAGTAACCCATGTTCGTCTCCTGTCTGTTTCCCAGAAAAGCGGCCGCCCGCTCTGTGGGACAGGCGGCCGTTGGAGTCGTCGGCATGCAAGGGGTCGCCGCGAACTCGTCTGTAGGGCGAGATATAGTGTAAATAAGAAGTGGTGCTATCAAAAGAACCAAACTCATGATACTTTTACGTACCAGATGAACCAGTTCCACATTGTGCCCAAGCGCCGCGAAGCCGCCATTTTGCGCCACGCGGGGCCGAAACGCCGCCGTTTGCGAAAGGATTTCCCCATGTCGGAGAACCGCTCGGTATTCATGCTTACGTACGATTTGCGTGCGCGGGGCACCAGTTCGCTCTACGAATACCTATACCAGTCCATCCGCGAGGACATCGCACGCGGCACCATCGCCTGCGGGACAAAGCTGCCGTCGAAGCGCGTGCTCGCGCGGCACCTCAATATCGGCGTGGCTACGGTCACCGCCGCGTACGACCAGCTGATCACCGAGGGGTTCATCCGCTCGGAGCAGCGGCGCGGCTACTTTGTGGAAGACGTGGCGAACTACCGGTGCAAAACGGTTGAATCCCAGGTGAACGCTCAAGATAAGACCGAGTTGCAGCCGCAAAGCGCGGGCGATGGCTGCGTGGCGCGCGAACAGCTGGCCGCGGGCACGGCACGCACAACGCCCCCTGCAGGCAGCGCAAACGCAAGCAACCCTCATTCCGCCGCGGCACAAAGCGCGCCGCACGTTATTGGGCAAGCGTCCGACCCCGAGTTTTTCGTAGACCTGAAAGCCAACCGCACCAGCGTGTCGCTGTTTCCCACATCGGTGTGGGGCCGCTACATGCGCGAGGCCCTTTCGCTGCCAACGGACAACCTACTGCGCGCCGTGCCGTTCAACGGCCTGCCCGAGCTGCGCCGCGCCATCGCGTCGTACCTGCACCGCACGCGCGGCATGAACGTGTCGCCCGACAGCATCATCATCGGCGCCGGCAGCGAATACCTGTACGGCCGCCTGCTGCAAATGCTGGGACCCACCACCGTGTTCGCCATGGAAAACCCCGGCTACCGCAAGTTCGCATCCATCTCCGAAGCGTTCGGCAACCCGTGGCGCCCCGTGCCCATCGATGAGTCGGGCCTTATCGTGGACGAGCTGGAGGAGTCGGGGGCCGATGTGGTGCACGTTTCCCCGGCAAACCATTTTCCCACGGGCATTGTCATGCCCATCAAACGCCGCCTTGAGCTGTTCGAGTGGGCCAACCGTGCGCGCAAACGCTTCATCATCGAGGACGACTACGACAGCGAATTCCGCTACAACGGGCGTCTTATCATGCCGCTGTTCGCCGACGATGCCTCTGACAAGGTGATTTACCTTAACGCGTTCTCGAAAACCATGGTGCCCAGCCTGCGCATTAGCTACATGGTTTTGCCGCCGAAGCTGCTGGCACGCTACGTGGACACCATGAGTTTCTACTCGTGCACGGTGTCAAGCTTCGAGCAATACGCGCTGGCGCGCTTTATCGATGAGGGGCACTTCGAGCGCCATATCAACCGCACGCGCAACTTCTACCGTCACCAGCGCGCCGCCGTGCTGCGCGAAATCGAGCGCTCGCCGCTGGCCGGCATCTCGCACGTTGAGGAGCGCAACGCCGGCACGCACTTTTTGCTGTACGTACGTACAGCCCTTACGGGCGAGCAAGTGCGCGAGCGCGGCGCTGAGCTGGGGCTTAACGTTTCGCTGTTCAGCGACTACCTACTTGCGCCCAACGACCGCGGCAACCGAACCACGCGGCGCTTCGAGCAATATTCAAACGGCGAGGTGCCGCTGGTGGTGAACTACGCCGGCATCGAGCCCGACCGCGTGCCCGAAACCATCCGCCGCCTCGCGCACGTGTTCCCCGAATGCAGGTAGCCCCGCCGCCGCACCGCATACACGGCAGGCAGCGCAGCCCGAAAGCACTCGCGCGCACCCGCAATCGCAAGCTCCGCTCGCCAAAATGCGATACGTTTGGATTTTAATGCGCACCTTCGCAGTAGCGCGAAGAAACCGCTCGCGTTTGCCCAGATCAGAAACGCGCCAAAAAGTAGCTATATCGCTAAAGCCAATTAAAATCCAAACGTATCGCATTTTGGGGCCGAACGCGGCACTTGCACGGCGTGTCAGCTTCTTGCATCGGCGTTGTTAGGGGCAGGTAAGCGGCGTGCGCAGGTTTTATGCGGCGCGTTGCAACTTGGCAACACGCGCTTCACCGGTCGTACAATGGCCACGAGGTCAAAGGAAACCAACGAAAGACGCCCAAATGGCAAGCGCGTCGGCATCATCCTCGGCACGCAACCGCAGTCAGGGCGCACGGCGCACACGGCGCCGAGAAAGGAACCTTGCATGATCAAGCTTATCGCAAGCGACATGGACGGCACGCTGCTTGACGGCGAAGGCAATGTGCCCCCGGAAACGTTTGACCTGGTACGCCGCCTGCACGATGCGGGCATCCATTTCGTGGCATCATCGGGCAGGCGTTTCGACACGCTGCAGGACATGTTCGCGCCGGTTATGGACGACATGGACTTCGTGGCCTCCAACGGCGCGCAGGTGGTTATTGCCGGGAAGCTGTATGACCGCGAAGTGTTCAGCCACGCGGCGCTGCGACGCCTAAAGCGCGTGGTGGACCTGTTCGACAGTCTGCACCTGGTGGTGTTCGACCGCAAGATTTCCTACCTGCTTGATGACGAGGCGCGTTTCGAACGCGAGCTCGACAAGAACCTGCCCAACCCGCTGCGCGTCTACGAACTGCCCAACCCCGACACCAGCATCCTGAAAGCGTCCATCTATTGCGACGACGCCATCATGGACATGGCATACATCCTTGAGCGCGAGCTGGGCGAGGATTTCGTGTTCGCGCCGTCGGGCCGCAAATGGATAGACATCATGCAGCGCGGCGTGAACAAGGCAACCGGCATTCGGCAAGTCATGGAAGCGCACAACGTGCAGCCCAACGAGACCATGGCGTTTGGCGACGCTATGAACGACTACGAAATCCTGCGCATGGTGGGCACCAGCGTGGCCATGGGCAACGCGCGCTCGGCCATCAAGCACATTGCCACGAAGGTTATCGGCCAGAACACCGAACACGCCGTGCAGCGTGAAATCGCCGCGCTGCTAGGCATGCTAGAGAAGTAGCAGACACACGCCTGCGCTCCACTCGCCCCCAGCAGCCTCGCTCCGCCCCTCAGGCCGCGTCGAAAAAGCGCGGCCTTTTTCGTGACGCAAACCGGCCCCGCCCTTCGCACACCCTTCTAAAACCACCCTGGTCAAACGCATAAACCACCCTTTTCGGACGTGCTGGCAAAACGCCGTGCCTCCTATGATTTCTTCCCAGAAACCGCGCAAGCCGCGCGAGATTTTCCGGGAAGCCGAAGGAGGAACCATGAACGAAAACGAGGAGAGGCCCGCCGCAAAGCCGGCGCAAACCAAGCGGCGTCGCACCATCGCCACCGTGTGCGTGGTAGCGGCTGTGCTGGTGGCCGCAGTGGGCGGGTTTGCCGTGTGGCACAACCAGCCCAGCTTTTGCGGCACCGTGTGCCACACGCCCATGAGCGCGTACGTGGAAAGCTACTACAACACTGATGGCACCTCGCTTGCCAACGTACACATGAAAGCGGGCAAGGATTGCCTGACATGCCACGAGCCCAACATCGGGGAGCAAGTCACCGAGGGAATGCACTGGATCACCGGCGACTACGTGTTCGACGACGACACGCAGCACCTGACGAGCCGCAGCGGCGAGATTGCCACACAGGAGTTCTGCCTGAACGAGTCCTGCCACAACATGGACCTTGACAAGCTGCAGAAGAAGACCGAGTGGATGGCATGGAACCCTCACAACTTCAGCGAGCACGGTGTCACCGAGTGCGGCGACTGCCACAAGATGCACAGCCAGTCCGTCATCACGTGCTCGGAATGCCACTACCAGGCTGCCGAGGACGTGCCTGAAGGCTGGACGAGCATCCCGTATCGCGAGCAGAAGTAGGGAAGGGGAGCAACCATGACCACGAACAGCAAGAACAACGCAGGCCTGTCGCGTCGCGGCTTTCTTTCCGGTGCGCTCACCTTCGGGGCGGCTGCAGCCGCGCTGGGGCTTACGGGCTGCGCCACGCCGCGCACCCCTGAGGCCGAGGCTGTGCAAAACGTCATCGACGGCGGCGACTACGACATCATCGTTGTGGGTGCGGGCGGCGCAGGCATGGCGGCAACCGTCGGCGCCGTCGACCAGGGCGCTAAGGTGCTGCTGCTTGAAAAGATGCCGGTGGCGGGCGGCAACACGTGCTTCGCCGAAGGCGGCATGAACGCCTGCTGCACGAAGTTCCAGAAAGCTGCGGGCATTGAAGACAGCGTTGACCTTATGTCGGCCGACACCTACGCCGGCGGCCACGAGAAGGGCAACATGGAGCTTATCCGCCACATGTGCGCCGGTTCCAGCGACGCCATCGACTGGCTGGATTCCATGGGCATCACGCTGTCCAAGCTGGGCACGTCCGGCGGCGCGTCGGTCAAGCGCATCCATCGTCCCGAGTCCGGCGAGGCCGTGGGCAAGTACATCGTGAAGGGTATGACCGAACAGTGCCGTCAGCGCGGTGTTGCGGCCGTGTGCAACACGAAGGTGGAAGAGATTCTCATGGAAGACGGCAAGGTTGCCGGCGTGCGCGCCACCAACCCCAACGGGCTTCCCATCAAGTACTCCTGCCGTGCGCTTATCGTGGCAACGGGCGGTTTCGGTGCGAACAGCGAGATGTTGGCCCAGTATCGCCCCGAGCTGCGAGACGCTGTGACCACCAACCAGCCCGGCACGCAGGGTGACGGTATCAAGTTCGCCCAGGCTGTAGGCGCTGACACGGTAGATATCGACCAGATTCAGGTGCATCCTACCGTCGAGCAGACCACAGCCACGCTGCTGTCGGAGAACATCCGCGGTGACGGCGCCATTCTGGTGAATACCAACGGTGAACGTTTCACCAACGAACTGCTCACGCGCGACCGCGTGTCGGAAGCCGAATGGGCGCAACCCGGGCGCGGGGCATTTGCCGTGTTCGACCAGTCAGTGCACGACAACAACTTGTCGGTGGAGGAGAAGTTCGTCTCGCGCGGGCTCATCCACGTGGCCAACACGTTCGAGGAACTGGCACAGAAAATGGGCGTGCCGGTGGACGCGTTCGTTTCCACGGTAACGTCGTACAACGACAACATTGCTAACGGCACTGCCGACCCACTCGGTCGCACGAAAAGCCTGAACCCGCTGGTGAAGGCGCCGTATTATGCGCTCCCCGTTGCTCCGGGCGTGCATCACTGCATGGGCGGCCTGCGCGTGAACGTTGACGCCGAGGTGCTTGACGTCAACGGCAACCCCATCCCCGGCCTGTTCGCAGCCGGTGAGGTAACCGGCGGCATCCACGGCGGCAACCGCCTAGGCGGCAACGCTGTATGTGACATCAACGTCAACGGCCGTCAAGCGCAAGAAACCGCCTGCGCCTACGTGTTCGCATAAACGCATAACCCGAACGGAAAAGAATGGTTGGGAGCGCATAAGCGTTCCCAACCTTTATGTATGTCGGCAAGCAGACAGTACAGCTATGCGCGGGGGGAAGAGCGTTCACGTAGCCCTATCTTGACACCGTTGTCTCCGCATTCACTTCAAGCGTTCGACAACCCTACCGGTCAACGCTTCTTCCACCCTGGGTTCGCAAGAGTCCAACCCAAATCGCTCCGCCCTCTCGTTCACAGCGACCTTATCGGTTCAAGCCCGCTTCATCCCCGCGTTCTAGCTAGTCCCATCGACACGAAACCGCTCTGTTCCCGCGCGCAGCAGGCAATCCCGTTTTCGCTATAATAGTGCGCTTGAAGGAGGGGAGAACATGAGCGACGAGGCTTCCATGGCGGCACGCCACGTGCATACGCGCGGTTGGCGGGATTTTTTGGCAACGTACGGCCCGCGGTTTTCCGCGTGCTTTTTCGGGCTGGTAGCCATTCGTATATGGACGCAATGCTGCCTATACGACCGTTACACCGCCACCGATTCGGGCACCATCACCATCGTCGGAAACTTAGCGCGCGTCGCGTTTATCCTTGCGCTCATGCTCGCGTTCGCGCGTATCCCGCTTTCCGGGCGCGCACGCAAAGCGCTTGACGCCTTCTCCGTTACCGCCATGACGCTTGCGCCCGCAATCCTTCTGGTGCAAACCGAATACCCCAACCTGCCACTGGGAATTCCCGCATCCGCCCTTGCAGGACTAGGCATTGTATGGGGCGGCGGCATGTGGATCACGTTTTTCGACCGACTTGACGAAGGCGAGTCGCTTATTTACGCGTTCGCCTGTCTGGGAATCAGCGCACTTTTGGGGTTTGGCCTGGGCCTGCTTCCCACAACCGCGGTGTTCGCCATCGGTCTGTTCATGCCAACACTGTCGTTTGTGCTATTCAAACAAGCCATGGATACGCTTGATGCGCGGCAAGACATTGTGCCCGAACCGCATCGCGACCACGTGTATGACAGCGAAAGCAAAACGCTTGCCGTGCGCATCCTCATCGGCATCGCACTGCTTGATTTCGCATTAGGCGTGGCACGCGGGTTTCCCGAAGGGACGTCCATCGTTTTGTCTCCGGCATTTCAACTTGCGCACCAGGTAGGCGTGGCAATGCTGTGCGCTTGCGTCATATGGTGGGTGCTTGTGCGCGGCGGCGGCCTGAGCTTCGGCGCACTGTGGTGGCTGGAAGTTGCGCTCATGGTATTAGGTGTGCTGTTGATTGTGGCGCTTGACCAGGCGCAAGCTGGGGCAATGCTCATCACGGTATCGAACACGTTCATGCTAGGCGTGCTGTGGTACGGCGTGTACGATTTTTGTCGGCACAGCTCTATCCCTTCATATCTAGCGCTTGGCGCGGTATGGGTAGCGCACCTGCTACCGCGCGAGGCCGGACGCTGCCTTATCTTTCAATTCGGTCCGAACATGGGACAGTCGGTGTTGGTTGTTGCGGCGCTGGTGTGCTTGATTGCGCTGAGCATGGCCGTGATGCTGCGCGCCTGTCAACCGCACGCCCGCACCTTCTTCGCAACGTTTTCCGGCCCCGAAAAGCGCCTTGACGCCTTGCGCAAAACCGTAGTAGCAGAACAAAGGGAAGCAAACGCCGCAACTGCCGATCTTGCCCAAACCAACGGCAACGGTGCAAATGCCACATCCGACAATGCAAACGCGGCATCCGGCCCAAATGCTAGGCCGGAAGGCATAACTCCAAACTCCTTCAACGCCCAAAGCAACCGCGAGAGCAGTCAAATAACGCTTTCCTACGAAGACGACCTACGCAAGCGTTGCGAAGCGCTGCAACAGCGTTTCGATTTAACCGACCGCGAAACGGACATGGTGTTCTACCTGGCGCAAGGCCGTAGCAAAGGACACATAAGCCAAGAACTGCACCTATCGGAGAACACGGTGAAAAGCTACACGCGCAACGTGTACTCCAAGCTATGCATCCACTCCAAACAAGAACTGCTTGACACGTTGAACGCACAGTAAATAAGTCCCTTAAATCGACTTCATCTGCGCGCGCTGCGCAACAAGCTCGGCTTCGTTGCCGCACGCAAGCACACGGTCGTACACCTTCAACAACTCTTCGCGGTCTTCCGGCACGCGCCCACATGCAGGAATAACATTGCCATAATGGTTGCCCAGAATGTACGTGCCGTCTTCGCAATCAAGCCGTTCAACGAACGTACGCAATTCGCGAACGTTCTCCAATTCGCCCGCCAGCTCAAACGTACCGTGCGCAACCTCATGAGCCAGCTCTGTTCCCGAAAACGCCGTCATGGTATGAATCATCAGACGTTGTGGGTGCAGCTTGCTATACAACGCAGCCGTAGCGCGGGCCGACGCCTGGCCTTGTCCGCGCCCGCCCATGCCTAGCAAGTAAAACAAATCATAGGTCAGGCCAACCTCATCCAAACGCTGGCACTGTTGCAGAATATCCGACGCCGTAAAGCCCTTGTTCATTGCGGTAAGCGCAGCATCAAGGCCGCTTTCCGTGCCAATAGAAATATCCGTCACGCCCATGGCAACCAACTGCGCTAGCTCTTCATCCGACTTGCGCGCTATATCGGTTACACGCGCGAAGCTGCCCACCGTGGCTGAAGCAAACCGCTTGCGAATCTCGCGCAGCACGAACAGCAAATCGTCCTGCGGCAAGCACAGCGCATTCCCGCCAGTCAGAAAGACACGCGGCACATCCTTGTACCAGCGCTGCGCCTCGTCAAGGTCGGCAAGCACCTCTTCATGCGGGGCAGGGGCGAAGGGAACATGATACATATCGCAGAACTTGCAGCGATTATGCGAGCAGCCTTTGGTTACCTGCAACTGCAACATGTTATTCTCAAACAGCGGGCGGTAAAAAGCGCCTTCGTCGTAATGCATAATGGCTCCTATCATTCACATCCACCATACGCAAGCGACACGCATATTGAAAGTAAGTGCGAAAATATTGAGCGACTCAACTTTTATTAAGTAACGCGATAGCCAAAGCACCGAGAGGTCGATTCAGCAGACCCCGCACCCGCTTCAAAGCCCCAAGCTATTCCAAACGTTTTACAACAACGGCAATTACTGCGGCAATGGCCGAACACACAGCCAAGGTCACCATAACCGGGACAAGGCCAAATGCATCGCCGGCTATACCCAAAGCCGGTTCGGCGGCGCCGCCAATGCAAATGGCAACTCCGTAGGTTAACCCCGACGCCGTTCCTAAATGACGTGGCACATAGCTCATGCCAACGGCAACCGTAGAGGGATAAAACAAGTCAATGCCAATGGCTATAACCGCCGTCAACACCAGCGCTAGGGCAACCGAAGACCCGTTGCAGGCAAACGCAACACCGGCAATCGCCGTTACAACCAAACATGCAATACTCAGCCGATGTGCGCCAACCACCTCCGCCGTGCGCCCGGAAACAGCGGTGCCCACCATACCTGCCACAGAAAACAGCGAAATCGACAACGAACTTGCCGCTTCAGATTGCCCGAGCACGCTCATCAAGAACAAAGGAATGAACGCCATAAAGCCGTAGCTGAGCACCGAACGCAAAGAAAGTACGCCCATGACCAGCCCAAACATACCCCATCGCTCCGGCTGGTCAGGCACATAGCCAGCAGACGACTGCGCCGTGCCCAGCGCTTTCAATCTGCCGTTATTCGCAAACAGCACCAATGCGCAAACCGCCGTAGGCACCAAAAACACCGCAAGCCCATGCATGCCGAATACAGTAAGCGCACCGGCTGCCATAAGAGGCCCCACAAAAAAGCCCACGTTGCCGCCAACGGCAAAAATGCTCATGCCGTTGCCTTTGCGCACACCAGCTGCCAGGTTCGATATACGCCCACCTTCCGCATGAAACATCGCCACGCCAAATCCGCTGACAAGCGCACTTGCAACAACAAGCGGGTACGAACCTGCCCAGCCTATGCCTGCCATGCCAACCCCGGCTAAAAGCACGCCAAGACCCATGAACCACGGACACGCACGACGATCGCTTATCCAGCCAAACAATGGTTGCACCACAGCCGAAACGATATTGGCCGCGAACACAAGCATAACGGCTTGCGTGTACGAGTACCCACCCGTAACCAAAAAGGGGAGAACGGCAGAAAGCGCACCTTGATTAATGTCAGAGCACGCATGCCCCAGCATAGCCAGATAGTTCGAAACCCGATCACCGGCAGCCATTGCTTCCGTTTGTTTTTCGCGCGCTAACTCTTCTCTGGACGCCACGCGCTCTGCGTCATAATTTCTCATATGGTTTTGAATCCTGTCGTTTCCGTAAGCTTCGCAGTCTTGCATATCTGTAAAGAATAGCTTTGAGCTCTGTCGACTTCTTCTCACACATCATCAATACATTTCAAAATATCGTCAATTCCCTTTATCGCAGTTATATGCAAAGACTTAATAATCAGATGAGCAAACAATCGATCGGGAAATTACCGCTACTGAGCCGTTGTCGTTTCGGACGCATTCCTCTTATTCGATTTGATAGCAGCCTGATATGCACTTGGCGTCATGCCCAGCGCTTTTTTGAAAGCAGTGGAGAAGTGACTTGGGCTACCGAAGCCTGCAGCGCCAGCAATTGCGGTTGCGGTCATCGTGCCGCTTCTCATCAGCTCTATGGCCTTGCTGATGCGAAAATCAAGAAGATATGCATACGGAGTGGTTTGAAGCATCTCCTTAAAACAGCGCGCGCACTCAGCTTTGCTAACACTACCGGCTCCAGCTATATCATCAAGGCTGATGGCATCCGCATAATGTTCTTCGATAAACTGCACGAATGCTTTAATTCGTTCGTTTGAAGCCAATATATGCCTATCAGGCGGCGTTTGCACGACGTTACTGATATAACAAGCCCAGGCTTGCACAAGCTGAGCGCATGCGCAATATCGATCGACGTTTGAGGGCGTGCGTTCAACCAACAGTTCGCGCGCCTGCGCCAATCTGTCAAGCACATCAATATGCCAACGTTCGCTCAGGTCAAAGTGCATGAATTGCTGTGCGCGTGACCCAACGTAGGGGCTGACGCCATATGCGCTCATGTCCGAGCCGGAAAAAAATCCGAGCAACTTCGGTGGAAACACAAAGCTTGTGCGAAGGTTCTCCTTCCCGTCAAGCACGCGATGGGGCACACGCGAATTCAGCAACACTCCTTGCCCTTTTCCGCATTCGATGCGCACGCCAGCCACATCTACAAATACCACCCCTTGTGCCACAACGATAAATTGCAAGTCATCGTGCCAGTGCATTTTGCCAAACCCCAAACGAGGCGGATTGCTCACTCCGTTTCTCACATCAAGCACAAGAACAGGAAACCCCTCGCCACGCACAGGATTCGCCGCATGCAATGCTTGCTTATCGGTTTTCCTTGACATGCCAATCCTTACTCAATAACGGATAATCCAGACAGCAACATGACGATATTATAAAAAATCTCGGTTAAAAGTTGATAGCGAACCTATAACGCAAGGGCGTATTTTTCCAATAGCGTCAAACGTTGGTACCGCGTTCGATGCATTTCTTGGGGGAAATCGGATATACAGAAACGAGGAGGCAATGGACACTGCCATTTCTCGCCGCGGCTTCGTAAAAGCCGGGGCAACTCTTGGCGCGCTCGGCGCGGCTGGTGTTGCGGGCATGACCGCAACCGATACCTGGCTTAAAACCGCAAAAGCAAGCGCAGCTCCGAAAGAAAAGACCGTCTGCACGTTCCACCAATGCCACTGCCGTGGTAATTGCACACTCAAATGCACAGTGCGTGATGGTCGAGTATGCAAAATCGAGCCAAACCCGGCCGCCGAAGAGGAATTTCACAAAGTGTGCCTAAAAGGCCTGTCCGAGGTTCAGCACATCTACGCGGACACGCGCATCCAAACGCCACTTCGACGCGTAGGCGAGCGCGGAGAAGGCAAATTCGAAGCTATCAGCTGGGACGAAGCGCTTGATACGCTTGTAGAGGAAGTCCATAAAATTTGGGACAAATACGGCCACGAAGGCTTACTGTTCTACAACGTCACGGAAAACGCAAACGATTCTGTTGAACTGCCAAAACTTCTTGGCTGCTCAGTACATGGCGCCTCAGGCTTGGACATCGGCTACGCAAATGGCATGTGGGAGATACTCGGTAAGTCAGGCAAGGCAAACCAGTCCTGCGTGACCTCAAGCCTTGATATTCGCGACTTGAAAAACACGAAAACGTTTATCTCTATGGGCTCAAACTTCATGGAAACCGGTTTGACGCACTGCTCGGCGTTTTTCGACGCAAAAGATGCTGGCATGTACTCCATTTGCGTTGACCCGAATTTCACCACCACAGCCGGCAAGTGCGATCAGTGGGTCTCTATTGAACCCGGCACCGATCCCGCGTTCTTCCTGGGCCTTATCACCTGCGTTCTGGACAACAACTGGTATGACGAGACGTTCTGCAAGCTGCACACCTCGCTGCCGTTCCTGATAAATAAAACAACCGGAGAGCTTTTACGCGATCATGCCACCTTGCTTGACGAAAAGGGCAACGATACCGAAGACGGCACCGCAAACCCCTTCAAAGTGCTTGACGAGCAG